>Ga0302325_10011928_pt1 | contig 18695 bp, 17 predicted proteins | sample Palsa_T0_2_FD_201948 | JGI IMG/M metagenome (GOLD analysis project Ga0302325, IMG submission 201948) | Peat permafrost microbial communities from Stordalen Mire near Abisko, Sweden - Palsa_T0_2 | ecosystem: Environmental > Terrestrial > Soil > Palsa > Peat permafrost | place: Sweden: Abisko...
GAGAACAAAGAAATGTCGCGTTCTGTGAAATTCTTTGAAAGGCGCGGGACGCGCGCCAACTACCCCCTGCTTCGCAAAAAAGGCTGTCGCGCGAAAGATGGAGAAGCTAACGATCCAGAAAAGTTTAATTGCGAAAGGTATAAGATGGGAGTTGCTGTGCATCGTTTTCAAACCATCCTCACTTCCTCTCTTCTATTCTCTTCTCTTCTTCCAATCTCTGCCTCAATCTGAGTCGGAACTGCTGCTTCAGAAATCGAAACGTCCTAACTGTTCGAGCCGAAAGTGAGATCGCCTTGCATCTGGGATTAACTTTAGTGTCTCCTGTCTGGACTCCCGCACCAATCGACAATGAGATGGAGGACATTTCCATCGATATCGGCGTCGGCGATGACCTTGGCACTGACCGAAACTTAATTGCCGAGATCCTGGCTGCATGTAATATCTCAGGCAATCTTCTTAATTAACTGTAATAGTAAGATCGCCTTCCCCATCTTCCGTCGACGAAAGGGACGACCAGGTTTCCACGCGCACAGAACCCGCCGATAGCGAGGTTCTTGACGACGATTTTCTTGACGAAAGTAAGATCCCCCCCAACGGCAGTCTTAATTAATCATAGTGTCTTCTTCCTGTTATTCCACCAAGTCCGCCGAAGAGGACAACCGCCGCATGGCCATGGGACTTGACGAAGAACTTGAAAGTAAAATCTCACGTTCCTTCCCAATTAACTTTAGTGCACTCCAGCGACTCGGAGTCTCCCAACGCTGTCGCAAAATTGATGTCCAAAGTTTTCCGGGCTGTGCGAACTAAGTTTCAGTCTCTCGCTGCTCCGGTCGCCAGCGCCCAAGGCTCGGAGCGCGCCAGCGAGGACACCCGCGATGCCGGTCGTGGGATTCCCACTTGGGTGGAGACGATTTTCGAGTCTGAAAGCGAGGAGGGGAGTGGGGTTTTCTGCTGCTGCGATAGACATTTTTAACGGGGATTTGGGTTGCAGGGGGGTTTTGCGGGGAAGTATTATTTTGGGTTTCCACGGTTTCTTGGATTTTCGGTCTCTCTTTTTTGAACTCTTAAACCAGTAGTTTTATTTATCTCCCTGGGCTCTTTATCAATTGCAATAGTGTTGCATAGTTAATCAACCTATACGCTCTTTAATCTCATGTTATTTAATATGTATGATCCCACCTCCGTCGTTTTAGAAAGCGCTGGTTGCAAACTTTGAGGAATGAGAGATCTCGAAGCATATCTTGACTTGCTTCGAATGGAGCTTTCAGTTGAGTGATTTCAGTGCCGAAAAGCTTTTTTTGTCAACCGTGATGTATGCGCGGGGTTGGCGATAATGCCCCCCCGGGGGGTATCTGACGAGTAGGGGAACGAGCTTATATTCACTTATATCCTTCTATCCAGCTTAAATAACCCAAACAATATATAACAAATCTTAATCTTCAACCCCCATGTCTATTATTTTCCCCTATCCCAATGCAATGCCCGTTGCCCAAAGGTATCTTAACCACTAATACTTTTCCCCAAATTTCCCAATAGAACGCCCGCGCAGACGAATCACCACCAAAAACTAACTCCGATACTCACACTCTCGCTTCTTACAAAATGCCACCAGCCACCGGGAATGTACAGACATTCCCCTGGGCCTAAAATTCCCTCCACGTACTCTGCCTTTTCGAAAAGAGGGAATTCGTTTCCCGGGTTTTCCACATCCACCTACCATTAGTCCCTCCATTAAACGACACCGAAACCAACCAGCCAGAACGACGACAGGTGGCCTCGGCGTGTCAGGGGAGAAAAGGAAGCGAGTAGAGGGATATGATACCTGCGACGTATTCCCCATTTGAATACCCCCCTCGATTCCCCGTGGATATACATTCTGCGTCTCCTTTGGCGGATACAACCTGAAATACTTATACCCCACGACCTGTGCGAAAACATTCTCATACGGATCATTATGCAATGGACTCCTCGTCCCCTCGGGCCCCATCCAAATATTCATCACCACCTCGCCTTCCGCACCAACATACTCCACCAACGGCCTATCGGGACTCTGCACCGGTGGCTCGGTATAACAATAATCCGGAATTAGAATATCGTTTCGCAGAGACGGAATTTGTGATAACAGGTCGTGTTGTGCGAGATAACCTCTCGGGGTACTTTTTTGGAGGAGATGGTGGGTGAGAAAGTCGCTGAAGGGGACGAGTTTTTGGGACCATGCTGAGGAGGTGTAGGATTCGCCTAGTTCGAGGGGGATAAGTCTGGTGCCGTCGAGGGTGCGGGTGAGCCAGTATCCCGGGGAAAGCCACCTTTCGAGAGCAGGCCAGTGAGACAGACAATCCGTTAAGATTAGTGGTGTGTGGTGCTCGTTCATGTGTTTCTGGAAGACTGACAAGCTGGGGCAAGAGAGTCGTTCAATCGGATTTGTGATGGTTGTTGTGGGGGGAAATATCGCGAATGTTTCTGGGACATCGAATTTATGTCTTTTCTTACGTAGCCGAAACTCGATGTTCTCCAGAAGTCTGTTCAACTCTTTCTGTCGTCCCTCGCCGCCGGCCATGATCAGCGCCATATCAATCACCCGAACAATTTCCCCAACCTCATCGCCTCTTTGGACCTTGGCAAGAGCCTGTACCAGCGATGCATCGACATATAATCTGCGCCAACATCTCGGAACATCTTTATATGGATAGGCGTAGAATTTGTCGTTTGCAAGGGATATCAGCGAGGAAGTCTGGGCGATTGCTTGGCCTGGGGTATCGATGGACAGGTTGGTTATCGCGGATTGCAGGAGAGACCGAGAGGAAGGGCCACAAGGGCGGAGGTCTGCTTGTCAGAAGAGGTAGAGTGAGAGAGTGCCTGAGTCGGGATTGTTGAGGGACACGAGGATGGCATGGAGAAGCGCCGTGTGGACATCGTCGTCGTCGGTGTTGTCAGTCATGAGAGGATTTGCCAGGTTCGGGGAAATCAGACTAAAGCTGTCGCCGATCGGAGTGAGCCCCAGACTGTTACCGAATCGAGGGCCAGTCAAGGGGGGTCCCACAGATATTCGATGCAAAATCTTTCCTCAATGGATTTTATGCTTCCCCTTGCGCACAGTTCACGGGTCCAGTTGATAAAGATGCAAGATAAACTACCTACTACACTGAAAAACATTTAAAAGAAAATGATAAAGAGACTAATCAACGAGAAATGAGATCGATATAAAATCAGCAATTCCAGCAATTCCAGGTTTTCTGGCCGCCCATCACAACCACTCATGATAGATTCGTCGGTAGACAAGCTTGACCATTTGAACCAACATCATATAACTCAACAAGATTGCCACGAGAAATGCATAAAATGTCGGATGTGGTCTCTGCATCTGAAGCGCGTGGGCAATCGGTGGAATATAGGGGAGTGCAAGACCGACCATACAGATCAGAATCAGAGCGCCACCGAGGACTTTGGACGGACGAGATTGAATGAGCGGTATATGTTGTGTACGAAGCATCACGACAACAAGTGTTTGCGTCAACAAACTGTCGTCAGCAACAACCTGCCAAAACAAGGTACCCCTCAGTAAACCATTGCGTTTGAAAAGTCTGCACCGCCGCGAGATTCGCCGTACTCTGAATCCCATAAAAGTACCTAAATCAGCCCAACCTCCCGTTCATGGAATACCATCCCAGGAGAAAAGTCCAAATATCAAACACCGAAGAAGTCGGTCCAAGCCAGATCATAAACCTCACAATGCCCCAAACATGCCACTTCCTCGGCGCGATGGTCAACTCCTCGTCGACATTATCCCAGGGAATCGCCGCCTGCGAAATATCATACATCAAGTTCTGCACCAACAGCTGCAACGGCGCCATCGGCACAAAGGGCAACCACGCCGCCGCAACGGTAACACTGAAGATATTCCCGAAATTACTCGACGCAGCCATCTTGATGTACTTGAGGGAATTCGCCTGAGTGATCCGGCCGTAGATTACCCCGTTAACGACATGGGCCAAGGACTTTTGCAGGAGGATGATGTCGGCAGCTTGTTTTGCGACGGAGGTGCCTGTGTCGACGGAGATGCCTACGTCGGCGGAACGCAGGGCGGGGGCATCGTTGATGCCGTCGCCGAGGAACCCTACGCTGTGGCCGTTGCGGGCAAGGAGTTGCACGATATCGCGTTTCTGCAAAGGCTTGAGTTTTGCAAAGACGATGCAGTGTTCGATTACTTCGGCCTGTTTGATTTCGCTCATGGAGGAGAATTCAGGGCCTGAAATAACTTTGGTATCGTCGTCGTCGAGAAGGCCGATTTTTCGGGCGACGGATTTGGCGGCCGCAACGTTATCGCCTGTGAGGATCTTGACGGCTACTCCCCGTTTTCGTAGGTCGCTGATAGCTTGGCCGGCATCTTGTTTTGGTGGATCCAGGAATGCGAGGAACCCTTCGAACATGAGATCTCGTTCTAAGTGCAAAGAGATCTTTTCGTCGGCGACGGAGCGTGTTGCAACCGCGAGAACACGGGTCCCTTGCTCGTTCAGACTAGTACACAATTGCATCAACTGGTCGTGTCTTTCGTTTGTGAGAGGGGCGGATGTTCCACCGATAAGCAAGCGAGTGCATTTCTGGAGGACTTCCTCTGCGGCGCCTTTGACAATCATCAATTCTTGAGAATCGTCGGCAACGACAATCGACAAAAGTCGTCTCTCAAAGTCGAAGGGAAGTTCCGCGACTTTTTGATATTGTTGCGCAACATTCGAAATCTCCCCCCCTTTATCATTGACATCCTTGACAATCGCCAAATCAATCGCATTGCGCATCCCGTCCTGATAAAATGCATTCAGATAGGCATACCGCAACGTCCTCTCCGATTCCGAATTCGTCGCATCCACTGCTTTGTAAAGCCTGATCTCATCCTCAGTCAAAGTCCCCGTCTTATCCGAACATAAAACATCCATACCACCCATACTCTGAACCGAATCCAATCTCTTGACAATGACTTTGAGTTTCGCCAACTTGAGCGCCGCGTGACATAAATTCGCATTGATGACCATAGGTAACATCTCGGGGGTTATCCCTACCGCGACGCTGATACAGAATAAGGCGGAAGAAGCCCAATTCTTGGAGACGAGTCCCGAAATGATGAGCACGATGGGGACCATGACTAACATGAAGGCGATGAGCATGTAGGAGACGCGCAAGATGCCCTTTTCAAACTCTGTTTCTTCGTGTTTTTGAGCAAGACTTTGGGATAGGGAGCCGATGTAAGTGTCTACTCATCAGCCTGTATAAAAGAAGAGGGTTACCGTCTCCAGTTGCGACGACGAGTGCATTCGCGGAGGAGCTGACAATAATGGTCCCTGAGAAACAGATATTCTTGGCTTCGAGGATAGAACTTGGCTCAACTTTGCCATCTGACAAGCTTTTCAACACAGACATATTCTCACCCGTCAACATCGACTGATTGGCATACAATCCAGCCGTGTCGACCAACAACACATCCGCCGGAACCACATGCCCTCCCCCCAATCGAACAATATCTCCCGGAACGAGATCCGACTTTGGAATGTCAACCTCCTTCCCATTCCTGATAACGGTGACACTGTCCTCCACCAACTTGACCAGCTCGGTCACCGCAATATTATTCTTCTGCTCCTGCCAGAACCTCAACCCAATCGAAAGAACGACCATGATCATGAGGATAATGAAGGTAGCTTGTTGTTGCGTAGCAATTGAAATGATGGCCAACACGGCGAGTAAAGCATTGAACGGGTTGGGGACACAGGCGAGAAGGATGCTCCACCATTTGCGAGGTTTGGCAGTGGACAAGACATTTGCGCCGTGTTTGACAATGAGGTCAGGGAGTTGAGCGTCATTGAGACCGGTGAGTGAGGAATTGAATTTGGCGAGACAGTCTGGGATGGAGAGGTTGGCGCATTCGGCGAGGGATTGGCTGCATTTGAGTTCAAGGGAGTTGAGTCGAGTGCGGCGACGGATCTGGCGTTGTTCGAGCCATTGTCCAGGATACGACTTGGCCCACCACCGTTTGAAAGGGCTGGTGAAGGAGCGCCGAGTTCGGGCTACAGTCAGTCAGTACGCTTCCGGGGTGCAGGCAGACCTGTTGGAGTCGGAACGGTGCTGGCTTCGAGCATGCCAGGCTCGTCGACGATGGCAAGTTTCTGCTCACTCTTCTCGCTGCCGAGCTTCGGGACCAATGAAATTTCGGGTGTAAACGACATGATGAATTTTGTGCTGTGCTTCAACGCTCGGACAATGTGTTTGGTCCTAAGGCGGTTGAAGCTCGACAGGCGAGAAGAGAGGAGTCACCATTCGGGTTTGCGTGGAAAAGGACGCCAGCGGTATTGAGGCTCTAGCCAGACGAGACAATTGATACAAGCGAAGTTGATGCAGCAGGGAAGTTGCCGGGGGGCGGTTGCTTTTGTGTGTCGGGACAGACGTTCGTGCGTGCTCGTTATATTTGGACTCTGTGGTCGGCATGATGGCGCTCTCCGCAGCCTCACCCGCTGGCCGTGCGACAGATTTACCCGACCAAAAAAAAGTCAAATTACCCGCGGAGGCGGGCGAGGCCAATAGGAGGGCGAGGGGCGCGCCAGCAGTGACTCATTGGGCCGCAAGGAGCGTTACACACGCCGGCAATGAAGAAAAAAGTCGCGGGAATTCGATGGGGTCGAAGCAGGCTGCATGCAGCAGGGCAAAATTCCTATCTTTCCGTTCATTCAACACAGCCTCCAAGGCATGCGGCAAATCTCATATAAAGAACCGACGGCACGGCGCTGAGACATGCACCCGAAGCGCTTTATTCAAGGGTTACAGGACTCGAAGGGTTACTGACTCGATCGGCGGCGTATCGGCCCAGTCTCCTTGTGCGAAATCCCAGCTGTGATTGGCTGAGAGATAGACAAATCGGGCTCAATTGGCCGCGCATGGGCTGCTACACGTGGTTCTCAAACCTCTAACCTCCACTTTGTGACGGTCAAGACATGGTTCCTTGAAACAGAGGACGTGGCAGTCACACATGTTGGACCCGTTAGTGAATCTGTGTTTATCTTCAGTTGACTTATATATTTAGTACTGTCCACGAAAATCAGATATGCGACCGAGTCGGAACTCTACGTACAGTTGCAACATAGTGGTTCATTTGGCATTGATGGCCAAGCAAAACATGTCGTTCAGTCCATTTCTCCCTCGCCCATAGATTTGCCCTACTCTTCAGCTTAATTTCCCCCGGCGAGCCGCAAGAACTTGCATAGAGCCTGCCAGTCGAGTCGAATTCAGGAACTCTATCCTAACAATCCCTTTCGATGGTTGAATGTAGCATCTTCACATAATCGACTACAACTTCCTGTTAATGTATATAATATTCATCCAATTGCCAATGCAACGCACATCCCCTTGGGGGAACCAGTGCGACTCTTAATAACTCTCACCCGGCGAATAAACTCACTCCCCGGCTGCTGCTAATCACTAATAATATATGATAAAGCAAGGTAATATCTGACAAGATCTCTTAATAACAAACACATCTCCCGAATGATTCGAAAACGAATCATACTTGACACGAGCGTCAATTTTCTCCTTTGACTTCTTAGGCCTTTTTCCCAAATTCTGCGACGAAATCACTCCCGGCAAAGCCCGACACGCAAGAAGTTTCCTGGAACCAATCTCCGTGCCTTCATTGCTGTAATTATAGCCCAAGGATATATTGGGGTTCGCTGCGCAATAGACTCCATGGCCCTACCGTTAAGGACGTGGTCGCGGGGGGTACTACATGTGAAGCGCCGTGTCTGTGGCCATGACCGTCAATACCACCAATTTTGAAGCCCCCCGTGAGAATACTGAGATCAGAGACGCTCGGTAGAAGTAGGAGTAGGAGTATCCCGTACCTGTCAATGTTTCCGGCTGCGGTGCCATGGAAAAGGATCTTTTCGGTGCATGGTCGCTTGTGTTTCTCCAAGTCTGTCTTGGCCGCTTTAAACAGTGCGTATAAATCATCATTCATGATATACTCGATCTTTGTAATCGCATGCGCCTCCCCAGGGAGATATTTACTCCAAATCATCTTGATGTCCGTGATCCTTTTCAAATACGAGAAGGTCAAAGTGCTATCCTGCAACCGCGCCGGGAAAAGGACCCCGAAAAGCGCCGTTTGGACCGAAATCGGCACCCCCATATCGATTTGAATACTATCCTTCTTCTCATTCCATTTCATCGCAGGCTTCTCTAACTCCTTTTGATAATCGCTGGCTTGTTTCTCCAAGGCTTCCACCTGTCTAGATACAAGTTGGATTGTAACTAAATGTTGATTATTGACCTGTTCCTGCTGCGATAGCTGCCAGCGCAGTTCAGTCAGGGTCCCGTCAAGATCTCTCTCTCTATGACTGGACTGGATGAATTGATCGAGGATAATGGTATTCGCATCCTTTGCGAGTTGTAATTCGTCTTTCAGACTTTTGACGACGGTTCGCACTTTTCGCTCGTATCGCGATTTGGTATGGAACATCCTTTCCACAAGCTCATCCGTTGGTAGTCGTAGCAACTGAAGCGCAACTTGCTTGTCTGCGGCGCTGAGATTCTCGGCCCAGGGGCCCAGACTTGACAACTCTGAGAGAGTGGGTTCGTCTTGTTTCTGCGGATATGCGCCATGCGGCATCGCCGTTGGAGACTCTTCTTTGATAGGGTTGGCAGCCTCGAGCTGGAAAGCCGAAAGGTCTAGCGGAGAAAAAGGAAGAGTGTCATCAGGAGTCGACTCATGTCTAGGCCGCTTATTAAGCAAGGTCTCAGTTCCATCATAATTGCCAAAAAGATCATCATCATCATGACCTCGTTTCTGCCCCGGGGCCAGGCCCAATAAATCGAACAAATTGGTATTATCCTCTTCAAACGCAACGGTCCCTGCACCGTCACCATATATCTCGTCCGTAGGCCCCAAGGTTGCTCCCGGAAACGGAGGAAGCATGCTGGCAAAGGGCGGAAGACTAGTAGTCTCGGAGGGAAGCATGTTGTGTGGGAGTTGCGTGCTTGAGTGAGAGGCGCGGGTCAGTTTATATAGATTTCTGGGCCAAGCGCTCTTACTGGGCCGATTATAACACTGGTCGCTTTACACGACGCTAGAACGGATCTGGGAGCGATCCGTGCGCGAGTTTAAGTATTTAAGGTTTGTGCACGGCGAACACATTGCACGGAGGACCATCTGCACGGAGGACCATCTTTCACGGAGGACCATCGTGCACGGGGGACCAACATTGCACGGAGGACATCTTTCACGGAGGACATCTTTCACGGAGGACCATCTTTCACGGAAGACCATTAAATTTTGCACGGAGCCATCGTGCACCGGGGACCAACATTGCACGGAGGACCATCCTTCACGGGGGCCGTGATTAAGGAAAAAGCGAGCAAAAGATTAGGTGCACGCGCGATAAAGATAGTACTGCCCGTTATTGGTGCGATAAAATCTGAAACTTTATACAGTCAGACTGGTCTCTTCGCACCCGTCCGGTGGAATGCAGTGCAATGTGAAATAAGTAAATTAATACTCGCGCAGGTCCATAAAAGACCTTGTTGTACTCAAATTTCGAAAAAGGTCACTATAATTTGTACAGTCAAATTTGATAACAATTAAGTTCAGTGTGCAATATGTAAGAATAGAGGCAGGTGCAGTTTAATGTTGAAAAAAGGTTGGTGGAGCCAAAAGGTGTGTCCAGGAAGATGTGCAAAGTTAGTTGGGTGCGAGTCCAACCAGTGTATTTGCTTCATGGGCTTAATTCGTACAATATCCCACTTCATACACATAAAAATGGAGGGCAGACTTCAATGCTGGTCGTAGATCTGGTAAGAGGAAGGAAATCAAGTGATGAAACAACCCGGACGTATTAGCCATACATGCATTATTTCTCAAACGTTGACACTTGATCCGCCGCTTACAGAACATACTCTAGAGGGACGAATAAAACTCTCACTCCGCCTCCGCTCTCGGGGTGACTAGACACCTACTGTGCTCCATCTAGTATCAGCCCGCACCATTTTGGCCGGGAATACCCAAGACCGAATACCTGACAAGCTCTCGCGCATACAGACAAAAGAGACGTTTACCTCCAGGAGGCAATGCGCAGAGAAGCGGAGTATTGCCAAGGAGCCTCCCGGGAGGGTTGATTCGCCCAATGAGTCTCACCTCTTTCGACTCTGCGCTCCAAAACACAGCCAGATCCCATTTGGGCTCCATAAACAGGAATCCAGTATCGTTCAATGCCGTGAAGTATTTACCCTCCTCCTCCGTGAAACAAAGAGGCAGTGACCCGTTCCGACGGCTACCGCTTGTCGCCAAATTGGGTGTTAATAAAAGAAGGAGATTCATGTTTTTGTCTTTCCCAAGCATAGGAGTGTCCACTCTTATCTCGTAAGGCAAGCTTAGATACTCACCACTCAGAACAGGGCATTGTTTCAATGCGACTCTAGAAAGTCCTTTGTATGGGATGTACGCTGACGAGAGGTCCAGGGCGTAAATAACTTGACGTGTCCGAATACTCCATCCCCGGATTTCAGTTTCTTCGAAACTTTCACCGTCGACCCACGGGGAGCTGACAGCAAAAATATGCTCACCAGTATGGGTATAGAAAATGTGTCTAACGCTTTTCCTAGGATTCCAAGGTTGGACAACATCGATTAATGTCCAATCATATGAAAATGGTGGCGATAATGCAGCGTTCAACTCGGTTGAGCGATCTACGTAGGCTAGCCGCCCCCGTGTTCCGTTGTGCTCGGTTAATGCCAAGGAGGTGGAAGCCTTCGGAAGGGAGACCCTCTTATAGAACTTTCCAAGTTTAGCGTCGTGGATATCGATTCCGATCTGACCAGGGCCGGGACCGCTATCATGATCTGTCGACTGGTACAAGAGGTAATTGCCGAGATCGCTGAAGACACAAGCAAATGGAGTATAGGAAGGTGCCCAATACGTATAAATGTCATACATCTTTGTTCCGTTAACTAAATCCCAGAGCGAGCATATGTATTGGTGCCCGAATTCCTGATTGTCAAGCCTCCGAAGCGTACAGAGACGTGTGTTCTGAACATTGGTCGTAGCACTGACAACGATGGCGTCCCGGAAGTGTACTGATTCTGCTCTTTCAAATAATGGACATTCAGGATCATTCTGATTAGCGGATAGCTTCAAAAACTGCGATCTCGACTCGGAGGCCGAAAATAAAGATCAGTACAACAAACACGATGAACAGTACTTAATTCTTCTGGTAGTCCGAGTCCTTCATCCGAGAAGCAAAGACCTGAACGCTGAAGATCTAGAGGTACATTCGAGAATTCGTCAGGGAGGGCTTTGGCACTATCGCGCAAGTATCCTCGGACACGGCTGATAAAGTTCGATGCAGAAGGCCTTCGCGATGGCTCAAGGTCTAGCATGCCTTGAATTTCTTCGGCTATAGCTTTAGAAGTCTTCTCTTCATATCCTTCCAAGCCTATTTCCAACCTATTCTTGTCGTGTCGGTAGAATAAGACAGCGAAGTCATCCTTGAACGCTTTCTGTCCTACTGCGAGTTCAAACAGTATACAGCCAAGTGACCAAATATCCACTCTGTTGTTAAACCTCGCTTTCGGCTCACTGAAGAGTTCCGGAGAACGGTAAGAGGGAGTTCCTCTAGCGAACACAGTTGTATTTAATTGCGTTCCGGACCCTTCCGTTGTCAGTCCGAAGTCCGCCAACTTCCATACTCCTCCCTTGCGAGAATACAAGACTGATAAACTTAGTACTAAATAATAAAGAGCCAACCATTTTCAGGCTTCAAATCCCGGTGCACTTCCTTGTTTTCATGGATGTATGCCAAACCGCTCGTGATTTGATACATCACATTCCATATCTGCGTCGCTTTAACTGAGGATGGTGCATCTCTGATAAACTGAGGGAGCGAGTCAGGTGTGCCTGAATCCTGAATTCGGTAGATGTAATGCGCTAGATTTATCTCGCATAATTCCATATCGATGAAATATAATGGAAAGTTGCGAATTTCACCCACTCTCAGGACGTGAACGATGTTCGGGTGAGGCTGGCCACATAACTTTTTTATCGCTCTCGCTTCATTGTCAAAAGCTTCTTTATGGGACCACGGGCCGATCTGTGAGATTACTTTCCTCGCGAAAGTCTACCAGAACCGTAATTAGACAATATGCAAAGACATCGGCGGCCTCATACCTTGCCAGTGGAAATGCGGTAAAGCGGACGGATTAGCGCCAAAGTGCTTGAGAACCTTACCTCGTGGACGTCGCCAACTGAGCCTCCATCTATCCGTTTCCTGTGCATAAGGTCCGGATCGCCACCGGTGATCCAAGCCAAGTGAGGATCCTGAGCCATGTCGATAGTACTGGTCGTGATCCGGAATCGTGCTTGAGAAACGAGTGGAAGGAGGGAGGCGCAGACCCGCTATGGTCGCAAGCTTGCTTAGTAACCATGCTTATAATTGCCGAGCAACCTTATTGTCGTTTATCTAAAGCACCAAATCGATCTGATCAGCGTCGGCTGTTCTGTGTAACTACGTCACATGATTTGCGCAGCAAAAGATCGACGAGAAAGTCAGCAACCTACTAAATTTATGTAGTACTAGTATTCGACTCCGCCGCAATCAACCAAATGAGTCACCGTAAAAGATAAATACGGCCACCAGACAGGAACTTCCCGTTTTTCACCAATGTCGATGCAAACGCTGCTCCGATTCACCCAAGAAATCCAGGACGTCAACGCCGACTTCCATTCGCTCCGCGCCGTCCTCAAAGAAACGAACAACAAATTCAAATGGGACTTTGTAATGTTTCCCAACGACGGCGCAATGTCCCACCTACCGCTCATCGGCGAGCTCATTATCCTTCCGTCCTACCCATCAGATCCCCCCGTTCTGCACTTGTTCACCAAGACGAATAGGTACAATATCGATGTGTTTCGGTCGGCCATGTACGATAAGAGACAAAGTACCATGTGCTTTGATATTCTGCGAAGTCGCGAGAACGGCGGGACGTGGGATAGTCGGTATACAATCTCTTGTCTATTTGCGAGCTTGATGCAAGCGCTGGTTACGCCGAGGGTGCCACAGGAGTATGGGCCAGACCAGGAGGAGTTTGTGAGTATGGATGTTCAGAGGACGTACTTTGAACATAAGAATAAGATACCACGGTTGCCAGAGGTGCCAACAATATTAGCAACAAGAATCTCAGCCAAGCCGTTCTATTTTATGCACGCTCGGAGACAGAGAACGACTCTTACTTTGGAATACAAGGGCTCGGATACTTATATCAGTCAACCTATCTATCTTCAACGCAAACATGGATCTCAACAACTTGCATCCTGGCGTTGTCTTCTCAGTGCTTCTCTCCAACAAAGCCGACTCCGATCGTATCGGAAACGAACCTGGCACGATTCTCCTGCGAAACGGTGTCACTGGCACGGCGGCCAAGAAAACCGAAGGGAACAAAGTCATGTGGTTTTATCACGGCAAACCTCTCAACGACGGCCATCTCTCGGTATGTATCACCCAGGACCAATTCACGATGGCCTATCAAACCGATGGAACGGGTTCTGAAAGTTTCATTATCCACGGCGATACTCCAATCTCGAAACTCGGCAAGGCGCAAATCGGAAATGTCGAAAATATCCCTTTCTACTGCATCTTTCTCAAACGCAAGTCTGGGCCAATAGGATTTATCAATGTCCTGGATCAGAAAGGCCGCGGCTATATTCACGCTCCCTCGGAGACCCCTCTCCCCAAGTATGTTCCGAAAGATCCTGTTTTCGTCAAGTTGTCTCTCAACGGAGAGCAAACGATCCGTCTTCAGAATTTGATCGATTTCTACGATCTCGGGAAAGATTTCCGGGTTCAAAAATCGATCAAAAATCCCGCTCACCAGACTTTGATATTCCACAAAGACCTACCCAAAGAACAATACACTGATGTCATCCGAGATATCTACGCTCCGCTCCGGGATAAACCCATCGAGCTTACCATCACGGCGATTGTTGCGGATCATCAATGCGTTGCGCTCGTCACCGAAATTCCACGCTCAGCGAACCAGGCCGAGATTCCCCTATGGCCAAGGGACAAAATACCGCATATCACGATGAGATTGACGGATCGGGTACAACCTGTTTACGCGAACGTGCTGGCGAGACGGGCGATGGAGGCAAAGCGAAACGGCGTTGAATTGGAGGGCACCACTTATGTCCAGCTTCCGCAGCCTGTCACCATCCTTTGCCCTCTCAAATTTCACTGTAATTAATATGCGCTACTTTCGAACGACTTACTTCAGACAGTTGTTGGAATAAATTATATTAATAGGAACTTTTGGAGCTCTTCCAATCTTCTCCGTGATCGCCGTTCAAATAATCCTGCCCGCTCCAAGTTACGAAAAATTGACCTTCCGCAATATATCACTCTCTGCGCAACTTGAACCTTATTTAACCAGTGGCCACGGGTTTTGAGACCATCTTCCGAATAATTCGTCATTGGTGGACATCTCGGAACAAAGCAAGTATTCAATTAGCTGTACAATCTCTGACGCAACAGACGCAATAGCACCTAAAAATAGCACCACAATCACGAGCAATAAAGTTGGGGTCAAAACGCAGCGCGCGGTCCCAATAATTACAGGTTGAACCCCCGAAGTCGCGAAGATAATAATTGTACCAATAATGACATGTGACAGCAAGTATACGTGACTTAAATCTGCCGTGTCTCCCGCAGCCGTGGCGTGGTCAGATGCAGTGGCTTTGCCTCGCGATCGTCGATCCTCAATATTAATTGCGATTGGCACGCGGGATATCTGACTATCCACTTCCGATCGCGATACAGCGACAATAGAGCAGACTGGCTGTGCAGAAGCTGCTAGTCCAGCTGACACACCCGTGTTCCGCCCTTATTTGACGAGCCACTTTGGCGTTACTACCGGAAAATCGCGCACGGTTGCTGATTTAAACTTTTCCTGTCCTCGCCCCCCCCGAATTCTGAAATTGCCCTCGTTTCAAGCGCCAACGCTGAAAGCCCCCTTTAACTTCTTTCCCTTGCTCCGCCCCCTGATTTCTCGTACCAGAACTTTCCATGACGCCGTTGATGCGCAACTGCGTGGACTTGTTCCGACTACTTAAAGTGATGCAACGGGCCTAGTCGGAGTAACTTCTAAGACTGAGTGACTTGGGAGAATGTCTTACGAACGATGGAGAGAAGATCACAGACACGCAGCACCGGGACCTCCCCACGGGACCGACTCCTTGGAACCTCTTCTTCCCAAATCAGGCCGTGGAACACACATCACGGTGTCCTCAAAGAGCTTGGCGACCCCTTCCGATATATTGAGCACCTGTGCCCGCGACTATCTCAACTGGTTCAGTGCAAAACAACTCGATCCGCAAGCCCGTTACGATCTAATGACGACTCCTATTGCCGACAAGGATAAAATCGATCGCGAGGTGGACCTCCTTCGAGTTGCTCGATCGCTTTGTCCGGATTTGAAAGTCAATATAAAGGAATCGGATATTGGCTGGAATGAGGCTGTCAACACGGTGTTCCTATTGCTTCACCTTACGGGGAAACATACCGGGTATCTATGCCCCGCCTAGTGGTTTATTGACTTTATAGACAGGTGAAAGGCATCGCACCTACCTTTCGTGATGTCAAAGTCAAAGCAAGTGTGTTTATCAGGGTATGAGATATCTTCTTTACGTTCTTAGCTGACAGTGGTAGGTCGACGGTAAGAGTGGTAGGTTTAAGGATGTTGGGTTCATTTTCGAGGAGGATCTGTTTTCGAGACAGATTGGACTTAAGAGGGGGGCCCTTCGTGAGATCAAGCCGCCGAGGTGATAGTATTCAGGGACGCCGCTAATACGGTCCTTCGTTTGGGGTGGACTTGGATGATGGGACGACAACAGTATGTAGGTAGCTAGATATTTATGGCTGTCTTGAATACAGCGTTCAATGGAAAAGGGTAAAGGCGTTTGCCTTCCCGCCTGAGTATACTTAGCGAACTTTCAATCGTTGACTAACCAATACTTAACGAACAGTCGCCTTGAATATCAATATAGTATATCCCCTTGTCTCACACGTCTCTTTCAAATCCCTATTCCTCCTTGTTGAATCCCTCAGCATCATCGAGATCCGGAAACACAGCAGCCAGCCCAGTCCTTCGAAAATCAACCTGAACAACCGATCCTCTAGGCGACCCAACCCTATTCTCCAAATCCATGCGCCTCCCTCTCGGATTCGGCATACAAGCTTTCGCCGAACCCTCCATAAATGTGATAATCCCGAGAACCAGCGGAATCAACTGTCCTGGCTTAGACAGATCGCTCGTAGGAGCTAATCCATTGTACTCGATTATCTTTTCGACGCCTGCAATCGTCAGGGCCAGGAGACTGAGTCCGAGGAAACAGCGACCAAGGCGGATCCACCGATCCCCTTTTTGGAGTTTGTGGGCTCGTTCGGAGGGCGTTGTGTCGGCAGTTATACCATGCAATGCGTTCCAGAATTTATCTGTCCAGGCATGACATTTGACTAACAATGACAGAGATTGAAGTTTCAGGAACCAATCGGAAACTTTTCTGAGAGAGCCACTCCATAGTGTTTCCAATCGCGGGCTTCGTGGTTCCTGCTCCGATGAGAAATGATTCGCCACAGTCTCATCTTCCTCCTCTTGTTTTCCTTGCGTCCAAGCACGAAACCTGGTCGCCCCCAATTTGAGATACGCAGCAATTTGGAACGGCAACACCAAAGCACACAGACAACTGTAGATAAGCAGCACAATCCTAAACCCTCCCGCAATATCCACCGGGGCAAAAAGCCAAACCAAATTGGCTGTATGAAGCGTCGGTAACTCGGCATACAATGTCGCAAAGAACCACAGAAACAAAATATCCTGCCAAATCACTGAGACAGCCGTGAACAAGAACGCGATCCCACCGGTCTTTTTGCCCGTTTCGTTGATCGCAGCGGATCGCGCTGTGCCGTATGCGTTGATCAAGGATAGAACGAGCCACGTTTCGCAGGGGCTGATTGACTTTTGAGATACGAGGGAGGTTAAGGAGGCGAGGAGAGAGACGCAGACGGCGGCGGAGAGCAGTTTGATGCCGACGCGGGAACCGTGGTGAGAACGGAGGCATGAAAGGAGCATCCCGGAGACTTGGAGGTAGGCGCTTATACGGATGCCGAGGCCGTAGAGATCGCTGGCGGCGTCGGGATTGCCGTTTTGTCGTCGGGTATGGAGGCTGGTTGAAGTGCTGAGGGAAATTCTAAGCTGTTGCGCTCCTGATGCCATCGAGGAAACGTGCATAACGAAGACCGCGAGGAAGAGAAGGATCATTATCCTGGTGGCCATGGCCTTGAATCCGGGACAAGAAGACTCGTGACTGAAGTTGGTGAATATTGTAAGAGGGGAAACGGCAGTTCAGAGGGCGATGCGTCAAGGGAAGAGTGCAACAACGCTGGATATATAAGCACTGGCGGCTTGAGGAGGGGCGCGAGAGGGGCGTTAACAGCCATTTATGTGGCAAGCGCGACGTCGCTTTAGCCCGCCTTCTCCGTTATGCCAGCTTAGCCAATGGTACATGGATTCAGGAACCTAAAGCGTGAGCCGTCATTCAAGCCTAAACACGAACCTAGCAGAAAACTTTGAGAGGCTGTTTTGATGCGGCTGGACAGATTAAAGTTGAAAGGTAACTTAGTTTGGCCAGCCATCGGAAATCCTGTGAAAGAGCCTTTCCGACAGGTGACCAAAAGCTCATTGGCCAGAAAGTCTATTCGAGAGGACCGTGCTCGATGCCAAGGGAGCTTTGTTCGGCGATCCTACACAGGGCAGACTCAACTAGTAGTAGAATCTCAGATTATCACAGCCCCTTTAATGCTAAACGGGCAGCTTCCCAAGTGCAAGGGAAACCAGCCCTTCTAGGCGGATAGGATAGCGATTCAAAACATTTAACCCACTTTGTCCCTCTTTTCCCAGCCTAAGTACAGTACAGGTATACACACATGATTTGGAGCCGACGGCAAAAGTCTCCCCACTAGGAAATAGACACGAACACTGCAGTAGCTCCATTTTCTCCGAACCTCTTTTTCCAACCATCCTGTGCCCCAACCAATCCTTACCCCGTACCTTTCCATGCCTTTCTTTCTCCTCCTATGTCTCCTGCGCACAATGAATTTCAAATGTGGCTTTGCTTAGGATATTGAAATAAGTGATATCCGGTGTCTGACCCTTCGGTATTGAGATGTTGCATTTCGAGTTTTGCTTCAAAAAGGCCGCGACGAATGTCTTCACCATCATCAACCCAACTCCCTGTCCAGGACAACGTCGAGGACCCTTTCCAAAGGGCATGAAACAGCCGGATCCTACGATGACCGAACTATCAGGAAGGAATCGCGCTGGATCAAATTTATCCAACCCTTCCCATTGGCGGTCCAATTCTGATTTCCAGGACGTCTCATTCTGATGCAATGCATGGATACAAGGAACGATTCTTGTTCCGGCTTTGATGGTATAGGATCGCCCGTCCAAAGATAGGTCAAAGTCGTCGACGGCACAGTTGTTGATCAATGACCCGGGTGGTTCGAAGCGAAGAGTCTCACAGATCAAGGCATGTAGCTTTTCAGAACCTGCCAAGGACGTGTACATCGATGAAGGGTCAGCCATAAATGATCTGATGTCCTCGAGAATCGCTTCTC
>Ga0302325_10011929_pt1 | contig 18695 bp, 18 predicted proteins | sample Palsa_T0_2_FD_201948 | JGI IMG/M metagenome (GOLD analysis project Ga0302325, IMG submission 201948) | Peat permafrost microbial communities from Stordalen Mire near Abisko, Sweden - Palsa_T0_2 | ecosystem: Environmental > Terrestrial > Soil > Palsa > Peat permafrost | place: Sweden: Abisko...
AGGGGGCGGGGGCGGGACGCGGCGGGTGGGGCTCATCCGGCCTCGGCGGTGAGCGCCACCGGCCCCGGGCCGGCGGGGAGGCGGAGCGTGAAGGTCGATCCCTCCCCTTCGCGTGACTCGACTCGAACCTCGCCCCGATGGTTGGTCGCGACGTGGCGGACGATGGCCAGGCCCAGGCCCGTGCCCCCCGTATCACGGGCCCGAGCTCGGTCGACTCGATAGAACCTCTCGAAGATCCGCTCGATGTCACGGGCCGGGATCCCGATCCCGTAGTCGCGGACGCTGATCTCGACGAGAGTGGCATCGGCCCGGCTGCGGTCGACGACGGCGTGCACGCGGACTTCGACGGTCGAACCGTCGTCGGAGTACTTCACGGCGTTTTCCAAAAGGTTGTGGATGGCCGACACCAGTTGGCGACGATCGCCGACGAGCGACATGCGACGCGGCGCTTCGCTCACGTCGATGGTGACGTGGCGATGCTCGGCAACGGGACGGATGCGCTCGACGGCCTGGGCCACGATCACGTGCACCATCACCGGTTCGCGATTGGGCGCCTCCTCCGACTCGATGCGACTCAGGTCGAGGAGGTCATCGATGATGCGCGCCACGCGGAACGCCTCCAACTGCATGCGTTCGGCCAGCCGCCGGGAGACGGCTGGTTCGTCCTCGGCCTGCATGGTCTCGGCCAGGATGCCGAGGGCGCCCACGGGGCTCTTGAGCTCGTGGCTGACGTTGGCCACGAAGTCACGCCTGACCGCCTCGAGGCGGCGCCGCTCGCTCACGTCTTCGATGATGGCGACGGCACCGGCCGAGCTCCCGTCGACCCCAGCGAGGGGCAGCGCACGGATCAGCAGCGCCCGGCGGGGTGGACCGTACAACTCGAGACTCTCTTCGGCGGGCCCGTCGCGGAGGGCCAGGCTCAACAACTCGGTGACTTTGAGCTCGGCCAACGCCTCGCCGTGGCGAGCACCCGCGAACGTCTGTGCCACCCCGTTGCGGTAGCGAATGGCGCCGGTCTCATCACAGACCACGACCCCTTCCGGCACGGCCGACAGCGTCTCCGAAAGTCGACCGAGCATGTCGTTGGCCTGCTGTGCCTCCTGGGCACGGGAACGCAGAAGCCGCTCGAGGCCGGCGAGGAGGGCATCGGCCCCACCGACGGGATCCGCTCCGCTCACCCCGCTGAGCATGACGGCCAGCGCCGACCGCATCCGCCGCTCCCGCGACACGACGAAGCCCGTGGCCACGATGACCGTCACGACCATCACCCCGAGGGCCACGCCATCGACAGGCGTCAGCGGCATCTCCTTACTCTACGGCCGGGCTTGCGCCGTGAGCCGCCCATACGTTGATCCTTCATGGTGGCCAGGCGACCTTACGAGGAGGTGTCCGACAAGCAAACGTGGCATTGCGTCACGGCCAACGGCACGCAACGGCCTCACCAACCCTATGAGGCGGTCAGGTCCGCGCCGTCAGCCGGTTGGACACGACGCGGGCCAACACGCTCAACGTGAGCACGATGAGCAGGAGGGTCAGTGCCGCCCCCCAGGCCCGCTGTTGGGCGCCGACGTAGGGCTGGTTGGCATTGGTGAAGATCTGGGCCGACAGCGTCGTGTTGGTGCCTTTGAAGAGGTTGAAGTTGTTCTTGAAGACGATGAGGATCGTGAACAGCAGCGGGGCCGTCTCGCCGGCCGCTCGGGCGACGGCCAGCAAGCAGCCGCTGACGATCCCGCCGGCCGCGGCCGGAAGAACGACGGTCAGGATGGTTCGCGACTTGCTCGTGCCCAACGCATAGCTGGCCTCCCGTAGCTCACGGGGCACGAGACGCAGCATCGACTCCGTGGCGCGGATCACGATCGGGAGCATCAAGCAGGCGAGGGCGAGCGAGCCGGCGAAGCCGGTGAAGTGACGGAAGCGCACGACCCAGATCGTGTAGATGAACAGCCCCATCACGATGGACGGCACGCCAGCCATGACATCGGCCAGAAACCGGATCACCCGGGCGAGCCGGTTGTCGGCGCCGTACTCGACGATGTAGACGGCGCCGAGCACCCCGAGCGGCACGGCGATGAGCGTCGCCATGCCGGTGATGAGCAGGGTGCCGACGATGGCCGGCTCCATGCCCCCACCGATGACCCGCTGGCTCACCGGAATCGGCGATGTGAGGAAGTGCAGCCCGAAGATCTCAGTGCCTCTGCGTAGGACGTAGTAGATGAGAAATCCGAGCGGGATCAGAGCGGCGGCGAGCGCGAACCACATGGCCCCCGTGGCCAGGCCGTTGCGCAGCCGGCGGGCGGGACTCACTCCCGCTGCCGACGCGATCGACAGTGCGACACGGGCCGGCGCGTCGGGCGTGGTGGCGCTCACAGTGCCGTCCCTGTGCGACGCTCCGAACGATTGAGCACGGCGCGAGCCCCGAGGTTGACGACGATGGTGATGGCGAAGAGGACGACGCCCAGGCCGATGAGGGCTGATTGGAATGTGCCCGTTGCTTCATTGAACTGGTTCGCGATGACGCCGGCCATGGAGTCGCCGGACCGAAAGAGGTGGCCGGTGATCTCGGCGTTGGATCCGATGAGCAGAGCCACGGCGATCGTTTCACCCATCGCCCGACCGAGACCGAGCATCACCGCGCCGACGACGCCACTGCGCCCGTACGGCAACACCGCTCCTCGGATCATCTCCCAGCGAGTCGCGCCGAGGGCGAGGGCCGCCTCCTTCTGGGCCGCGGGCACCGTGGCGAACACCGAACGGCTCAGCGACGAGACGATGGGGATGATCATCAACGCCAGGATGAGGCCGGCGGTGAAGAACGACGTCCCCTCGTGCTGCCCACCACCAAAGAGGGTGTTGAGGACGGGCACGTGGCGCAGGACATCGTTGACCTGGCCGTAGCGGTGGTTGAGCTTGGGGGCGAGGACTTCCAACCCCCAGAGGCCAAACACCACCGACGGCACCGCCGCCAGCAGGTCCATGACATAGATGATCGGGGTGCGAATACGCCGCGGCGCCACCTCGGTGAGGACCAGGGCGATCCCGAGGCTGATCGGCACGCCCACGACGATGGCGATGGCCGAGCTGACGAGCGTGCCGTAGATGAAGGCCAGACCGCCGAACTGGTTGTCGCCGGGATTCCAGTTTTTGGAGAAGAGGAAGTTGAAGCCCTCAGACCGGAAGGCGGGGAGCGCTTTGCCGGTACTGCTGATGGCGATCAGGGCGAGGATGACGAGCACCAACAGACCGCAGCCCAGGCTCAGGAATTGGAAGCCCCGGTCGGCGACCACCGAACGGGTCGCGACCAACCGGGACGGCGGCGATGGGGGCTCGACCGCTTCCGGGCTGGACGAGGTGTCGGTCAGCGCTGCCATGTCCGTTGCGGCCTCCCGAATGAAGCGTGGCGACAGGCCGGGGCCTCCCGGCCCCGGCCTGCATCATTGCCACGTACGGCGTCAGCTGATCTTGGCTACCTGAGCAAGCGCCTGCGCATCAAGGCTCGGCGGCAGCGCCGCGAAGCCGTTGGTCGCCGCCAGACCCTGCCCGGCCGATCCGAGGATGTAGGTCAAGAAGGCCTGGAGCAGCGCCACCGTGTTCGCGCTCGGGTAGGAGGCGTAGGTGATGATGTAGGTCGGCGACGTGATCGGGTAGTCGGTCGCGCCCGGGGCATTGATCGGGTTGTAGGTCAGATTCGGGCTGACCGTCGCATCGGCCGCCGCGGCCGAGGCACCGGCCAGGGTGGCGTCGACGAAGTTGCCGGCCGCGTTCTTGACCTTGGCCCACGTCAGGTCGCTGGCCTGAGCGTCGGAGAAGTCGACGTAGCCGATGGCACCATTCTCCGCCTTGATGGCCGAAGCCACGCCGGTGTTGCCGTTGCCGGCAACCGTGTTGGCGGCCCAGTTGATCGTCTTGCTCGAGCCCAAGGTCCAGTCGGTCGGATCAACCAGCGTCAGATACTTGGTGAAGTTGGCCGTGGTGCCCGACGAGTCCGAGCGGTGCACGACGGTGATCGAGGTGCTGGGCAGGGTCACGCCGGGGTTGTCGGCAGCGATGGCCGGATCGTTCCAGGTCGTGATCTTCTCCGAGAAGATCTTGGCGATCGTCGATCCCGAAAGCTGAAGTTTGCCCACACCCGACAGGTTGTACGACACGGTGATCGGGCCAAGGACGATCGGGAAGTACAAGATGGCGCCGCCCTTGTTGCTCGGCAGCTGCGACGCCGTCTCGGCCACATCGCTCGCAGCGAAGTCGACCACCTGGTTGGACAGGTCGGTCTGCCCACCACCCGAACCCTTGCCCTGATAGTTGACCGTGGCTCCCGGCTCGAGCGCCTCGAAGGCGGTGATGGCTGCCTCGTCAAAGGGCTGCTGGAAGGTGGAGCCGGAGCCCGTCAGGGTCCCGGTCACTTTGGCGAGGGTGGTGGCCGGCCCGCTGGCCGAGGCGCCACTGGCCGCTCCGCTGGATGACACGGAGCTGGAGCTGCCGCTCGAGCAGGCCGCCGCCATGGTGCTGACCACCAGGAGGGGCGCGGCTAGGCGTAGGAGTTTGACTGGTCTCATGATGGGTGACGGTCTCCCTCGATTGTACGATCCCGTTGGACGGCCTGAACGTAGGAGCCACCGCTGTCAACAGGATGGACGAAGAATGAACATCCGGTAAACGCCCCCCGAATTCCCGGCGACAGCGGGACGACCACTCGGCGATGATCGACAGCTGACGTTGTGGTCGCGGCCGGTACCCGCGACAATCGGCAGGCAACCCCGCCCCCAAGGTTTGGTGAATCGTGGCCGATGCGCCGTCCCCTCCCACCGTCACCGTGAGCAACCCGCCCGAGGTCGACTCACTGACGGCGCCGACGCCCGCAGTGGCCGCCGAGGTCGTGTTCAGCGTTGAGGATCTGAGCTTCTACTACGGCTCCTACCGCGCCCTGCGCGACGTGACGCTCAACGTTGGTCGACACGAGGTGACGGCGCTGATCGGCCCGTCCGGCTGTGGCAAGAGCACCTTCCTGCGCTGCCTCAACCGCATGAACGAGTTGATCCCCGGCGCTCGGGTCGAGGGCCGCCTCGACTATCACGGCGAGCCGCTCTATGGCCCGTCCGTAAGCCCGATCGAGGTGCGGCGACGGATCGGCATGGTCTTCCAGCGACCCAACCCGTTCCCGAAGTCGATCTATGACAACGTCGCCTTCGGGCCCAAGGTCAACGGCATGAAGGTCAACATGGACCAGCTCGTCGAGGAGTCCCTGACCCGCGCCGCCCTGTGGGACGAGGTGAAGGACAAGCTGCGTCAGAGCGCCCTCGGGCTGTCGGGCGGTCAACAACAGCGACTCTGCATCGCCCGAGCCATCGCCGTGAAGCCCGAGGTCATCCTCATGGACGAGCCCTGCTCGGCTCTCGACCCCATCGCGACGATCCGCATCGAGGAGCTGATGACGTCGCTCAAGAGCGAGTACACGATCGTGTGCGTCACCCACAACATGCAGCAGGCGGCGCGGGTCTCCGATCGCACGGCCTTTTTCACGGTCGAGGTGGGCGAGGAGAGCGGCCGGACCGGCGTCATGGTCGAGATCGGTCCGACCGAACAGATCTTCACGGCGCCGTCAGACCAGCGCACCGACGACTACATCACCGGCCGCTTCGGCTAGGAACGGCCGGGCTTCCCGCGGCGGCGGCGGCCGCGAGGCGGTGGCGGCCCGCGGCGCCTGCCCGCGGCGCCGGCTGAGGCGCCCGCTTAGGGAACGGAGCGCTCATGGGGCGTACGGTTTAGCCCGGCTGCACCCCTAAACCGTACGTCCCATGAGCGCTGGGCGAGGGCCAGGAAGGCGCGCGCCGCCGGCGAGGAGGGTCCGCGGCGGTGGAGCAGGCCGATGTGGCGCACAAGGCGCGGCTCGGGCCGCCACACGACGGCCCCTTGGGCGCGAGCCGCCTCGGCCTGGGCACCGGGAACGAAACCGATCCCGGCTCCGGCCAACACCAGCGGGACGATGGCCTCCCGTTGGGCGACTTCGACCGCGACCTCGGTTTCGAGACCCAAGCCGGCCAGAGCCACCTCGACGACGCGACGGCTGGACGTGCCCGGCGGGGTGAGGACGAGGGGCGCCGGGCCAAGGCGGCGGCCAACGGGCACCGGCGTACCCGGCGCGGCGATGGCCAGCAGCTCCTGGTCGGCGAGCGGCACCGACTCCAAGTCCGAGGCCGTCGTCGGCAACTCGAGCAGGCCTACCTCGGCTTTGCCCGAGCGCACCAGCCCGGCCACCCCTCCCGAGCCGGCGACGTCGTCTGTCTCCGCCACCCGGACCACGACCGCCGGATGCTCTCGGCGGAAGCTCCCGACCAGGCTGGCCAGGGGATCGACGGCCAGCGTCGGTAGCGCGGCCAGATCAAGAGCGCCGATATCGACCCCGGCCACGTCGGCCGCCGCCGAGCGAAGGGCGGCGACCTCGGCCAGGATCCGCCGGGCATGATCGGCCACCACCTCGCCGGCGGAGGACAACTGCACACCGCGACCGAGCCGGTGAAACAACTCGACCCCAAGCTCGTGCTCCAGATCTCGGACCCGGGCTGACAGCGATGGCTGCGCGACGTGGGCGGTGGCGGCACCCGCCGTGAAACCGCCGGCGTCCACGACCGCTACCACGTACTCCAACTGGCGGAGATCCATAGCTATAGACTATCAATCTTAGAAGTTCTATATCTTTGACCTCTTGATCCTTGTGGTCCTTACTGGAGACATGACGGGAGTCCGGACCGCGCTGGTGATGCTGATCGGCGCGTTCACCGGCTTCTTGGGCGGGATGTTCGGCAAGGGCGGGTCGGCGATCGCCACGCCGCTCCTCCATCTGGTCGGGATCTCCTCGTTCGCGTCCCTGGCGTCCCCGCTTCCCGCCACCATCCCGTCAACCCTGATCGCGGCCTACGCCTACCACCGCGCCGATCAGGTCGACCGGGCGGTGCTGCGCACGACGATCGTCTTCGGGGTCCCGGCCACGGTCATCGGCGCCGTCGCCACGCAGTGGATAGGCGGCGCCAGCCTGATCCTGGTGACCGACATCATCGTCGGCGTCCTCGGGATCCGGATCCTGGCCGACCATCACGCCCGTACGCCCGCACCGGCACCGGCACCTGTGGCCGCGTTGGCGACGGGCGGCGGGGTCGGGTTGGGAAAGACCGCCACCGATGCCGGCACGACAGGGTACGACCCGACCACGGTCGCCGCCGTCGCCCTGGCGGTCGGGTTGGTCTCGGGGTTGTTGGGCAACTCGGGCGGCTTCCTTCTTGCGCCGCTGTTTGTCACGGTCCTGCACATCCCCCTCAAGCGGGCCCTCGGGACCTCGCTGGCCGCGGCGGCAGTCCTGGCCGTCCCGGGCACGATCGTGCATGCCGCGCTCGGACACATCGACTGGCACGTCACGCTGGTCTTCGGTCTGGCGTCCATCCCCCTGTCGTTCTTCGGCGCCCGCCTGGCGCTCAAGACGCGGACCGACCACCTCGAGTTGGTCTACGGCGCTGCGCTCGTTCTGCTGGGCGGCGGTCTCCTCCTGATCCGCTGAGGGCGGTGAGCGCCTACCCGACGGTGAGGACTCGCTCGGCGATCTCGACGGCGTGGTCGGTCAGACGTTCGTAGGCTCGTGCGGTGAGGCCGAGGTCGACGGCGCCCTCGACCGAGATGTCACGCAGCCCAAACAGCTCGGTCAGGTAGCGCCGCTGAAAGTCGCGAGACGAGTCCGCTCCCGCGATGACCGCCCGGGCCGCGTCGGCGTCGAGGACGGTCCACGCGACATTGTCCTTGCGCAACAACTCCACCGTCTCAGCGCCGATCTCATAGGCCAGCGACCGGAGGGCGGGCGTCATGACCTCAGGCGCCGACGCGATGCGCCCGGCCAACGTCCGGGCCAGCCCGAGGCAGAGCTCGGCAATCTGCGCGATCCGCCAGGACGCCAGGACGAGACGAAGGTCGCGAGCGACGGGCGACTGGAGGGCGAGGAGGTCCATCACCTCTGACTCGACGGCCGCGACACGTGCGGCAGCCGCGGCCGCATCTGTGACCACCACGTGCCCGCCAGCCAGATCGCCTTCGAGCAGCGACGCGGTCACATTCTCGACCGCATCCGCCGCGTCACGGACGATCTCGATGGTCCGCTTGCGCAGGGCGGCGATGCGATCGTGGTAGGTCTTGCGAAGCTCATCCACCGAAGCTCATCCACCGAAGCTCATCCACCGAAGCTCATCCACCGTCGCCGACCGCGAGAGGCAGCTCGGGAAGCTCGGCGGCGACCACTTGGCAGTCGAAGATGCGCTCGAACAGCTCGCGTTTGCGGCGGATGCCCCAGAGCTGAAGGTCGGCGTCGCCCTCAGCCTCGATCCCGATCGTCACGACTCCCCCCTTGCCCACCGCACAATGAACCCGGCGGACGGTAGCCAGGTGGCTGCGGTCAAGTCCATCAGCAAGACGGAGGATGGCCACGAGTCGGGTCACCCGCTGGCGTTGCTTGTCGTCGAGCGAGGCGAACGGGCCGAAGGACTGCTTGGGCTCGCCGCGTCGGTGAAACCGACCGAGGCACACGAGGATGGCGATCTCGTCGGGGTCGAAACCACGCAGCCGGCCGTGTTCGATGAGGTAGGCGGTGTGCTTGTGATGCCCTTCGACGGCGACGTGCTCCCCGATGTCGTGGAGGAGGGCACCGTGCTCGAGCAGTTCGCGGTCGGCGGGTCCGAGGTCATGAAGGGCGGCGAGCTGGTCGAAGATGGACAGTGCGATCCGGGCGACCTGGCGGCCGTGGCGCTCGTCCCATGAGCACCGCCGGCACAAGCCGAGGACGGACGACCGCCTGATCTCACCGTGATCGCCGCTCCACTCGGCGAGGTCGTGATGGCCCACGGCGTCGAGGACGATGCCCTCCCGCAAGGCCCAGTCGCTGACGGTCATGGCGTCCATGTCAAACAATTCCATGGCGGTCGTGAGGACCATCGAACCAGCAGGGATGAGGTCGGCTCGGCGAGCGTCAAGACCTTCGAGGCGGCGGCGGCTGGCGACCGGGCGACGCATCACCTCCTCGTGGACCACGGCGAGTTGCTCGCGGGTGACGCTGAGATGGTTGAGCGAGGTGGGCAACGTCGCGCCCGACGCCGCCGTCGCCATGGCGGCAAGGTCGAGGAGCGTGCCACTCGTTCCGATGAGCATGCGGGGATGGAGGGGCGCCACCTCTTCGGCGACCGGGACCAGGACGGACGTGATGAGCTGGCGGAGGCGGCGCCGGTCGCTGCTCGACGGCGGATCGGTCGTCACCAGATCAGCCGTGAGGCGGGCCACCCCGAGGCGGACGCTGGTGGCCCATCGCAGGGAATCGCGGTCGCCGACCATGATCTCGAGGCTGCCGCCACCGAGGTCCAGACCGATAGCCGGGGCCGGGTCGATGACCACGCTGGCCCGTACCGCTCCGAAGATCAGGCGAGCCTCTTCGACACCGGAGATGACCTCGACACGCACACCGGTGGCGGCCTCGATCTCGTCGACGACGGTCGCGCCGTTGTCAGCTTCCCGGAATGCTGCCGTCGCCCGCGCCACCACTTCGTGGGCACCGTTGGCCGCGGCGAGCGCGGCGAACCTCCGGACCGTGTCGACCAACGCATCCGTCGCCAGCGGCGTGATTCGCCCTGTGCGCGACACGACGTCCCCTGTACGGAGCATCTCCTTGTCCTGGCAAAGCGGGGAGAAGGTCCCATCCGGTCGGGCCTCGACGACCAGCAGATGCAGCGAGTTGCTCCCGAGATCGAGGGCGGCGATGCGCATCAGGCCGCGTTCAGCACGGCGGCGGGAGGTAGCGGGCCGTCAAGACGGTGCGACGGCTGCCGTCGAGCACCCACACCGAACCTTTGGCCGCCCCCAGCTTGGCGCCGAGGTCCACCCCTTCATCCGATAGCTGGAGGAGGATGGCCTCGATCACGTCGCCGTGCGTGCACAAGATGACGGGTCGACGACCCAGCCAGCCGCCCAGGGCATCCAGGGCCTTGGTGGACATTCCCTCGCCGAGCGTCTCATCGACTGCGACGACGAGGCCCAACGATGTGGCGAATGGAGCCAGTGTCTCCGTGCACCGCACCCAAGGACTCGAGATGAGAAGCGGCTCGACATTGCCGATCCATGGGGCCAGCACGTCGGACAGGCCCTCCGCCTGGAGCCGACCCTTCTTGCTGAGCGGGCGGAGACGATCCTCGCCCTTCCACCGATCCCGCCGACCGGCGCGGGCGTGACGGACGAGCAGGATGGTCACGAGCCGCCAGTCTCACACGAAGCAAGGCCGGTTACACACGAACGAGGCCCGATCTCAGACGAAGCGGGCGGCGAGGGCGTCGAGCACAGGACTATCGCGGGGATAGGTCATTCGCTCGACGGCCAGCGGCAGGGTCAGCCAGACCACCTCGTCCACCTCGTGATTGGCCACGAAAGGTTGGGACCCATCTGGGGCGACGGGCGTCATCTCCCAGTACCGGACCACCTTGGGCCGCCCGTTGTGATCGACGTATCGAATCCGAGCGAGCTCGACGCCGAGCTCGCACTCGAGGCCGGTCTCCTCGACGACCTCGCGCAACGCGGTGTCTACATCGTCCTCGCCAGCCTCAGCCTTGCCCTTGGGAAGGCTCCAGTCGTCATAGCGCGGTCGGTGGACCAGCAGGACCTCAACCCCGTCCGAACCATGTCGCCAGACGGCTCCACCCGCGGCCCGCACGACATCCGGGTCGCGCTCGCCCGGGGTACCGGCCTGGTCGGCGGGCGGCATCAGTCCAACCAAGTACGGAGCTTTTTGGAGGAGGCCGCGGCCCATGCCTTCGTCCATCGGGCACGACTCGCCGCAGCCTCGCCGCGCTCGATGGCAATCAGTTGCCCGGCGGCGAGACCCACGTTGGCAGGACCCCCCGCCGCTGCGGCGCGAAGCCACTCCTCCGCCACGATGGCGTCGTGAAAGTCGCCGAGGACGCTCTGCACCTCGGCCACCGCCACGCCCAGCCGGGCAGCCGGCTTCCCGACGACGGCCACGGCCACCTCGGCGGCATACCGGCACCGCTTGGCCCGGATGCGGATGTCGTGCAGCGCGTCGTCGGCGGGTTGGGGCCCGAGGGCGGCCACTGCCTGGGCGAGATGGCGCCACGGTCGACGCACCAGAGCGGGCAGGAGGTCGATGGCGGGAGTTGCCTCAGGTCCGGGACCGATCAAAATCCGGGTGGCGGCGCCCGCCCCCACCTCGACGGCCGGCGGGTCGCCAACGGCGGGCGCCTCGGCGGCCGACGGGTCGCCAACGGCGGGCGGAGGGTCGGCGGCCTCCGGGAGGGCGAACACGGGGCCGGCCGCGGCCGCCACCAGCCTGTCGAGTAGCTCCGTATACCGAGCTGAGTCCATACCGGCGATCAGGGCCTGACGGGCGACGTCGCGCTCGTCCTTGAGTTGTCTCAGGAGACGGTCGACGCCCTTGGCGTCGGCGGCCGGCAGGTGGCCGGCGTGGCGCTGGACGCGCTCCAACAGCACGTCGGTGTCGCGCACCCCGCCGAGCAGGTCGGCCAGCCATCCCAACTCCTCGCGCAGCCCTGCCGCCCACTCGTCGTCGAGCAGGGGGCGCAGCGTTCGGAGATCCGAACGCAGCCGCCGGGTCGCCACCCGCGCTTGATGGACGTCTTCGGGATCGTCGCCCAGCCGTGCGCCCGGGTCGTGCCGGATGAGGCGAACGACGCTGCCGCCGATCGCCGCCCTCACTGCCTCTCCGGCGCTGCTGTGACGACCGGCGGCCACCACGGTGACGTCGGGCGCGGCCAGAGCTCGGGGGCCGAGGGCACGGACGACCTTGGGCGTAGGGTCGGGTGCGCCCGCTCCAGCCGATCGCAAGCGGGCGACGGTCGCCGCGAGCACAGCAGGGTCGGCACCCGATGCCAGCTCGATTTCGATCTCGCGGAATCGGGCCGCCAACCGCCGGCCGCGACCGGTCGGTCCGGACACCAAGACGCTGACCTCGTCGTCGTCGAGCTCGGCGAGAGCGGAGCCGTCGGCGTCGCGCAACTCCAGCCGGAGGCGGTCCGTCCGGAGGCGGGCCACCGGTCCCAGGGGTGCCGAGCGGGAGAAGGCTCGCACCATCTGGACGGCCGCCGCCGGTACCCGGCCGGGTCCGCCGTTGAAGCCCAGCTCGTGCCTGGCCAGACCCCCCTCGGGGACGGCGTCGTCGGTCGGCAACTTCAGCGTCCACGCCGCCTCGTCCGGGCCGCCGGATGCGACTGGGCCCCCCGATGCGTCCGGACCGCCGGAGCTGCCCTCTTCGGTCATGGCCGTTCGGTGTCGGAGGGTCACACCCCAGCGCGCCAGCCGCAGATCGGCCGTGTCGTAGTAGGTCGCCATGAGACGACGGGGCGGGAGGGCCACAACCGTCACACCGGCCATCACCCCCGAGAGGTCGGGTAGGGCCATCCCGGCCCAAGCCCCCATCTTCACCTCACGCTCAACGGGTGCCGATGCGGGTGCCGCTGCCTCCGATCCCACCAACGCGGCTCAGCTCTTGCGCGACAGCGTGTCGGTCTCGCGCCGCCGACGGGCCCGTCGCAACGCGTCCTGCCTGAGGGTGAGCTGGGCGTTGTCGTGGGCCACGCTGGGGACGCGTGTCCATGTGCCATCGGGAGCGAGGGCCCACGCCTCGGTGTCGTCGGCCAGCTCAACGTCGATCAGCTGCTGCAACCGGACTTGCAAGTCGTGATGCTCCACCGGGAACACCACCTCGACTCGACGGTCGAGGTTGCGAGGCATGAGGTCGGCCGACCCGAGGTAAAACTCGGGACCGTTGGGCCCGTGGGCGAATTGATAGATCCGCGAGTGTTCGAGAAACCTGCCGACGATCGACCGAACCCTGATGTTGTCCGACAGCCCGGGGACGCCGGCCCGCAGGCAGCAGATGCCCCGCACGATCAGCTCGACGCGCACGCCGGCCCCGGATGCCGCGTAGAGGGCATCGATCACGGCGGGGTCCGAGAGGCTGTTCATCTTCAGCACGATGAGGCCGGTCCCGGGCGGCGCTGTCATCTCCCGCTGGATCAAGGCGATGACTCGCTCCCGCAACGACAGGGGAGCGACGAAGAGCTTGCGGTACTCGGTCTGCCTGCTGTAGCCGGTGAGGAAGTTGAAGAGCTCGGTCAGGTCGGCGCCCAACTCCTGATCGCACGAGAGCAGCCCGACGTCTTCGTAGACCATCGCCGTCTTGTGGTTGTAGTTGCCGGTCCCGAGGTGCAGGTAGCGACGGATGCCGTCAGCTTCCTGGCGCACGACGAGCGCGCATTTGGAATGGGTCTTGAGCCCCACCAACCCGTAGACCACGTGGACGCCCGCCTCTTCCAACTGCTTGGCCCAGGCGATGTTTCGTTGCTCGTCGAAGCGAGCCTTCACCTCGACGAGGGCGGCCACCTGCTTGCCTCTCTCGGCCGCGCCGATGAGCGACTTGACGACGGGGCTGTCGCCGGAAGTCCGGTAGAGGGTCTGCTTGATGGCGAGCACGGCGGGGTCGGCGGCCGCCTGAGCTATGAACGCTTCGACCGATGTGGCGAACGAGTCGTACGGGTGGTGCACGAGAACGTCCCGTTCGCGGAGCACGGCAAACAGGTCGACGGGCTCGTCGTCGGGACCGATCAAACGGGGCTCGGTCTGCGGCACCCAAGGCTCATCCTTGAGGTCCGGCCGGTCGAGGTCGACGACGGCAAAAAGCCCCGACAGATCGAGGGCACCGGTAACCGTGTAGACGTCAGGCTCGCCGAGCTCGAGCTCACGCATGAGGAGTTGGCGACTCTCAGCCGGCATGCCCGGCATCACCTCGAGACGGACGGCCCGCCCGAACCGGCGCCGCCGCAATTCCAACTCCACGGCGGCCAGCAAGTCGTCGGCCTCGGCCTCCTCGAGGGTGAGATCCGCGTTGCGAGTGACGCGGAAAGGGTGCTGGTCGATGACGTCCATGCCGGGGAAGAGGGCATCGAGGTGGGCGGCGATCACTTCCTCGAGCGGGACGAAGCGCTCCCCGTCAGGAAGCACCACGAAGCGTGGCAGCAACGGAGGGACCTTCACCCGGGCGAAGCGGCGCTCGCCGGTGATCGGGTCGCACACGGTGATGGCCAGGTTGAGCGAGAGGTTGGAGATGTACGGGAACGGATGGCCGGGATCGACGGCCAGGGGTGTCAGGACCGGGAAGATCCGATGCTCGAAGACGCCGTCGAGGTAGGCGAGATCTTCGTCGTCGAGCTCGCGGTAGCTGCTGAAGCGGATGCCGGCCGCGGCGAGCGCGGGCACGAGATCGTGGACGAACAGCTGTGACTGGCGGTCGACCAGCTCGGCGACCCGCTCGGAGATGAGGCGCAGTTGATCCGTGGCGGTCAAGCCGTCGGGGGATGTGGCGTTGCCCAACCCCGCCGCGACCTGGTCTTTGAGCCCGGCGACCTGAACCTGGAAGAGCTCGTCGAGGTGTGAGCTGAAGAAGGCGACGAACTTGCATCGTTCGAGCAGCGGGATGGTGACATCGCCGGCGTTGGACAGGACCCGCGCGTAGTAGTCCAGGCGGGACAGCTCACGATTGAGGAGTCGGCGCTCCTTGTCCGACCCGGCTAGCGCCTCGACACCCTCGGCCGCCGCGTGCGGTGCGAGCTCGACGACGGCCGTCCCCTCGGGGGTCGGCTCGACCTGGCGGAGTGGCGCTCTGGGCGCGGTCCGAGGGGTCCCGAGCACGGCCACCGTCGCTCCCGCCGCCGGGCGGGTGAGCACCTCAGGCGCGACCGGCAGCGAGGTCGAGTCTGCGAGATCGGGCTCAAACGCCATCCCTCTAACGTAGTTGTCCCGCTCCGGGCGGGGCCCAGGGCTCAGGTCGCGGGCGAGGCGCCGTCCGCCGCGTCCGCCGCTTCGGGGGCGTCGGCCGGGACTGTGGTCTCCTCCTCAGGGATGCCCAGATCCCAGTCAAGGATCACGTTTTCGCGCTCGGCGTCGCGGATCACGCGCTCACGGTTGCGACGAAACTGGGGATCGTGCGGCGGGAGGAGTACCAAGCGGGCGAGGGCCCGCTGGCGGAACTCTTCGATGAGGGCGCGGTCCCCGAAGTCGGACTGCACATCCCAATGGGGTGCGACCGGGCCGAGATAGACGATGCGCACATGGCCACGTGGTGGCTGGGGGACCCCTTCGGGGGCGAGCGTGCTCATCAGGGTTAACTCCTCGAGGTGACGTGCTTGTGCGGCGGACAGCCTACCCGGGACCTAGTGGGTCGAGGTCAGCGAGGCCGATCCCAGCGTGACGGTGATGGCGAGGGTCTTGGTACCACGCTCAACCGTGAGCGTCACTTGCTGGCCGGGGTTGGCTTGTCGGATGGCGCTGACCAGATCCCCGGAGTCGGTGATGGGCTTGCCGTCGAAGGCGACGACGACATCGTTCATGCGCAGTCCGGCCTTGTCGGCGGCCGACCCAGGCTCGACCTCTTCAACGATGGCGCCGGAGTCGACGCTCAGACCGAGGCGGTCGGCGACGTCGGGCGTGACGTCGGCGGTCTGCACACCGAGGAACGCTTTGCTGGCCTTGCCGGTCTGCAACTCGTTGACGATGGGGCGGATGGTGTTGACGGCGATGGCGAAGCCGAGATTCTCGGCGGTTTGCCCGGCCGATGCTTGATCGATGACCGCGGTGTTCATCCCGATGACCTGACCGGCGGCATTGACCAGCGGCCCCCCCGAATTGCCAGGGTTGATGGCGGCATCGGTCTGAAGCAGGTTGAACAGGTCTTCGGTGTTGCCTTCGAGCGGCCGGCCGATCGCCGAGATGATGCCTTCGGTGACCGTCGGGCCGCCCGCGAGGTCGAGGGCGTTGCCGATGGCCACGACCGTGTCGCCCACTTCGATGCCGGCAGAGTTACCCAACGAGACGGTCGGCAGCTTGGTCGAGCCCGGGAGGCGGAGCAGGGCGATGTCGTCGTCGCAGTCGATGGCGACGACATCGACCGGCTTGGGCGCCGTGCTGTCGGCGAGGGTGACTCGGATCGAGGGCGCCACCGTGCAGCTGTTCTCGTCGGCGAGCGTCACGTGGGCGTTGGTAAGGATCAATCCGTCGGCGGTGAGGATCATGCCGGTGCCGGCGCCGATCTCCTGGGCGTCGGCGGCACGGCCCTCGTAGGTGTGCACGGAGACGACGGCGGGCTCAACCCTCGCCAGGATGGCTCGAATGTTGAACGCGTCGGGACCGGGCGAGGTGAGGGCCTGGCTCTCACCCGCCGAGGGAGCACCAAAGGATGCCGGCGTACTCCCGGCGGGGCTCTGCAGTTGGACGATGGTCTTGGTGCCGCGCGTGGCCACGGCGATCCCCCCGCCGACGAGCGCGCCGATCAGGGCGGCGACGAGGGCGACCCCGACCGAGCCCGACACGAGAGACCGCCCGACCTGGCGCCAGCCGGCAAGCCGCGACTCCGCGGGCGGGGGACCGAATGCCGGCGGGCCCAGGGCAACCGCGCCAGTCGGGGGCAGTCCCCACGCCGGCGGCCCGCTCGGGGACAGGTCCGTCGGCGGCCGGTCGGTCGGCGGCAGGTCGGTCGGCGGCTGCCCCCAGCCGAGCGGCCGGTAGGCCCACGGTCCGACAGGGCCGGACTCCGGCGTGGGCAGGACGGTCGGAGGCTCCCAGCCCGCTGGTTGGGGGCGCTCCGGCGCGGCTTTCGATTCCTCATCCACGGGGCCCACCTCCTCCAGCATGTCCCTTCAAGGATGCAACACGACGCGAGCCTCCACGACCGGGGTAGCTGAATGTTGCCTAAGGAGTCCCTGTGGATGCGGAAACTTTGGCCTCGCCAAGATAAATGTTGGCTGAAAACAGTTTGCATAGCCGGCGTTTGGGGAAACCATGTAGAGGTCTGGGGTGTTGTACTTAGGAGTCTGGAGGCGCGGAGATGGACACCGAGTGGATGGCAGATGGCAATTGCAGCAGGGTGCCGCCAGCAACGTTCTTCCCCAGTGATGGGGTCGGCGTGGAGATGGCCCGCAAGATCTGTGACAACTGCACCGTGAAGGCGCCGTGCCTGGAGTACGCGCTGGTCAACCGCATCGATCACGGCGTGTGGGGCGGGACGAGCGAGCGCGAGCGCCGCCGCATCCTCCGTCATCGTCGAGTCAGCGCCGCGAGCCCTTCGACTCGGACAGGTACCGCCTAGCCCAACTCGACGCCCAACCCGTGCTGGAGTGCGTCGTCAACATCAGTGAAGGGCGAGACCCCGACCGTCTCGCTGCTGCTGCGTCCGCCGCTGGTCCTTCGCTGTTGGATCTGCATCACGACCCCGATCACCACCGTGCCGTGCTCACCATGTGCGGCCCCGACACCCAGTTGGAAGCGGACGTGCGAGCCGTGGCCCGTTGGGCGGTGGCGCAGCTCGATCTCCGCAGTCATCGGGGCGTCCATCCTCGGATCGGCGTCCTCGACGTTGTCCCGTGGATCGACCTCGACGACCCGTGGTCATCGACGACCGGGCGGTCATTGGCCGCCCGCGACCGCTTTGCCGACTGGGCGGGCGACCACCTCGCCGTTCCCTGCTTCGTCTACGGACCGGAGCGAACGTTGCCGCAGGTGCGACGCCAGGCATGGCGTGACCTTCGTCCCGGGACCGGCCCGGACCGGCCTCATCCGTCGGCCGGCGCGATTGCCGTGGGCGTTCGCGGGGTCCTTGTCGCCTACAACCTCTGGCTGGATGCCGCTGACGTCGATGTGGCCAAGCGCATCGCCACCGCCGTCCGCCGGGCCGGCCTGCGCACACTCGGACTGGCTGTGGGCAACCGCTACCAGGTGTCGTGCAATCTGACAGAGCCCTCTCGACTCGGCCCGGGCGACGCCTACAACCTCGTCGCCGCCGAGGCGCAGAAGGCCGGCGCCGACGTCACGGGTGCCGAGTTGGTGGGACTCCTCCCCCGCGCTGTCCTCGAGACCGTCTCCCCGGCCCGCTGGGCCGAGCTCGACATCTCAGCGGAGCGCACCATCGAGGCCCGACTGGCCGCGGTCGGGCGATAGACGCCCCTCAGGCGGTCACCCCACCCGGGCGACGCACGAGCGCCCGGGCCCGGCGGATCCGGCGCCGCTCGCGCTCGGACAGCCCGCCCCAGATCCCGAACTTCTCACCGTTGGCCAGGGCGTACTCGAGGCAGTCTTCGCGCACGACACAGCCCCGGCACACCTCCTTGGCCTCACGGGTCGACATCCCCCGCTCGGGGAAGAACAGGTCCGGGTCGACGCCCATGCAGTTGGCTCGCGACTTCCAACCTGCCAGCTCCGCCGTCCCGTCAATGTCCAACCACACGTCATTGGCCTCCATCGGTGGGCCTCCCCTCGTTCGGCTGGCGCCGCCGGACGATCCGGCTGACCCCATAGCACCGATGTAACTACAACGGTGTGATCTTCCCGCGGAACGGCGCGAAACGCAAGCGGAAGGGTGTTAACGCTCGATGAGCTAGGCCGGACGGCGGTCGCGACCGGACCGCATGGCCCGCTTCTGCTCGATGAAATCAACGAGCACGAAGCTGCCCAGCGTGTCGGGCGTCGTGAAGAACGCCCGCCCCCGGTTGATCTGCGTCAGCTTCTCCACGAAGGCCTTGAGATAGCTGGTGGCGTCCAACATGAAGGTGTTGATGCGGATCCCGTCACGCGTGCACCGCATCACTTCGGTCAGCGTGGCG
>Ga0302325_10011932_pt1 | contig 18694 bp, 14 predicted proteins | sample Palsa_T0_2_FD_201948 | JGI IMG/M metagenome (GOLD analysis project Ga0302325, IMG submission 201948) | Peat permafrost microbial communities from Stordalen Mire near Abisko, Sweden - Palsa_T0_2 | ecosystem: Environmental > Terrestrial > Soil > Palsa > Peat permafrost | place: Sweden: Abisko...
GACCCGTTTCTCCCCCCGCCCGGTCACAGATCGAGACGAGAACGACGACGACGACGAGGACGATTAAAGGAGGGAAGGGAAGAAACAAAGCGGGACGCTTTGTTTACACGGGCTTCGCGAATCTCCAAGCCACGCCCCACCATTTAGCTTCGCCGCGGATTGCCGGAGGCAACCTCGCTCTTGCCTTCAGGTTTCTGTTTGCTGTGCAGTTCCTTGTCGACGCACAGAAACATCTGCTCCGTCAGAGAATTGGTTCCGACGTGGAAGTTCCTGGCTCGGTCGAGGATAATTTTTTCGGCTTTGGTCAGACGCTCAACCTGGAGCAAATATTGGCTCCAGGAAGGAACCATGATTTCGATCCGATAGGTGTTAGCCCGGCCCAGATCTTCATGCAGACGCCAAATAAATGCGCCGTTTCGCAGGTAGACCATCCGGGCATGCTTCATGCCTTCCAAAAACTCGCGGGTACGCGTATGATCCACTTCGATGTCATAGTGGATAACAACCGGTCCATCGTCCGCTTTCGGAATGGTGAATAATTTGTGCGAGAAACCGGTCACGGGCACCACGGAGAGATCAAGGGTTTTGGTGAAATTGATGGAAAGCGGGATCGCGGCAATCAAACTCACAAACAAGAAAATAGCGCCGCCAATCAGCGTCCGATTCGGTCCGTAAATCGTTGTCATTGTTCCCCAAAAAATGCCCCCAAGAACCATCGCACCTTGTGTCGCCACAAAGAAGGTCGCGTTCATTCGGGCGCGCGCCCAATTTGGCATCGCGCGTTGTCCGGCGACCCAGAGTTCCGAGGCCGATAAAGTCCATCCGATGCCGGCAAGGCCGGCGACGAGAATGAAGAGCATTTGATTCCGGACGACTGCCATCAACACGAAAACGAGCCCAAGCACGAGATTTGCCGAGATCGTGAGAATATTTGGTGAAAAGCGCGCCTGCATCCAGCCCAGCAGCAAGATCGCAGCGATGACAGATCCGACACCGATCGCGCTGAACATCAGTCCACAGCCAAGAGCGTTCAGATCGATTTCCTTCAGGCCAATCACCGGGATCAGCGCCGGGATCAGTGAAATAAAAAAGGCAAAAATCGCGTTCCGGACCAACACGACTTGAACTCCCGGAGAATGCCGAACGTACCGAATCGCCGTCAACAACGACTCAAGGAAGCTCTCCATTGGCAGCTTCACTGGCAGGACCGCGGGTTTCCACTGCAAGACGGCGAGAGCGACGATCAGAAAGCAGGCCGAATTCAGACAAAAAATCCATCGGGCGCCGATCAGAGGCAACAGCAAACCGCCGAGCGTGGGTCCGACGACGGCCGCAATATTGAGTTGCAAGCCACTGAGCATCGTCGCCGAAGGCATTTCTTCCTTGGAAACAACTTCGGGCAGGATCGCGGGCCACGTTGGGGCGGTAAATGCGAAACCGACCCCGAGGAGGAAAACGCAAAGGAGAACGAGATAAGGGTTCAGTAACCGAAGCCAGCCCAGTGCGGCGAGCGCCGCGGCGGCTATAGCAAGCCAGAGATTCATCACCCAGAGCAGTTTGCGGCGATCGACGATATCTGCCAAGGCGCCTGCCGGCATGATAAAGAGAAAAAAGGGCAACGATGCGACGGCGGACATCAAGGCGAGCAGCAAAGGGGACGAGTTGAGCTTGTACATCGCCCAGACGGCGGCGCAATCATGAGCTGCAACACAGATTCCCGAAAGCACGCTGGCTAACCAAAGCTGGCGAAACGCTCCGTTCCGCAAAGCGATGAGTGGCGAATTTTCCATGGTGCCGGTCAGCCCGGTGGGGTTCCGGCAGGGTAGGTGATTCGGAGAGCCTCGAACATCGGAAATTCTGAAATATTAAGGGGAAGAATTCAGAACACAGGAGTCAGAATTCAGGAGCTGAGGAATGGGGCTTTGACTTTGGGATCTGGTGATTTCTTGGGCGCGATTGGATTCTGAGCTCAACGGGTTCTGTTAAATATATTGTTACTAAAAAAGATTGTAGTTGAGGTTTCTAGGCGTAATACGCTCGTAGTTTAGGAGTCGTGATCCCGAACGCGCAGCTTCGTTCTCCATTGCCCGCTCCGAATTTAAGCGCTTGCGCCTGAAGGAATTCGGTTTCGGCAGGTTTGCTTGACACTCCCCTTCCGATTGGAGACAAAGGTCGAAACATTAATATGGGTTCATTCATGGTTCGGTTTATCGTGTCGCGCAATTGGTTCCTAGCTATATTTGGTATTGTTGCGATCGTCGCGTCACCTCCGCCGCTTTTGGCGCAGGGGGCGTCGCAGCGGCAGGATCTTGGCCCCACGGACACGAGTCAGATCGTCACGGCATCCCTCGTGCTCAAGGTTCAACATCCGAATTTGCTCGAGGCCTACGTCGCCTCCACCGAGGATCCGGCCTCCCCGTCTTATCACCGGTTCTTGTCCTTGCCCGAATTCGTCTTTGCCTTTGCTCCGAACTCCGCGAGCATTTCTGTCCTCACGAAGTATCTTGAGTCGTTCGGCATCCAGGCGACGGATGTTTATGCGGACCATCTTTTGGTCAAGACGACAGGAACGGTCGATGCCTTTAACAAAGCCTTCTCTTTTGCGGTCCACGATTTCTCTCAGGCTGGAAAACGTTTCCACCGACCGCTCGGGAAAGCGAGCATTCCGTCCACCCTGAGCGAAATTCTCGCTGCCGTGGTCGGACCGAGCGATGAGGTCCGATTCCATCCGATGAACATAAGGCTGACCGATCGGACAAAGTCGCCATCCCTCCTGCAGGGGCATGTCCTGTCGCCTCTCGGGGCGATCGCCACTGGAGACCCCGGCGAATACACGGTGGGCGACGTCGCAAATTTCTATGACATCAATCCCCTCTATAAGGCTCACATCGACGGCCGCGCGCGAACTGTCGGCATCGCAACCTTGGCCAATTTTCTTCCCTCTGATGCCTACGCATACTGGAAGCTGGTCGGGCTCAAGGTCCTCCCTGATCGTATTACGCAGGTGCACGTGGACGGCGGCGGCAAGCTGAGTGCCGACGCAGGATCCGGTGAAACTTCGCTCGATGTCGAACAGTCGGGCGGTCTGGCTCCGTACGCCAAGATCATTGTCTACGATGCTCCGAACACTAATTCCGCCTTTATAGATCTTTTTTACAAAGCAGCCTCCGACAATCTGGTGGACAGTCTTTCAACGAGTTGGGGCTTAGCCGAGATCTACGACTATGCAGCATTCAACGCCGGCCAAGACGAGACTGACCAGCTGCTCGCCTTTCATCAAGCGTTTCTCGAACTGGCGGTGCAGGGCATCTCTACTTTTGCCAGCGCTGCCGATAGTGGCGCCTACGACGCTAATGCGTCATTTAACGAAGGCGACGGTTTCCAGCTCAATAACGTGCTCAGTGTCGATTCTCCCGGCTCCGACCCAGCGATCACTGCTGCGGGTGGCACTACCAGGCCGTTCAAGCTGCCGCCGGTCCAGTTGGATGAGTTTCAACTTGCCATCCCTCTAACCGCGCCGCCGCTAGTCGTGACCACTGAACAAGTTTGGGGCTGGGATTACCTTCAAAACTATCTCGTTGAATTTGGTGGGCCGATTTACCAGAATTCCCAGTTTCCTGGCGGCGGCGGCGGCGGCGTCAGTATTTTCTGGCCATTGCCGTTTTACCAAAGGTATACGCCTGGTATCCGGCGTAGTGAACCCGGCCAGAGGGCCGTCTCCAAAGGACAGGTCCTGCTCAATCTGCCGGCAAACTTTCCCGGTCGGAACTTGCCTGATATCTCTCTTAACGCCGATCCACTGTCCGGTTATTTGCTGCTTTCGACCGAGGACGGCGGTCTACTCGATTTCTACGGCGGCACGAGCTTTGTCGGGCCGCAACTGAATGGCATCACTGCCTTGATCTCGCAAGCTACCGGCGGCGGACGGATCGGCCTTTGGAATCCGATGCTCTATCGATTCCAACAGGTGTACGGTTACGGCAGCGCTTCACCCTTGAGGGACATCACTAAGGGCGACAACTGGTTCTACCACGGTATTCCCGGCTACGAACCGGGAGCTGGACTCGGGGTACTGGACGTGGCCAAACTGGCAGCCGCAGTCGGACGGGACTCTCAACCGGGATTTCCGCCTCACAATAATGCGCCTTGAAAGTGGTGTTGGATGGCTTCGCATCAGGCGTAATAGGGCCGCAGTTTGAGCGGCATCGTTCCAATGCGAAGTGCGTTCTCGATTGCTCGCTCCCTCTCGACTGCCTCGCCATTCAACGCGATCACCGCCCCGGCCTTCAGCGCGGCGATGGGTATCCCGTCGCGCAGGAGGATCCGGTGCGACGCGATCGCGGCGATTCGCGGGCCAGGTGTGAGAATACCGACGAGATTCAACGGATCCGCAGCGCTAATCGCCAGGAGCTCGCCTTTCGCTTTCGTTTTGCGGATCGAGCGCAACAGCCCGATGGCCTCGGGCCGGGCGAATTGTTCGCCGCTCAAGCCGCCGACGAAGTAACCCCCTCGCACTTCTCCGCGTGCTTCGAGACGCCGAAAAACACGGATGAGTTCAAACCACGGAACATGGAAGGATTCCTTCTCCGCAATCCTTCGCGAGACGACGCCGTACCGTCGCAGCAGGATGCGCGCGAACGCCTCGATCGACTCTTCGCGTCCAGCAGTTCTCCGGTTCTCTCCTTCGGAGCCTTCGGAAAGCGGTTTTCGCAGCAGCGACCACCGCCCGGCAAACTCCACACTGCTCACGCTCTTGTGACGTCTTTGTCGCTGAGCGTCCGCAAACGGAGCTCGTTTGTCTTCCGGCAGAAGCAGCGCACGCAGCCCTTCAAAGCCGTCGGCTGTTACGTAACCCTGTGCCGCTAACTCGGCCAGCGCCTGTTCGACCCGGGACGGCAACAAACGAGTGAGCCTGACTATTTCGCCGAAAAACAGCGCCCCGCTCCGCGACAAGGCCTCAAGTATTTGGCCTGCATCCGGCGAAAATTCTGTAATTGCGGATACCGGGGCAAGGGCTAACCAGTGCCCCAGGTTCGCGCGCCCAAAGAGAGACATCGGACTCGATCGAATCGGGCCGATAAGCCGCCCATTCCGCGTTTCCGGCAAACTAAACCTGCCCCATCCGATACGACCCGTGAAGCAAAGGTGGTCGAGCAACTCCGGAGCGTAATCGTCCACCCGAAGCGCGAGCACTTCCGGTTCCCACGCGGCCGCGGGCAATTCGCAGCCGTCCAGCAAATCCAGCACGGCTTTAAGGCCATCCACCCCGCGAACCCGATGCTCCGAATCCGCTCGTTGCCACGCCAGCAGGAAACGTTGATATTCGGCGATCGAAACAGGCTGAATCTCTGCGCGCAGTTTGTTAATCGTGAGCCGGTGAATACGCGCGAGCAGACGCCGGTCGCACCATTCGGTCTGCGCGACGCCCGGATGAAACTTTCCGCGAAGAATAAAACCTTCGGCCTCCAGAGCGACAAGCGCGCTCTGGATTTCCGGAAGAGGGAGTTGGAAGAGATCTCGCAATGCGTCCGCAGCAATCGGGCCTGCCGCTTCCATCCGGCCCCGAACTAACTCGCGCACCGCGTCAGATCGTTCCCAATGGCGTTTTCGCTCCGATATCGGGGCAACCAGCAGAGGCTCGAATTCGCACCCGGGATAGACCGCTTGAAGCATCGGCAGCCGCTCGGCGGCGACCCAAAACATCCGGGACGCGGAAAGCCTTCCAGCTCGTTTTTCGGTCGAGAGCAGATCAAGCCACTCGTTCGAACGACCCGCCAGGTTGTTCGCTTCATCCTCTGTCAACGCTCCCAGCAGAAGTAAGGCCTCATGGAGTTCGTCAGGGTTCGTTGCGCGCGGCCAGGCCTCGTCGCACACTTTTTTGATCGCCGCCGAATCGAGCACTCCCAGGCCACCATCCATCGATGGGTCACCCGCGCGCCGGGTATAAACCGCTTGCGTTCTGCGCTCTTCCAGAGGCGCGTTGTCGAGAAAGGCATACGGTTTCGCGTGAAGAATCTCGTGCGCCAGCGGCGACGGCTCCGGAAGGTCGAAACCGAGGCATTTCACGCGGCCGTTCTCAATCCGTTTGAGTAGCTCGGTCAACCCTTCAATGTCCATCGCCTCAGTCAGGCAATCTTCGATCGTTTGCTGGACCAACGGGTGGTGCGGGATGACACGGTCGCCTTCGATGTTTTCCAGGCAAGCCAACTGATCGGGAAAAACGGCGGCCAACAGATTCTCCGATTCCATCCGCTGCAGCGGCGCTGGTACCCTTCGCCCACCTCGTTGGCGCGGCAGGGCGAGGGCGCGTGTCGCATTCCATCGCCATCGAATTGGAAACATTGGCGCGTCGAGCAGGGCTTGGACGAGAACGTCGCGGACGATTTTGCTGTTGAGATAAGTGAAGACCTCATCAAGCGGAAAGGAGTGCTGAGTGCCTAGCGAGAGGACGATCGCGTCATCTGTTGCCGCGGCTTGTAACTCGAAGTTGAACGATCGACAGAACCGTTTGCGCAGCGCCAGTCCCCAAGCCCGATTCAGCCGGATGCCGCACGGCGCGTGAATGACCAGTTGCATTCCACCGGACTCATCAAAAAAGCGCTCCGACACGAGCTTGTCCTGAGACGGAATCACGCCGAGGGCCCGATAAGTTGCGCCAAAATAATCCGCAAGCTGGCAGGCTCCCGCGTCAGAAAGACCAGGCTCAGACTTCAACCAGTCGGCGAGATCTTGCTCCGCTCCCTTTATTCCCGACGCGCCGCGTTCCAGAGCCGCCTCAAGCGTCGTTTCGATTTCCGAGCGCAGTGTGGAGACAGCCCACGACAACTCCGCGGTGCGTCCCGGCGCCTCACCCAACCAGAAAGGGATGCCCGGGGGCTGGCCTCGCGCGTCCTCGACCCGTACCGTACCGGAATTGATTTGCAAGATCCGCCACGAAGCATTGCCGAGTTGAAAGATCTCTCCCGCCATGCTTTCAATGGCGAAATCTTCATTCACCGTGCCGATGAAGGTTTCACCCGGCGCCACAAGGACCCGGTAATCGGCGGTGTCCGGGATCGCACCGCCGGACGTAAGCGCCGTCAGCGGAGCGCCGCGTCTGGCGCGTACACGGTGATTGACGGCGTCGTGATGGACTAGGGCGGCTCGACGCCCTCGCCGGGTGCTGAACCCCTCCGCTAACATTCGTAAAACGTCCTCAAACTCTTCGCGCGAGAGATCGCGATAGGGATAAGCCGAGCGCATCAGCTCGTACAGAGGTTGTTCCTCCCACTCCTCACATGCGACACAGGCAACGATCTGCTGAGCAAGGAGATCCAGGGGTTTCTGAGGGATCTCAACGGCGTCGAGTTTCCGTTCGCGAATGCTGCGCAAAATAGCGACACCCTCGACCAACTCATCGCGGCTGAGCGGGAACAGACGTCCTTTGGGTACCCCCATCCGTCGATGGTCGGCCCGGCCGACCCGCTGGAGAAACGTCGAAATAGAGCGCGCCGACCCGATCTGGCAAACGAGATCGACCGAACCGATATCAATTCCAAGTTCCAGGGAGGCAGTGGCAACAAGGGCCTTGAGCTCGCCCGCCTTTAGCCGTCGCTCCGCTTCAAGCCGCAATGCGGCCGCAAGGCTCCCATGATGAGACATCACCTTCTCAGGGCCGAGCCGGTCGCCCAGGTGCCCAGTGACACGTTCCGCCAGACGGCGCGTGTTCACGAACACGAGAGTCGTTTTGTGAGATTCAATCAGGTCGGCCAGCCGGCTATAGACTTCTGTCCAGACTTCGGTGGACATCACTGCCTCGAGCGGCGCACCAGGCAGTTCGATGGCCAAATCCGACGCCCGGGAGTAGCCGCAGTCAACGACCGTGCAGCGCGCGTTACCCTTCTGATCGACATTCTGTGTTCCAACAAGGAATCGCGCTACCTCCTCAATCGGCTTTTGCGTCGCCGACAGACCGATTCGTTGCAACGGGCCGTTCACGAGGGCTGCCAATCGTTCCATGCTCAACGCCAGATGGGAACCGCGACGATTGCCTGCGAGTGCGTGAATCTCATCCACGATCAGCGTTCGCACGGTTGCGAGAAGCTTGCGACCACGCGGTGAGGTCAACAACAGGTAGAACGACTCCGGCGTCGTTGCCAAAATATGCGGCGGATTGCGAGTGATGGCTTGCCGTTTGGCCGCTGGCGTGTCACCTGTACGCACCTCCGCGCGCACATCCACATCTCGTCCGTCGCTGATGCGCAATGCGGCCCGTAGGTCAGCAAGCGGTTCTTCAAGATTTTTATGAATATCGTTGCTAAGTGCTTTGAGCGGAGAGATATAGACCACGCGAGTTTCGTTGTTGAGTTCTCCTGCAAGCCCTTCCCGAAACAACTGATCGAGTGAAGCAAGGAACGCCGCCAGCGTTTTGCCCGAGCCAGTCGGCGCAGCGATCAGCGTGTGTGCGCCGGATTGAATGGATGGCCAGCCTCGTTCCTGCGGCGCGGTCGGAGTACCGAACTTCTGTTCGACCCATTGCTCGACCACGGGATGAAATTGGAACGGCTGCGCCACGCTGAGAGCCTAGCCTGAAATTCCCGAGAAGCCAGGCTGCTCGCCGCTTCCTGATCGCCAAATGTTTGCCACAGGACACAATTTGAGCCATCGGAACAAATGCACGTGCAATTCATGAAATCACCTTGCTGGGAGAGAATCGTTGGACAGCGTCGATGCGTCACTTTCTGGATCCTGAGTCTGATTGGATGCTGCTGCCTTGTCTCCGAATGCATTGCGGCGCAGACCCAGAAGGAAGTTCGCAGCGAAGCTGATCTTCCGCGGATGATCTACTCAATCAACGGGTCCGTCGGTAGCTTGCTACAATCGGACAACGCGACCTTTGCGCCGCTTCTCCAAAAGGCAGTCGCCGATATTCGTTCGCTTCTGACCGATTATGACATTAAGGATCGCGCAACATTGATCTCGGTGCTCTCCGCGAAACTGGCAACGCAAGAACTGAGCGGAGAAACCGGCGAGGCTCTCCAGACCATTGGCGCGCTCCGAGCACTGCAACAGAAGCCTGATCTGAAGCTGACCACAGGCCTTTTCGATGAAGCAATTCTGAAGGCTCAGCAGACAACCAACGCCGCTTCCGGACCGGCGTACGAGCATGCAATCGAGTCGACCTTTAAGGAAGCGGTCGCCGCGCTCCCCTGGGACGTGGTTCAAGACACCGTGAAATCGGCGCGGAATACATCGGCCTTGCTCACAGAATCCTTCCTGCTGGGCAAAGCCCAGGAAGATTTGCAACCGGAGATCGATAAATCCGGTGGGTTGGATCGGCAATCTTTCTATCAACTCCTTGACTATCGGGTGGCCATTCGACTGAAATTACCGGTCAATGCGATTCGATCTGGAGTTCTAGACGCTTACGTCGCTGCCCACGACACACAGAAGCCGGATATCTGGCAAACTCGTGATGTCACTCTCGCAGTTGGCGATCATTTGACGGATGTGCGTGTCGGGATCTTTGATTCTGGTGTCGATCCGAGCCTTTACCCGGGTCAATTCTATAGTCGCCCGAATTCAGAACCGTATCCTTCTCAAGGGTTGGCGTTCACCGATGAGGGTTACGCTTCCGACGACGCTCTGGCGCCGCTCTCTCCGGACCAAAGAAAAGTGTATGCGACCGTGGAAGACGATCTGGAGGCGCTCTCCGATTTAGAGGCAGGCATCGAAAGTCCCGCTGGCGCTGCCTTTAAAAAACGATTGCCCCAACTTTCCAAAACGGATGTGGAGAAAATGTTTAAGGGGCTCGATTTTTTTGGGAACTATGCACACGGAACCCACGTCGCTGGGATCGCGATCCTGGGGAACCCGGCGGCACGAATCGTCGTATTTCGTTTCAATGACAATCTGGGTCGGGGACTTGATTTTCCACCGACAGGAGAATGGGTTGAACGAATGGCAGCCAACTTTCGAAGAATCGGCGCATTTTGCCGTGAGCAGAATGTCCGAGTGGTCAACATGAGTTGGGGGGACGACCTCCACGAGTTCGAGGAATGGCTGGCACGGACCAAGGCCGGCCAGGACGCCGATCAGCGGAAAGAAGAAGCCGCAAAGCTCTTCTCAATCTGGAAGCAGGCGATCGACGACACGATCAAGAGTGCGCCAAACACCCTTTTTGTCACGGCAGCCGGAAACTCGGATAGCGACACAGGATTTTTGCAGGATGTTCCGGCTAGTTTGGAGCTTCCTAACTTAATCACGGTCGGCGCGACGAACCAGGCAGGCGACGCGACGACGTTTACCAGCTATGGTAAAACAGTTATCATTTACGCGGATGGGTTTCATGTCGGCAGCTATATTCCAGGCGGCAGGCACGTTAAATTCTCCGGCACATCGATGGCTTCGCCGGCCGTTGCCAATCTTGCTGCAAAGCTCTTCGCTGTCGATCCAATGTTGACGCCCGAAAAGGTAAAAGCTCTGATCCTCGATGGCTCATCTCCAAGCGAAGATGGACGCCGAAAGCTGATGAATGAGAAGCGCTCGGTCGAACTCGCTCGGCTCAATAAGCAAAAATCTCAGCATTGAGCAATCAAATGAAAGCCTTGCCAATAGCGACCATCTATTCTAAGAAAATGTTCCATGCGTTCCCTCGTCATTCTGATCGTCCTCACCGCGTTCGTGGCGGCGCCCTTCGTTCAAGCCGCTGATCCGACACCGAGCCCGAGTCCGGCGGCTTCAGCTACTCCGGCCAAGAAGCATTCGAAGAAAGCCAAAGCGGCTGCCGCTGCCGCGGCAACCCCTGCCACTGCTTCCAACCCGGCGGCCACTCCTGAAGCGACACCGGCCACGACTCCTGCTGCAAAGAAACACAAAGCGCCAGAACCGCAGGCTGCACAAGCTCCCGGCGGCGGAAATGGCCAGGTCTGGGTAAACACCGAGACTCATGTGTATCACAAAGAGGGCTCAAAGTGGTACGGCAAAACCAAGCACGGCAAGTACCTAAGCGAAGCCGATGCGGCGAAGGAAGGCGATAAACCCGCAAAGAACGAGAAGCAGTAGACGGTCAAGAAGGCAGGAGTACTGGAGACGAACTCCTCTACTCCTGTCTAACCGCCGTGTTTCTTTTCTTCCGTAACCGTAAGGAAGCAACCAGCGTCTAGTGGCGTATTGAAGCCAACGGTATGCCTCCTGCTTATGAGACGATGCACTAATGTGAAGAGACTTGTCTTAACGCTCCTTGCGCTGGTTTCGGTCACGAATTTATTCGCACAAACTGCGGATCCGAGCGCCACCGATACACCAATACTCCGACCTCACCCGCCGCAGGTGCAGATGCAGAACTCTTTATGGAATCGGCTAAATTTGAGCGACGATCAAAAAGAGAAACTGAAACAGATTCGTGAGGCCGATCGCGACAATCTTGGTTCTGCGTGGGCGCAAGTAAAGATAGCGCAAGAATCGTTACGCGCGGCGCTCTTGGCGAACCCTGAAGACACCGCGGATATTCAGGCAAAAGCGACAAACTTGGGGAATGCCCTCAGCACGAAATCTGTCCAGTGGGCGCTCCACGAAGCAAAGGTCGATCAGGTGCTCACGCCGACCCAACGGGTTGCGCTCTACGAGGCGAATAAGAATCGCATGAATCGTGGGCACCGGCATACCAGCTTGGAGAGTGGACAGGGGCAAGAAGAGCGGCACCCGGAAAAACGGAACCAATTCCCGCGACCTGCGGCCCCGGCGCCATCGGCCGCCGTCACCCCTGAAGCGCCCACTAATTAGTGTTCTAAAGTGGCCCTTTGGGGCCTGGAGTTTGGACACTTCCCAAGCGTCATTCCAGCCCATAGGCGTTAACTTGTTGTGTAATGAAATGTCTCGGCCGGGCTCGACAAGTGGCACTGGCCTGCGCCCCGAAGCGGCAAGACAGATACTATGCCAGCTACATATAAGACGACGCACTAGACGCTCTGGTCGTTCTCTATTCCACTAAAAGCAGGCGCCCACGATGGGTGTTCACCCTTCCGGAGCGGTGCCGTGCGCGCCGCATAAAAAGGTCTTAACCGCGACCAAAAAGCTGCGGTTCAGCGAAAGGAGGAGAACGAGTTTCTGAAAAACGCTTCTCGACATTTCCGGGCGACTTCGTAGATGAAAGTTATGGCCAAATTAAAGCCTATGACGATCCTGCTTTTTTGCGCTTGGGCCTCTGCGCACGCTAGCGACAAGATACCCATTTCAGCGGTCCCGAGTCGCGTCAGAGCAGCGATCCAGTATTACGCCCCTGGTGCCCAGCTGATCGAGGCCAAGGTGAGCGAGGACCGCGTTTATCGAAAGGTGTATAACTGCACCTATTTTCGAAATGTACATTTGGGTTATATCAAACTGAGCTATCGAGGTCAGCTCCTTGACATCGATGAAAGTTTGGTCATTGAGGATCTTCCGCCCGCCGTCCAAAAAACGATCCGCAGAGAGACGAAGCAAGGGCTCATCAAGAAGATCAAATTGGATGTGCTCTACGGCCGTGAAGTTTATCGGGTGAAATCGTATTATGGGAATTCAACCAATATTGAGATTTCGCTTACCATCGCGCGATCGGGCCGGATCGTGGATCGAAAAGTCAATAAAGGATTGTTGATCTTCTGATTTGATCCGTTGCTTTCCAACGAAGATGGAACTGGACGATGGCGCCGTTCTTGAGTTTTGGTCGTCAAGAAGCCGAACGGACGGATAGTTGGTTTCGAGTCTACTCCTTGACGTGGTTTGTCCCCGCAACTATTCTCGGCGTTTTATGAATAGAACGCTGCGGTTTGTCCTCCCGCTGACGATGCTGGCTCTGCTCTCGTTCCCGCATCGAGCCCCCGCCCCGATTATTTACCGGGAGGGAGAAGGTCTCAGCTCGGGCGACCTGAGCGATATCGAGATAAAGAAAAACGCCGAAGAACAGTTCAAACTCGCGGAACGCTACGAAGCAGACGGCGACTACAAGCGGGCCGGCGCCTCCTATCGGCTTGTGGTACGCCGGTTCCCTCGGGCCGACATCGCGCCGGAGGCCCAGTTCAAATCGGGCCAAATGCTAGAGAAAGACGGCAAATTGCAGCGGGCCTTTTACGAATATCAGGCCTTGGTGCAGAAGTATCCCAGAAGCCCGGATTTTGAGGCTGCGCTCCAGGCGCAATACAGTATCGGCAAAGCCTATCTGGACGGAAAGCGGGTCGACATCTATGGGGTGCCAACGCTCCCCTCGATGGCGAAGGCTCAGGAAATGTTCGAAAAGATCGTGACGAACGCCCCGTATGGGCGAATCGCGCCTTTGGCCCAATACGGAATCGGCCAAGCTCTTGAAAAAAGCGGTTCGATCACCGCAACCGTCAACGCCTACCAGCAGGTCGTGGATCGCTACCCGAATAGTGACGTCGCTCCGAATGCCATGTATCAAATCGGCTACGTTTATTTTCAGGCGAGCCGGGCAACCGGCTACGACCAAACCGCCGCGGTGCGCGCCCAGGAGGCATTCGACGATTTTCTTCTCCGCTACCCGAACAGCGAAAAAGTACCTCAGGCTCAAGATAATCTGAAGACGTTGGAAGGGCTCAAAACGAAGAATTCGTATACGATCGCTAAATTTTACGACAAACAAAAAAATTACAAAGCCGCCTACGTTTACTACAATGAGGTAGTCCAGCTGCAACCGGACTCCCCCGCAGCAGAAAGGGCAAAACAGCGGATGGACCAGATCCGCGCCAAAGTGGGGGACCAAGCTCTTCAGATCGGCGCCAAGGGAACGGAGACAGCACAGGGAGGCGCAGATCGAGGAAAACTTCAGGCCCAAACCGATACAGCTGGGCGGGCGGATTTCGTGGGACCACCGCCTCCGACGCCAACGCCTGCACCGGCTCCTGTTGCTACTCCATCGCTGGAGCAACCGGTCCCGGAGCAGAAACCAATGCGGACCGCTCCAAACGATGTGACGCCCGCCCCGGTCGAACCCGCCCTTCCCTCCCAGTGATTCGTCGCTCGATAGGCAGGCAATTGCTTTTCATTCTCCTGGGGTGCTTTGCAGGGTGTGCCGGCTACACCTTGGGTCCGACTCCGCCAACCTATATGAAAGGGGTCCGCCGGGTCGCCGTTCCAATTTTTAAAAATAGTACCATCGCCTCAGACATCCAGGCTTTAGCCACCACGACGGTGATCAAACAGATCCAGCAAGACGGAACCTACGAGGTCACCGGAGTCGATCACGCCGATGCGGTTATCGTCGGAACGATCGCGTCCGTCGAACGCACCAAAGCGCGGTCACTCCAGGGAAATGTGCTCGCTTCTTCCGAATTTAATCTGCGTGTATTGATCGAGTTCCGGATCGAACGACCGAACACATCTCAGCTCATGGCTCAGAGGAGTTTTGAAGGGGTCACAAGCTTCTTTGTCGGAAACGATACGGCTTCTCAGGAGCGCGAAGCGGTACCGCTTGCGGTCCAGGATGCTGCCGATCAATTCGTGAGCTTTCTTTCTGAAGGGTGGTGAGTTTTACCGATGCTCTTTTTAGTCGGATCGCCAATCGGCAATTTGAACGATATTACGCTCCGAGCGCTCGCGGTTCTGAAGGATGTCACGCTTGTTGCGGCCGAGGACACAAGGCGTTCGTCCATCCTGCTAAAGCGGTATGAAATCAGCAAACCGCTCGTCAGTTTTCATGAACACAATGAAGCCAGGCGAACCAGCGAACTAATCGAAAAAATGCGCGCCGGCGAAAAAGTCGCGCTCCTCACAGACGCCGGCATGCCTTCCATTTCGGATCCAGGATATCGCATTGTTCGGGCCTGCATTGAGAACGGGATCCAAGTGGAAGTCATCCCTGGTCCGTCCGCCGTGCTCACTGCGCTGGTCGGCTCAGGCTTGCCGACGGACAGATTTTATTTTGGCGGCTTTCTCCCGGTCAAAAGCGGGCAACGCGAGAGGGAACTTGCTGCCGCATTAGCTCGGGACGTAACGTCGGTCTATTTTGAATCACCGCACCGAATTATTCGATCTCTGGAAGTCATCGCCAAATCGGAGCCGACCCGTTTGGTCTGCGTCGCGCGCGAGCTAACGAAACATTTTGAGGAATACCGCCGCGGCGAAGTGAGCACAGTGCTTTCGCACTATGCGGCGCATCCGCCGAAAGGCGAAATCACCCTGTTGCTTTCAGGTCTACGAGCCGCCTTCCCGCGGGGCGATCGCGCGCCGGATCCGATTCATGATCGCCTTCCCGAGTCCAACTTCCGGGACGGGCTCAATGAAAATCTGTCGGATGTTTGAGCGGTCCACTTCTCTTAGCAAACTAAACAATCTTTGGGCGGCCACCCGCAGATCTCGTGTTTCGCTCAGGGACCGAACGACAGAAAAACTCTCCGAGTGCCGGATTGGTCCCCAACAGATAAGAGCGTCGTTCTGCGAGTTTGGGCCAATGGCGTCTGATTCAAACAGCTGAAGGCGTTTCTCCGGCGCATAATGGCTTGGTGTTTGGCCGGGCGCTACAATTTTTCCCGAGGAGGCGAATTCTTCTGTGGGCGCAATTTCGGCTAGATTTTCTTCGCTCACCGGGCCGTGGCGCAGAATTTCAATCTTATCCTCACTGACACGGACGATGGTGGATTCCAAGCCCACAATCGTAGGACCCGCATCCAGAATCAGCGGAATCCGGCCCTCCAATTCGTCGTAAACATGCTCTGCCCGAGTCGGGCTGACGCGTCCGAAACGGTTTGCACTTGGCGCTGCCAGAGGCTTTCCGAAAGCCCTGAGAACCTCAACGAAAACCGGGTGGCGCGGCATTCGGATCGCCACCTGCTCAAGTCCGGCAGTAACGAGGTCAGGCACCAGATCGGATTTGGGAAACAGGATGGTCAACGGCCCCGGCCAAAATCGGGCCATCAGCATTTCCAGAACCGGACGCGCTCTTTCGGGCGGGCGAGTCAGTTTGGCAAGCCATTTCTTGTTCTCCACGTGAACGATCAGCGGATCAAAATAGGGTCGCTGTTTTGCTTCAAAAATTTTGGCCACGGCTTCTCCTTCGAGCGCATCGCCGGCTAGCCCGTAGACAGTTTCCGTAGGAAGCGCAACAAGCTCTTTTCGACTGAGGATTTCGACTGCGGCGGCAACGGTTTTCCGCAAATCCGTTCGAGCATCAAGAATCGCCGTGTACATGGTATTCGAGGACAGGAGAGTCGTGTACGGTCTCAACGAGAGGGTCACCCGACCTTGGCGTTCAACACCTGCTCTGACTGTTTCCGCCGGAATTCGATGAGCTTTTCTCGCAATTTGGCGTTCTGCAGCGCCAGGATGCTGACTGCCGCCAAAGCGGCATTCTTAGCGCCGGCTTCACCGATCGCTAAAGTCAGGACCGGAATCCCCGCAGGCATTTGAACAATCGAGAGGAGTGAATCGACTCCCTTTAAGACTCTGCTTTCGATTGGGACCCCGAGAATCGGGAGATGGGTAAGCGCGGCAAGCATGCCTGGCAGGTGCGCGGCACCGCCGGCGCCGGCGATAATGACCTGCAACCCTTGATCCGCGGCATGCTTAGCAAAGTCGACTAACAGTTCCGGGGTCCGATGCGCCGAGACAATTCTTGATTCACTCTCGATCCCGAATTCCCGAAGCAGATCCGACGCATGATGCATCGTGGACCAATCGGATTTGCTTCCCATGACAACGGCGACCGTGCACGTATCAGACATAGCGAAAACAAAGCGATGCCAGAAGAAGAACGCAAGATGTATCCTACTGGAAATAATCGTGTTGCATTCCACTTGACGTTTTTCCCGGGACTTCCCTATACTGGCGGCCTTTTCGAGCCAAACGCTTAGTTGGATGAAATTTCTGCTGTTTTGGCAGGAGTCCGGATCCGGGTGGTTGGCTCGTTCTGTTGATTCTATGGCTAAAGGCACAGTTAAGTGGTTTAACGAGAAAAAAGGTTTTGGGTTCATTGTTGACCCAGAAGTTCCGACCGACATCTTTGTTCATTTTTCCGTGATCCAAGCGGATGGATTTAAAACCCTGAACGAAGGCGAGAACGTAGAGTACGAACTGTACCAGGACGAAAAAGGAGCAAAGGCTAGAAACGTTGTAAGGGTATAACTATCAAATTTATTCATTGCCCGTTGCTGCTGGTTGCGTCGAAGCTGTGGCGGCTATGCATCTCCCTGAATCCGTCCGCAATCTAGTTCTGGTCGGTTTCATGGGTTCCGGAAAGTCTTCGGTCGGAAGGGAGATTGCTCGCCGCTGGGGATTTCGCTTTATCGACACCGACACAGCGATCCGCCAGAAATACAAAAAATCGATTCCGGATATCTTTGCAACGTTCGGGGAACCATTTTTCAGAGACGAGGAAAATAAGGCGCTCCAAGATTTGCAGGATACCAATCATGCCGTGATCGCCACGGGTGGAGGGATTGTGCTGCAACAGCGCAACCATCGTCTGCTCCGTTCGCTCGGTGTCGTTGCATGGCTTACCGCAAACGAGGAGGTAATTTGGGAGCGTGTCTCTCGAAACCATAATCGTCCCCTGCTTCGGACCCCGGATCCGCGGACGACGATCATCAATCTGATGTCGACCCGCTACCCGTTGTACAGCTCACTTGCCGATATTACCGTGGAGACTTCTGGATTAACACACCAGGAAGTCGCGGATAGCGCCATCGCGGCGATACGCCTCTGGCCCAACCGCCCGAAATGAAGACCACAATTAGAGCGCTCGCTAAGAAACAGGGATTTGCTGATTGTCGATTTGCGGTAGCTGCTCAGGCCCCTCACGCGGTCGAATATTTTTCCTGGTTGCAATCCGGAAACCATGGCGAGATGGCCTGGTTAGCGCGCGATCCGGCAAGACGCGCCGACCCGGCTCGCGTCCTGGCCGACGCCAAGACGGTGCTCGTGCTGGCCGCGAACTATTTCCAGGGGCAAAATCCTCGCCGGCACAAGGGAAAAATAGCCCGATACGCATGGGGCGCCGATTATCACAAAATCATGCTTCGGAACATGGTTCCGATCGACGCTTTTCTTCGGGAAAACAGCGGATCCCAAAAGTGTTACGTGGATACCGGGCCGATCCTGGAGCGTGACTTTGCTGCAATCTCCGGGCTCTCCTGGCAAGGCAAGAGCACCATCTGTCTGAACGAGCGTCTGGGTACCTGGTTTTTCATCGGTGTCATACTTACCACGCTCGAATTTGAACCGGATCCGCCCGTCAAGAACCGGTGCGGTACCTGTACCCGATGTATCGATATCTGCCCGACTCGCGCTATTAGCCGTCCCTACCAACTTGACGCCCGCCGGTGTATCTCCTACCTCACGATTGAGAACAAGGGCCCTATCCCAGTTGAATTCCGGTCCGCGATAGGTGATCGAATCTACGGTTGCGACGATTGCCTCGAAGTCTGCCCCTGGAATCGCTTTGCTGAACAAACGCGGGAGAACAGGTTTCAGCTTCCGACCCAACTTCAAATGCTGACTTTGCGTCAACTCGCGGTTCTCACAGACGACGAGTTCCTTATTCTTTTCCGCGACTCACCCGTGAAACGTATCAAAAGGGCGCGATTCGTCCGGAACGTTTGTGTCGCCTTGGGGAACGTGGGGACACGTGAAGATGTCACGGTCTTGAATCAACTCGCCTGTGACACCAATCCGCTGATTGCTGAACACGCTTCCTGGGCCGTGGAACAAATCCGGAAACGGGAAGCGA
>Ga0302325_10011933_pt1 | contig 18693 bp, 13 predicted proteins | sample Palsa_T0_2_FD_201948 | JGI IMG/M metagenome (GOLD analysis project Ga0302325, IMG submission 201948) | Peat permafrost microbial communities from Stordalen Mire near Abisko, Sweden - Palsa_T0_2 | ecosystem: Environmental > Terrestrial > Soil > Palsa > Peat permafrost | place: Sweden: Abisko...
GCGCACGCCGACGTCGCTGCTGCGCTGGATGCACCGGTTCATCGCGCTGCGCAAGGAGCACCCGGTGTTCGGCTACGGGACCTATGAGCCGATCGAGACCTCGAACCCCAGGATCTTCGCGGTGCTGCGGCGCTTTGAGTCAGATCTCGTGCTGTGCGTCCACAACCTCGCGCGCTCGGCCCAGGCGGTCGAGCTTGACCTGCCGGCGCATAAAGGCCGCTACCCGGTCGAGCTGTTCGGCCGCAGCCGCTTCCCGCGGATCGGCGAGCTGCCCTACCTGCTGACGCTGGCGCCACGCGGCTTCTACTGGTTCCAGCTGGTGCAGGAAGGCGAGGAGGCATTGTGAGCAATGGAAACGTGGAAAGCCCGGGCGCCACCCTGGCATCGGGGCTGGATCCAGGAGCGGTCGCCGAGTGGCTGGCGCGCCAGCGTTGGTACGCGACCAAGTCACGGCAGATCGCGACGCTCGAGTTCGAGCAGGCGATCTCGCTGGAGCCGGGGTCGCCACTGGTGGTGGTGCTCGCCCAGATCGGCTTCGCGACCGGCACGCACGAGCTCTACCAGCTGCCGCTCAGCTTCATCGGACCCGACGAGCTGGGCGGGCGCGAGGCGATCCAGCGCACGCTGGACTGGGTCGCGGTCGATGCCGTCGCCGACCCGGAGCTGGGGCGCGAGCTGCTGCGCGCGATCGACGGCGATCGTACGATCGAGACCGACGAGGGCTCCGCCCGGTTTCACCGGGTGGGATCGGGCGGACCGCTGCGCCACGACGCCGCGGTTCGGCCGATGGGCGTCGAGCAGTCCAACTCGTCGATCGTGTTCGCGGACGAGACCGTGCTGAAGGTCTTCCGGCGACTGGAGCCGGGGATCAACCCGGAGCTCGAGATACTGCGCTTTTTGACCGAGCACGAGTTCGCCTCGATCGCGCCGCTGCAGGGCTACTACGAGTACGAGAGCCGCTCGTTGCAGGCGACGCTCGGCGTCGCGCAGCGGTTCATGGCGGGCGCTGTCGGCGGCTGGGAGCTCGCGCTCGATCGGATCGGCAGCGATCCGGCCGCGTTCCTGATCTCGCTCGGAGCGCTCGGCCAGGTGACGGCGGCGCTGCACAACGCGCTCGCCTCAGACCACGAGGATCCCGCGTTCGCGCCCGAGGAGCCGAGCTCGGAGGCGCTGGCGCTGCTCGTGGCGACGCTCGACGAGGAGATCGACCGCGTGTTCCTGCGCCTGCCCGACGACGAACGCGTCGCGACGCTCGCCGGCCGCGGCCAGGACGTCCGTGAGCAGATCTCGCACCGTGCCCAGCTCGGGGTCGGTGGGCGGCTGATCCGCACCCACGGCGACTTCCACCTTGGGCAGACGTTGCATATCAACGGGCCCACCCATTCCAACTGGCTGATCATCGACTTCGAGGGCGAGCCCGCCCGGCCGCTGTTCGAGCGCCGCCAGAAGAACTCGCCGCTGCGCGACGTCGCTGGGATGCTGCGCTCGTTCTCCTACGCCACGTCGGCCTCGGCGATCCAGCGCTCGCTGCCCGCTCCGGGCGACTTCGAGCGCCGCGCGCGGGAGATGTTCCTGGAGCGCTATCTGGCCGAGGTCGACTCGGCGCTGCTGCCCGCCGGCGACGCGGCGATCCTCAACCTGCTCTCGATCTTCGAGCTCGAGAAGGCGATCTACGAACTGCAGTACGAGCTCGACCACCGCCCGGACTGGTTGGCGATCCCCGTCGCGGGTATCACCAGGCTCTTGGACGAGGTCGCATGAGCCCCGCGTCGAAGTCAGAGCTCGACGCCGTCGCGCGGCGCGAGCACCATCAGCCGCACGCCGTGCTCGGTGCACATCCGGGCAAGAACGGCTCGGTGACGGTGCGAGCGCTGCGTCCGGGCGCGCAGAAGGTCTCGGTCAAGCCCGCCAAGGGCAAGTCGGTCGACCTCAAGCAGATCCACCCGGCCGGGCTCTTCGAGGGCTCTGTCCCCGATCAGACGCTGCCGATGACCTATCGGCTCAAGGTCGACTACGGCGACGGCGGCAGGTTCACGATCGACGACCCGTACGCGTTTGCCCCGACGCTCGGCGAGCTCGATCTGCACCTGATCGGCGAAGGCCGCCACGAGGAGCTCTACAACAAGCTCGGCGCCCATCCGCGAACGCACCAGAACGTGAACGGCACGGCATTCGCCGTCTGGGCGCCGGCCGCGCGCGCGGTCTCGGTGGTCGGCGACTTCAACTCCTGGGACGGCCGGCTGCACGCGATGCGCTCGCTGGGCTCGGGCGGGATCTGGGAGCTGTTTTTGCCCGGCGTCGGCCCCGGCGAGCGCTACAAGTACGAGATCCTCTCAGCCGACGGCGAGCTGCTGCTCAAAGCCGATCCGTATGCCCAGGAGACCGAGCTGCCGCCGAAGACCGCGTCGGTCGTGTTCGAGCCGACGCACCGGTGGTCGGACGGCGATGCGTCATATCTGTCGGCGCGCGCGCAGACCCAGCCGCTGACCGGGCCGATGTCGATCTACGAGGTCCACCTCGGGTCGTGGCGGCTGAACTCGCTGGAGGACAACCGCTCGCTGTCCTATTCCGAGCTGGCCGACGAGCTGTCGGCGTACGCGCTCGACCTCGGCTTCACGCACGTCGAGCTGCTGCCGGTGATGGCGCACCCGTTCAGCGGCTCCTGGGGCTACCAGGTGACCGGCTACTTCGCGCCCACGCCGCGTTACGGCTCGCCTGATGATCTACGCGCGTTCGTCGACCGGCTGCACGAGCGCGGGATCGGGGTGATCCTCGACTGGGTCCCGGCCCACTTCCCCCGTGACGAGTTCGCGCTTGCGCGCTTCGACGGCTCGGCGCTCTACGAGCACGCCGATCCGCGACGCGGAGCCCATCCGGACTGGGGCACGCTGGTGTTCAACTTCGGGCGCCACGAGGTCCGCAACTTCCTGATCTCCAACGCCCTGTTCTGGCTGCGTGAGTACCACGTCGACGGGATCCGCGTCGACGCCGTGGCCTCGATGCTGTACCTGGACTACTCCCGCCGTGCCGGCGAGTGGGTGCCCAACCAGTTCGGGGGCCGCGAAGATCTCGACGCGGTCGCATTTCTCAAGGAGCTCAACGAGGTGATGTACGCCGACGTCCCGGGCGTGATCTCAGCGGCCGAGGAGTCGACCGCGTGGCCGGGCGTGTCGCGGCCAACCTACCTCGGCGGGCTCGGCTTCGGCTTCAAGTGGAACATGGGCTGGATGCACGACACGCTCGGCTACTTCGAGCAGGACCCGATCTACCGCCGCTACCACCACCACGAGCTGACGTTCTCGCTGATCTACGCGTTCTCGGAGAACTTCGTGCTGCCGCTTTCGCACGACGAGGTCGTCCACGGCAAGGGGTCGCTGTACACGAAGATGTCCGGCGCCGACCACTGGCAGAAGCTCGCCAACCTGCGCGCGTTGTACGCCTACATGTGGGCCCACCCGGGCAAGAAGCTGCTGTTCATGGGCCAGGAGTTCGCCCAGATCGCCGAATGGAGCCACGAGCGCTCGCTCGACTGGCACCTGCTCGAGCAGCCTGCCCACTCGGGCATGCAGGCGCTCATCCGTGACCTCAACACCGCGTATCGCTCAGAGCCCGCGTTGTACGAGCGTGACTCCGACCCGACCGCCTTCTGGTGGCTTGAGCCCAACGACGCCGACAACAACGTCCTCGCATTCGCCCGGCGCTCGGCCGACGGCGATCGGTTGCTGGTGTTCGTCGCGAACCTCTCGCCGGTGCCTCGTTACGGCTACCGGCTCGGCCTGCCCAAGGCCGTCCGCTGGCGCGAGCTGGTCAACACCGACTCCTCGTTCTACGGCGGCTCGGACGTCGGCAACCTCGGCGGCGTCGCCCCCGAGCCGATCCCCTGGCACGACCAGCCGGTCTCCGCCGAGCTGACCCTGCCGCCGCTGGCATCCGTCTGGCTCGTCCCCGACGAGTGACGCGAGGCAGCCGCCGGCGAGTTCAACGGGATCACGCGAAGTCGGGCCACGTCGAGCTGGAGGCTTCATCGCTGACTTCAACGCGTTGCGCCCGGGCGCGACACCGGTCAGACTCCGAGCGAGTCAACGTTCGACGAGCACGAATCAGGAGAGGGTTGTGTGGCTACACAAGAGATTTCGCTGGACACCGACAAGCTGTTCATCGGCGGCGATTGGGTCCCGTCGACCGGGTCGGCACGGATCGATGTAATCTCGCCGAGCACCGAGCAGCATGTCGGGTCGGTTCCCGATGGCACCGAGAGCGACATGGATGCGGCGGTCTCGGCGGCGCGCGGCGCGTTTGACGACCCGACCGGGTGGTCGTCTTGGGGTACCGCGGATCGAGCGGATGTACTCGATCGTCTCGCCGCGGCGTTGGAGGCGCGCGGTGAGGAGACCGCCCATCGTGTGTCGATGCAGAACGGGATGCCGATCACGATCGCCCGTCAGCTGGAGGCGGTGTTCCCGGCGGTCGTCGCGCGGTACTACGCGGGCTTGATCCGTGACACCGAACTGGAGGAGGAGCGGGCCGGACTGCTGGGCGGGACGATCCGGGTGGCGCGCCATCCGGTCGGCGTGATCGGCGCGATCGTGCCGTGGAACTATCCGCAGACGCTCGCGATGTTCAAGCTCGCGCCCGCGATGGCGATGGGTTGCACGGTGGTCATGAAGCCGAGTCCCGAGACGGTGCTCGACTCGCTGGTGCTCGCCGAGGCGGCGCAGGAGGCCGGCGTTCCTGCGGGTGTCCTGAACATCGTGCCGGCCGGCCGCGAGGTCGGCGCCTATCTCGTCTCTCACCCTCGCATCGACAAGGTGGCGTTCACCGGTTCGACCGCCGCGGGCCGCTCGATCGCCGAGACATGCGGACGGCTGCTGCGTCCCGTCTCGCTCGAGCTCGGCGGCAAGTCGGCCGCGATCGTGCTCGAGGACGCCGACCTCTCCACGGCGGCTGAGGCGTTGTTCGGGGCGACCATGCTCAACAACGGTCAGACGTGCTATCTCGGCACCCGTGTGCTCGCGCCTCGATCGCGCTACGAGGAGATCGTCGAGACGTTCGCCGCGATCGCCAAGGGGATGCAGGTCGGTGACGCGCTTGACCCGGACACGATGATCGGTCCGATGTCGTCCTCGCGCCACCGCGACCGAGTCGAGGGCTACATCAGCATCGCCAAGGAAGAGGGCGCTCGGCTCGTGACCGGAGGCGGCCGACCGGACGGGCGCGGCTGGTTCGTCGAGCCGACCGTGTTCGCGGATGTCACCAACGATCAGACGATCGCCCGCGAGGAGGTGTTCGGACCGGTGCTGTCGGTGATCGCCTACGACGGCGAGGAGGACGCGGTTCGGATTGCCAACGACTCCGACTACGGGCTCGGCGGAAGCGTCTGGACCTCTGACACCGACCACGGCACCGACGTCGCGCGTCGGATTCAGACCGGCACGATCGGCGTCAACCAGTACCTGCCCGATCCGGCGGCGCCGTTTGGCGGGGTCAAGGGATCGGGCCTGGGCCGGGAGCTCGGACCCGAGGGACTGGTCGCCTATCAGCAGCTGCAGTCGATTTACCTCGGGGCGTCGACCGACGCCTGACCCTGACGGCATCTCCGGGCCGCCCAACATGAGTGGCGGCCCGGTACGCCGGGGATGCTCAACAGGGTGTCGCGCGCGCCGGAACGCTGGTTGTCGCAGCCCGGAGCCCGCTCGGAGATTTCCGACCTCATCACCCGACCGGACATCGAAGTTCGCTTAGATACCGGGTTCGTGCTGCACGATGACCTGCCGTGGGAGCGACCGCTGGCGGCGCGCGTCCTGGTCGATGGCCGCGCGGAGTTCCGCGTCTGGGCACCGAACGCCACCACGCTGTCGCTGACGGTCGGCGGGCGCGTGCACGCGCTGACCGACGTCGGCTACGGCGTCTACGAGACGACGATCCCGGCCGCCGCCGGCGAGGACTACACGTACGTGCTCGACGGCACCGAGCTGCCTGACCCCTGCAGCCGCTGGCAGCCGCATGGCCTCCGCGGTCCCTCGCGGCTGCTGGACGCGCGCACGCTCCACGGTGGGCACGACGGCTTCACCGCGTGCAAGCCCGAGCAGCTGCTGATCTACGAGCTGCACATCGGCACGTTCAGCGAGACCGGGACGTTCACGGGCGCGATCGAGCACTTCGACGCCCTCGCGCGGATCGGCGTCACCGCGATCGAGCTGATGCCGGTCGCGGAGTTCCCGGGCGCGCGCGGGTGGGGCTATGACGGCGTCTACCTGAGCGCGGCGCAGTCGTCCTACGGTGGCCCGCAGGCGCTGGCGCAGCTGGTCGCAGCCGCGCACGAGCGTGGCCTCGCGGTGATCCTCGACGTCGTCTACAACCACGTCGGAGCGTCCGGCGCCAAGGCGCTCGAGGCGTTCGGCCCGTACTTCACCGCGAAGTACGAGACGCCGTGGGGCAAGGCGATCAACTACGACGACGAGTGGTCAGACCCCGTTCGCGAGTGGGTCTGCCAGTCGGCCGAGTACTGGGTCGGCGAGATGGGATTCGACGGGCTGCGGCTGGACGCGATCCACGCGATCTTCGACTCCAGCGCCGAGCAGATCGTCGCGGCGGTGGCCCGGCGAGTGCACGCGCTGAAACCTGACGCGTACGTGATCGCCGAGTCCGGCTTGAACGACCCTCGCGTGATGCGTCCGACCGTACAGGGCGGATACGACTGCGACGCCGCCTGGGCCGACGACTTCCACCACGCGCTGCGGACGCTGATCACCGACGAGCGCGACGGCTACTACTCGGACTTCGGCAAGGTCGCGGACCTCGCCAAGGCGATGCACCGCCCACATGTCCACGACGGCGTCTACTCCGGGTTTCGCCGGCGCCGGTTCGGCGCGCCCGCCGACGACGTGCCGGTGCAGCGGTTCGTCGTCTTCTCCCAAGACCACGATCAGGTCGGCAACCGCGCGTTCGGCGACCGGATGCCGGCCGACGCCCGGCCGCTGGCGGCGTTCTGCACGCTGCTATCGCCGTTCACGCCGATGCTGTTCATGGGCGAGGAGTACGGCGAACCGGCGCCGTTTCAGTTCTTCTCGAACCACATCGACGCAGAGATCGCCGAGGCGACCCGCACCGGCCGCCGCCAGGAGTTCGCGCGGTTCGCCGCGTTCGGCGACGCCAACGAGATCCCCGATCCCGAGGATCCGGCGACGTTCGAGCGCTCCAAGCTCACCCGGCAGGTCGACCCGGCGATCCTGGCGCTGTACGAGCGGCTGATCCGGATGCGCCGCTCGATCCCGGCAGGCGACGCTGACGAGATCCGCTTCGACGAGATCGACCGTTGGCTGATCGTGCGCCGGGGGCCGTTCGAGATCGTGGGCAACTTCGACCGCGAGCGGGCGGTCGAGATCCCTGTCACGGGCACCACGATCGAGCTCGCGACGGACCCCAAAGCGCAGATCTTCGGCGGATCGGCGACACTTCCGCCGATGTCCGGTGCCCTGATCCGATGAGCGAGGTCTGGCCCGGGAGGCCGTTCCCGCTGGGCGCGGTCTACGACGGGCGTGGCACGAACTTCTCGCTGTTCTCCGAGAACGCCGAGGGGGTCGAGCTGTGCCTGTTCTCCGACGACCCCGACGACCCGGCCGAGCGGCGGATCGCGCTGACCGAGCGCCGCGCCCACAACTGGCACTGCTACGTGCCGGGGATCGAGCCCGGCCAGCGCTACGGCTTCCGCGTCCATGGCCCCTATGACCCCGACGCCGGTCATCGATTCAATCCGGCCAAGCTGCTGATCGACCCGTACGCGAAAGCGATCGAGGGGACCGTCGACTGGTCGGCGGACTCCGACCCGCTTCCGTACGTGCCCAACGGCGACCCCGACGACGATTACGAGCCCGACGACGATGACGACGCGGCCGCGATCCCGAAGTCGATCGTGATCGACGGGTGGTTCGACTGGGAGGGGGACCAGCGGCCGGACACGCCGTTCGCGGACACGATCATCTACGAGATCCACGTCAAGGGGTTCACGATGCGCCACCCGGAGGTCCGCGAGGACCTGCGCGGCACATACGCCGGGCTGGCGTCCGAGCCGGCGCTCACCTACCTGAAGGAGCTCGGGATCACGGCGGTCGAACTGCTGCCGATCCACCACATCTGCGACGAGTCGTTCCTACATGAGCGGGGGCTGCGCAACTACTGGGGCTACTCGACGATCGGCTACCTCGCGCCGTACTCGGAATACGCCGCCACCGGCCGCCGCGGCGAGCAGGTGCGCGAGTTCAAGGGGATGGTCAAGGCGCTGCATCAGGCCGGGATCGAGGTGATCCTCGATGTCGTCTACAACCACACCGCCGAGGGCAACCACCTCGGCCCGATGCTGTCGTTCAAGGGCGTCGACAACGCCTCGTACTACCGGCTGGAGCCCGATGACCCCCGCCTGTACATGGACTTCACCGGCACTGGCAACTCGCTGAACCCGGTCCACCCGGCGGTCCTGCGGATGATCATGGACTCGCTGCGCTACTGGGTCATCGACTGCCACGTCGACGGCTTCCGGTTCGACCTGGCGTCGGCGCTGGCGCGGGAGTTCTACGACGTCGACCGCCTGTCGGCGTTCTTCGACACGATCCACCAGGACCCGGTGCTGTCGCAGGTCAAGCTGATCGCCGAGCCGTGGGACGTCGGTCCCGGCGGCTACCAGGTCGGCAACTTCCCGGTCCTGTGGTCGGAGTGGAACGGCGTCTACCGCGACACGATGCGTGACTTCTGGCGCGCGTCGGCGTCGGTCGGCCAGTTCGCCGAGCGCCTGTCGGGCTCCAGCGACCTGTACGGGGCCGCCGGCCGTGACCCGTTCGCGTCGATCAACTTCATCACCGCCCACGACGGGTTCACGCTGCGCGATCTCGTGTCCTATGAGACCAAGCACAACGAGGACAACCTCGAGGACAACCAGGACGGCACCGATGACAACCGATCCTGGAACTGCGGTGTCGAGGGCGACACCGACGCGCCTGAGATCCTCGAGCTACGACTCCGCCAGCAGCGCAACTTCCTGACGACGCTGTTCGTCTCGCAGGGGACGCCGATGCTGCTCGGGGGCGACGAGCGCGGCCGCTCCCAGAACGGCAACAACAACGCCTGGTGTCAGGACTCTGAGCTGAGCTGGTACCTCTGGGGCGACAGCGACGAGTCGGCCGCGCTGCATCGCTTCACGCAGCGGCTGCTGCGCCTGCGCTCCGAACACTGCACGTTTCGCCGCGCGACGTTCCTGGACGGCCAAGCGGTGCCCCACGAGGGCCCGCTGCCCGATGTCTGGTGGTTTCGCCCCGACGGCCGCAAGATGACCGGCCGTGATTGGGAGCACGGCGAGGCGGTGCTGGGGATGTTCCTCAACGGCGACGCGATCCCCACCCCGGGCATCCACGGCGAGCGGATCACCGACGACTCGTTCGTGCTGCTGTTCAACGCCCATGACGAGGCGGTTGAGTTCGTGCTCCCGCGCAAGCGGATGGGCGCGCGCTGGGAGCTCGAGCTCTGCACCGAGGACACCGAGGCAGCGGCGGGCTCACGCAGCTACGGGCCTCGTGATCGGATCGTGATCCCGCACCACTCGATCACGATCCTGCGGCGCGTTTAGTGGCCTCTCACGGATTGCGACCGCTGCGCGCCACCTATCGGCTGCAGCTGACGCCGTCGTTCGGCTTCGCGCAAGCGCAGCGGCGGATCCCGTACCTACGGGATCTCGGCGTCTCGCACCTGTATCTGTCGCCCTCGCTGCAGGCGCGGGCAGGGTCTGAGCACGGCTACGACGTCATCGACCCGACCGCGCTGTCGGCCGATCTCGGCGGCGAGGGGGCGTTTCGGTCGCTGGTCGCCGCCGCGCACGGAGCGGGGCTCGGGATCGTGCTCGACATCGTTCCCAACCACATGGCCGTCGATGACGCCAACCGGTTCTGGACCGACCCGAAACTGCGCGCGCGGTTCTTCGACATCGACCCGGAGACCGGACGTCACCGCCGCTTCTTCGACATCGAAGACCTCGCCGGCGTGCGCCAGGAGGACCCGTCGGTGTTCGAGCAGACCCACGCGCTGGTCCTGTCGCTCGTCCGCGAGGGTCTCGTCGACGCGCTGCGGATCGACCACCCCGACGGCATGCGCGACCCCGCCGGCTACCTGGCGCGCCTGCGCGACGGCGGCGCCGAGATCGTATGGGTCGAGAAGATCCTCGAGTCCTCCGAGCAGCTGCGCGACTGGCCGGTCGCCGGAACCGTCGGATACGAATTCCTCGCAGACGTCTGTGCGGTGTTCGTCGACCCGCGCGCATCGGACCCGTTGACGGCCCTGTGGGTATCGGTCTCAGGGGACGCGCGGGCGTTCGAGCAGGTGGCATTGGCGGCCAAGCGCGAGCAGGCCGCCGGGCCGTTCGCGCCGGAGCTGGAGCGCCTGGCACGGACTGATCCCACAGTGTCGATCGAATCGGTGCGCGAGGCCGTCGCGAGCCTGCCCGTGTACCGCACCTACATCGACCCGGAGTCGGGAACGGTTGCGGATGCCGACCGGGCGGCGATCGCCGGGGCCGACATCGACCCGTCGCTGGCGGCGCGGTTGCTGCTTGAGACGCCGGCGCCCGCCGAGCTCGTCTGGCGCTACCAGCAGACGACCCCGGCGATCGTCGCCAAGGGGATCGAGGACACGGCGTTCTACCGCTACGCGCCGCTGCTGGCCCTCAACGACGTCGGCGGCTCGCCCGACCGCTTCGGCATCGCCGTCAAGGACTTCCACGCCGCCTGCCTGGAGCGGGCGGGTCGGTTCCCGCGCACGATGCTGACGACGATGACGCACGACACCAAGCGCTCGGCCGACGCGCGGGCCCGGATCGCGGCGGTGTCCTGGATCGCGGAGGAATGGGAGCGTCACGTCCGCCGGTGGCTGGCGATGACCGACTCGCTGCGCTCGGTTGCCGGCGCCCCGGACGACCTCGAGCGCTACTTCCTGCTGCAGACGCTCGCGGGCGTGTGGCCGATCGAGCGCGACCGCGTGCAGGAGTACATGGTCAAGGCCCTGCGCGAGGCCAAGCGCAACACCAGCTGGGTCGACGTCGACGTCGTCTGGGAGGCCGGCGTCCGGACGTTCGTCGACGGCCTCTACGAGGAGTTCGAGTTCCTCGCTGACTTCGAGCCGTTCGTTGCGCGGTTGGCGTTCCTCGGTGAGCGCATCTCACTCGGGATGGTCGCCCTGAAGCTCACCTGCCCGGGCGTGCCCGACATCTACCAGGGCGACGAGCTGCCGACCTTCTCGCTCGTCGACCCCGACAACCGCCGGCCGGTCGACTGGGAGTGGAGCGACGCGATGGCCGGCCGGCTGACCGGCGGCGCCGCGCTGAGCTCGGAGCCCGGCCTGCGCAAGCTCGGGCTGACCCGGGCACTGCTGGGGCTGCGAATCCGCCGGCCCGCCGCGTTCGCCGCCGACGGCTCCTACGAGCCGCTGGACGTCGGCAAGCACGTGATCGCGTTCACTCGTGGCGGCGAGGTGCTCGTCTGCGTCGCGGTCCGCCGCGACGCTCCCGCCGGCGCGCTGCCGCCGCTGCCCGGCGTCTGGCGCGACCTGCTCGGGGGCGCGCGCCGCTCGCTCGAAGACGGCGTGTCGCTCGCGCGCGTGGTCGACGCGTACGGGCTGGCCGTGCTCGAGCGCGTCGATCGCTGAGGCCCGCGGCACGAACATCCCGCTCGGCTGCCTACCGCGGTCGCCCGCTGCGCCCGCGGGCGCACACTTTGGCACGTTACTGCGGCCCCTCCGCAGTGTTTCACCATAGTTGTCGTTCGCCGCGCCCACAGCCCTGGAGCCGGTGCTAATCGCCGCGGCGCTCCGCACGGTCAGGCTCGGGCCGGCAACGCTCCGCTAGGGTCCAGCCCCGGGACCATGCGCGTGCTTACGTTCTCCTGGGAGTACCCGCCGATCATCGAGGGCGGACTCGCCCGACACGTGCGCAAGCTGTCCGAGCAGCTGGTCGGGCTCGGCGTCGAGGTCCACGTCGTCACCCGCGGCGGCGGGGCGCTTGGGCCGACCGAGGACCGCCACGGGGTGATGGTCCACCGCGTGACCGAGCCGCCGTTTCCGCGTGACGACATCAACGCGTTCGTCCGCTGGGTCGCGGCGATGAACCGTGACCTCGGGCGGCTCGGCGAGCAGCTGCGTCAGGCGCACGAGTTCGACCTGGTCCATTCGCACGACTGGCTCGTGGCCAAGGCCGCGTCGCGGGTCGCGCGTGCTGCGGGCCGGCCGTGGCTGGTGACGATCCATGCGACCGAGTACGGCCGCCACCAGGGCTGGGTGCAGAAGTACCCGCAGTCCTATATCCATGCCGCCGAGCGCGACATGGCACGCGCCGCCGACCATGTGATCACCTGCTCGCGATACATGCGCAGCCACGTCTCGACCGTGTTCGGCGTGCCGCGCACGCGGATCACCGCGATGCAGAACGGGATCGACGTCAACGACCTGGAGCCGGTCGCCGATGACCTGCAGGCGCTGCGCTCCACCTACGCCAAGCCCGGCGAGCAGCTCGTGCTGCTGGTCGGCCGGCTCGTCTACGAGAAGGGCTTTCATCTGGCGCTCGATGCGCTCGCGCCGGTGATCAAGCAGCGCGGCAACGTCCGCTTCGTGGTCGCCGGCACCGGCACCGCCGAGGCCGAGCTGCGCACGCAGGCGCAGCGGCTGGGCCTGCAGCGCGAGGGAGCGTTCCTCGGCTGGGTCGGGGACGACATGCTGCACTCGCTGTACCGGGTCTCGGACCTGTGCATCGTGCCGTCGATCTACGAGCCGTTCGGGATCGTGGCGCTCGAGGCGATGGCGTCGGGCTGCCTGTGCGTCGTGGCGGACACCGGTGGCCTGCGCGAGGTCGTTCCCGGCGACGGCACGGTTGGCCTGCGGTTCCCGTCCCGGGACACGGCCGCGCTGCAGGAGATCATCGAGCGGGTGCTGTCAGACGACGCGCTGCGTTCCCAGCTCGTCGTCGAGGCGCGTGAGCACGTGCTGCGCTTCGACTGGGCGCAGGTCGCCCGAACGACGGTCGGGGTCTACACGCGGGCGCTCGCGTCGGACCGCACGAGCCTGCCGCAGCCGTCATGATCATCGGATGAGCTACTCGGCGGTCAACATCGACGATATTGAGGGCGCGGGCCCGGGCGGTGGCGTGCGCTTCGTGCGCCGCGAACTGGGCGTCGCGGCATTCGGGATCAACTGGTTCGAGCTACCGCCCGACGCGGACGGGCTGGAGCACGACGAGCAGAAGTCCGCACAGGAGGAGGTCGTGGTCGTGATCGCGGGCTCCGGCCACTGGCGGATCGGTGGCGACGAGGTGCCGGTCAAGCTCGGCACCTTCATCCGGATCGACCCGGACCAGACGCGCTGCCCGCACGCCGGCCCAGACGGCATGACGTTCATCGCGGTCGGCGCCCGGCCGGGCTCCTACGAGCCGCGCGGCCCGTTCTAGTCGCCGGCGAACGTCACGAAGCCGCCGGCGTCGAGCCGTGGGCTGCGGGTCAGCCCGACCGCCTGCGCGAGCGTGATCGCGGCCCGGTTGGTGGGGCGGGTTCTGACGACGAACCGGCGCCCGGCCACATGGCCCCGAGCTGCCGCCAGCGCCGCCCGCAGCGCCTCTGACGCGATCCCCTTCCCCCACGTCTCCGGCGAGAACCGGTAGTACACGTTCCAGTACACATCGCCGTCGAGCTCGATCGGTCGGACCCCGGTGACGCCCGCCAGGCACCCGTCGCACTCGACCAGCCAGTGGCCGATCCCGTCACGGTGCCAGGCGACGATCGTCCTTCGGAAGCTGGAGCGGCTCTCGGCGACCGTCGGCGTGCCGGACGGGCTGTGACGGTTGACGCGGGGGTCGGTGTCGAGCGCCACCACGCGTGACATGTCCGCCGATGTCGGCGCCCGCAGCCGCAGCCGCTCGGTCCGCAGCTCGGCCGTGCATCCGTTCGGAGGCAGCCTCGGACCCTCCATCGCAACTCAGCGCGCCCGGGGCGCGTCCGCGGCCGGCGCGTCCGCCGGCGGCGCGTCCGCCGGCGGCGCGTCCGCGGCCGGCGCGTCAACCGGCCCGTCCGCGGCCGGCGCGTTAGCGCTCGGCACGCGCGAAGCATCCCAGATGGCCGTCTGCTGATCGATGTTGAGCGTCTGCAGCAGCGGCTGGACGGCCGTCCGGACCTGATCGGCGGCGTCGTTCAGCCGCCGGTCGACCTCCTTTGGGTGATCGCCGGAGCGCGTCGCCGTCAGCGCGCGAGCGAGCTCTCCCGCCAGCCGCTGGCTCGCCTCCAGGAATTGACGGGTCTGCGGTGCGTCCATCAGCACCGGAGCGCTGATCAGCATCATCGTCATGAACGTCCGCAGCTCGTCGGCCGCCCCGTCACGCTCGGCGGTCCCGCCGAGCGCCGCGGTGACCGTACGGGTCGCCCGCAGCGCCTGACCGGCGACCATCGCGCCCTGGGCGGCCATCACCTGCGCCCGATCGCGCAGGCGGCGGCGGTCGGAGATCCGGTCGACCACCAGCGCCGCCACCGCCAGGCCCAAAAGCGTCGAGATGGCATCGGTCGAGAACGAGTGCCGGTCGAACCAGCTGTTGAACGAGTGATCGACGACATCGAGCGCGATCAGCGCGAGTACCACGGCCATCACGGCGGCGGCGATCCATTCCTGCAGCGGACGCTTGGCCACGTGCGCCTTCCGGCGTTAGCCGGCGCTGCGGATCCGGAGCCTGACCTGCACGCGGGTCGGGCGCGTGGGCAGGACCAGCGACAGGAACCCCCGGACCGGCCCCTGTCGCTCGCAGAACGGGCACGTGAGCCTGTCGGTCAGCGCGATCTCGTCCGGTCCGATCGCGATCGGCGCGTCGCATCGCGGGCACGCGATCGTCCCGATTGCGATCACGCCGTTGCGGTCAGCTCGCCGCTTTCGCTCCTCGACGTGCTCGGCGCGCGACCGCGACTCCGACGATCCGCCGCCCGTCCAGTCTCCGCCGCCGAGGAAGCTCACGGCGCTCAGTCTAGGCACGCCCATCACCGTGAGCGCGCCGGCGACCGGACCGCCCGCGTCGTGCTCGAACGCGGGCGGACCGATCGCGGGGTTCTGCGCGCTCGACCGGCGCTGAAGCGGTCGGCTACGCCGCCTGTGCGAACGGCGCGGACTCGACCGGCTGCTCGGCGCGCTCGTCGGCGACGACCGCGTCCGTTTGCCCGGCCCGCGGCGAGCGCACCAGCATGATCGCCAGCCCGAGGGCCGCCGCAACCGCGATCGCGGCGATCCCGAACGCCAGGTGGTAACCGCCGGTCAGCGAGCCAGCCAGCGACATCCCGCTGGCGCGCAGGGCGCTGGTGTGGCTGGTCGAAAGGCTGGCGAGCACCGACAGCCCGAGCGCGCCACCGACCTGCTGCGACGTGTTCACCAGGCCCGACACGAGCCCCGAGTCCTCCGGCGTCGCGGTCGACATCGCCAGCGTCATCAACGCGGGGAACGCCAGTCCTGCCCCGATACCGAGCGGCACGAGCGCGGGCAGCAGGTCGGGCAGGTACCGAGCGTGGTCCGATGCGCCGCTGAACAGAAACAGGCCGAGGGCGACGAGCGCGAGGCCCGGAAGCAGCGTCAACCGCGCGCCGATCCGCTCGATCAGACGGGCGGTGACGCCGAGCGACATCACGGCGATCCCGAGCGCCACCGGCAGGAACGCCAGACCGACCTGGATCGGGTCGTAGCCGAGCACCTGCTGCAGGTACAGCGCGCCGAGAAAGAACACCCCGAAGATTCCGGCGACCATCAGCATCTGGATCAGGTTGGCGCCGCTCACGTCACGTGAGCGGAACACCCGCAGCGCCATCAGCGGCTGCGCGGCTGTCGCCTGCCGTGCGACGAACGCCACCATCAGCGCGACGGCGCCGCTGCCGAACGCCAGCGTGTGGAGCGAGCCCCAGCCATACGTGGAGCTCTCGACGATCGCGTACACGCCGATCATCAGCGAGCTGACCAGCAGTAGCGCCCCCAGCAGATCGGCGCCCTCGCTCAGTCCGACCCCGCGATCGTCGGGCAGCAGCCGGCGTGACAGCACGGCCGTGACGACGCCGATCGGCAGGTTGACGAAGAAGATCCAGTGCCAGCTCAGCACCTGCGTGAGCACACCGCCGGCCAATAGACCGGCCGCGCCGCCGGCCGAGGCGACGAACGCGTAGATGCCGATCGCGCGGACTCGCTCCACCGGGGCCGGGAACATCGTCACGATCATCCCGAGGATCACCGCGGAGGTCATCGCGCCACCGATCCCCTGCACGAAGCGCGCGCCGACGAGCATCGCCCGGCTGTCGGACAGGCCGCAGACGAGCGAGGCGAGCGTGAACACCGTCAAACCGGCGAGGAAGATCCGCCGACGGCCGATCAGGTCCCCGAGTCGACCGACGAGCAGCAGCAGCCCGCCGAACGCGATCAGGTACGCGTTGATGACCCACGCCAAACCGGACGTCGAGTAGTGCAGATCGCGCTTGATCGACGGCAGCGCCACGTTCACGATCGTCTGGTCGAGAATGATCATCAGAAAGCCGGTGCAGAGCACCACGAGCGCAAGCCAGCGCTTGCGATCGGACTGCTGTGCGGTTGCGGGCGTGATCTCAGCCATTGGGGTTCGTCTCCTGGTTGCTCCCGTGTGAGAACGTACCGTAGCAGATCATCTTGAGTGAGACGATCTCGCCTGAGACCATTTTGTGAACCGCTGCAGCCCGAAACCCCGAATCGCTGACCGAGACGCTGGTTCTCGGGCAAGTTGCTGCGGAGGGGCCGCAGTGATTTGCCGAAGATCAGATGCGGCCGGCAGAGCAGCGATCACCCGCGGGCGCTCACCCGCCACCAACCGCCGCTCAATCACCACCCAGTCAGCCGGCGTCAACCACCGCAACGAACCCCACCTCTTCCTGGCCATGCCACCTCCGATCGATCACCCAACCACCCTCGTTGCGATGACCGACAGAAACCGCCACGGCACAGACGCGCAAATCCGCCACCCGACAACCGGCAACCGCTCCAGCCGGCCAATTACCCGACGCGGTTCAGGTCAAGCAGGCAAGGACGAGGCGCAGCAGGCCGGCAGGTCGCCCTCGTGGGCGAACGCCAGACGACTCAGCGCGCTCAGGAATACCGAGCGCTCGTCGTCGGGCAGCAACGACAGCACCCCGAGGCGGGAGCGCTGCAGCGCCGTATCGGCTTGCTCGAGCACGCGTTCCCCGGCCGGCGTCACCGCCACCAGCCGGACGCGGCGGTCGCTCGGAAGCGGCCGGCGCTCGGCGAGGCCGGTGCGCTCGAGCTCGTCAAGCGTCACCATCAGCGTCGTCTTGTCGAGCCCGACCGTCCGGGCCAGATCGGTCTGGGTGTGCTCGCCCGAGCGAGCGGTGACCATCACGTAATGCTGACGGGGCGTGATTCCCAATTCCCGCAGCGCAGCGCTTGACTCGGCGTTGAGCAGCGCGCTCGCCCGCGCCAGCAGCCAACACAGATCGTCGCTCAGCTGCTCCGGCGGGGCCGCCTCATGGGTTTCGGTCGCCGTGCTCATGTGCGCGATGATACCAGCTTGCGCCGAGATCATCTCGCGCGAGACGATCTCACCCGGCTACGAAGCCGGGTCCTCGGGAACGAACGAGGGCCCGGCTGCGAAGCCGGGTCCCCGGGAACGAACGAGGGCCCGGCTGCGAAGCCGGGCCCTCGGAAAGCCAGCTGCCTCGAAGGAGGCTGCTTACATCATCCCGCCCATGTCGGGCATGCCGCCGGGCATACCGCCACCGGAGTTGTCCTTGTCAGGCACCTCGGCGACGATCGCCTCGGTGGTGAGGATGTTCTTGGCGATCGACGCGGCGTTCTGCAGCGCTGAACGCGTGACCATCGCCGGGTCGATGACCCCGGCGGCGATCAGGTCGACGATCTCGCCGGTGGCCGCGTTGAGCCCGTAGCCCTTCTTGGACTTGCGAACGTCGTTGACGACGACAGAGCCTTCGAGGCCTGCGTTCTCGGCGATCTGACGGAGCGGCTCCTCGAGCGCGCGGTACACGATCCTCGCGCCCGTCTGCTCGTCGGGGAGCTCGATCACATCGATGTCGAGCGCCTTCTGGGCGACCAACAGCGCGACGCCGCCGCCCGGCACGATGCCCTCCTCGAGGGCGGCGCGGGTGGCCTGGAGCGCGTCCTCGACGCGGTGCTTCTTCTCCTTCATCTCGGTCTCGGTGGCAGCGCCGACCTTGACCACGGCAACGCCGCCCGACAGCTTGGCGAGGCGCTCCTGGAGCTTCTCGCGGTCGAAGTCGGAATCGGTCGTCTCGATCTCGGACTTGATCTGATTGATCCGGCCCTTGATCGCGTCACTGTCGCCATTGCCGTCGACGAGCGTGGTCGTGTCCTTGGTGACCACCACGCGACGAGCGCGACCCAGCTGCGAGAGCTGCGTGTTCTCGAGCTTGAGGCCCATCTCCTCGGTGATGACCTCGCCACCTGAGAGGATCGCGATGTCCTCGAGCATGCGCTTACGGCGATCGCCGAAGCCCGGCGCCTTGACCGCGACGCCGGTGAACGTGCCGCGGAGCTTGTTGACGACCAGCGTCGCCAGTGACTCGCCCTCGACGTCCTCGGCGATGATCAGCAGCGGGCGGCCGGACTGGATGACCTGCTCCAGCACGGGCAGCACGT
>Ga0302325_10011934_pt1 | contig 18692 bp, 14 predicted proteins | sample Palsa_T0_2_FD_201948 | JGI IMG/M metagenome (GOLD analysis project Ga0302325, IMG submission 201948) | Peat permafrost microbial communities from Stordalen Mire near Abisko, Sweden - Palsa_T0_2 | ecosystem: Environmental > Terrestrial > Soil > Palsa > Peat permafrost | place: Sweden: Abisko...
GCCGGAGCGGGCCTCAGCGACCAGGTCGGCGCCCGGTGACAGGGCCGCCGCCTCGGCCAGCAGGTCCGCATGCGGCTGGCCGAGCGCCCGGCGGGCGATCAGCACATCGAGAATCATGTCACTTCATGAACTGAAGGCGACCTAAATAACCACTTGGGCGGGTACCGCCACAAGGACGCGAGGGGCGGCGGCCTGGGCCGCCGTCCCTCGTGATGGTCTGCCTAGTCCGTGCGGTGCGGTGCGGTGCGGTGCAGTGCAGCGCGGTCAGCGCTGCGGCTGCGGCTGCCGCCCGGGCTGGCGGGCTACTTCTTCTTGCCCTTCTTGCCCTTCTTGCCCTTCTTGTTCTTCTTGCTCTTCTTCGCCATGCAGATCACCCCACTTCACGACCGGTCCGAGTCAACAAATCGTTGACAAGACGTCAACATATCATTGACCGGAGGCAGTTGGCGAGTAGGCTTTGCTGGTGGCCCCTCGCAGTACCGTCAAGCGGATCCTCGCCGCGCTGAGCGCGTTCGACGTCGCCGACCGGCCGATGACCCGGCTCGACGCCGCCCGCCGCCTGCGCGAGGCGGCCGAGGAACTAGAGGCGGGCCAGGTGGAGGCCGCCCGCAAGGCCGGAGCCACCTGGCTGGAGATCGGCGCGTGCTACGGGCTCACCAAGCAGGGCGCCCAGCAGCGTTTCCGAGCCGCCCGCAAGCAGGCCGAGGCCGCTAGCGCGGCGGCGGGACGGATCAAGCAGGATGAGCCCGCGGCCTGATCCAGTCGACGTGATCGCCGGTGGTCGGGTCGATCGGCTGGATAGAGGCGTAGCTGAAATCGTGGCCGGGCATGGCGCCATGCCAGTGCCGCTCCCCGGGCGGCGCCCAGATGGAGTCCCCAGGCCCTAGCTCGACGACCTCGCCGCCCTCCGCCTGGACGTGACCGTGGCCGGAGATCACGACCAGGATCTGGCCGCGAGGGTGGGAGTGCCAGGTGGCGCGGGCGCCGTCTTTCAGGTCCACCGTCATCCCGGTCAGCTCCGTCTCCGCACGCGGGATGTCGAAGAGGGACACCCGCGCGTCGCCCAGGATCCGGTCGGGAGGGCCGGGCTGCCACTGCGCCCCGACCGCCGTCGTCACCCTCACTGGCCGCGCTCCAGGTACTGCGCGATGCCGTTGCCGAATGACCAGTCCGAGAACTGGTTCTCGTGGAGGGTGACGAACAGGTTGCGCGGCTCGGTGTCGGCGTACTGGCCGGCCAGCTCGGCCAGCCTGGCGTACAGGGCCTTCTTCTGCTCGTCGGTCCGGCCTGCCCGCATGGTGATGTCGACGTAGACGACGCCCTCGTCGCGGTGCACGCCGAGATAGTCGGGGTCGTAGCGGAATGTCCCGGTGGTGCCGTCATGGCTGGTCAGCACCTGGAACAGGTCGTCTGCGGGGATGCCGATGGCCTCGACGAGGGCCTCGTGGACGGCGCGGCCGAGCCCGTCGAGCTTGGCCGGGTCTGCGCGCAGCGCGTCAATGCGGACGAAAGGCACGTCTGTCTCCTTACGGGGTCGGCTGGATCAGCGGTTGGTCGCCGTTGACCAGGTAGAACGCGATGAACGTGGCGGACTCGCGATCGGGGAGATTGTCGAAGCGGCGGATGGTTTCTCCGGCTGGCTCAGCAGCTTCGTCCTGCGGATGTCGGTCACGTTGCCTCTCCGTTCCTGGAGCTGCTGGCGAGCAGCGCGAGCGTGCCTTCGACGGCCTGGGTGAACGCATCGGCCGAGTCGGCTGCGCGAGCGAGCACGTACCCGCCCTGCAGCACCGCGACCAGCGCGGTCGCGGTGGCGACGGGATCAACCAAGGGGTCAAGCTCGCCGTTCTCACGGCCCTCGCCAATCACCTCGGCCAGGCGCCGGCGCACGGCGGCGAAGGCGTCGTCGACCGGCCGGCGCAGTTCCTGGTCGGCCATCACATCCGGATCCATGGTGAGCCGCCCGACCGGGCAGCCCCGCAGCGCCGCCCGCTCGCGGCGCATGTACCTGGCGACCCGCTCGGTGACGCTTCCGGGCCCGGCCAGATCGGCGTCCATCCGGCTGGTCAGGTCGGCCGCGTTCCGCCTGATGGCGGCCAGGGCCAGGTCGTGCTTGCCGCTGAAGTGGTGGTACATGGACCCCTGGCCGGCGTCGGAGCGCTGCTGGATCGCCTTCGGGCTGGTGCCCACGTAGCCGCGCTCCCAGAGCAGCTCCCGGGTGCTCTCGATGAGCCGCTCCCTCGCATCCATGGCATCACCGTACATACTAGTAGGTACAGTCGTCAAGGCTAATCTGCCGGTGCGGCCACCTGGGCGGGGAGGCGATAGCCTGTCGCGGTGAGCAAGACGAAGCGTCTTAGCACCGCCAGCGGTCTTCCCGCGGGTGGCAGCGCTGCCCCCGCTTCCCCCGACTCCGGGGCCAGCATGTCAGCCGCCATGACCGAGCTTTGGCAGGTCATCGACACCGGAGACATCCTCCAGGCCGAGGTCCAGGTGGCTGGGATGCTGGCGCTGCCCGGGCTCAATGGCGCTGACCGCGCCGAGTCGGAGCGCTACGTCAAGGCACTCATCTCGACCGCCTCCTCCCGGTCACCCCGGTCATACGCCGCCGCGTTCTACCGGCTGCTGATGTCAGTCGGCTCCCCGACGGTGAAGAAGGCGGCCAGCGGCGCGCTGCGCGAGGCGACCTCACTCGGCGGCTACCCGCCGGGCTGGGTCACCGAGATCGGCAAGCCGACTCCGGACAAAGCCTGGCGTCGGCACGACGCGTTCGGCGACGAGGAAGTCATCGTCGCGACCTTCAGCTACGGCGACAAGCAGCATGGTGTGCTCGTGCGGGTCGACAGCATCGTGCTGCCGGTCGCCGCCGCGGTAGGGATCAGCCCGGAACCGGACCGTCTGGTTGCGGCCGTCGGCAACGTCAGTGACAGTCCCGGTGACCAGTTCGAGGAGATCTCGCTGGCACAGGCGCGCGCCTTGGCCGAGGGGCCGCTGACCCGCGCCGCGCAGTCTGGTCGCGGGCTGACCGCAGCCTCGGCGACGTTCCTGCCGGTCGCCCGGTCGCACATTCGGCGGCTTCCCGGCGAGGGCGCGGACCCGGTCGCTGCGTTCACCGCTGCCGACCGTGCAGCCGCCGTAGCGGAGTTCCTCGCCAGCCCGCACGGGGCGCAGGCAGGCGACCCCGAGGTCGCCCGGTTCTGGGCGCAGGCGCTCACCGGCTACAGCGGCCGCACCGACGGCGAGGCGCCCGCGCAGGTGGGCCCGCGCAAGATCGCGGCGATGCTGGGGCATGTCGCAAGCACGTTCGAGCTGACCGGCGCTCAGTTGGACGGGCTGGCCACGGCCGTCACTGCGTGGGCCACCTGGGCCGCGGAGCACCAGAGGCTGGATGAGGCGGCCACCGAGTTGATCCGGGCAACGCTAGCGAAGTCCCTCGGCGATTTCGCCAGCGCCTACGACGACCCGCAGTCCGCTCTCGCCCGCGCCTATGTGAGCGACCTGTCCGGCACTGCGGCCGACATCGACGTACGAGACCTGGCCGCGGCCGTCACCCGGCGGTCGGTCGCGATCCCGCTGCCCGGTACCCGCGATGCAGTGCCCGCGACGACCGACGTCACGGACCCGGCCGCGCGCGCCGCCGTGGTCGAGCGGGAGTTCGCGAGCTGCGCTCTAGATGCAGGGCAGACGCGCGAGGACCTGATCGCCAGCGCCACCCGCGTCGTGGAGGAACTGTGGAGCGGCCAGCCGGCCTCCACCTGGGACGCGGCGCGCGCACTGCTCGCCGAAGGGCGCAACCGGCACGACGCCATCCACGCCCTAGTGCAGCCGTCACTCTAGCTCTGGAGGAACACGGCCTACCCGCCGCGCCCACCTGAGCTGGCAACTCTCGCAGGGACGCGCTCTGGAGCATGATCGTGGGTGGTTGTGGGCGCTCCGCGACCTGTACTGCCCACGATCACGAGAGGAATCCGCTGCGGGCCGACGGGATGGGATCAGCGGTGCTTGCGGAGCTCGTGGGAGAGCTCAGGAGGGATCGACGTGAACCCCTCCACGACGACCGACCGCAGCCGCTGATGCTTCATGTCGTCAGAGTAGCGGCAGCAGGTCCCCAGGTTTCATGTCCGATTCCCGGTAACTGATGCGTCAAATGCAACGACCGACACCCGGAAAGCACACGGGAGGAACGCAGCCGAGTCCACCGCGAGGGGCGATCACTCAGACGGCCGGTTAAGGCGGATGAGCTGGATGCCGTCATACCCATCGACATAGAGGTTCCGGCCGTCTGGTGAGATATCGAGCTCGTTCTCGGGCTGATTCCCCAGCCAGCCGACGACAGTGGCCGGCTGGCTGGCCGGGCCTCCGGTCGCCAGCGAGAGCGGGACTCGCAGGACTGTGTTGCTGCCTGCGATGTACATGGTCCGGCCGTCGGGCGTGATCGCCTGGTCCATAGGTGCGTCGGGGAGGGCAAGCGGCTGGCCAACCTGCTTCGCCGTGGTTGTACTGACGGCGATTAGGTAGGGCTGGGGATCGCCGTCATAGCCGTAGCCGTCGGTGAGCAGGTAAAGCGTCCGGCCGTCGGGCGAGAGCACCATGCCATCTCCGTCGCGCCCGTCGTAGTCAAACGGCACTGCCTTCCCCGTGGCAAGGCTGACGCCGACAACTTCGTCCAAGAGCGAGTCGCCAGGCGAACGCTGCAGGTCGGCGTAGAGGATCTTGCCGTCTGCCGTCAGGGCAAGGAGATCGGGCGTCGCGCCCTTCGCCCGGCTTCGCGGCAGCTGGATGGGGTGCCCGGAGCGGGCGGTGCCGGCAGCCACGGGAACGATCGTGTCGTCGTTGGTCGCTACGTAGAGGGTGGTGCCGTCGGGAGACAGCACCATGCAGTTGGCACCACCGGGCACCGGGATGGTGATCGACGAACCGGTTCGCAGGTGGACTGCCATCAAGCCCGCGCCGTCCACCATGTACAAAGTCTGGTCGTCGTCCGTCAGGATCGCCTGGGTGGGCGGATTATCGGTGCCCATCGGGGCCGCATCGACTGACGTTTCCGCATGCATTGTCGCAGTATCGACGCGGGTCACGATTGTCGGCAGGCTCGGTGACCATGTACCCCGGAAGCCCGACGGCTGGCTGACCGTGTACAGAGCACGGCCGTCCGCTGTGAGAGCTACCGTCACCCCGGCGTTCCCGTAGAGCTGCGGAGACGCCAGCGGCAGGAGGTAACCGACGACTCCCGCGGCGGCGACTGCGATCATCCCGGCCCGGCCGGCCGCGCGCGCGAGCCGGCGCGCCGGACCGACCGGGGGCTTCGCACCCGGTCGGTCATGTATCCCGCCGCGCGGGCCGACGGTGATCGCCGCCACGGTCAGGGCCAGCCCGGCCAGGGCCTCCGCCCAGGCGACCGATGCGTAGGGCTCCCAGATCAGGATCCCCCAAGAGCTCAACCTCCAGCGCAATGCGGGCTCAAGCATGACCGGGGCGGTAGCGGCCAAGGCCAGCCACCAGGACCGGGTGACCCGCCACTCGTACCCGAGCAACCCGAAGACAGGCCCGCTCACCATGGCACCAAGCAACCATGGCAGGTGGCCGAGCATGGCCCACAAGACAGCACTCGGGCCGCTCGTGAGGGTCTGCACTAGGCCTACGCCCGCGGCCAGGAATCCGGCCACCGCCACCAGCACGACAGCGAATCCGAGCACAAGCGCGCTGCGGCGACTCGCCCGCGAAGCACCGACGAGGAACGGCAGGACCAGCCACGGCGCCGACATCCCGCCCAGCGCCGCTACGAACGGAGGGTTTTGCGCTCCCGCCCACTGCTCGACCGCGCCGAACACCGCAGCGGCCACCAGCACGCCTAGGACCGCTGATGCATCACGGAACCCTGCTACCCCAATAGCTCGCGGGCCGACCCGCGTCCTGCCATCCCCAGTCGCACTCGGCTGCACCCGAGCAGCATCCCAAAACGATCACGCTGGACCGACATGATCAGGGAAAGTACGATGACGAGGACTCAGCCAGGTCGTTATAGCGCCGTCCTGGGCTGGGGATTCTTCCTATGAGGGGCCCGTTTTACTGGGGCAGCGCGCTTATTCGAGTGTGCAGTATTGTCCAGCTGCCAACGCTAGCGGCTTGGTTTCGCGTCACGGGCAGTGACAGTGGGTCAGGTGCGTTTGCGTAGTCCCGGCCCGCAGCAGGGTGCCGGGTTACGGGGAACCGACAGCGGATGGCCGCTTTAGCGGCTTCGTTCCTTACATTTTCGTGACTGTCAGCCCTCGGCGGGCCCGCTGCCCTGGTTAATCGAGGCGGTTATCGTATCGTGATTAGGTGCATCCCGGGCGTGCCTGGCATTTGGGATGGCGCTGGCTGGCCGTGCTGGCCGGCGTCGCCGTCCTCTGCTGTCTGCCCGTCCTGGCCAGCGCGCTCCCGGTGAGCGTCCCGAAGCTCACCCCGCAGCAGCTCGAGAATCGCATCCTCGGCTCGGAGCGCATGTCGTTCTCCGGTTACGCGGAAAGCAACGCGACATTCGGACTCCCCCCGCTGCCCGCCTTCTCCAGCGTTACACCGCTGCTTGACGGGGTGACCCGGATGCGGGTCTGGCAAGCCTCGCCGGACCACTGGCGGGTCGACACACTCTCCGACGCTGGCGAGAACGACACCTACCAGGCGGGCTCCAACGCCTTCATCTGGGACTCCGGTGAGCAGTTGCTCACCGGGATCTACGGGACGCAAGTCGTCCGGTTGCCCAGAGCCGCCGACCTCGTGCCGTCGGCCCTGGCCATCCGGATCATCAGCGAGGCCGGACCTGGAGCGAAGCTCGGCCTCTTGCCGCCACGGCGCGTCGCCGGGGAAAGCGCGGCCGGGCTGAAGATCACGCCCGCCAGCCCGCAGTCCACGGTTGCGCAGGCCGACGTCTGGGCCTCACCGGGAACCGGGCTGCCGCTGCTGGTGGAGGTCTTCAACCGAGGCTCGGCCCGGCCGGCGCTGGAAACCCAGTTCCTTCAGGCGGGCCCGTGGACACCCGACGCCAGTGTTCTGACCCCGCAGCGCGGGCCGGGCACCGGGTTCACCACCACCACGCCAGCCGGCTTCATCGGCGTGCTGAAGAACCTGGATGACGAGGTGCTTCCCGGCAGCCTCGCCGGGTTCGCGCGGCAGCCGTCGCCCGTCCCGCAGATCGGCGTGTTCGGCAGCGGGCTGACCACGTTCGCCGTGCTCACCTTCCGCCGCGGCACCGGCAGGCAACTGCTCAGCGACGCGCTTGACGCGGGCGCGGCGCCGCTGACGTATGACGACGGAACCGGCGCGGTCGCGAGCGCTCCGCTTGTCAACCTCGTCCTCGTGCACCCGTACCGCTCGCCCGACACGTTCCTGCTGGTCGGGCTGGTCAGCAAGACCGCGCTCGAGCGGGCCGGCGCGGTGCTGGCCGCCAAACCGGATCAGGATTTTGACCATTGATCACGACACGGAACCTGACCAAGCGCTTCGGCAACGTCGAGGCGGTCCGCGAGGTCAGCCTGGACGTCCGCGAGGGAGACCGGTACGGTCTCCTCGGCCCGAACGGCAGCGGCAAGTCCACCCTCGTCCGCATGCTGCTCGGCCTGGTGTACGCGACCAGCGGCGAGATCTCCGTACTCGGGCACCGGATCCCGAATCAGGCGAGCCGCGCCCTGCCCGAGATCGGCGCGCTGATCGAGGAGCCAGCGGCGTACCCGCACCTGTCCGGGCGCGCCAACCTGCGGCTGCTCGACGCGGCGGGACCGCACGGGGCGCGCCGCACCCGGCGCCGCCGCGTGGACGACGCCCTGGAGCAGGTCGGCCTGGCGGGCATCGATCGGCGGCCGGTCCGCGCCTACTCGCTCGGCATGCGGCAGCGGCTTGGCCTGGCCGCCGCGCTGGTGCGCCGCCCCCAACTGCTCATCCTCGACGAGCCGACCAACGGCCTCGACCCGCGTGGCATCAGGGACATCCGCGACCTGCTGGTCGGCTTGAACGCCGCAGGCGTGACGGTCTTCCTCTCCAGTCATCTGCTGCCCGAGGTCTCCGCGCTGTGCACCAGGATCGGCGTGCTCGACTCCGGCAGGCTGGTGCTGCAAGATCAGCTCGCGTCCCTGCAGCAGCCGACCGGCCGCGTCCTCATCTCCACCGACGATCCGGAACGGGCGGTCGCGACTCTGGACGGCCTCGTCGAACACCGGGACGGGGCGGACCTGGTAGTCCGGGGCCCTGATCCGGCCGAGCTGAACGCCCGCCTCGTGGGCGCCGGCGTGCCGGTCCGCTCGCTCGTCGTGCAGCGGCGGAGCCTGGAGGAGATCGTGCTTGACCTGACCGGGACCGGCTCAGACCAGTTCGGCGTGCCCGCTTCCGAACCCGGCGGCACGGTGAAGGCTGAGCCGCCTCAGTCCGCGGGCTTCGCGCCCCCCGACCCGGCGGACGCCGTTCCCCCTGTCCCCGCGGACGCCGTCCCCCAGGCCCCCGAAGATCCGGAAACATCGTGATCGCTGTCGAGTTGTTCAAGCTAGTGCGGCGGGTTCGAACCTGGCTCACGATCGGGCTGATCTGCGCGCTGCCGCTGGTCGTCGCCATCTTCATCGCGGTTACGCACCTCGCACCGCCGCCGGGGCAGGCCAGCGCGTTCCTTTCTGCCGTGCTGGACGACGGGCAGCTTTATCCGGCAGCGGCGCTGGCCCTCGTGCTGCCGGTGTTCCTGCCGGTCGCCGTGGCGGTGGTGGCGGGCGAGTCGATCGCGGGCGAGGCTTCCGCGGGCACGCTGCGCTACCTGCTGGCCCGCCCGGTGGGACGGACCCGGCTCCTGGTCGCCAAGCTCATCTCGGTCACTACGTTCACGCTGGTGACCGTCGTCGCTGTCACGGTCACCTCATACGCGACCGGCGTGCTGATCCTCGGGCCGTCTCGCGCGGCGGCCGTCGGCACCGCGCCCGGCGGGCTCCCCGGTTCGATCGCGCCGGGCGCCGGCGGCGCGCCCACGGCCGGGTTGCAGGCCGGCGCGGCCATCACGTCGCTGTCCGGCGCGCCGCTGACCACCCTTGAGCTCGTCGAGCGCGTCCTCGGCGCGATGGCATTCATCACCGTCTCGATGCTCGGCGTGGCCGCCATCGCGATCTTCCTGTCCACGTTCACGGACTCCGCGCTCGGCGCCGCACTCGGAGCGCTGGCGACGCTGGTTGCCAGCGAGGTGCTCGTCACGCTGAACGCCGCGAGCGTGGTACAGCCGTACCTGCCGACCCGGTACTGGCTGGCGTGGATCGACTTCTTCCGGCAGCCCATCTTCTGGCGGGATATCCAGCGCGGTTTCGCCATCCAGGCGGTGTACGTGGTCGTGTTCCTGGCGGCAGCCTGGGCTAACTTCGCGACCAGGGACATAACAACCTGAGCGTCACCGGCCGAGGGACTGCAGAGTCGCGCAGTCGCCGGGGGGCGGGGCGGTGAGGCGGTTGCTGGCCAGTGCGCGGAGGACCAGGCCGACGACGAGCGGCGCGGTGGGCAGCTGGCTGTGCTGGATGTCCGCCCCCGGGCAGACGGACTGGAGCGGCACGTTCACCGCGCCGGGCAGCCGGGCCGAGTCTGGGGGCTGCACCGTCTGGTCATCGGTGCTCCACAGTGACAGCCAGGGCGGCCGCACCTGTGTGGACTGCTGCAACTGGGTCAGCAGCGCGCTGCCGGGGACTAGCTGCTGACAGGCGACAGGGCACTCCGCCGGGTCGAAACCGGCGCCCACGGCCGCGATGTCCGCACCGTGCAGCGGGGATCCTAGGGTGATAATCTTGCCTGCCCGCGAGGCGCCTCCGTAGTCGACGTACCAGAGCCACGCCACGACGCCGCCCGCCGAGTAGCCGATCACGGTGACTGGCCCTGACCCTGCGCCGATGGCCTGATTTACGTACCCGTCCAGCACGCGGGCCTGCACCGTCAGGTCGCCGGTGCCGTCGCCCGCCAGCGCCACCACGGTCGCCGTCCGCCCGGTGCTGCGGATCCGCGCGGCCAGCTCGTCCAGTGACGTGGTCGACCCGCCGTACCCAGGGACGAGCAGCACCGCGCCCGACCGCCCGGGTACCGCTTCCGGCGGCCCTCCCGATACCGACACCCCGGTCACGATGGCGGCCACGGCGACGGCAACGGCAAGCGCTCCGAACAGGACCCTGCGCCGCGGGCTCAGGCCGGTCCACCAGCGAACGGGGGTATGCATATATCCCATGATGCGTCCCGTGACCCGCCGCGCGTCACGAGCTCTCCAGAAACGCTGTCGCCAGGCCCAGGGAAGCCACTTAGCGCTCAGGAGGGGCGCAGCCACTTGGCCGCGCCCCTCCTGAGAAGGAAAATCTTCCGTTAGAGCGGCACCTGAATCAGCTGCAGCCGCTGGTGGAGCCGCAGCCCTCGCAGACGTAGCAGCTGCCGGCCGGGCGCATCTTCGTGCCGCAGGTCAGGCACAGCGGGGCGTCGGCCGTGCGGCCCTGCTGGAACTCGATCAGCTCGGCGGTGGAGTGCGGGCCGGCCGGGCGCGCGGCCGGGGCCGCGGCCGCGGCCGACGCCGGGGCGGGCGCGGCCGAGGTGGGCGAGGTGGCCGGGCGCTCCTGGTGGCCGGCGTCCTCCCCGCCGAAGGACTGGGCCAGCGTCACCGGGTCGACCTCGACCCCGAGGGTGGCCGGGTCCTGACCGTTGAGCTCGGCCGCGCGCTCGGCGGCGGACAGGATGCCGAGCTCGGCCCGGCGCTCGTAGGGCAGGTGGTCGAGCGCGAGGCGACGGAAGATGTAGTCCATCATCGAGGTCGCGATGCGGATGTCCGGGTCGTCGGTCATCCCGGCCGGCTCGAACCGCAGGTTGGTGAACTTGGCGACGTAGGACTCGAGCGGGATGCCGTACTGCAGCCCGACCGAGATCGCCATCGAGAACGCGTCCATCACGCCCGCCAGGGTGGAGCCCTGCTTGCCGAGCTTGAGGAAGACCTCGCCGACGCCGTCGTCCGGGTAGGTGGAGGCGGTCATGTATCCCTCCGCGCCGGCCACGTCGAACCGGGTCACGGTGGCGGACCTGGTCTTCGGTAGCCGCCTGCGGACCGGGCGGTGCTCGTGCGGCTCCGCCGCCGGGGCCGGGGCGGCGGCCGGGGCCGCCACCTCCTTCTCCTTCGGCTTGGCAACGCTGAGCGGCTGCCCGACCTTGCAGTTGTCGCGGTAGATCGCCAGCGCCTTCAGGCCGAGCTTCCAGCCCTCGTAGTAGATCTCCTCGACGTCCTCGATCGTCGCCGCCTCGGGCATGTTCACCGTCTTGGAGATCGAGCCGGACAGCATCGGCTGCACCGCCGCCATCATCCGCACGTGGCCCATCGGGCTGATCGAGCGCTCGCCCATCGCGCAGTCGAACACCTCGTAGTGCTCCGTCTTCAGGCCGGGAGCGTTCACCACGTGGCCGTGCTCGCCGATGAACTCGGTGATCGCCTCGGCCTGCTCGGGCTGGTAGCCGAGGTTCTTCAGCGCGCGGGGGACGGTCTGGTTGACGATCTGCATGGACCCGCCGCCGACCAGCTTCTTGAACTTGACCAGGGCCAGGTCAGGCTCGATGCCGGTGGTGTCGCAGTCCATCATGAAGCCGATCGTGCCGGTCGGCGCGAGCAGGCTGGCCTGGGCGTTCCGGTAGCCGTTGGCGTCGCCCAGGGTCAGGCACTGCTGCCAGGTCTTGTTCGCCAGGTCGAGGATGACCTCGTCGAACGCGGCCGCCGGGCGGACGCTCGCGCTGGCCTCCGCGTGCTTGCGCATGACGCGCTTGTGCGCGACGGCGTTCTTCGCGTAGCCCTCGTAGGGCCCGACGATGGCCGCCAGCTCGGCCGACTTCTTGTAGGCGGCGGCGGTCATCAGCGAGGTGATCGCGGCCGCGATCGCGCGACCGCCCGCCGAGTCGTAGGCGTGCCCGGTCGCCATCAGCAGCGCGCCGAGGTTGGCGTAGCCGATCCCGAGCTGCCGGTAGTCCCTGGTGATCTGGCCGATCTTCTCCGTCGGGAAGTCCGCGAAGGTGATCGAGATGTCCATCGCGGTAATGATCAACTCGCTGACCTGCGCGAACCGCTCGACATCGAAGGTGTCGTCGGCCGCCAGGAACTTGAGCAGGTTGATGCTGGCGAGGTTGCAGGAGGAGTTGTCGAGGCTGAGGTACTCGGAACAGGGGTTGCTGGCGGTGATCCGCCCCGACTCCGGGTTCGTGTGCCAGTCGTTGATCGTGTCGTCGTACTGCAGCCCCGGGTCCGCGCACTCCCAGGCCGCCCGCGCGATCGTCCGGAACAGGCCCTTCGCGTCGACGGTCTCGATGACCTCGCCGGTGCGGCGGGCGAGCAGGTCGAAGGGCTTGCCGTCGGTGACCGCGTGCATGAACTCGTCGCTGACGCGGACCGAGTTGTTCGCGTTCTGGTACTGGACGCTGACGATGTCCTGGCCGCCGAGGTCCATGTCAAACCCGGCATCGCGCAGGGCGCGGATCTTGTTCTCCTCGCGGGCCTTGGTCTCGATGAAGTCGGCGATGTCGGGGTGGTCCACGTCGAGCACGACCATCTTGGCCGCGCGGCGGGTCGCGCCGCCGGACTTGATCGTGCCGGCCGACGCGTCCGCGCCGCGCATGAAGCTGACCGGGCCGCTGGCGGTGCCGCCGGAGGTGAGCAGCTCCTTGCTTGACCTGATCTTGGACAGGTTCACGCCCGCGCCGGAGCCGCCGCGGAAGATCTGGCCCTCTTCGCTGTACCAGTTGAGTATCGACTCGATCGTGTCGTCAACCGACAGGATGAAGCACGCCGACACCTGCTGCTGGGCGGTCGTGCCGACGTTGAACCAGACCGGGGAGTTGAACGAGAAGATCTGGTGAATCAGCGCGTACTTGAGCTCGTGGTCGAAGATCTCCGCGTCCGCGTCGGAGGCGAAGTAGCCGTTCTCCCGGCCGGTGGACGTGTAGACGTTCACCACCCGGTCGACCAGCTGCTTCAGCGACCACTCGCGCTGCGGCGTGCCCACCGCGCCGCGGAAGTACTTGGTGGTGACGATGTTGCCCGCGTTGACCGACCAGAAGTCGGGGAACTCCACCCCGCGCTGCTCGAAGTTGATCGAGCCGTCCCGCCAGTTGGTCATCACCACATCGCGACGCTCCCACGCAACCTGGTCATACGGGTGCACGCCGGGCGTGGTGTGAATGCGCCGGATCTTCATCCCCTTGGCGCCGCGCTTGCCCTTGCGCGCCGCCGGACTGCTCGCCGTCTCCGTCATAGCTCCCATTTCCCCCTTCGTCGCGGGTCCCGTCCGACCCGTCCTCAACATCGTTTCCACCATTTGCACGGCAGCGTTTAAGACACCGTCCGGCACCGCGACCGTCGGCTGCTGCCCGCCCTATTCAGTCCTTCTTGGTCCTTCGGCCTAGCCCGGCCGTCCATCGCGCGCGTCCGGGTCGTCGATGTCCCCGCCGACTTCCCGGCCGACTTCCTCCAGATGCCGGCCGCGCAGTTCTGAGATCGCCTTCTCGAAGTCGTCGAGCGACTCGAAGCCACGGTAAACGCTGGCGAACCTGAGGTACGCGACCACGTCGAGGTCGCGCAGCGGTCCGAGTATCGCCAGCCCCACCTCGTGCGACGGCACCTCGGCGAGGCCCCGCGCCCGAATGGTCTCCTCCACCCGCTGGGCGAGCATGGCGAGCTGGTCCTCATCGACCGGCCGCCCCTGACAGGCCCGCTGCACACCGCGGACGATCTTGTCTCTGGTGAACGGCTCGGTCACCCCGCTGCGCTTGGCCACCATCAGGATGACCGACTCCTGGGTGGTGAACCGCCGTCCGCACTCGGGGCAGGATCGACGTCGGCGGATCGCGACGCCGTCGTCGGCAGCCCGGCTGTCGATAACCCGGCTGTCCGGATGGCGGCAGAACGGACAGTACACGCGATCACCTCCAGGCGTTCCTTGAGGTACCCATTCTACTACGAATGTCCACTACTACTAGAAGAACCACATCACTGTAACTACTAGATGTTGTGGTCAACCGTAGTCCAGTGCGGCGGCCCTCGGCAACCCGGGACGGCCATCAAGGTCAAAGTTCCTGGTCGGCCGGGCAGACCCGGGCCGGCCGCGGCGTGTCGCGCACGCGAACGCCCGGCGTCACGCGCGGCGCCTCCCCCGGGCCATCGAGCGCCCCGCATGCCATCTTTGTGCCTCGACGGTATGACTTTTCCACGACACGTCGAACAGATGTTTGGTGAATTCGAAGATTAGGGCTAGGCTCTTACCCGTAAGCAACGACCCAAGAAATCGGAGGTTCATCCGATGGACGACACCGCAGATTACGGCACACCCGAAATCGCGGACGTACCGGTACGCCCGAAGGGCAGGCCGGGCCGCAAGCCCAAGGGCAGCGTCCCCGTCGTGATCCCGGAGACGCCGGACAAGCCCGATCCCGATCACGTGCTCACCTGGCGCCAGCGCAAGGTGCTCCAGGTCATCAGGGACTCGGTGCAGAAGCGCGGCTACCCGCCGTCGATGCGGGAAATCGGCGAGGCGGTGGGCCTGACCAGCACCTCGAGCGTCTCCTACCAGCTCTCCACGCTGCAGCGCAAGGGCTACCTGCACCGCGACGTCGGGCGCCCGCGCACGGTCGAGGTCCGGCTGCCGGGCCACCCCGCCATCCGGCCGGAGCAGAACGGCAAGGACGGCGGCGACCAGGAGCTGGCCGCCGACGGGATGGACATCGCCTCCCAGGAGGCGGCCTACGTTCCGCTGGTCGGGCGGATCGCGGCGGGCGGCCCGATCCTGGCCGAGCAGCAGATCGAGGAGATCTTCCCGCTCCCCCGGCAGCTAGTCGGCGAGGGCAACCTGTTCATGCTCAAGGTGGCGGGCGACTCGATGATCAACGCGGCCATCGCCGACGGTGACTGGGTGGTCATCCGCCAGCAGGAGAGCGCCGAGAACGGCGAGATCGTCGCGGCCATGATCGACGGCGAGGCCACCGTCAAGACCCTCAAGCAGAGCGACGGGCACGTGTGGCTGATGCCCCACAACCCCGCCTTCACGCCGATCCTCGGCGACGACGCCGCCGTTCTCGGCAAGGTGGTAGCGGTTCTCCGCCGCGTATAAGGCGGCGACGATGTTGACCAGCTTGGGTGGCCGCACCACCACCCGCTGGATCCCCAGTCCAGACAGCGCGCGGGCCGCCCCCGAGGCGGCCAGCGCCAGATCACGCAGCTCAGCCTCGGTGATATCCGGAGATACTTCCAGCCGGTCGCGGACCTTGCCGTTCACCTGCACCACGCAGGTGATCGTCTCCTGAACCAGGAGAACCGGGTCCGCGACTGGCCAGGAGTCCCTGGCCACCGACTGGATGCCGTCCGGGCCGACCCGGTCCAGGCCGCCCAGCGCCGCCCAGCACTCCTCCGCGGTGTACGGGGCGAACAGCGACAGCATGATCGACAGCGCCTCGGCGCCCTCGCGCACGGCCGGGTCGGCCGGGCCGGGACCCGAGTCGATCGCCTTGCGGACGGCGCTGACCAGCTCCATCAGCCGGGCCACGGCGACGTTCAGGTGGAAGCTCTCGACCTGCTTGGTCGCCTCCTCGACGATCCGGTGGATGACCCGGCGCAGCTCGACGTCGCCGCGGCCGAAGTCCCTCGCGGGCGGTCCGGCCGCCGCCACGTCGGCGGCGATCCTGCGCACCCGGCCCAGGAACCTCACCATCGCGTCCGGGTTCACGTCCGCCCAGTCGATGTCGTCCTGCGGCGGCGAGGCGAAGATCATCGTCAGCCGGATCGCGTCGACGCCGAACAGCTCGATCTGCTCGCCCAGGTTGACGCCGTTACCCAGCGACTTGGACATCGCCTTGCCGCCGTTGACGACCTGGCCCTGGTTCAGCAGCCGGGTGAACGGCTCGCCGAACGAGATCAGCCCCATGTCCTGCAGGACCTTGGTGAAGAAGCGCGCGTACAGCAGGTGCAGGATCGCGTGCTCGACCCCGCCCACGTACAGGTCGACCGGAGCCCAGCGCTCGACGTCCTCCGGCCGGAACGGCCCGCCCTCGTAGCCGGGCGAGCAGTAGCGGAAGATGTACCAGGACGAGTCGACGAACGTGTCCATCGTGTCGGTGTCCCGCAGCGCCGCGCCGCCGCACTTCGGGCACTCCACGTTGACCCAGTCGGTCGCCGCCGCCAGCGGCGACACGCCCTTCGGGGCCAGGTCGGCGCCGCGCAGGTCGGGCAGCACGACCGGCAGGGACTCCTCCGGCACCGGCACCTCGCCGCAGGCCGGGCAGTGGATGATCGGGATCGGCGTGCCCCAGAACCGCTGCCGGGACAGCAGCCAGTCGCGCAGCCGGTAGTTCACCGCGGCGGCGCCCAGGCCCTTCTCCGACAGGATCTCGACGATCCGGGAGATCGCCTCGGCCTTCGCCAGCCCGTCCAGCGGACCGGAGTTGACCAGGACGCCGTTGCCCGGCGCGGCGACCCCGGTAGCGGCCGGGTCGGCGCCGTCGGTGGCGACCACCACCCGCACCGGCAGCCCGAACCGCCGGGCGAAGTCCAGGTCGCGCTGGTCGTGCGCGGGGACTGCCATGATCGCGCCGGTGCCGTAGTCGGGCAGCACGTAATCGGCCGCCCAGACCGGGATGCGCTCGCCGTTCACCGGGTTGACCGCGTACACGCCCAGGAAGACGCCGGTCTTCTCCCGGTCGGTCTCCTGCCGCTCGATGTCGGTCAGCTTCCGCACCTGCGCCACGTAGGCGTCGAACTCGGCCCGCTGGGAATCGGCGCACAGGTCGGCCGCCAGCGGCGAGTCGGCGGCGACGACGAAGAACGTCGCCCCGTACAGCGTGTCGGGCCGCGTCGTGTACACGGTGACCGGCTCGCTGCGCCCCTCGACCTCGAACTGGACGTCGGCGCCGGTGGAGCGGCCGATCCAGTTCCGCTGCATGGTCAGCACCCGGTCGGGCCAGCTGCCGACCAGCGCGGACTCGTCCGCCAGCAGCCGGTCGGCGTACTCGGTGATCTTGAAGTACCACTGGGTCAGCACCCGGCGGACGACCTCGGTGCCGCACCGCTCGCACCGGCCGTTCACGACCTGCTCGTTGGCCAGCACGGTCTGGTCCTTGGGGCACCAGTTGACGTGGCCGCCCTTGCGGTAGGCCAGCCCCCGCTCGAAGAACCGCAGGAACAGCCACTGGTTCCACCGGTAGTACTCCGGGTCGCAGGTCTGCAGCCGGCGCGACCAGTCGAACGAGGTCGCGTACCGGCGGAACGACGCCGCCTGCGTCTCGATGTTCTTGTAGGTCCAGTCGATGGGGTGCGTGTTGTTCCTGATCGCCGCGTTCTCGGCGGGCAGGCCGAATGCGTCCCAGCCGATCGGGTGCAGCACGTTCTTGCCGCGCAGGAACCAGTACCTGGCCATCGCGTCGCCGATGGCGTACGCCTCGGCGTGTCCCATGTGCAGGTCGCCCGAGGGGTACGGGAACATGTCGGCCAGGTAGAACCGCTCGCGCGGGTCGGCCGGGTCATCGCTCGCGCGGAATGGCTCGACCGCGTCCCAGTGCGCCAGCCATTTGTCCTGAATGTCGCGCGGATCGTAGCGCTGCGCCTCGTCGGCGTTTTCGACCGCAGTCATCGTGTCCTCATCGTTGATCGGTCCGGCTTGGGCGTTCCCGTATGGCGGGCGCCCGACGTGGCGGATGCTCTGCCTGCCCCAAACACTGTGTTTGCCTGAAAACAAAAAGCCCCCCGCGCACGAGGAGCGGCCGCGCCGACGACAGATGGTTAAATCGGCGCGGCTAGCTAAGGAGCAGCCGGACAGGACTCACCCCATCAGGATACCGCATCCGCCCCGATCTCAGCCGGCCACGCGCCGGCACGCCGTGTACACGAACTCATAACGCCTGCGTGGCAGTTCGGCAACATTGACCGGGCACACTGGAAGCATGACCAATTCGACCTCACCCGAACCGAAGCGCATCGCCCTGGTCGCCCACGACGGCAAGAAGGACGACCTGCTCGAGTGGGCCGAGCACAACCGGGACCTGCTCGCCGGTCATACCTTGTACGCCACCGGCACCACCGGCAGGCTGCTCGGCGAGGCACTGGACGTGCCGGTCACCCGCTTCCAGAGCGGGCCGCTCGGCGGCGACCAGCAGATCGGCGCGCTGATCGCGCTGGGCGAACTCGACATGCTGATCTTCTTCTGGGACCCGATGAGCTCGCAGCCGCATGACTCCGACGTCAAGGCCCTGGTCAGGCTGGCCGTGCTGTGGGACATCCCGATCGCCTGCAACCGCACCAGCGCCGACTACCTGATCACCTCGCCGCTGCTGTCAGAGCCGCGGTCGGCTCGCACCGGCAGCCGCGCGTAGACGGCGGGAGCGGGCCGCGCCACTCGCGGCCCGCTCCCGTCCGTGCCCCGTTAGGAAGCGACCTGCGTTAGGAAGTCACCCGGGCCCGGGCGACGGAGGGCTCCCAGTCCGGGCGCAGCGGCATGCCCGAGGTGCCGTCCTTGGCCAGCTTGACGCCGAGGATCTGGTGCAGCTGGACGACGTTGCGGTCGAAACCGAGCACGCAGCCCGCCATGTAGAGCCGCCAGACGCGGGCGGTGCCCTCGCCGACCTCCTCGACCGCCTCGTCCCAGTGCGCGTCCAGGTTGGCGCACCAGGCGGTCAGGGTCTTGGAGTAGTGCTCGCGCAGGTTCTCCTCGTGC
>Ga0302325_10011935_pt1 | contig 18692 bp, 11 predicted proteins | sample Palsa_T0_2_FD_201948 | JGI IMG/M metagenome (GOLD analysis project Ga0302325, IMG submission 201948) | Peat permafrost microbial communities from Stordalen Mire near Abisko, Sweden - Palsa_T0_2 | ecosystem: Environmental > Terrestrial > Soil > Palsa > Peat permafrost | place: Sweden: Abisko...
GCGTGCAATTCTTCCCCGAGTCTGTAATCCTCGGCTGCGGCCCCGACGCCGCCCGCGCCTATCCGTACACCGTCGTAGCCGACGGCGCTGCCTCCTACATCAAAATCGACGCGCCAGACCATCCCCTCCGCCTCGCCTTCCGCCCCGACGGCTCGCTCGATCCCGGCCCCGGCTCCTACCAGGTGCACGGCCGCATCACCACTGGCCAGAACGAAAACGACGACTTCACCTTCGCTCCCAATGAGCAGACATGCGCCTTGGCTGCTCTCGCCCCGAGCCAGCAGATCCCCTCTTACGGCGGCATGGCGTCGAGCATGATGGCGGCTGGATCATCCCCAGCCGGCTCATCGCCCGCGGCCCCCAACAATAACGGTGGGATCCTATCCACTCCCGCCGCGCCCCTCGGCAACGCCACGCTTTCCGTCGTTCCAGGCCTGCCTCCATTAGCTGGCCCACCCAACCCGTTCGCGGGCCGCCCCTACATTCTGCTTCGCCACAGCTACGGCAGCGCCCTGGCCATCGGCGGCGTCACCGTGCCCGCCGGAACCTCGCCCTTCAAGTACGCCGGAACCGCCTGCGGCACCCACAATGCCGATTGCCCCAAGATCTCGGCCGCCATTAAAGCTGACGCCATCTCTGCCGTGCGCGCCGACGCCAATGGCCGCGGCACCTTCCCCGGCGTCCCTCCCGGCACTTATTTCCTGATGATCTCCGCCATCTACAACCGCCAGCCGCTCGTCTGGGCGCAAGCCGTACAACTCAGCGACGGAGCCAACTCAATTACCCTTAACCAGCAAGACGCAACCCCGCTCAATTAAGACTTGGCTCATTGAGAATTGAATGGACCGATTGAACCGGATCTCTTTCCAGCTAGATTCGCCAAGCATTGCGCGCTGCCGGCGGACATGCGCCCCGTGCCCCATCCTTTCGCCTTTTTTCTGGCGAAAGGGTGGGATACCTCGAACCTTAACCGTGCCCGTTGCTCGCGAGCGAAATACACTTCAGCGGAGCCGAAGGCGACCTGCCCTTAGGACCTGTCTAGAAACTCGGATTTGCCAACCCCGAACCCTCCACAAACGCGCCGTGCTCCACCCATTCGGTCGCCGCAGCGACCGAATGGGTGGGAGGCCACAAACCTCAACCGGCCCTCTTTTGAACTCGGTTTTTAGGCAGGTTCTTAGAAGCGAGCACCGCCAAACTCCTCTTCCAGCAGTAACAATCGACTTCAAAGAAACGATGCTATCGAGCGCGAACGTAATACACCACGCCATCGTGATCGTCTGTCAGCAGAAAGGCATCTGGGCCGATGCGCAAAATGCCGCAAGGCCGACCTGTGACTCTCCCGTTCACCAGGAAGCCCGTGATAAAGTCCTGCGGTTGGCGGTTCGCGGCGTTGAAGCGCACCACGCGATACCCTGTGCCGATCTCCACATGGCTTGCCCCGTGCAGCGCGACCAGGAATGTATCGGCGAGCGCGCCATTCGCCGAATCGAAGTACTCCACCCCAAGCGGTGAGCTATGCGCCGCGAACGTGGTGTAGACCGCTGGAATCTTTGTGCAGTCGAATTGCGGCGGACTCGGCCCCGCGGGAGGCGCCGGAACCACGTGGTCGGTAGGCTGCGGGTCGGAGATAAGCCGGTCTGCGTGCGCCTGGCCGTTTTCGAAGTAGCAGGTTGGCCAGCCGTAGTTCGATCCCGGCGGAACCGGATGAGCATTGCTATCGAGTTCAAAAAAAGTATCTTCGGGCGCATGATTGCCCAGGTGATCCGCGCCCATGTTCGTTGCGAACAGAGCCCCGCCGTCGATCGTCGGAACAAACTCCGTTCCCACCGCGTTGCGCAGCCCCCGCGCAATGATCTCCTGGTGCGAGCCGTCCGGATCCATCACGGCTAAAGTCGCGCGGATTTCTTCTTTCTCCCGGCAAGCATTGCACGAACTGCCCACGGCAACGTAAAGCCGCGTCTTGCCGTGCAGGTTCGCAAAGGCGACAGTGCGCGTCAGGTGCCACCCGCCGTACTTGTAGTTGAGGCCATAATCGGGGTAGTGAGCCAGCACCTCCGGCGCCCCGGTTGGAGCGTTGTCTCCGGCGCTGTATTTGTAGCGAAGCAGCCGGTCGGTCAATGGAAGATAAAGCCACGACTGCCCGGGTTTGCCGTCACGCCCCGGCTCGGTATAGAAGGCCAGGTTATTCGGGTTGCGGAGATGTGCAAGGTACGGCGTAATCTTCGCGAACGTCCCCGTCTTCTCGCTCCAGCCATCGAGAATGTAGACCTTACCGAGGGTGTTGTCGCCCAGGTCGTGCATGTCTGTAACGAAGACCCTGTTATCCGGCGACTTGGCCATGAAGCGAACGCGCCTCAACCCCTGCGCTGCAACATTGATCGTAAAATCCGACGGGAGTTTGAGTACCAGAGTCTTGCCGTTGGCAAGGTGAATGGGATGCGCCGTCAGTTGTTGTCCCCCAACGCTCACCGTCGGCAGAACCAGAGCACACGACAGTGCGCCGAAGTAAAACAGTTGAGCAAACGACATGATGCCATTTTGACCGGGGTGGCTATTGAATGGCAATCAACGTCACCAAAGAACGTAGGATTGCACCCGTCGCCCGCGCCGGAGGCGCAGTGGTTGTTAGCCCCGCGCTTCAGCGTGGGATTGGCGAGACCAACAATTCATACGGAGTCCCGTAGGGACGGCGCTCTTCCATCGCCGCCCCGGCAATGGGGGGGGCTTCCAATTAAATAGCCACGGAGCACCGAGCGTAGAATCAAGGAAGCCGGGTGAGGCTGAATGTTGCTCCAACAAGGAAACGCGGCACGCAAAACCCTCCTTCCTGGACGCACATCCAAAATCTGTCGGCTTCAAATTCTCCTCGATCCTTTGCGGAAAACAATTCAAAATACCGGGCCCCATCTCCGAAATGCTCGAAGTGCTGACAAGGCCCTCTTTGCGCTTCTGATTGCGATAGCTGCGCTCACTGCAGCAAGGCCGGCCCTGCTACAGGCAGAGACATCCGTTCCGGCACATGTGATTGCGGCGTTGCCACTGGCTGCCGTTGAGTCAACCGACAAACAGGGAGAATCGAACGCAGGCCCACTTGGCCCAGCGTACAGGCCCCTGCTCGTGATTGGCTTCATGGGCGGCCGCATCCATGCCGGCAATCTCGCCCATGGCGAAGCTCGCCTGGCGCAAGACCTGGACCAGCGATATCCGCAAGCCGTGCATGCCCTCACATTCGCCAATCATCGTGAGCACGAAGCTCTGCGCACCGTGCTTGAACTACTCAATACCAGCAACGACGGCCGCCTGAGCGATGCGGAGAAGAATGCCGCCCGAATCATTCTCTTCGGTCATAGCTGGGGTGCATCGGAGGCGATTCACCTCGCCCAGGAGCTTGACCGCCGCGGCATCCCGGTATTGCTCACCATTCAAGTGGATAGCGTCGAAAAGTCGGGAGAAAGCGACGGATTCATCCCCGCCAACGTGCGTGAAGCCGTTAACTTCTACCAGGCGGAGGGGCTGCTTCATGGCCGGCGAGTTATCCGGGCCATCGATCCGGCGCGAACCACGATTCTCGGAAATTACAAGGCGAGTTACAAGAGCAACCCGGTCTCCTGCGCCGGCTATGGCTGGTTTGCTCGTGCGTTCATGAAACCGCACATTGAAATTGAAAATGACCATGCCCTGTGGGACAGAATCGAAACGCTCATCGTGGCGCGGTCCTGCGTTGTAAACTTGGCCGGGCTGGCCTCGGCCTGCACGGAAAAGTAAGCAGACTCCGGATCATGCCAGGCGCCAGGTTATAGACTGTTCTTGGTAAACGCTTACCTCCTTCAGCAAGCCAAGGAATCCCATGCTCCTCGCCGCGTTGCGCCAACAAGTCCTCCGCGCCAACCAGGAAATCGCCCGCCGCGGACTCGCCCCGCACACCTTCGGCAACGCCAGCGGAATCGACCGCTCCGGGTCAGAGCCGCTCGTCGTCATCAAGCCCAGCGGCGTGGATTACGCCTCGCTCACCCCCGGCGACCTGGTTGTCACCAACCTCGACGGAAAGATTGTCGAAGGCTCGCTGCGTCCCTCCAGCGATCTGGATACGCATACCTTTCTCTACCGCGAGTTCCCCCAGATCGGCGGCGTGGTCCATACACACTCCGAGTTTGCCACCTCCTGGGCCCAGGCCTGCCGCCCCATTCCCTGCCTCGGCACCACCCACGCCGACTACTTCCACGGCCCGGTCCCCGTCACCGAACCCCTCACCGCCGAGGAAGTCTCCCAGGGCTACGTCCGCAATACGGGAGCGGTCATCGTCCGCCATTTCCGGGCGGAAGGGCTCGATCCGGTGGCCGTCCCAGGCGTGCTGGTCGCCGGCCATGCCCCGTTCGCGTGGGGAGCCACCACTGCTGAAGCCGTCGAACACGCCGACGTGCTGGAATACATCGCCCGCCTCGCCTTCCGCACCGTTCTGCTTCGCGCCGGAACCGCCTCCGCATTGTCCGATTTCGCAATTCCGCTGCACGTTTCCGAACACCATTACCAGCGCAAACACGGACCCAAAGCCACCTACGGCCAGGGATAGCAATACCGACCAATTCAGGCAGGGCAAACGTTTTCCAACAGACCGGTTTGAGGCCATTCTATCGCCGTGCCGCACCGTAAACTGCATTAGTTCAGGAGTCTACCGGTTTTCATATACACATACTGTTACGTGGAGATGGCCTACCGTTTCTTGCATCTTGAATAGAATCCGCTCATGAAACCGTTGACCTTTCGGAGAACGGCGCGTCTGTATCTCGCGTATTCTCAAGTGATTGCAATTCGAATGCCGAGCTTCGGCGCAATTCACCAACATGGCAACTGACGTGCTACAAACCCTGTCGATGTAGAACGATCCCCCATGGAAACAAGCCTCTTCAACCGCTTGCGGGCGACTGTGCTAGCCGTGGCCACGGCTGGCCTCCTGCTGCTTGCGGCTTTGAATTTGCGCCAGGACGGCCAGTTTCAGAAACCCGACGACGGGGTCTGGTGGCGGGAGGTGCAAGGAGGCCTGGAAGCCGTCAAGGTGCTCCCCAACAGCCCCGGCCAGCGTGCCGGAATTCAGGAGCACGACCTGCTGACCGGCGCCGAAGTGCTCCCGGACGCCCCCGCTGAACACTCCGATCTGCCGGCGCAGGATTTGCTGAGCGGCGCGAAGCCTCTCATCGCTGCCCCTACCCGGCACACCGAGATGCCTGGAAACGAGTTCATCTCCAGGAGTTCCATCGCGCGGTTGTCTGACCTGGAGCGTGTCCTCTACCGTACCGGAATTTACGGCAAGGCCAGCTATGCCATCACCCGCGGCGGCGTCCCGCTGGACACGCCGGTGGTGGTGATTCCCGAGCCGCTCGACCGTGGCCTGCAGCAGGCGCAGCGCGTCATCGGTCTCGTCTACCTGGCCATCGGCATTTACGTGCTCTTCCGCCGCTGGGGCGCCGCGCGCGCCACCCATTTTTACCTGTTCTGCCTGGTTTCCTTCGCGCTGTGCGCTCTGAAATACACCGGCGAGCTGAACTGGCTGGACTGGTCCGTTTTCTGGCTGAATGTCGCCGCCGAATCGTTGCAGCCCGCGCTGTTCCTGCATTTTGCGCTCAGCTTCCCCGAGGAGCGCTTCAAAAAAATCCGCCGCCGCTGGCTCCTCCCCATCCTCTACGCGCCCGGCGTCGCGCTCATCGGCATGTGGGTCTGGGCGGTCGAGACGCGCCAGGCAACCGGCCTGCTGAAACATCGCCTGGAGCAAACCGGGACCGCCTATGTGGCCGCGTTTTTCGTCCTCGCCGCGCTGCTGTTCATGCGCAGTTACAAGACCGCCGACACGCCGCTGCTGCGCCAGCAGTTGAAGTGGGTCACGCGTGGGACGATATTGGCCGTCCTGCCTTTCACGCTGTTCTACGCCATTCCCTTTCTTTTCGATTGGCATCCATACTGGCTGCTCACCGATCTGGCCGGCCTGTCGCTGGTCATTCTCCCCCTCACCTTCAGTTGGGCCATCGTCCGCTACCGGCTGATGGACACCGACCTGATCTTCAAGCGCGGCGTGGCCTACACGCTGGCCACCGGCCTGCTGCTCGGCGTCTACTTCGGCATCATCGCGCTCATCTCGGTGGTGGTGCACAACGCCATGCCGGAGGCTGTCCGGGAATGGGGCCTGGTCATCGCCATCCTGGTGACCGCCGCCATCTTCGACCCCCTCAAGCGCCGCATTCAAGGCTGGGTCGACCGCGCCTTCGATCGCCATCGCTACGATTACCGCAAGGCGCTGGTCGAGTTCGGCCGCGGCCTGAGTTCGGAAACCGACCTCGATGCGCTTCTCGAATCCATCGTCGAGCGCCTGCCGCGCACCCTGCTGGTAGCGCGCGTTGCCGTCTTCCTGGTGCAGGAATCGGGCCGCCTGCACCTGGCCGCCGCCCATGGCCTGCCCGCCGAGGTAAGCGCGCAAAAGGACCGCCCTGGACAAGGTTCGCTGGCTCTGGGTTTCCTTGACTTCGACCAGGCAAAGGATCACTCGCACATCTTCCTCGAAAACGCACAGCAAACCCTGCATCTGCCCATCGATCAGCAGCGCACCGCCGCCTTGCTCGACTTGAACTACTATCTGCCCTGCCGCGTCCAGGACGGCAACGCAACGCGCACCATCGCCGTCATCGGTCTCGGCCGCACCATCGGCGGCGACTTCCTCTCCAGCGAAGATGTCGAGCTGCTCGAGTCCCTGGCCAGCTACATCGGCATCGCCTTGCAGAATGCCAGTCTTTATGCACGCCTCGAAGCCAAGATCGGCGAATTCGAACGGTTGAAGGAATTCAACGAGAACATCGTTGAATCCATCAACGTCGGCATTCTCGCCCTCGATCTTGACGACCGCATCGAAAGCTGGAACGCGCAAATGGAGGCCATGTACGCTTTCAGCCGCGCCGAAGCCATCGGCCAGGCACTTCGTGCGGTGTTCCCTTCTGACTTCGTCGATGCCATTGACAGCTTCCGCAATGAGCAGGGCGTGCATCACCTCTACAAGTTCCGCCTCACCACCCGCGCCGGCGAACAGCGCACCGCCAACATCGCCGTGGCCCCATTGCTCTCCCGTGACTTCATCTCTGTAGGCCGCATCATCCTGGTTGACGACATCACCGAGCGCGTCTCGCTCGAATCGCAGCTTGCGCAGGCTGACAAGCTCAGTTCCATCGGTCTGCTCGCCGCCGGCGTGGCCCATGAAATCAACACCCCGCTGGCCGTCATCTCCTCATACTCGCAGATGCTCTCCAAGCAACTGAAGGGCGATGCGCGCCTGGGTCCGGTCCTCGACAAAATCACCCAGCAGAGCTTCCGCGCCGCCGAAATCGCCAATGGCCTCTTGAATTTCTCGCGCACCTCCACCACCGAGTTCCGCGAGACCAACCTGAATCAGGTCATTCGCGATACGCTGTCGCTGCTGGAGCACCAGTTCAAGACTGCCCAAATCAGCGTCGATCTGGATCTCGTGGAAGATCTGCCTGCCATCCACGGCAACCCAGGGAAGCTGCAGCAGGTTTTCCTCAATCTCTTGTTGAATGCGAAAGAAGCCATGCCCGCGGGGGGCAGACTGCGTGTCGCCACGCTGGTCAATGGGCACGTCGAAGCCCTCGTTACAGACTCCGGTCAGGGCATCGCACCCGAGCATCTCAAGCGCATCTACGATCCGTTCTTCACCACCAAGACCACGCCCAAGCCCGGCGACCGCCGCGGCACCGGCCTTGGACTCTCGGTATCCTACGGCATCATCCAGGAGCACGCCGGCAAGATTCACGTTGAAAGCGCCGTCGGCTCCGGCACAACCTTTCATCTAGAGTTTCCCCTATTGAGGAATTCCGTAAATGCCTGAGCCCACCACCGAGCCAGCTCTGCCGTTGAATCTGCCCGTCTCCGCTTCTGCCGCCAACGACAGTTCCGCCGGCCCCAGCATCCTTGTGATCGACGACGAGGCAGCCATTCGCGAGTCGCTCGAAGTGCTTCTGACTCTCGAGGGATATTCCCTGAGGATGGCGAATGACGGCGAGCATGGGCTAAGGGCGCTGGAACTGGAGAATTTTGACCTCGTGCTGCTTGACCTGGCCCTGCCCGGTCAAAGCGGCCTCGAGCTGTTGCCGCAGATCAAAGAGCGCCAGCCGGAACTGCCCGTCATCATGATCACCGCCTACGGCACCGTGGACAACGTCGTCGAAGCCGTCCGTGCCGGCGCGGAGAATTTTGTCCAAAAGCCATGGGATAACGAGAAACTGCTGGCCGATATCCGCTCCGCCGTTGCCCGCCACAAGGCCGAAGAAGAGAACCTGCAGCTCAAGCGCACCCTCAAGCAGCGCTACAACTTTGTCAACATCGTCGGCAAAAGCGAGATCATGCTGCGCGTCTTCGACCTCATCGCGCAGGTCGCGCCCAGCCGATCCACTATTTTGATTCAAGGGGAAAGCGGCACCGGCAAGGAGCTCATTGCCAAGGCCATCCACGCCAACTCGCCGCGCAAAGACAAGCCGTTCGTGCCCATCAACACCGGCGCCATGCCGTCGGAGCTTTTGGAGTCGACGCTCTTCGGCCACGTCAAGGGAGCGTTCACCTCCGCCATCGCGTCCAAAAAAGGCCTCTTCGAAGTCGCCAACGGCGGCACGCTTTTTCTCGACGAAATCGCCACCATGGGCATGGACACGCAAGCCAAGATTCTGCGCGTCCTGCAGGATCGCCGCTTCATGCACCTCGGCGGCATTCAGGAAATCCAGGTAGACGTTCGCATCATCGCCGCCACCAACATCGACCTGCGCCAGGCGGTGCGCGACGGCCGCTTCCGCGAAGATCTTTTCTATCGCCTCAACGTCATCACCGTCGACCTTCCTCCGCTCCGGTCCCGCCGAGAAGACATTCCCCTGCTCGTCAATCACTTCCTCGAGTTCTACGCCAACGAAAACGCCCTCGCGCCGCGCAAGCTCTCCTCGGACGCTCTGCGCGCCCTCGTCGATTACGAGTGGCCCGGCAACGTGCGCGAGCTTGAAAACTCCATCGAGCGCGGCGTCGTGCTGTCGAACGGCCCCATCATCGGCTCCGACCTGCTCCCCGGCCACATCACCGGCCGCAGCTTCCAGGATGCGCTGCTCGAGCACAACCCCAACGCCTCGCTCTTCGACATCCTCGAAGACATCGAGCGCCGCATCATCATTGAGAAGCTCGAGCGCTGCAACTGGAACCAGACCGACGCCGCCGAGCAGTTCCGCATCCCCCTCTCCACCCTCAACCAGAAAATCAAGCGCCTCAACATCGAGATCCGCAAAAAGGGCCGGGAGTGACCGAGGCGTCGGAGATCCGGCGTTAAAACCCATCCATAAATTGCTGTCCTCAGGGCTGTTTTGAAAGGGCACGGCTTCAGCCGTGCCGTAAAGAGCCGAAAATGGGTCGGGCTTTAGCCCCGGATGTATCTTCCGGGCTCTTGATTCTCACCAAAGGAGTCAGGGGGCAGAGACCTGGGGTCAGCCGTTTCACTCCCGCCCATTGCGTCCCGGAGGGACGCCGCGAAAATAGCCCCGGGTGGAGTCCGCCGCGCCGCGGCGAACGGAACCCGGGGAAAGCTCCCCAATGAACTCCAGGCCCCGTCGGGGCGACCGAACGGACGCACCTTGCCGTGCAGAACCACCGCTCTCTGCCGTATCTTTATTCTGTCGCGGCATCGTGGTCCCCAACCGACGCCCGCCGGGAGAAAGCAATGCCCCTCGATCGCCGCCGCTTCATGTTGAACTCCCTGGGCTCCGTCATCGCCGCGCCCCCGCTTCTCTCCATGCTCATGAATCCCGACGAAGCCCACGCATCACCAGCGCCCCCCACAGCCAAACCTTACGGCTCCGGCCACTTCGGCGAATGGATCGAAGATGAATTCGGCCTTCCCGCCTACCGCTACACCTGCGACCAGACAACCGACCCCAAGGCCGTTACGCAAGTCACTCCCGGCATCCTCTCTCCGACCGAACACGTCCACCAGGTGGGCAACGACCGCATCGTCGCCATCGCATCCAACAACGGCGCCGTCCGCGTCCGCCAGGATGAAGGCGCTCCAAAATTCCCCAACGATTACGCGCCGGAAAGCAGCCAGTTCGGCGGCGGAATCGGATACCTCACCGGCGGCCAGGAAGCGCTGAGCACGTTTTATTCCGGAAGCAACGCCGCCTTCGACCGCATCTTTGGCATTGGCTACTTCCGCAAACGCGTTGCCGGCAAGAGCCTCCGCGTCGACCAGGTCATCTCCGCCCCCTTCGGAGACGATCCCGTGCTCCTGTCCCAGGTCACCATCACCAATCGCGGCAAGTCGGCAACCGCCCTTCGTTGGATCGAATACTGGGGCTGCCAAAATTATCAGTTTTCGCAGCGATCCTTCATCGAATCGTTTTCCGGCCAGGGATCTCCCCTCGATTTTCGCCGCAGATTCGGCGCACGCTTCAGGAGCCGCTTCCAGAGCATCGATGGGAACATCGGCCTCCTGCAGAACGCGGAGTTCACCGGCCGCGCGCCGGAAGAGGAGATGCTGTGGCAGCGCATGAAGGCCATGCTCGCAAACAACGAGAACAACTTCATCAGCGCCATTCCCGAGGAAACGCCCACTTCATCCTTCGACGATCTCCATCCGCCCGCAACGTTCCTCGTTTCGCTCGACGGCGCCATCGACGGCTACTCCACCAACGGCCGCGCATTCTTCGCATCCGGCGGCGCAGAGCATCCCGTGGGACTCGAGAGCAGCCTTGATGGGCAACTCGATGCGCACCATGCACAAGGCGCAATGCTGCTGGAACGCAAGCTGCATCTCAATCCCGGCGAATCGAAAACGCTGCACTTCATGTATGGATACCTGCCCGCTGGATTCGAATTGCAGGCGCTCGTCGCGCGCTACAGCAAAAGCCCTCCAGCTGCGTTGAAGGAATCAGCCGCCGCCTGGAAGACAAAAGGCATGCGATTCTCCGTTGCTTCCGAACCCTGGGTTGCGCGAGAGACAATCTGGAATCACTACTACCTGCGCAGCAGCCTTACGTACGACGATTTCTTTCAGCAGCACATTCTCAATCAGAACGGCTTCTATCAATACGTCATGGGATTTCAAGGCGCGGCCCGCGATCCCTTGCAACACTGCCTGCCCTTCATCTTCAGCGACCCTGAAATCGTCAAGAGCATTCTCCGTTACACGCTCAAGGAAGTTCGCCCGGACGGCTCGGTCCCCTATGCCATCACCGGCCACGGCATCATTGCGCCCATGGTCGCAGACAACGCCAGCGATCTCCCGCTATGGCTTCTGTGGACCGCAAGCGAGTATGTGCTCGCCACGCGTGACCTCGCCTTCCTCGACGAGCAAATTCCCTCGTGGCCCCTCTACGGTCCCACCAAGAGCACCGAGACCGTGCGCAACCTGCTCACCCGCTGTTATCGCCATCAAGTCGACCAGGTCGGCGTCGGCGAGCACGGCATCGCACGCATGCTCAACGACGACTGGAACGACGGACTCCTCGGCACCTTCGCTACGAAGGCATTCAAGGAAGCCGCGGAAAAAGGCGAGAGCGTGCTCAACTCCGCCATGTCCGCGTGGGTATTCGACTACTACGCGCACCTGCTCACCTATGCGGGAGAGAACGCGGAGATGATCGCGCATGTCCGCGAACATTCAGCCGGTAATCGCCAAGCCGCAAGCAAGCAATGGACCGGCAAATGGTTTCGCCGCGCATGGCTCGGCCCCACGCTCGGCTGGCTGGGCGAGAACACGCTGTGGCTTGAGCCGCAACCCTGGGCCATCGTCGGCGGAGTTACCACAACGGAGCAGAGCCGCGCGTTGATTCAATCCATGGACGCGCTGCTGCGCCGCAATTCCCCCATCGGCGCAGCGCAGATGAGCGATGGTCCGGACATGCTGCAAGGGGCGATCTTCGTGCCCGGCACCTGCGTGAACGGCGGCGTCTGGCCTTCGCTCAACCAGACGCTTATCTGGGCTTTGGCCGCGGTCGATCCCGCCATGGCATGGGATGAATGGAAGAAAAACTCCTTTGCGCGCCACGCCGAAATCTATCCGGACATCTGGTACGGCATATGGAGCGGCACGGACTCGTATAACTCTACCGTGAGCAAACAAGCCGGCGAAACCGTCAATAACATCTACTTTCACGGCCCTGATTTTCCCGTGCTCAATCTGCATTCTCACGCTTGCTCGCTGTATTCCGTCTCCAAGCTGATCGGGCTTGAATTCAACGAGCATGGCCTGGCCATAAGCCCCGACATTCCGGTCGATTCCTATCGCTTTGAATCCCCGCTCATCGGAGTCATCAAGTCGGCCGCCGGAAATTATGAAGGATGGTATGCGCCCTCGCAATCCGGCCACTGGTCCATCAAGATCACCCTGCCTCAACAGGTCTTGCTTCGCGTGACGAAAGCCGAAGTCAACGGGGTCTCTGTTGAATTGAAACGACGTTCCGAAAACACGCTGGAACTGAGCGGAAGCAGCGAGCCCGGCAAGCCGCTCCGCTGGCGCATTCAATAACGATCCTCGATATCAGTCCAGCTTTGGTCTTGAAGCAACCCCAACTCATGCTTCCGCTACCTTCCACCACATCTCAAGAAACTCTTTCAACTCTTCCGGCGGCCGCAGCCACACCTCCGCTTCTGTCTCTCGCCACTTCTGTCGCATCAGCACGCTCAAGCCGCGGCCGCCTGCCAGATTCACGGCCCGAAATGCCGCTTCATCGGTAAGGTCGTCGCCCAGGTAGGCGACCGGCGCTCGCGGGTCAGCTTCGCTCAGAATCGCCTCGACAGCCCCGCCCTTGTCGCGCCCCACGCGCAGTTCCAGGCCCGCTTCAAACTCCAGCAAATTCAGCCCATCCAATTCAGCCAGCGGTTCAAAGAGTTGACGCGTCCGCATCTCGATCCGCTTCGCCTTTTGTGGCGGGACCCCGCGCCAGTGCATCACCGCCGCGTTCGGCTTGTCTTCAAATAGGCCGCCCAGGCTGTCGCGACGCAGGTGTGTGCGCAGCGCATCCAGCTTTTCCTGAGCCGCCGGTGCAGCCTCTTCCATTTCTTCGCGGCCATCCGGGTAGAGCCGCTCCGCGCCATGCAGACCCCACACCTCAGGCGCCGGATCAATTCCCAGCAGCGGCGCAATCTCACCCGCCGGTCGTCCGGTAACCACCGCCATGCGCGTTCTTCCCTGCTGTTGAATGAGTTCCAGAAGTCGCCGCACGCCGGCCCAGGGTCGCGCCTCAAAACGGTCTACGCGGAAGGGCGCCAGCGTGCCGTCGTAGTCGAGAAGCAGAAGCGGGGTTGCTTCGCCGGCAAATGTCTTGAAAAATGCGTCCAGCTTATCCGCGGACTCCGGCGTCAAGGCGACCCTCTCTTCCTAGGCCATTTTACGATGCGCCGCATCCCCTGCTCCAATCACCTCCGGCCGCACCGGGCTTCGCTCCCCGTATTCCGGACCCTCGATGCGCAGTTCGCGCAGGTCGCCCAGAATGTTTGCGGCCCAATGGTAGACGTTGTGTTCCATCAAATGCCGCCGCATCCGCTGCATCCGCGCCCGCCGCTCCGCGCGGCTCATTTCGATGGCCTGATGGATGGCTTCCGCCACGCCTGTTGTGTCGTACGGATTAACCACCAGCGCATCTCTCAATTCGATCGCCGCGCCGGTGAATTTGCTCAGCACCAGCACGCCATCCTCATCGTCGCGCGCCGCCAGAAATTCCTTGGCCACCAGGTTCATTCCATCGTGCAGCGAGGTCACCAGGCACAAATCCGCGGCGCGATACCAGCGATCCACCTCTTCATGGCTGCACTGGCGCTCGATCAGGACGATCGGCTTCCACCGCGCCGTCTGGAAGCGTTGGTTGATGCGCTCCGCGGCCTCCACCACCTGCCGCCGCAGGTCCATGTAGCTGGGAATCCGCGTCCTGCTGGGCGCGGCAATCTGCAACATGGTCAGCCGTTCGCGGTGCCAGGGATGCAACTCGAAAAGGTGCTCAATGGCCGTCAGCCGCTCCACAATGCCCTTGGTGTAGTCCAGCCGATCGACGCCCAGCGCCAGCGTCTCGCAGCCCAGATCAAACTCATCCAGCAAAAGCTGCCGCGCGAACGGACGCGACCTGGCAGTCACTTCCTTGCGGGCCGAACCCGTTCCATCTCGCTTGAACCCCTCAAGGGCCACGCTCACCGGATAGGGACGCACCGTACTCAAATGCCCATGGCGCAAGGCGGTCATGTGTTCCCGGTCGGTGCGCGCTTCCAGTACGCGGTCCACGCTGGCAAGAAAGTTGTTGCAATGCAAAGGAATGTGAAAGCCGATCAGGTCCGCGCCCAGCAGGCCGTCCAGCAACTCCGCCTGCCAGGGGCAAATGCCGAACGCCTCCGGGTTGGGCCAGGGAATGTGCCAGAAAATGGCCACGCGCGCATCCGGACGAGCCGCTTTAATCAGGCGCGGCAGCAAGGCAAAGTGGTAATCCTGCACAAACACAATGGGATTTGCGCAACCCTCCATCTCTTCCACCACCGCCGCGGCAAATCTTTCGTTCACGCGCTGGTAGGCCTCCCAGTCCGCGACGCGAAAAATAGGCCGTGTGTGAGCAATGTGGCACAGAGGCCAGAGCCCCTCGTTCGCAAAGCCGTCGTAGTAGCCGGACTCCTCTTCACTGGAAAGCCATACGCGTCTGAGCGTGTAGCGAGGATCGTCCGGAGGTACGCGCAGCCGGTCGAACTCATCCACCGCCACCGGGTCTTCGCTTCCACTCCCGTGCGCTACCCATACGCCGTCGCAGGCGCGCAACACCGGCTCAATGGCGGTGACCAGCCCGCTCGGTGGCACAACGCACACCGTCTCTCCGCCCCGCCGCATGTGCATATAGGGCTCCCGGTTTGAAACCACGAACATGCGGCTTTCGCCAAATTGCTCCCGAACGTGCACGGCCAGCCGTTCGGCGGTCCATACGTGTTCGCCGGCGTCGCGCAGCCGGGCCTCGGCCTGGGCCGCCGCCCGCGCCTCAATCAGGCTCTCAGCCATGTTCTCCACCTCGCGTGCAAGGGGAGTAAACAGGCTGAGCTCATCGATGCTTTCATCCGCATTGTCCGCGGCTTGGCCCATGCGTACCCGCCGCAGACGCTCCGCAACCCGGATCATGGGCCGCATCAAAAACCAGCGAACCATCAGCAGCGTGACCGCCACAATCAAAACCACAAATGCGGCTATGCGCCAAAAGCTTCGCCGCCACAACGCATTGCCTTCCCCGCGAATGAAACGGGCATCCTCCAGAACCACCAGCACGCCGTTGAGCTGCCCGGCTTCCTGCAAAGGAAACGCATCCTCCAGCCATTGCCAGTCTCCGGCATGTCCGAATACCGATACCCCAGCCCCCTCCCGGATGGCGCGCTCCACCGGGTCGGGCGGAATCGCATTGAACACTTCCGCCGGGCCGGCAAAGGCCAGCAACCGCCCTCCCGGAGCGTAAACGGCCAGTCCCAGCGTCTCATCCGCATGGTGCAAGCGCAGCAGCGCAGCGTTGATGTCCTCCACGCGTCCGCTCGCAACCGCCTGCTCCATCTGCGGTTGCAGGCTTGCGCCCAGCCAGGCGCACCGGCGCTCCAGTTCTCTCCGCAGAGCATGCTTGTGAGCCAGAACGTCAAAATATGTGGAACCGACAGAGACCAGCGTTATGCCTGCTATGAGCGCAAGGATCAGCCGCATGCGGAAAAATGGCATGTCATTCCTCCTTGTATCGATTCGTCAGGCATCCGCAGGCCAACACCAACCCTGTCGCTGAGAGTAAGATGCACGAAATTGGCTGCACACCAAGGGCCATGTGCATCTTCTTGAAAGCAGACGAACAGCCCGCACCGCCCCGGCAGCGTCGGTGTGGATTGTTTACCGATGGATGGTAATTTCTGCCCGCAAGCCGACCCGTATGCAGCTCGTGACCGCGGTGATCCGCTCACACAGCCGGGGCCGCAGCCGCTTCATGCGCTATCCTGTCGAGGAGAGTGAGGTTACGTCTCCTTCCACAGGCGGCAGACCCAATGGCCATCGAAGAGATCGAAAGAACCGCCAAGAACATCGTCGGTACTGTTCAGGATTACTCCCTGTTCGCGCAGCGGGCTGTCCTGAACCTCTTCCGCCCGCCCCGCTACTGGACCGACTTCCTGCTCCAGTGCAACATCATCGGCGTGGGGTCCACCCCCATCGTGTTGCTTTCCGGCTTCTTCACCGGCGGCGTGCTGGCGCTGCAATCGGCAGCCACGCTCTCTGAGTTCGGCGCAACCGCCGTCACCGGACGGTTCGTTTCCCTCACCATGATTCGCGAACTGGGCCCGGTGCTCACCGGCATCATGGTGGCCGGCCGCAACGCCTCGTCAATGGCCAGCGAACTCGGCTCCATGGTGGTCACCGAGCAGATTGACGCCATGCGCGCCCTGGGCGTTGACCCCATGCGCAAACTGGTCACGCCCCGCCTGTTCGCCTGCATCATCATGCTTTTCTTTCTCACCATCCTTTCCGATGCCGTGGGCATCACCGGCGGCGCATTCGTCACCGTCTTCATGAACCACCAGAACGGCACCCAATACTTCTCCATGGCCTGGGAGCATCTGCGCTACGCCGACATCGTCCAGGGTCTCGTCAAGCCGCTCTTCTCCGGCTTCATCGTCGCCTCCCTTGGTTGCTTCTATGGAATGAGGACCACCGGCGGCACAGAGGGCGTCGGGCGCTCCACCATTGATGCCGTCGTGTTCTCTTCCGTGCTCATCATCTTCGGCGACTTCCTTCTCACCCAGGTGCTTCTCACCCTGTTCCCGCCCATATGATGGAGCCGCCCCATTCCGCCGAGCCGGCGCCGCCCGCGAATCCGTCGCCGGTGGTGGAATTCCGCAATGTCTCCATCGCCTTCGAGGGGCCGCCTGTTCTTGAGGACATCAGCTTCTCCATCGCGCCCAGCGAAACGCGCATTCTTCTCGGCCCCGCCGGCGTGGGAAAAAGCGTCCTGCTCAAGCTGATCAACGGCTTGCTGCGCCCCGACGAGGGCAGCATTCAGCTTTTCGGCGAGGAGATCGGCGCCATGAGCGAGGAGCGGCTGTTCCCGCTTCGCACCCGCACCGGCATGGTCTTCCAGGAGGGCGCGCTCTTTGACTCGCTCTCCGTCCGCGACAACGTCGCCTACCAGCTCATTCAAGAGCGGGCTCCCGACGACGAGATCGACCGCCGCGTCCACGAGGCCTTGACCTTTGTCGAACTCGACAACACCTTCGCCTTCTTTCCCGGCAGCCTCTCCGGCGGCATGAGGCGTCGCGTGGCCATCGCCCGCGCCCTCATCCACCAGCCGGAATTGCTGCTCTACGACTCGCCCACCGGCGGACTCGACCCCATCACCTCCACCACCATCATCGAGCTCATCATCAAGGAGCGCGACGTCTTCCGCACCCCCTCCATCCTCGTCACCCACCGCCTGCAGGACGCCTTCACCCTCTGCACTCACCGCTTCGACACCGAGCTTGGCCGCATGATTCCACTCCCCGCCGGCCAGACCGACCCCGCCACCACCTTCCTCATGCTCGAAGAAGGCCGCCTCATTTTCAACGGCTCCCTCCACGAAATCCTCCACACCGACAACAAGTTCGTCCGCGAATTCCTGGAGTAGAACATGCGCAGTCGCATGATCTAATTTTGTTGACCGAATTGGATCATTTCCCTTTTCGAGAATGGCAAATGCGGAATCTCGTCCCGGAGGGACGGGTCGAAAATAGCCCCGGACAGAGTCCGCCGAGGCGGACGCCGTCCGGGGAAAGCGCCCCAATCGATGTCCCCGCCCCGGCGGGGCGGAACGAACCAACCTCAGGCCCTCGGCGGTGTTCATGCGATTGCCATGTTGCCAGTCTCCCGTCCTTTCCGCTTTCTTGCGGAAAGGACGGGAGACCTCGGACCTCAAGCCGGAACGTTTGACATGTCAATATACTTTAGGAATGACAGACTTCAAGAAAATCGATCCCGCAGGAGTTGAAGCGCGCCCCGCCGCGATGATGGGCATCGTAGGCCTCTGGAAGGATCGTACCGATCTGCCCGATACGGAGACCTATATCCGCAATCTGCGCAAAGGCACTCGCCTCGCAAGGCTCCTCGCCCAATGGCGTTCGGATGAACCTGACAGCGGCGACGAAAAACGCTAGTCCCTAGTCCCTAGTCCCTAGCCCCTCCCATCTGCTACCCTTGCCTGTCTTAATCCATCCTCCTTCCGCAAGGTGCAATTATGGGTTTCAAGTTTAAGAACTTCGACTTTCTTCACCTCGATTCCGGCTTCAGCGAAGACGAACTCCTCGTCCGCCGCACCGCCCGCGACTTCGTTGAAGACAACATCGTCCCCATCATCGAAGACTGCTTCCGCGAGGGCCGTTTCCCCCGCGAACTGGTCCCGCTCATGGGAGAACTCGGCTTCTTCGGCGCCAGCCTTGAAGGCTACGGCTGCGCCGGCATGTCCAACGTCGAGTACGGCCTGGTCACGCAGGAACTCGAGCGCGGCGACAGCGGCCTGCGCAGCTTTGTCAGCGTCCAGTCAGCCCTGGTCATGTATCCCATCTACACCTTCGGCTCCGACGAACAGAAAAACACCTGGCTCCCCGCTCTCGCCAGCGGCGAGAAGCTGGGCTGCTTCGGCCTC
>Ga0302325_10011936_pt1 | contig 18691 bp, 18 predicted proteins | sample Palsa_T0_2_FD_201948 | JGI IMG/M metagenome (GOLD analysis project Ga0302325, IMG submission 201948) | Peat permafrost microbial communities from Stordalen Mire near Abisko, Sweden - Palsa_T0_2 | ecosystem: Environmental > Terrestrial > Soil > Palsa > Peat permafrost | place: Sweden: Abisko...
CTTCGCTGTCGGCCCCGTGACACCGTTGGTCGTGCGCGGTCCAGCGCCAGTACTGTCATGGTCGCCGCAAAAGGTCATGCCCGCGAGCGAAGACACAGTGAAGCGTCTGCTCGATCTTTACCGCCACGCCGACGTGAAGCTTGCAAGCGCGATGGAAGACAATGAACGCCTGATGGCCATCCAGCATTCCGGCGAAATGGCGCAGAAGCCCGGGGGGCCCGCGCAAGTGCGGGGCTATTTTGCCGAGGCGGCAGGCATGGCCGCGAAGTTCTTGGCGCAGCCCGATGGACCGCGCGTCGGCGCGCTCGCACTTGACGGCTGGGACACCCATAACAACGAAGGCATCGCCAACGGCCGGCTCTCGCAATTACTTGGCGCGCTCGATGCGGCGCTTGGCGCGGTCAAGACTGGTATGGGCCCGGCGTGGCGAGAGACCGTGGTTGTGCTTGTCACCGAGTTCGGCCGCACCGCCCATATCAACGGTACCGATGGCACCGACCATGGCACCGCGACCGTGGCGCTTCTTGCCGGCGGCGCGCTGAAGGGCGGCCGCGTGATCGCGGACTGGCCGGGCCTCAGGACTGCTGATCTTTACGAGAACCGCGACCTCAAGCCGACGACCGACCTGCGCGCCGTACTAAAAGGGCTATTGAAGGATCACCTGCGCGCCGATGAACGCGTGCTCGCTGAGAATGTGTTTCCCGGAAGCAAGGGCGTGAGACCGCTGGCGGAATTGGTAAGCTGACGATCTGTCACATATTCAGGACGCGTCCGTAAGCGTCCAGCACCGACTCCTTCATCATCTCCGACAACGTGGGATGCGGGAAAACGGTGTGCATCAGCTCTTCTTCAGTGGTCTCGAGGTTCATCGCAATTACGTAGCCCTGGATGAGTTCGGTCACTTCGGCTCCGACCATGTGGGCGCCGAGGAGTTGGCCCGTGTTCTTGTCGAAGATCACTTTTACCAAACCCTGATCTTCGCCCAGTGCGATAGCCTTGCCGTTGCCGATGAACGGAAAACGGCCGACGCGGATCTCAAGTTTCTTGTCCTTGGCCGCTTGTTCGGTAAGTCCCACCGAAGCGATCTGCGGCGTGCAATAGGTGCATCCGGGAATGAGGCGTTTGTCCATCGCGTGAGGATGCAGCCCTTTGATCGCTTCGACGCAGATGACGCCTTCATGCTCGGCCTTGTGGGCAAGAAGTGGCGGCCCGGCGACATCGCCGATCGCATAAACTCCCGGCACGTTGGTTTTGCATGAACCGTCGATGACGATGGCGCCGCGTTCCGTCTTCACCCCAAGCTTCTCCAGACCGAGATTTTCGATGTTGCCGACGACGCCGACCGCGGCGATGACGCGGTCGACCGACAGCGTTTGCGTGCCGCCCTTTCCGTCATCGATGGTCGCCGTAACGCCATCGGCCTTTTTGTCGAGCTTCGTCACTTTGGCGCCGGTGAGGATCTTGATGCCCTGCTTCTCGAAACTCTTGCGCGCAAACGCAGCGATCTCGGCGTCTTCCGCCGGCAGGATTTGCGGCAACACCTCGACCACGGTCACCTCGGCACCGAGCGTGCGGTAGAACGAAGCGAATTCAATGCCGATGGCGCCGGAGCCGACGACGAGCAGCGATTTGGGAACGCTGTCCGGCACCATCGCTTCAAAATAAGTCCAAATGAGCTTCTTGTCCGGCTCCAGGCCGGGCAGGACGCGCGGCCGTGCGCCGGTCGCGATGATGATGTGCCTGGCCTCGTATGCGCCGGCGCCCAGCGCCCCCTTGGGCGCTTCGCTCTTGCCGGCTTTCACCGTGATCCTGCCGGGCCCTTCAAACGCTGCCTCACCCCAGATCACGGCGACCTTGTTCTTCTTCATGAGAAAGCCGACGCCTTCATTGAGGCGCTTTGCCACCGCTCGCGAGCGCTTTACCACGGCCGAAGGATCGTATTTTACCTCCCCCGCGGAAAGGCCGTAATCCTTGGCGTGTTGAAGATAGTGAAAAATCTCCGCGGAGCGCAGCAGCGCCTTGGTCGGAATGCAACCCCAGTTCAGGCAGATGCCGCCCAGATAGTCGCGCTCGACAATCGCGGTCTTGAATCCAAGCTGCGCCGCGCGGATCGCACAGACATAACCGCCGGGACCCGAGCCGATGATGATGATGTCGAAATTCGTATCAGCCATGCGTTAGCTCGTGGTCACTGCATATTGGGCGATGCCGTTGCCGAATGACCAGTTTTCCTTGACCACCTCGACGAGGCTGATGAAGACGTCTTGCGGCCGCAGCCCGGGATTTTCCGACAACAGGTCCGCCACGCGCGCCTCGAACGCCTTTTTTTGCTCAATTGTCCGCGTGTTGTTGCCCGTGATCTGAATGATGACGAGGTTGTCGCTGCGCGCGATATCGAGATACCGCTCGCTGTAGATAAAATCGCCCTTGTCGTGCTCGCTGACGATCATGAAACGGTCTTCCTCGGGTACCGCAAACGTTTCACGCATGGCGCGATAGACGCCGTCGCAGATTGCCTTGCGGTACCCAGCGGATTTACCTCGACGCAAGTCGATTCGAACGAGCGGCATATCACACCAGCATCATCACGGGGTTTTCGATCAACGCCTTGAACGCGCCGATCAGCACGGCGCCCAGCGCGCCGTCGACAGAGCGGTGATCGCACGACATCGTGACGCTCATGATCTGCGCCGCCTCGATCCTGCCATTGCGCACCACGGCGCGCTCCTCGCCGGTGCCGACCGCGAGAATGGTCGATTGCGGCGGATTGATCACGGCGGTGAAATCCTTGATGCCGAACATGCCGAGGTTCGAAACCGACGTCGTGCCGCCCTGATATTCTTGCGGTTTGAGCTTGCGCGCGCGGGCACGCGCCGCAAGGTCCTTCATCTCGTTGGAGATCGCCGACAGTGATTTCGTTTCCGCGTTGCGGATAATCGGCGTGATCAAGCCGTTCGGCATCGCCACCGCGACGCCGACGTCGGAGTGCTTGTGCTTCAGCATGCCGGCGTCGGTCCAGCTCACGTTGGCATCCGGCACGCGCTGCAGCGCAAGCGCCAGAGCTTTGATAACGAAGTCGTTGACCGAAAGCTTGTAGGCGGGCTTGCCATCCTTGTCCTTCGGCGCCACTGCATTGATCTCTTCGCGCGCCGCGACAAGCTTGCCGATGTCGCAGTCGATGGTGAGATAAAAATGCGGGACGGTCTGCACCGACGCGGTGAGACGTTGCGCGATGGTGCGGCGCATGCCGTCGTGCGGAACGAGCTCGTAGCTGCCCTCTTCGTAAAGCGCGCGAATTTGCTGGTCCGACATCGACGGCGCGATCGCGGGAGCGCCGGCCGCCGCAGGCGCCGCGCCCGAAGCGCGCAGGCCGTTGCCTTCCTTCGCCGCCGAAACATCTTTGGCCACCACGCGGCCATGCGGACCGGTGCCGGCGATCCGGCCGATGTCGATGCCGGCCTCCTTGGCGAGACGTCGCGCGAGCGGCGACGAGAAAACACGATTTGGAGCATGCCCGTCAGTCTCACTCTCGCTCTGCCGGGCAGAGGGAACGCGCGTCGCCTGCGGTTCGCCGGATGGTTTCGCGTCTTTTGCGGCGGACGCAGCAGTGGCGGTCTGCGCAGCCCCCTCCGCCTTTTGGGGAGAGGCTGGCGGTGAGGCGGGTGCGGCGCCCGGAACTTTTGCAGGTGCGACCCCCTTTCCGGCCGCCGCAGCCGCCGCTTTCGGATCCTCGCCCTCCTGTGCAATTACGGCAATGAGCTGATTGACCGGCACGTCGTGGGTGCCTTCAGGCACTACGATTTTCGCCATCACGCCGTCATCGACGGCCTCATATTCCATCGTTGCCTTATCGGTCTCGATCTCGGCGATGACATCGCCGGTCTTGACCGCTTCGCCTTCCTTCTTGAGCCACTTGGCGAGGTTGCCCTTCTCCATCGTGGGCGACAGCGCCGGCATGAGGATATTGATGGGCATGGCGCGGCAATCTCACCAATAACAATTCAGCGGTAGCAGACGGCCTTCGCCGCCTCGACAACTTCAGCGACGGAAGGCAACGCAAGTTTCTCCAAATTCGCGGCATACGGCATCGGCACATCCTTGCCGGTGACGCGCATGACCGGCGCATCAAGATAGTCGAACGCCTCTTCCATCACCCGCGCGGCAATCTCGGCGCCGACGCCGGATTGCTTCCAGCCTTCCTCAATGGTGACGAGGCGTCCGGTTTTTTTCACCGACTCAATAACCGTCTCGGCGTCCATAGGCTTGAGCGTGCGTAGATCAATCACCTCCGCCGAAATGTTTTCGTTAGCCAGTTCGTCCGCGGCCTTCAGCGCGTAGGTCATGCCGATCGACCAGGCAACGAGCGTGACGTCATTGCCGGCGCGCACGACGCGCGCGCGCCCGATCGGCAGCACGTAGTCGTCGAGTTTCGGCACCGGCGAGGAGGCGCCGTAGAGGATTTCGTTTTCCAGGAAGATAACCGGATTGGGATCGCGGATCGCCGCTTTGAGCAGTCCCTTGGCATCGGCCGCGGTCGAGGGCGCGACCACTTTGAGGCCTGGAACGTGCGAGTACCAGGAGGTGTAGTCCTGGCTGTGCTGGGCGCCGACGCGGGCGGCCGCTCCGTTCGGCCCGCGGAATACCATAGCGACATCAACCTGACCGCCGGACATGTAGCGCGTCTTCGCCGCCGAGTTGATGATGTGATCCATGGCCTGCATGGCGAAGTTAAACGTCATGAATTCGACGACTGGCTTCAATCCGGCAAGTGCGGCGCCGACACCGAGACCGGCGAAGCCATGCTCGGTGATCGGCGTGTCGATGACGCGCCGCGCACCAAACTCCTGAAGGAGGCCCTGCGTCACTTTGTAGGCGCCCTGATATTCGGCGACCTCTTCGCCAATCACGAAGACATCGGCGTCGCGGCGCATTTCCTCGGCCATGGCATCGCGCAATGCCTCGCGCATCGTCATGGTGACCATCTCGGTGCCCTCCGGCACGTCGGGGTCGGGCAGCGCCTGGACTGAAGGCGGCTTCACGGTGCCGGTTTTGGCCGGCGCCGGCGCTTCAGCTTTTTTCGCCGGCCCGTCCTTCTCCGCCAGCGGCGCGGATTCGGCGGCCTTCTGCTGGCGTGCGGGGTCCGCCGGCATGCCGTCCTTGAGCGCAGCCTGATCCTCGCCCTCCGCAAGGATCATCGCGATCGGCGTATTGACGGCGACATCATTGGTGCCCTCCGGCACCAAAATCCTGCCGAGCGTGCCTTCGTCGACGGCTTCTACTTCCATGGTGGCTTTGTCGGTCTCGATCTCGGCGATGACGTCGCCGGACTTGACGACATCGCCTTCCTTCTTGAGCCACTTGGCGAGGTTGCCCTTCTCCATGGTCGGGGAGAGCGCGGGCATGAGAACTTGGGTCGGCATGGCGGGCTAACTCGTGGATCGTCGCGCCGGGGGAAACTGCGGGCGCCGGTACGCAAGCATGGACACTCTCACCGATACACGTCCGTATAAAGTTCGGCGGGATCGGGCTCGGCATCGTTGGTCGCGAACTCGGACGCTTCATTGACGACCGCACGCACGGAAGCGTCGATTTTCTTCAGCTCGTCCTCGCTAGTCCATTTCTTGGCGAGAAGCCGCGCGCGAACCTGCTCGATCGGATCGTGTTCGGTGCGCACTTTGTCGACCTCTTCCTTGGTGCGGTATTTGGCCGGGTCGGACATCGAGTGCCCGCGATAGCGGTAGGTCATCATTTCGATAATGGTCGGGCCCTTTCCGGACCGGCACCAGGCGATCGCCTCTTCGCCGGCGGCCTTTACCGCGCGTACGTCCATGCCGTCGACCTGCACGCCCGGAATATTGAAGGAGACGCCGCGCTTGGAGAAATCGGTCTGCGCCGAAGAGCGCGTTACCGCGGTGCCCATGGCATAGCGGTTGTTCTCGATGATGTAGACCACGGGAAGCTTCCACAACTCCGCCATGTTGAAGCTTTCATAGACTTGGCCCTGGTTCGCCGCGCCGTCGCCGAAATAGGTCAGGCACACGGCGTCGCTGTCGCGGTACTTGTTGGCGAAGGCGAGCCCGGTGCCAATCGGTACCGGCGCGCCGACGATGCCGTGTCCCCCGTAAAAATTCTTCTCGCGGGAGAACATGTGCATCGACCCGCCCTTGCCCTTGGAGTAGCCGTTGCGCCGGCCGGTAAGCTCGGCCATCACGCCTTTCGGATCCATCCCGCAGGCCAGCATGTGACCGTGATCGCGATAGCCGGTGATCATCTGATCGCCGTCGCGCTTGGCCATCTGCATGCCGACGACGACCGCCTCCTGGCCAATATAGAGGTGGCAAAACCCGCCGATCAGCCCCATGCCATACATCTGGCCGGCCTTTTCCTCGAAACGCCGGATCAGGAGCATTTGCCGAAGCGCCCGGAACTCCTCCTCTTTGCTAAATTCCGCGCCCGACCCGGGTTGTGCCGTTACTTCCACGGCCGCAAGGCGCTCGTCGGCGATATGATCGGCTTCTTTGGTCTTGGCGACGGCCATCAGTGTCCTCGAGACATCGCGGGTTCCATCCCATAGCCGAAATCGCCTTATGGCGGAAGTCGGCGTCCGGCGATCAGTTCCGGCGACCAAACCGTTGGCAATAAAAATATTTCGGGAAGGTAGGCGGTCAGTTCAAGGCCGGCCGACCGGCGCAAACCGGGGCGTGTCGAGCATCAAAGTCAAGTCGTTGGGGTGCGCATAGTCGAGGAGCGCGCGGGCCCGCTCGTCGAGCATGTCGGGATCGAGCCCTTTGGACTTGATAAGCCCTATGCGGCGGTCCCATTGGCCGCGCTCGACTTTCAGCCGCGCAAGCTCGGTCGATAGCGATGCAATCTGCTGGTCGATATCCTGCTTGGCCTTCAGCCCGTGATTGCCGCTGAAGGCGTTCACACCGAAATAGCCGATGAGGAGCGCAGCGATGACGTAGAGGCCGAGCGCTGTGAGGATCGAGCGCAATCGCTTGCGGGTGACCATGCACGCAAGATGCGAGCACGCCACTTAAGGCACCCTTAATGGCCGACGGTCGGACCAGCGTTGGCAGCCGTCCGGCAGCGCCTCGGTGTGTGTTTAGTAGCCTGACGCATGCGTCAGTCCTTCCACAGCACAGCCTTGATATTGTCGTCGAAAGGCAGCACCAGGGGCTCGCAGAGTTGCAGCCGGAAACCGCAGTCAGCAACCCAGCCGCGTCTTTGAGCATGCCTTATCCGAGCGCCTTGAATGCGGCGCGGCCGGCATAAACCGCCTGAGCGCCGAGTTCCTCCTCGATGCGCAGCAGCTGATTGTATTTCGCAGTGCGGTCGGAGCGAGCGAGCGAGCCGGTCTTGATCTGGCCGCAGCTGCACGCCACCGCCAGGTCGGCGATAGTGGAATCCTCAGTCTCGCCGGAGCGATGCGACATCACCGCCGTGTAACCGGCCTTGTGCGCGGTCTCAACCGCAGCCAGCGTCTCGGTGAGCGTGCCGATCTGATTGACCTTGATCAGGATCGAATTGCCGATACCGTTTTTGATGCCGTCGGCAAGACGCTCGACACTGGTGACGAAGATGTCGTCGCCGACCAGCTGGCATTGCGCGCCAATCTTTCGCGTGAGCAGCTCCCATCCGGCGTAGTCGTCCTCGGCCATGCCGTCTTCGACCGAAACGATCGGATAACGTTTCGCCAGCGCAGCCACATATTCGACCTGCTGTTCGACCGAGCGCGTCTTGCCTTCGCCCTTGTAACGATAGGCGCCGTTGGAAAAGAATTCGCTCGCGGCCGGATCGAGCGCCAGCATCACGTCGCTGCCGATGCGATAGCCGGCCTTCTCCACGGCGGCGACGATCTGGTCGAGCGCGGCTTCGGCAGACGGCAGATTGGGCGCGAAACCTCCCTCGTCGCCGACATTGGTGTTGTGCCCGGCCGCCTTAAGCGCCGCGCGCAAGGTGTGGAAAATCTCCGAGCCGGCCCGCACTGCCTCGGCAAAAGTCGCCGCACCCAGCGGCACGATCATGAATTCCTGGAAATCGATCGGATTATCCGCGTGCACGCCGCCGTTGATGATATTCATCATCGGCACCGGCAGAAGCCGCGCGGCGGTGCCGCCGACATAGCGGTAGAGCGGCAGCTTGTTCGCAACGGCCGCCGCCTTGGCGACCGCGAGCGACACGCCGAGGATGGCGTTGGCCCCAAGGCGGCCCTTGTTGGGCGTACCGTCGAGCGCGATCATGGTCTCGTCGATCTTGACCTGCGCCTCGGCATCCATGCCGCCTAGAGCGTCGAAAATCTCGCCATTGACGGCTTCGACGGCGTTGCGCACGCCCTTGCCAAGATAGCGCGAGCCGCCGTCGCGCAACTCCACCGCTTCATGGGTCCCGGTCGAGGCACCGGATGGCACCCCGGCACGGCCACGGGAGCCGTCGGCCAGGACGACATCGACCTCGACGGTGGGATTGCCGCGGCTGTCGAGGATTTCCCGCCCGATAATGTCGACAATTGCCGTCATGCGTGCTCCCGGCTCGCTGCTTACCGAGGCGTTTCTACAGGATCGGCAAGGCGCTTGTCATGTCCAGCCAAGCGGGGCATGCAATGGATGCTAACGTGAGCGGAAACCCCAATCTTCCGACGATTTATGCCGAAGAAACGCATTCAACTTGGACGCGCCGTCCCAATTCCTGCCTCCCCCGGCGAGGCAGTCCTCGACCGCGTACCCAATCCGCATCCGGATGCGAACTATGTCGCGCGGTTCACATTTCCCGAATTCACGTCGATCTGTCCCGTCACCGGCCAGCCTGATTTCGCCATCCTCGTGATCGACTACGTGCCGCGGAGCTGGCTTGTCGAATCGAAGACGCTCAAGCTCTATCTCAACAGCTTCCGTAATCATGGCGTCTTCCACGAGGACTGCACGGTTGCCATCGGCAAGAGGCTCGCCGCGCTGCTCAAGCCGAAATGGTTGCGCATCGGCGGCTATTTCCATCCCCGCGGCGGCATGCCGATCGACGTGTTCTGGCAGGCGGGAAGGCTCCCCGCCCGCATGTGGGTGCCCGATCAGGGGGTCGCTACATATCGCGCTCGCGGATAACGCGCGAACCGTTCAGCGCCGCGATCAGCGAACGAATCTCCTGCACCGGGTCGACCGCGCGCATGACGCCACCCATCACCGCGACGCCGGCGGCCCCCGCCGCGATGAGTTCGCCAAGCCGCGCTGCATTGATGCCGCCGATCGCCAGCACCGGCACACGTGCGGCCTGGGTGATGTCGCGAAAGCCTCGGCGGCCGATCTCGGGACCGTAGCCCGGCTTGCTCGCCGTCTCGAAGGCCGGCCCCGCCAACGCGTAGTCGACGAGCGCCGGATCGACCGCCTCGGCTTCGGGAACTGTGTGGATCGAGATGCCCAGAAGCCTGCTGGGACCGATCAGCGCTCGGGCAGCCCGGGAGTCGCTCCCCGAAGGCAGATGTACGCCATCAGCGCCAGCGTCGGCCGCAAGCGAAGCGTCGCCATGCAGCACGAATGTCGCCCCTTTCGCGTGTGCCAACGGCAGGAGCGAGCGGGCCAGCAGAATTTGCTCGTCGGGCGGTAAATCTTTTTCGCGAAGGCTTATCCATCGGCAACCTGCGGCCAGAGCGGCGACTATGACGTCCTTCAAGGCATGCCGCGCCTGCCGGCGGTCCGTGACCAGAAGCAGCGGAGGATCGGGAAGCGTCATCGGCGCCGAAGGGAACATTGACGATCGGCGCAGTCTCGCCTAACGCGACACCCAATTCGAGAACTCAATGAACCGCCCTCCCCGCATATCCTTCGTATCCCTCGGCTGCCCAAAGGCCCTGGTCGATTCCGAGCGCATCATCACGCGGCTGCGCGCCGAGGGTTACGAGCTTTCCCGCGACCATGCGGATGCCGATCTCGCCATCGTCAATACCTGCGGCTTTCTCGATAGCGCGCAGGCGGAATCGCTCGCCGCCATCGGCGCCGCGCTCGCGGAGAACGGCAAAGTCGTTGTCACCGGCTGTATGGGCGCGGAGCCGGAAAAGATCACCGCCGTGCACCCAAACGTGCTGGCGATAACAGGACCGCAGCAATACGAGAGTGTACTTGAGGCGGTCCATCGCGCCGCGCCGCCGCAGCATGACCCCTATACCGATCTGATCCCGCCGGAGGGCATCAAGCTCACGCCGCGGCACTACGCTTACGTCAAGATTTCAGAGGGTTGTAACAATCGTTGCACATTTTGCATTATCCCACGACTGCGGGGCGATCTGGTCTCCCGGCCGGCCGCTGACGTGCTGCGCGAGGCCGAACGGCTGGTCGCCGCCGGCGTCAAGGAGCTCCTCGTCATTTCCCAGGATACGTCGGCCTATGGCGTCGACTTGAAATACGCGGCGAGCTCATGGAACGGCCGGGAAGTCCGGGCGAAATTCGTCGATCTCACCCGCGCGCTCGGCGAATTCGGGGTTTGGGTGAGACTGCACTACGTCTATCCCTATCCGCACGTCGACGATGTCATCCCGCTGATGGCCGACGGCAAGGTGCTTCCCTACCTCGACGTGCCTTTCCAGCACGCCAGTCCCGCGGTGCTCAAGCGCATGCGTCGGCCGGCGGCGCAGGAAAAAACGCTTGCGAGCATCCGGCGATGGCGCGCCGTTTGTCCGAGCCTCACCATCCGCTCAACCTTCATTGTCGGCTTTCCCGGCGAGACCGAAGCGGATTTTTCGCTGCTGCTGGAGTGGCTCGGGGAGGCCGAACTCGATCGGGTCGGCTGCTTCCGCTACGAGCCGGTCGCGGGCGCCGCCGCGAACGATCTTGGCGCGCCGGTGCCACCGGAAGTCAAAGAGGAGCGCTGGAACCGTCTGATGCAGCTTCAGCAGGGGATTTCGGCAAAGCGCCTTAAGCGCAAGATTGGCGCGCGCGAACGGATCATCATCGATGAGGTCGGCTCGCCCGGATCAGGGTCGGGGCCCGCTAGGGGCCGCAGCACGGGCGATGCACCTCAGATCGACGGCACCGTATTCGTCCAAAGCCGCCGGCCGCTTCGGACCGGCGAGATCGCGACCGTAAGGATCGAACGCGCTGACGCCTACGATCTCTACGGTACCGTCGTAGGCTACTGACGAGGCGTCGCGTGTCCCGCCGCCCTGCGGCCGGTCGTCTGTTTTCGCTGGTATTGCCTAACATTCGGCGCTTTCATGCCGACCGAGGCGCTGAATCGTGACCGCGATCTTCATCACCGCGACCGGGACCGACGTGGGAGAAACCTTCGTCGTCGCCTCGCTCATCCGGCACCTGCGCCAATTGGGCCATGTGGTCGACGCCATCAAACCGATCGTCAGCGGTTATGACCCGGCGCAAGCAGCGGCCAGCGAGCCCGGCACGCTCCTCACTGCGCTGGGGCTGCCGTTCTCGCCGGAATCGATGGATCGCATATCCCCGTGGCGCTTTCGCGCCGCCCTTTCACCGGATCTCGCAGCGCAGATCGAAGGCCGCAGCATCGACGTGGACGGCGTTGTGGCCTACTGCAAAGCCGCGATCGATCAGCGCCGCGACATCCTCCTGATCGAAGGCGTCGGCGGCATCATGGTGCCGCTCGACGAGCATCGCACCATCCTCGACGTAATGATGGCGTTGCGCCTGCCGCTGATCCTGGTCACGGGTTCCTATCGCAGCACCATCAGCCACACACTCACTGCGCTCGATTCGCTGTTTCGGCGCGACATGAGCGTTCTTGCGACCATCGTTAGCGAAACGCCGGGCAGCACCGTGGCACTGGCCGACGTGGTTGCGTCGATTGCGCGTTTTACCGAGCCGGTGATCGGGCTGCCGCGCCAGCCACCCAAATGATTGCGTGCAGCGCTCGCGCGCTACGAGAAAAGTCGGACCTGCTGCACGGTTTCGAGAGTGCCTTCGAGATTGAACAGACCGTGCAACAGCAACGTCAGTAGCGTCGAGCCGCTACGCTGGCGCATCCAGCCGAGAAACAGCCCGATGATGAAAATCTGCAGAATGCCGGTCCAGTCGTATTGGACATGCAGCGCCGCCCACAAAACCGAGATGACCACAATCGCCGGCCACGCCGCGTGATCCGAACGGGCCCAGCCGCGGAACAGAAATCCACGGAACATGATCTCCTCACCGGCAGGCGCCACAAAGACTGCGGCGACCAGCAATGCCGGAAGCCATCCTTCGGCGGCAGCCGTCGTGTAGGATTGCAGCTGAAACGGCGTGACGAGCGGGTAGCCGCTGAAATAGAGAAGCGCATCGCTGAGCGCGATCAGGCCGACGAGCCACACCAGCCCAATCCTCAGGTCATGCAGCGGCGGCAAGGTGAGGGCCAGATATTCCGCCTGCGGGGTCCGTTTCAGCCACACTGCGAGCGCGATCACGCCAATCATGATCGGATTGGCGATCATGATGAACAGCGTGACCATTGCGCCGTCGAATGGCGCGGAAAGCAGCGAACTCAAGTCGCTCAGGCGTATGCACAACAACGCCGCGAGGGCGGCGAATTGACCCACGATCAAGGCGAGAAGCGCCCAACCGAGCGTCGTCCAATAACCCCAAATTTTCATCGAGCGTCGCGAGTGCTCACGGCACCAGGATGGAGGCGCCGGTCGTGTTGCGGCTTTCGAGATCGCGGTGCGCTTTCGCGGCGTCGCGTAGCGGGTATGTCTGATTGATCGGTACCTTCACCGCGCCGCTGCCGACGACGGCGAACAGTTCGTCGGCGATGGCGAGCAAATCCGTGCGTTTTGCCGCATAAGTGTTAAGCGTCGGGCGCGTGGCGAACAATGAGCCCTTGAACTGCAAGAGATTCATGTTGAACGCCTCGATCGGACCGGCGGCGCTGCCAAAGCTCACGAACATGCCGAGGGGGCGGAGACAGTCGAGTGACGCGGGAAATGTTGTCTTGCCGATGCCGTCATAGACCACGTCGCAAAGCTTGCCGCCGGTGATCTCTTTTACCCGCGCGACAAAATCCTCGTCTCGGTACTGGATCGTGTGATGGCAGCCGTTGGCGCGCGCGAGTGCGGCCTTGTCCTTCGATCCGACCGTGCCGATGACGTTGGCGCCGAGATGGTTTGCCCACTGGCACAGGATGAGGCCGACACCACCGGCGGCGGCGTGCATCAACACATTCATTCCTTTCTCCACCTTGAAGGTGCGGCGAACGAGATATTCCACCGTCATGCCCTTGAGCATCATCGCAGCGGCTTGTTCGTAGCTGATCTTGTCTGGCAGCTTGACCGCGCGGTCGGCCGGCACCAGGCGTTCTTCGGTGTAACAACCGGGTCCGTTGACATACGCGACACGATCGCCGCGCTTGAATTCGCTGACGCCGGAACCAACTTCGACGACCTCACCCGCGGCTTCATTGCCGGCGACAAACGGCAAGCCACCCGGCGCGGGATACAGGCCGGAGCGGAAATACGTGTCGACGAAATTGACCCCGATGGCATGCTGCTTCACCCGGATCTGGCCAGTCCCCGCAGCAGGAACGGTGACGTCTTCGTAAGTCAAAACCTCAGGCCCGCCGACCTTATGTACGCGCACCGCCGCAACCATTGTTCGCTCCCTCTATGACCCTTCACGCGGGTGCGCGATCATAGGTAGTCACCGGGGCGGCGCAAGAGATCAGTCGGCACTGCGTAACAGGCCGACGACGACGAGATGAATGGCAATCGCGGTGAGCGCGGCGGCAACCCAGGGGGGCGGATCGAGATTTTGCGCCAGCGCAACCACGGCAAGCGCCGCCCAAAGCGCCAATGCCGCGAGATTGGGAACCCGCCATCGCGGGACGCGGATCGGGTGGATGAAATGGATCGGCGCGAAGGTCGCCGCGGCAAGGAAGGCGATCGCAACCGCACCGAGCCATGGCGCGGGCTTGAGCAACAGCAGATAGAACGCCGCAACGTTCCACAACGCCGGGAAACCGCGAAAATAGCCGTCCGACGTCTTCATGCGCCGGTCGGCAAAATAGAGCGCCCCGGTCACCGTGACGACTAGACCGAGCGGGAGCGCAACCCGCGACGGCAACAGACCACAGGCGACAATGGCGTAGGCCGGCACGAATACGTAGGTGGAGAAATCGACGACGAAGTCGAGCGTTTCGCCCGACCAACGCGGCAACAGTTCCGCCGCGCGCAATCGCCGGGCAAAGGTGCCGTCGACACCGTCGATGATGACAGCGAGCCCAAGCCACAGAAACATCCGCGTCCACTCGGCGCTCACCGCCGCGAGCAACGCGAGCAACGCGCAGGCGGCTCCGCAAGCCGTGAAAACGTGGACCGCGAAAGCGGCCACGATACGCGGTGACGTATGTGTTTCGAAGGACTTTGGGTCCATAACATCACCCTACGCATGAACGGCGGATCGTGCGCGGTCTCCCTGTCCTTGCTACTTTTTCGGCGTACATTTGAGAAGCCAATTCACCGGGAGGCGATGCCGTTGTGAACAGCGCGAAAGGGCGCATAACTGCCGAGGTGATGGTGGTCGGCGGCGGACCGGCCGGCCTCATGTGCGCGATCGCGCTGAAAACCGCGGGGCTCGACACGCTGCTCATCGCGCCTCAGCCCGACGACGATCACCGCACCACCGCGCTGCTTACGGGTTCGGTCACCGCGCTCGCGACCTTGGGTGTCTGGGAGGCGTGCCTGCCGCATGCCGCACCGCTCGTATCCATCCGTATCGTCGACAATACACAGCGGCTCCTGCGCGCGCCGGAGGTCACCTTCGCAGCAGCGGAAATCGGTCTCGACGCCTTTGGCCACAACATTGAGAACCGTCATCTCGTTGCGGCGCTTTATGAACGGGCGGCACAATTGAACATTTCGCGCGTGCCTGTTCCTGCGGTCGCGATCGCGAGCGATCCAGCCGGCGTCACCGTCACGTTCGCTGACGGCACGGCGCGCGCGCAGCTCGCTGTTGGAGCGGACGGGCAGCGCTCGCGCTGCCGCGCGGCGGCCGGGATCGGTAGCAATCGCCGCGCCTATCCGCAGACTGCATTGACGCTCAATCTCGCGCACGAGCGACCTCACCAGGATACGGCGACGGAATTCCACACCCGAAGCGGACCGCTCACGGTCGTCCCTCTTCCCGGCCGGCGCTCCAGTCTGGTCTGCGTACTCGATCCGACACGCGCGGCGGCGCTCGCCGCAATGCCCGACGCGGATCTCTCGGCCAATATCGAGCGCCGCGCGCATTCGCTGTTCGGTAAAATGACCGTCGAGCCTGGACGCGGCGTGTTTCCGCTTGCGGTCGAGACGGCGCATTCCTTTGCGCGCGAGCGGATTGCACTGGTCGGCGAGGCCGCACATGTGGTGCCGCCGATCGGCGCGCAGGGCCTCAATCTCGGGCTACGAGACGCGGCAACGCTTGCCGAGATCATCGCCGACGCGCGGCGGGAGAATGTCGATCTCGGCTCGTCCGGCTTGCTCGCGCGCTACGATGCCCAGCGTCGTGCCGACGTGACGAGCCGAAGGATTGCGATCGATCTTCTCAACCGCAGCCTGCTTACTGATTTCTTTCCGGTGCAGGGCATGCGCGGGCTCTCGCTGTTCCTCGTCGACCGCATCGGGCCGTTACGACGCGCCCTGATGCGCGAAGGCGTCATGCCGGCCGCCTCGCAACCTCGCCTGATGCGCGGCGAAATGGTGTAAACAAGCACCATTTCCTGGGCACCGCTGCCGTGAAAATCGCCTTGGCGGGGTGCGGCCATTCATTTTACCGTTGGGTTGTCAGCGATTTGGGCTGACATTCAGGTCCGCGTCGATCAGGATCATCGCATGAAGTTGCCGCGCAACTTTTTCAAGCCGCTGGCGATCGGGGCCCCGGCACCTTTGCGCGAGCTGCCGGTCAAGCTCGAGCGTATGATCCATTTCGTGCCGCCGCACATCGAGAAGATGCGTGCCAGGGTGCCGGAGCTCGTTCATCAAGTCGACGTGGTGCTCGGCAATCTCGAAGACGCTATTCCCGCCGACGCCAAGCAAGCCGCCCGCGCCGGCTTCATCGCCATGGCGCAGGGATGCGACTTCGGCGCCACTGGATTGTGGACCCGCGTCAACGCGCTCAATTCGCCGTGGGTGCTCGATGACATTTGCGAGATCGTCGCCGCCGTCGGGCAAAAGCTCGACGTGATCATGCTGCCGAAGGTCGAGGGTCCCTGGGACATTCATTATCTGGACCAGCTTCTAGCCCAGCTTGAAGCCAGGCACGCGGTGCCAAAACCGATCCTCATTCATGCCATCCTGGAGACCGCCGAGGGCGTCGACAACGTCGCGGCGATCGCGACCGCTTCTCCGCGGATGCACGGCATCAGCCTCGGTCCGGCAGACCTCGCCGCTTCGCGTGCGATGAAAACGACGCGCGTCGGCGGCGGGCACCCTGAATACAAGGTGATGGCAGATGCCGCGCCCGGCAGCGCCGCCGGTGGACCGCGAGCGACCTACCAGCAGGACCTCTGGCACTACACGACTGCGAAAATGGTCGACGCGTGCGCCGCCGCCGGCATCAAACCGTTTTATGGGCCATTCGGCGATATCGCCGACGTCGCCGCCTGCGAGGTCCAGTTCCGCAACAGTTTTCTCATGGGCTGCGCCGGCACCTGGACGCTGCATCCGAACCAGGTCCCGATCGCCAAGCGGGTGTTTTCGCCCGATCCCGGCGAAGTCGCATTTGCACAGAAAATCGTCGCCGCCATGCCCGACGGCACCGGCGCGGTCATGATCGACGGCAAGATGCAGGACGATGCCACCTGGAAGCAGGCAAAAGTCCTGGTTGATCTCGCGCGCCTCGTTGCCGCCAAAGACCCCGAAATGGCCGCGCAGTACGGGCTATGAGCTGCGGCGTGAATCGCGCTATGAACGAATGTTCAGTATTCCGTCAGCGGCGCGCCACAATCGTGTCATTGCATGGTCACAACGCGCAATAGCGCCAAACAGGTCGCCAGATGCCAACTGCCATAAACAAAATTCGCAACGCCAAATATCAGATCGGCCAGGTGGTGAGGCACCGTCTATTTCCGTTCCGTGGTGTCGTTTTCGATATCGATCCGACCTTCAGCAATACCGAAGAATGGTACGAGTCGATCCCCGCGGAAGTGCGGCCCAACAAGGACCAGCCGTTTTATCATTTGTTCGCCGAAAACGACGAGACCGAATACATCGCCTATGTGTCGGAACAAAACCTGTTGCCGGACAATAGCGGCGAGCCGGTGCGGCATCCGCAAGTCGCCGAGGTGTTCGTGCAGGACGGCAACGGCGGTTACCGTCCGCGCCAATCAACGACACACTGAATAGAATTGCCGCGCGCCCGCACGTGCGTGATCTGCAATGCCGTGGCAAAAGCCTGTCGGGGTCCCCCCTTTCGCGGGCACCCGTGGCTTGTGACCAGCCGTGTAGTACGACCTTTACTTGCCGTTTGGCGGCGGCGTCGCTGACGAGGTTGGTGCGCCTTGCTGGCTCTCGAGCTTCTTGCGCGCTTCGTCGGCACGATGTTGCAGTTCCTCCTGCAACTTGCGCTGCTGCTCCTCGAAGACCTTCGGGTCGGTCGGCGGCCCTTCATAGGCTTTGGCGAAATCGGAGAGCGGCATCACCATGCTGATCGGTTGTCCGGTCGCATTGATCGCCTGGACGACAAGTCCCTGGCCTTTCTTCAGCTTGCCGATCAAATCCGTATTGGCTTCATAATCGGCCATGCAACCGTTGGTGAAACAGATCACATACGGCGCCGTCATCGGCTGGTTCTGATCGACGATGACGCGCGTGCCGTGAACAAGCTGCATGCCCAGCGGCAAGGTGACGCGCAAAATCTTTTTGTCCGAACCCTGCGGCTCGATGAGGACCGCGGCGGCCACTGGCTGCCCCGACTCGACGCGAGCGTCTTTGCCGGTGAAGCACACCTCCTTGGCATTGGGATCCGCCGGCTGACCCGGCTGGCCCTTGAGGCAGAACTTGGTCCAGGGCGAGAAAATGAGCTGTACCGGCTGCTGGCCGCCCTGCGCCTGCTGCCCCGCTTGGCCCGGCTGACCCGGTTGGGCCTGCGCCGGCTGCTGTTCGGGAGGCGGAGCCGTCTGTTGCGTTTCGGGAGCAGGTTTGGCCGGCGGCTTGGCCTTCTTCGCCGGCTTGGGCTTGGCCGCGTCGGGTTGCGCAGCGTCGGGCTGTTGGGCGAATGCCTCAGATCCGACCGTCAGGCTTACCGCAACGGTCAGCGGCAGACACAGAGCGGTGATCCTGGCGAGAGCCGCGAGCGTTGTGGCGACGGCAGCGAACGTCAGGCTCGCCGGCCTCGGCGGGGCCGACGCAGTGCAATAAGTCATATGATGCAGTCCCTCGTTAGTGCTGCCGCAGCAAATCGGCGCTGATCGATTTGCGCATCGGTGTTCCTGGCATTCGCATTCGCTGGCGCGCGACGCCGAGCTTAGCCCCTGTTCAACGGTCATTCGACGCAGATTGCGGCAACAGCGTGACACCGCGATCCTGCAAGGGCCCCCGGATAGCCCACTTTGGCCGGGAGATAAAGCGTGCGCCCATATTCTGTTACATTCGCCGACCGTCCAGCCCGAATCGCGTCGATCTCAATTCGCGCCTGTTCAGCCATGCCCAAAGCCCACGCCGCCCACTTCGCCTGTACCGCCTCGGCACGCGGCGCGCTGTGCGGAGCGTTGATGCTTTGTGCTGGCGCGG
>Ga0302325_10011937_pt1 | contig 18690 bp, 14 predicted proteins | sample Palsa_T0_2_FD_201948 | JGI IMG/M metagenome (GOLD analysis project Ga0302325, IMG submission 201948) | Peat permafrost microbial communities from Stordalen Mire near Abisko, Sweden - Palsa_T0_2 | ecosystem: Environmental > Terrestrial > Soil > Palsa > Peat permafrost | place: Sweden: Abisko...
CAGGGGCGGCCAAGCCCGCACCGGCGGCCCCGCCGCCTTCCGGAAACGGTTCCCCATTCGGCGACAAACTGCTGCAGGCGTTGCAGCCCGCGGCGGCGAAGCGCGAGGGCTAATGCGCAAAGCCGCCTCGCGCGCCATCCCGCCGCCGCTGGAGTTGCTGTGTCTGAACGCGCTGTGGTCGCGCGGAGAAGGCAGCGTGAAGGAGGTGCGGGAACTGGTGGCGCCCAGCCGCGCACTGGCCTACACCACGGTGATGACGGTGCTCGAACGGTTGGCGCGCCGGGAGATCGTCACCCGCCGCAAAGCCGGCCGCGCGTTTGTCTACGCACCCGCGGTCACGCGCAACGCCATGCGGCGACTGGCCTTGCAGGAATTCCTGGATTCGTATTTTGAGGGCTCCCCGCGGCGGTTATCGCAGTTCCTGCAGGACGAATCACGTACGGAGATCGAGGGAATGGCGGGTAACGGCCTGGATCCAGCACTTCTATAAGAAGATTGAACCAGGTGTGACTTCTCAGAATGTGGCGCGGGCAATTCTGCCCGCAGCCTGGCTTTTCCGCCTAAAAGGCGGCTAAACACGAATTATAGATCGCGAATCGCGCGTCCCGTCAACGCGAGATGGCGCCGGATTAAGAACGCTACCTTGACACGGTAGCGCTCCAACCAGGACGCCGTGCGCCGCCCTGCGCCGCCTTAATTAAAATGACGATGTAGACAGCCGTTTTGCTCCAAGCGTGGCTCGCGGCCCAAGGTGGCCACGGACTTTCTGGAGCGCCCGCAACGCGTCCGAACGGATTCGCTTGCGTGACCTGGATGGGACCGGTGGTGGCGCCATCGGGAACAGTGGCCGTGATGGCTGAGCCGGTCGCGTTGACGGTAAATGATGCGGCAGGCGAACCGTTGAAGGAGACGGCGGTAGCGCCGGTTAGGTTGTTGCCGGGAATGCCTGCCTGCGACACGTCATAGTCGCGACGCTTCAGGGCTGGACCTGGTAGACGGTGCCGCCATTTCCCGAGTCTCCGCCGGTGCTAGTGGTGCCGTAGATGAAGCCGTCCGGGCCCTGGACCAATCCGCTAAAAGGCTGACAACCGTCGTTGCGACAAGTGAACGTGTGAATCAGCGATTCCGTCCACGACCCCCCGGGCGCCGCTGTAGGGAGCAGTTCGAACACTGTGCCGCAACCTGCTTTTTTACAGAAGCCGCCAACGTCCTGGCCGCCTTTTTCAGTCGCACCGTAAATCGCCCCGCCTGAGCCTACGACCAGTCCCGGCGCCGGAATGCGCCCACTGGGATGGCTTCCAAAGATATGGATCACCGACGCCCGCCAGGGATTCCCGGACACGGCTGGCGGCTCCAGGCCGAACACCAGTCCGCTCCGGCCGGTCCCGCCGCCGGCCGTGCCATAGAGTGTTCCATCCTGGTCGAGCGCCAGAGGTCCATACGGCGCCGTTCCATACTTACCGCCCTGGAAAGAATACAGGAGCTCTCCGGTCCACGCGCCGCCGGACGCCGCCGGATGAAGAGCGAATACCGCTCCCTCGTTTCCTCGTCCGCCGTCCTTGGTCGGGACGTAGAGCGTCCCGTCCGGGACTATGGTTAATCCGGACGGATTCGCTCCATCCGGGCCTCCGCCAAAGCTGAAGATCATACTCTCGGCCCAGATTCCGCCGGGACTGGACGGCGGTGTCAAGGTAAAGATCATGCCGCAACCATACGTGCAGAGTGACGACGTGCCACCATTCTCACTCGCTCCATAGACAGTGCCGTCCGGCCCGACGGCCAATCCAACCGGGCTCCCAGCATTTGTACATCCTTGACCCATCTGAACGCAGTTGTTGAAGGTGTAGAGCACAGTCTCTGTCCATGCTCCACCCGGCTCGGCCGGCGGCGCCAACTGGAAGATCTTGAAGTACCCGACGGGCTGCTCGACGCTATAAAGGGATCCATCCGGGCCCATCGCGAGAGGCGGACCATATATGAATGCATTGTTGGAGATGGTCGTCTCCGTCCAGGTATCGCCCGGCGAGGCCGGGGGCTGCAATTCGAAGATCCCAGAGCTTTCACCGGTCCCGTAGAGAGCGCCATTCTGGGCGACGACTATAGGGCCAGTAGGTCCGGCCGGCATGTGCCCCGCCCGCAGGACAAAGATCGTGGTAAATTCCGCGGCGCAAGCTACGTGCGCGCAGACGTAAAATGCGGCTGTGGCCGTGATCGCCTGACCAAACTTCATGGATCGATTCTAATACGAAAATGGCAGCGAAGCAAGGCTTAGTGCTAAACCCGCAGGAACTTCGCATGACGGGGTGGCCGGCGATTTCGCTGCGGGATTGTCGGCGCTCTGGCGGGAACGGCGGGTGAAGGCGTTCCAGCGCGTACCGGTAGCTGCGCGCGCCACGGCACTGAGCGATCCATACCGCCGGCCCTCGTACTCGAAGCCGTCGCAAAGGATTTTGACGACCACCGTGCGGTCCCGGTACTGGCGGCGCAACAACGTCCCGGCGGCCGGAAGGTTCTCGCGAACGCGCCACCGCTGGAGCAGCGGAGGAGCAGCGGAGGAAAGGCACGATGGCCAGCTCCCAAACCGCGTGGCGAGCTCTCCGAAACGATGGCAGGTAGTCTATGGCGGTGTAATGCCGAACTTCCTGCACCGGCCAGTTGCCCCGCCGCCTCCCGAAAACGGTTCCCCATTCGGCGACAAACTGCTGCAGGCGTTGCATCCCGCAGAGGCGAAGCGCGAGGGCTGATGCGCAAAGCCGCCTCGCGCGCCATCCCGCCGCCGCTGGAGTTGCTGTGTCTGAACGCGCTGTGGTCGCGCGGAGAAGGCAGCGTGAAGGAGGTGCGGGAACTCGTGGCGCCCAGCCGCGCACTGGCCTACACCACGGTGATGACGGTGCTCGAACGGTTGGCGCGCCGGGGGATCGTCACCCGCCGCAAAGCCGGCCGCGCGTTTGTCTACGCACCCGCGGTCACGCGCGACGCCATGCGGCGACCGGCCTTGCAGGAATTCCTGGATTCGTATTTTGAAGGCTCCCCGCGGCAGTTATCGCAGTTCCTGCAGGACGAGTCACGTACGGAGATGGCGGGACCGGCAGGTAACGGCCTGGATCCGGCGTTGCTATGAGAAGATTGAACCAGGTGTGACTTCTCAGAATGTGGCGCGGGCAATTCTACCGCAGCCGGCTTTTCCGCCTAAAAGGCGCCTAAACACGAATTATAGATCGCGAATCGCGCGTCCCGGTCAAAGCGAGATGGCGGGGATTAAGAACGCTACCCTCTGACACGGTAGGGGTCTGGCGTCCGAGTCGCGACGGGCCCACCACTGTGCATTCGATTACGCAGTTAGGCCAAGCCCGGCTTGGTGACCGCAAATATCTGCGACGCGGAGAAGCCGATGAACTCGTACACCACCGTCGCCCTTTCCCACAGGATGGAGCTGTTATCGGAAGCCACAGCCTAATCCAGATTGCCATCTCCATCGGAGTAGCCTGGACCTTGCGGCCGCGATCGGGACTGGACCATAATGTCTTGGCTCGGACCGCTTTTCAAAGAACAGCGTACTTAGGACCGAATACAGCGGTCGCCAGGACTGGGCTTGTGCTCGGATCTGGAAATGCCTGCCCCGTGCAGTTGGAGAATGTGAAGTAAAGAAAACACCTCGCGCTTGAAATGTGCTACAAAGCACCTCAATTGTCAGCCAATTCCTATTGATGTTGACAGACTCGGCGCGCTCGTGTCATTGTCAGGAGTAGGTGATGTTTGAGAAAGGTATGACTTAATGCCCACTTCGAACGCGGTGCAGTTTAGACGTGCCGACACCAGGAGTGTTTACCGATGGTCTTCGATGTTCTTGTAAATCGCAAGGCGTTTTTGAAAAGGGTGTGCCTTCACCTTCCGATCTGTGCTGCGATGGCAATCTCTGCACCGGCACAGACCTTCACCACTCTGGTGGATTTTAGCCTTTTCAACGGGACCAAAGGCGCAAGGCCAAATGGGCCCGTTGTCCAAGGTACTGACGGAAAGCTGTACGGAACAACCAACACGGGTGCGGGGCCGACTTCATATGGCACGGTCTTCAACCTCACGCCAGCGGGCAAGCTTACGGTTGTACATAGCTTCAACTCGACCGATGGTGCTAATCCTGCTGCTGGACTACTCTTAGCTACCAATGACAATTTCTATGGAACAACTGAGTATGGCGGGCAAACCAGCGTGTATTGCAACTATGGCTGTGGTACGATTTTCAAAAATCACCCCGAACGGCACGCTAACTACCCTCCAGGAGTTTGATTCTTTCACGGATGGCAGTTTGCCCCTTGCGGGTCTAATTCAGGCCGCAAACGGTAACTTCTACGGGACGACACCATTTGGCGGTACCACCCTCGGCATCAACTTTGGCACTGTTTTCACGATTACACCTACAGGTACTCTCAAGACGCTTTATAGCTTTTGCTTCAATTACCCGACCTGCAATGCTGGCACCTCACCCCAAGCCGGTTTAATTCAGGGCAACGACGGCAATTTCTATGGAACGACGACACGACTAGTAACCGGTAATTATCCTGCGACAATCTTCAAGATCACTCCAGGAGGCACGCTGGACACGCTTTACAGTTTTTGTGCCCAACAGCCGTGCGCTGACGGTGCATGGCTGGCCCTAGCTAATGATGGGAATTTGTATGGGACGACCGAATTGGGGGGAGAGTACGGCTATGGCACAGTTTTCAAGATCACTCCAACCGGGACATTTACTACCCTGCATAACTTCGGCTATACAGACGGAGCGTATCCCATCGCTGCACTGGTTCAGGCCACTGACGGTAATTTCTACGGGACAACGATGGGCGGGTCGGGAACAGCGTGTGGTTCGGATGGATGTGGGACCCTCTTCAGAATCACTTCAAGTGGCACGCTGGATACGCTTTACCGCTTTTGCTCTCAAGCGAACTGCGCAGATGGTCTCAGTCCGAGCAGCGGGCTGATTCAAGCCACTGATGGGAATTTCTATGGGGCAACTCCATTTGGGGGGACAGAGAACGATGGCACCGTATTCGAGCTCTCTGTTGGGCTTGGCCCGTTCGTCAAGACCCTGCCCGCATCCGGCAAAGTGAGGTCTGCCGTCAAGATCCTCGGCACGAACCTGACGGGCGCAACCAATGTCACTTTCAACGGTGTAGCGGCCGCCTTTACTATCGTTCGGCCCTCCCTGATCACGGCCACTGTGCCAACTGGAGCGACCACCGGCACGGTCCAGGTCGTGACACCCACAGGCACGCTGTCGAGCAACGTGGTTTTTCGAGTACGCTGATTTTCAGCAGCGGAATTCATCTCTTTGGGACGAACCGCGTGAGAGGATGAAGAATTCATTTAACTGAAGACTGGCGTGATACACATGTTCGCCAATGACATGAAGAGCACGAGATGGAGATTTTTAATGGAGTTCATTTCTTCGACCTGGATTGAGTCGTTGTGCATCAGAAATTTGAGTCAAGTTTGCCTGCCGATCTGTGCCCCGGTCACTTCTATTGTGCCGGGTCGAAACCTAAGCAAGCGTAATGAATCTTGGAATCTCCGCTTTAGTGCAGACGAAAGATTTCCGGTTGTTCGACGGGGCCGTACAATAGCATGCAAGTCCCGCATGAGGCAGCCAAACCCGACACGCGCCTCTCACTCAGCCGTTGACTCCACCAGCCCGATACGGTGCTCCAGCCGGCGCAGTCGTCTGGTGATTGCCTTAATCGACCCGCGTCACGCGGGATTGCCCTGCGGAGCACAGCCTTTCCAAGCCCGGATGCCCAGCCCGGACTTGAGCTTTGACGGCGCCGATCTCCGCAATGCTTGCGGCCTCCTTGACGGCATTGCCGGGCGTTTTCCCGTGCCCTTCCAAATGCAGATACTGGGTCAGAAAGTGCAGTCTTCGCTGTTTCAGCACGCCGCGCCCGGCGAATCTGCTTGCCTGCCCTCTCGAATCGGAAATGGAGATCGACGTGCCCGGCATTGTCTTGTTGGAGCCGGTAAGTGCGGAAAGACGGCCCCAAACTTTGGGGAACGTCTTGACCACATTGGAGACGGCTACCTGCCTGGTGGCGTTCGCAGACAACAGTAAGGGCACTTGCTCCTCTCTACACCCGGGGAGGGCTCAGGGTGGATGTGCCCAGCAAAATTCCATACGGAGACACGAAATGACCCGACGAAGAGCATACACCGGAATTGCAACGTGGCTGGCGCTGTGCGCCGCGGCGGCAGCCCAGGCACCGCAGCCCAAGTTCGCCGTGCTGGCGCGGATCGGCCATTCCTCCGCTGGGCTGGTGCAGGGCCTGAACGGGCTATTGTATTCAACCACGATCGGGGCAGGCAGGGAGGGCGGGATCCCCGGCAATGTTTTCGAGATTACCACCGGCGGTAACCTGACGAAGGTCCATGCGGTGGGCGGCTTGTCCTATACGGGGCTGCTGTTGGCAACGGATGGCAACTTTTACGGGACCACCTTCAAAGGGGGGGAGCACCTCGGCGGTACGATCTTCCGTTTGACGCCTTCCGGCGAGATGACCAACCTCTACTCATTCTGTGCACAGGCCAACTGCTACGACGGCGCATCTCCCAGGGGGGCGCTGATCCAGGGTACCGACGGAAACCTCTACGGCACGACCACGGTTGGCGGCCCGGAGTGCACCGAATACGCCTACGAATGCGGGACTGTCTTCAAGATTACGCTGGGGGGTGAAATCACAACCCTGTACACGTTCTGCCTCCAGGCGGGCTGTCTGGATGGCGAGGGCCCTCAGGGGGCAATTGTGCAGGCCAGCGATGGCAACTTTTACGGCACAACCGACGGCTTCGGAGCTGGAGGGGGTGGAACGATATACCGCCTAACGCCAACGGGTGCCTTAACGGTGCTCTACAACTTCTGGGCGGATGACGACTACGGTCCGTCAGGAGGCTTAGCGGAAGGGCCCGACGGCGCTCTCTATGGAGCAGCCTACCCTACCGTCTTCAAAATCACGCTGGACGGAACGTTCCAGGTAGTGGCGACGCTCTGCCCTGGGCCGAGATGCGGTTCCGCGTACGCGCCGCCGGTTCCCGCGACCGACGGCTACTTGTATGGGACGATTGCGGGCGGGGGCAAGAATGGCGAGGGAACCATCTATCGCATCACGACGTCGGGAGATCTGACGGTGCTTCACAGCTTCTGTTCGCTCCCAAACTGCAAGGACGGCGCCGAACCAATGGGACCGATCCTCCAGGCCACGGACGGGAACCTTTACGGGACAACCTATGGCGAGGGGGACGAGGGGGACGGAGGCGTCGTCTACAAGCTGTCGTTGGACCTTGCGCCGTTCGTGACGCCCGTGCCGGCTTTCGGAAGCTCAGGGCAACAGGTTTCGATTCTCGGCAACAACCTCACGGGAGCGACCGCCGTCTCATTTAACGGCACGCCCGCCGCATCGTTCACCGTCAACTCGACCGGCTCCGCCATCACGGCAACAGTTCCCGGCGGCGCCGCCAGCGGTTCGATCCAGGTCACGCTCGCGAACGGTACGACCTTGACCAGCAACGTGCAGTTCCAGGTGCTGGAGTAAACCGCTTGCTTACGCGCGCGGCTCAGAAGTGTCGCGCTGTGTGTAAGGAAGCGGTCCCCACAAGCCTAAGATTCACCGTGCTGGCGCATGATGCCAGACGTAGCGGGAGCAGAGTCGCGGGCTAGGAGCCGGACGCTACGGACGGGAGGATGTCGATATAGAACGGCATGCTCAGGTCGGTATCTTGCGAGACCGTCACGGGCACTTGCTGGCCGGTAACCGACGCGGTCAGCACAAAGCCGATCAGCAGATTGCCGGAGCCATCCTGCGCCTGCTGAATGGTGAAGAACGGAATGCTCACGCCGCCTTCAGCGACTCCCACGCGGCTGGGGGCGGATACCACGTTGGGGTCCATGCCGCTCACGATCAGCGTGATGGTGGTGCTCGGGGCCGCGGATTGCGGCGCCGCACCCAACACCACTCCCGTGGCCGACACGACGCTGACGATGACCGGCGGCGGCGGATCGATTTGCACCTCAATGGAGTACGCTTGTGTCGCGCCGTTGTTGAAATCCAACTCGACGGGTCCGGTAGGGGTTCCCGGCGGGATCACAAAGTTGATCTGCGTGGGCGAAGTGTAAAGGATCTGGGCTGGCGTACCCGCCACGGAAATCGCCGGCGCGCCCGCGGCCGCTTGCAGATTCTGGCCGTACAGGGAGGCGTTGGCCCCTGGATATAGGCTGTTCTGCAAGGGATAGTAAGCGTTGAGAACAGGCAGACTGATGACGGGCAAGCTCGGATTCGCCGCCACAACCTGGAACCTAGGGTTCTGCTCATAAACCTGGAATCCGGAGATTACGCTGGCCACCGTCTGTTGCTGAATAGCCGTCGGAGAAATCGTCACGTTGGCGATGGCCTGCGTGCCGCCTGGCAGCACCCACAGGCGCCGCACGGCCACGTCGCCCGAACCAAATCCCAACGTAGTCAGTCCATCCACGAATTGCATGCCGGCGGTGGCATTGACCGTCACCATGGCGGACACTCCCTGCGGCAATTGCGAAATGGAGATATTGGCGGCCGGCAAACTGCTTTGCGGATAAGTATATGTGAACGCGCCCGGCGTCTGGGACATCAGGAAAGTCGAATTTTGGCCATCTGAGTTATATACGGTAACGGTGGATGTCTGACCGCTGGCGCCTGGCGGCGGGAACACGGAAAGCGAGCCGGACTGGCCGGTGGCATCGGCCGGATTGGCCGCGTAGGGCGTGTCGACTTGTCCGGGCAGGCTATCGAAGTAGACCTGGCTGTAAGGGGTCAAGCCGGTGCCGCTGACGGTGACCGAGCCATCGGAATTGGGAGTGACGGCAGTCAACTCGGGCGGCGGATTCCCCACCACCTGGATGGCCTTCGGCAGCACGAAGATATCGTCGGGCAGCGTGAATAACAAGTGCTCGGGACCGGGGGTGGGCGACGACAGATAGTTGAAATACGAAGCCAGCAGCATCACGGAGACCGAAGCGTCCGCATCCTGGTAGGCGTTGGTTCCATAATCCGCCAACCAGCCTCCCGGAGCGCCCAGCGCGAGGACGCTTTGTACGTTTGTGGAACTGGTCCCGTAGGTGATGCCGGTGCCCTGTGCCACTACCTGCGGGACGGCATTCGCATTGTTCGCATTCAGATAGGCCGGCTGCAGATAGCCCGCCTGGCTGTTCGGATACTGATCAGGAGGATACCAGTAAGATGTGACATCGAAGACTTCCACCGCCGATCGCGGCTGCACGGAGAAATTGATGCCGCCCCTGCTGGCGCCCTGCTTAATCCAAATCGTTGCGAACTGCGCCGGATCCCAGGTGCCATTGGAGGCGCCATTGTAGAAGACGCTGACAAACGGCCCGCTGGCGGGTATCGGATTGCCGTTCGGATCGAGCGGAGAGGTAATGTTGGCATCCACCGCCGGCGGCAGTGGATGTACATACACCCAATAATTTCCCGGCGGCAAGCCGTCGATTTCGTAAGACCCGTCCGGCCTTGTCAGGTTGCTGACGGCCGACCCGTTGGGCAGAATCGCGACGACTGAAGCCATATGCACGCCTTGTCCGCCCATGGTCACCTGCCCGCTGATGGAGCCGTATCCGGCCGGGAATCCGCCCGCGGGATAGAGCGTTGAGACGCCGGCGATATCGTCCGCATCGAGCGGCAGGGCGCGGTTTGTGGCGCGCGACACCGCGGTGGACATGGTCGCGGATGTATAAGTGTGCTGCAGCCCGATGGCGTGTCCGATCTCGTGAACCAAAACAGTGAAGAAAAGCTCCGAATAACTCGGCCCCGTGTAACCCTCCGAGCTGGCCTGCGCCGGCGGCTGGGACAGGCTGCTGTTGAGGGTGATCGTGGAGCCCGTAATAGGCACGAACTGGGTTCCATCCGGCGCCGTAGCAGTGTTGGTGGCAACCGTGACGATGGCATAGGCCAGCACTCCCGGCGTCATCTGGTCGTCGAAAACGACCTCGCCGGTGGGGACGGTTTGATTCGTGCCGGCGGCCTGCAGGCCGCCAAAGGCCACTCGCAGACCCGAACTGGGCACTACGTTCCAGACTTGGGTGGCATTGCGAATTTGCTGCAGCAGAGAAGGAAAACTGTCGTTCGCAGTATAGCTGGACGGCCCGGAGGTGGAGACGAAGAAGGTGAGCGTCTGGTCCGGCAGCGCCGCGAGGTCGAATCTCTCCAATGCGACCTGGTACGGTGACGTCGAATTCAGATAGTGAACATAGTGGTAGTAAGCCGCCGATGGAGTCACCGCGGCAGCCAGAACCCCCGCGAGCAGCGATACTGTTTTCAGCCGCGGCATTATGTCGTGCCTCCCGCGGAAATGGCGGAAATCAGTTGCTGCAGCGGCATGCCGATGGACTGGCTCTTGGCCACCTGTCCAGTACCGGGCGTCAGGATGGTTTCCGTGGCGGGCATCTGCACCGCCGTCATGTTGCCGGAAGCGCCCTGCAGATTGAACACGCCTTGGGTGAAGCCCATAGTGTAGGTTCGGCCCTGGTTGGATGTCCACAAGAACAGAACGTATTGCTGGCCTGTGACCAACTGCGGCACGCCCGGACAGGTCTGGCGCATGCCGTTGGCGGCGCCGCCGGGGACCATCACGTCGATGGCGCTCTGGGCGGGGCCTTTCCACTGCGCCATCACGCTGACCTTATAGTGCGTATAGATAACGTTGCCGGTGAACGAGGCGGAGGATCCGGCCACCTGCGCCTGCACGATGGTGGTGGATTTGGAGATCAGGTCGTTGAGGCTGAGCAGTTCCAGAGTGGCGCCCCGGGCGGGCGCAAGGAAGGCGGCCAAGCACAGGGCGGCTCTTACGAATTTCAGCACTTTCAGCACGACACGGCTTGAGGCAATTGGCATACCAATTCAAGTTATTGAAAATACAATACTTAATTCTATTGAGCCCGAGCCGGCTGGGTTGCTTGGACACGCCCCGGTGGCGCTATGTCCCAGATTTAGCTAAGAGCGGGTTCTGGAGAACCCGCGCAGGCGTGGACGCCCGCCCCACACTATTTTCTCACGATCAGGAGGGGTATACGCAGCTCGTGGCGCACAGGATTAATTGTATTGCCAAAAATCAGATCTTTCAAGCGGCGATGGCCGTGCGCGCCCATCACGATCAAGTCCGGGTGGATTTCCGAGGCGTACTGCACGATCTGGCTACCCGGCCGGGGCGAGTGCACGATGGCGGTTTCGACATCAATGCCATCGGCGCGCAGAGCGTCGGCGATGCGCTCCAGGTAGTTTTCGCCGGCTTCGACCTCCGCGGTGGACGATAAAGGTCCATAGATCCGGCTGGTGACGCCTTCTTCCACGTGCAGCAGGTAGAGTTTGGCGCCGTGCATTTTGGCCATGGCGGCGGCGTGGCTCAGCGCCTTTTGGTCCAGTTCAGTATGATCCAGCGGGACCAGAATCCGGTGGTATTCGAGGGCTGCGGGCGGCGCGGCGCCGGGTTCGGGAATGCCGATCGCCGCGCTTCCGAAGCCATGCCGCACCCAATGCGCGATCAGCGGTTCAAACGAAATCCAAGCCAACAGTCCGGCGATCCCGGTTCCGGCCATCGCCAGTGGGAGCCACACGATCGGGCGGTTGGCGGAGGTGCCCAGCAACTGGCCCAAGCCATCCACCAGCAGCCAGATGTTGAGCGCCAGGATCAGGATTGCGGCGGCCCACGAGAGCCATCGCACCCAAAGCTTATTGGCGAACGCGCCCATGCGGCGGCGGTCGCTGGTGAAATGAATCAGGGGGATGACGGCGAAAGGCAACTGCATGCTGAGAATCACCTGGCTGAGGATCAGCAGTTGATAGGTGCCCTTGTCGCCCGAAATGTAAATCACGACGGCCGCGGGAATGATGGCGATGGTGCGCGTGATCAGGCGGCGCAGCCAGGGGCGCATGCGGATGTTCAAGAAACCTTCCATCACGATCTGGCCCGCCAGCGTGCCGGTGAGCGTGGAGGATTGGCCGGAACACAGCAGCGCCACGGCGAACAGGATACCGGCGAAGGCCGTGCCCAGCAGCGGGACCAGCAGCAGGTGCGCCTGCTGGATTTCGGTGACCACCACGCCATGCTGGAAGAAGACCGCCGCGGCCAGGATCAGGATGGCCAGGTTCACCAGCAGCGCGGCATTCAGCGCCACCACCGAATCCACCAGATTGTAACGGCAGGCGCGCCGCTTGCCGGCCTCGGTATGGCCGATCTGACGGGTCTGCACGAGGGCCGAATGCAGGTAGAGATTGTGCGGCATCACGGTGGCGCCCAGCATGCCGATGGCGATATACAGGGTCTTTCCATTGATGCGCGGAATTACCCCCAGCAACACTTGCGACGCCACCGGCTTGGCCAGCACGATCTCGATGCAAAAACAGGTCGCCATGACGGCGATGAGGGCCAGAATAAACGCTTCGACGTAGCGGATGCCGAGGCCCTGGAACCACAGCAGCAGCAGCGTATCGGCGGCCGTGAGCAGGACGCCGATGAGCAGCGGAATGTGAAACAGCAGATTCAGGGCGATGGCCGCGCCCAGCACCTCGGCCAGATCGCAGGCGGCGATGGCGATCTCGCAGAGCACCCAGAGCGCGATGGTGACGGGGCGCGGATATGTCTCGCGGCAGGCCTGGGCCAAGTCGCGGCCGGAAACGATGCCGAGGCGGGCACTGAGGGTTTGCAGAAGAATGGCCATGAAGTTGGACATGATCAGCACCCAGATCAGCGTGTAGCCGAAGCGCGCGCCGCCTTCCAGATCGGTGGCCCAATTGCCGGGGTCCATGTAGCCGACGCTGACGAGATAGGCGGGCCCGGCGAAGGCGAACATGCGGCGCCAGACGGGCATGTCGGCGGTGCCGACGGTGGAATGCACGTCGGCGAGGGAGCGGGCGGCGGGCTTGGCGGTGGTAATCACAGTGTCGGATTATGGCTTAACTACAGTTAACACAGGTAGGGTGGGAGTGTCAAACGGCTTGGGCTATCGGGCGGCGAGCCCGGTGGCAACGAGAGCTTCGCCTCAGCAAATGTAGAAAGTAAAAACTCCAGCTTCGCTGGAGGCGTCGAGATGAGTCTCGACGCGGCACGCCACGGGCGTGCGCCACGTCAACGCAGGACTACCTTCGCCAGCCCTGCGTTATTGGCGCTGTCCAGCACCCGTATGACCACCAAGTGCTCGCCCGGCGTCAGCTTATCGAGTGACAGCACAAACTTCTCCTGCTGCGAATCGATCACGCCGTCAGCCGCTTCCAGCGGTACCCACCCCGTCGCGTCCAGCGAGTACTCGCAGCGCCGCAGCGGCGACGCCGCATCCCGCGCGTCGAATTCGATTTCCGCGGTAGCTCCGTTGCGCTTCACCGGCCCCACAGTCACCACCGGCGGCGTGTTGTCGATCATCACCGGCGCGCTGGTCAGGTCCGCTTCGCGCGCGGTCGACGGCGGATTCACTTCGCGGTCCGACGCCAGCACGCGGAAGTAGTATTTGCCGTCGGCCAGGACGTCGCTATCGAAGGTGAAGCCGTTGTCGTGCAGGTCGCCCTTCAGCAGCATCCAGCGGCGCTCGTCGTCGGCGCGGAAGTAGAGATTGTAGACCAGGCGGTCGCCATCGGGATCTTCGGCTTGCCAACTTATCGTGATCTGCTGCGCGGCGGCGCGCGAAAGAGTCTGGGTAGGTGTGCCGGCGGGGCCGGACGCGCTGGCGTCGCCCGTATCGGTGACAGTCACCGTGTAAGGCGAGATAGACTGCTGCTGGATCGCCTTGCCGGTCGAGGCGGCCATCTGCAGAGTCACATTGATGCTATGCACGATGGGTGGCGAATTCTGCGGCAGGTAGGCCAGAGTCACATTATCCAGGATGGGAGTCACACCGCCCGCGCCGGAAAACTCGGCCTTCCACTGGATGTAGCGGGCGTTGGGACTGATGATCGGAGAGGCGGCCGGCTCATGCAGCGGGTCTGACCAATCGCTCCAGGTTTTATCAGGCTTGGCGGAGTTGCCCGAACGCGTGCGGAACACCAGCGCGGTGGAGGGCACGGTCTCGGAGCGCCAGCTTAGGCTGCCCCAGCGCGCGGCCGTGCCCGCGTCGTGCACGGGCGATTCGTAAGAGCCGGCCGCGCCGGGACCTTCGCCCAGCCGGTAGATGCGTCCCATGTCGCCCGTGGCTACCAGCACGGAGCCGGACGAGGGCAGCAGGCGGGTGGCCTCGCCTTCGTTGGTCTGCAACACCAGCGTGATCTTGCGGTCGTGCGACAGTCCGTAGATGCGGCCGTTGGTATCGGTCGAAAACAGGATCTGGTTGGGGAGCGCCAGTAAGTCGTAAGCGTTCTCTTCCTTGGAACTCCACAGTGTCTCTACTGTATTATCCGGATTGATGCGGTAAATGGCGGAGCGTTCCACGCCGGTAAGATCCGGCGTGGCAGTGAACTGCGTAGTCACCTGCGGCGTGGGCGCGGGTTGAGTGAGCTTGGAAGGGTCCTGCTGCGCTTTGATTTCCGCGCCGGGCTGCGTGTTCTGCGCTTCCACGGTAACCGATTGAGGCGCGCCTTGCACGATGACTCCGCTTCCGCTTCCCGACTGAGATGCCTGCGTGGCGGCCTGCGCGCGCTTGGCCAGAGATCCGCCCAGCGCGGCCACGTACACAGTGCCATCCGGCTGGGGAAGGATGGAGCGGATCTCGGGCAGGCTGGCGTCGTACAGCACGAAAGCCTTGTCCTTGGCGGTTACGCGATACAGAATGCCATTCGGCTCGGTGCCGGCCAGCAAGCGGCCTTTCGCATCCACGGCCAGGCCGGTGACGTGCGATTGGCCGGTATCGTAATACAGTTCGCCCTCGCCCGCGGATGTCACGCGGTAGATTTTGCCCTGATCGCCGGTGCCCACATAGAGCGCGCCGTCGGGTCCCGTTGCCAGCGACCATATATAGCGGGTCTTGGGCGCGAAGTATTCGGTGGCTTGACCCTTTTCGATGCGATAGACCTTGCCATCGGGCGACGTGCCTGCGTAGAGGACGCCTTTGCGATCAGTGGCGATAGCGAAGATTTCAGGCTGGTCGGAAGTCCAAAGTAGCGAACTCGCGCCCGAGGGATCCACCTGGTACACCCGGCCGCGATGACCCGTGGCCACGTAGACCACGCCGTTTGCGCCCTCGGCCACGCTCCACACCACAGCTTGGCCGGAAGAGAAAAGCGTATCTACCTTGGGCGCCAGTGTCAGACGACCGTCGCGGCTGAGGGAGACGCCTTGAAACTGGCCGCGGATGAAATCCTGATAGCTAGTCATCTCCCAGGCTGTCGTGGCGGACGCCTGGGCGGAAGGGATCAGCGTGGTAAGTAGGAGCACCGCGGTGGACATGCGGCTGAGTGGGCGAGGGGGCGAGGGGGCGAGCGGGCGAATCATTCCTTCACCTCGACCTCGACCGTTTTCGATCCGTTGATCACGCTGTCGCCGGCGCCGATTTCCAGTTCGGCCACCTTGGAATTGCGCGTCTGCGTGATGCTGCCCTGCCCGCCTTGCGAGCCGCCCAGGATCATGGCGATGGAGGGCGGCGGGTCGGGGAAGTCCGCGCCTTCCAACTGAAAGGCGGGCTCCGGACGCCACACCCGCACATAGGCCTTGGTATTGGCGCGCAGGCTGTTGACCGTCGAGAGCAGTTGCGAAATGGATTTCGGCTGTGCGCCGATGATCTGGCGCAATTCCGCGAGGTTGGTCGTCATGCCGTCGGCCACGGTGAAATAAAGAGGTCCGGGCGTGATGCCCTGCGGGACCTGGTACACGATGGTGCGCGGGATTTCCGCGCCATTCTCGCCCACCAGCATGGTGGTCAGTTCGACTTTGCCGCCCGCGCGGACTTCGCGGCGTCCCACGTAAACGCTATCGATTTGAAACTGCTTCTTGGCGTCGAAGGATTCGATATCCAGCGCCACCTTCTTCACTTCCAGCGCTTCGAATCCGCTCTGTAGCACGTAGGCCAGCGGGATGGCGGTAGAAAGCGAAGCGATCAGGGCGGAGCCGGTGTCGGCGGCGTACATATTATTCACTTTCAGCGGCGCGGAAGATCCCTGAAACTCGATTTCGCCGGTGACGCGGAAGCTGGAAGCGCCCACCGTGCGCTCGGTCGTGTCGATGGTGTTGAAGACGGCCATCTGCACCAGCAGCGGCGAAAGGAAGCGGTCGTTCACCATTTCCATCTGGTAGTTGTCCAGGCGCTTGCCGCCGCGCGAGACGGATATGGAAATGGGCGCCATGGCGGCGGTGCGTCCGAGCTCGCCGGCGATGGCGGTGTTGCGGTCCTGCAGTATGGCGCCCATGGTTTCCTTCGGCGCGGAAATCTTGAAGGACGCCGACAGGTTGGGCAGCAGCGCCAGCACCTCCGATCGCGTGAAGGGCAGGGCCGTGGAGCCGACCGCCAGGAAGCGATGCCCGAAGGCGTAGATGCGGTTGCCGTCGATGTACGTGACGGTGCCGTCCGCGCCGATGCTGAGATCGCCGGTCATCAACTGCACGCTGATCATGGAGCCGGGCTTCAGCGTGGAGGGGTCGCCCATGTGCTGGCTCGAAGGCCCACCGGCGGAAAGGCCCTGCGTAGGTTCCAGACCCAAGACGCGAAGCTGGGGCGCGAACGAATCGAGCGTATCGCGCGTGAATCCGCTGAACGCAACGGGCGTGGCGATGTCCATCAGTTTGGAGTCGCGTATAGCGGATTCCAGGCGGCCGGGCAGCAGGCGCGTGAGATCGTTAGCGGCGTAGAGGGACGCCAGCGAGATTTCGTTGCGGGCGACCTGGCTGGGGGGCGGGGTGCGGCCAGCTTCGGTCACGCGCACCATCTCTTCAATGGGACGGATGCCGGTAATGGCTTCTTTCGAAAAAGGAAACGCCAGCGCCACGGCGCCAGCCAGCTTGCCGTCGATGTAGACCGGGCTGCCGCTCATGCCCTGCAAGACGCCGGTTTCGGCCAACGGTCCGCCGGATAGGCGCGCCAGTATAAGGTTCTGCTTGGGGCCGATATTCTCCAAAACGCCAAGGATTTCCACCTGAAACTGCTCGATGCGGTTGCCGGAAAAGACGGTCTTGCCGACGCCGTGCAGGCCGGGCTGGATGTCTTTCAAAGGGAAGAACGCCGTCTGGGCGTGCAACGCCGCGGCTAGAGCGAACACCAGCGGGACTGCGAATCGCGGCACGGTTACTATTCTAGCGTGGAAAGGCATGGAACCACAGAAAGAGGGACGCCTTCAGGAGGCTCTGGGTTCCCTACCCAGCGGAAATGGAGCCACAGATGGACACGGATGCACACAGATAACAGCAGACAAGCCAATGGAGGCCCCGTTATCCGTGCTTATCTGTGTCCATCTGTGGTTCCTGTGCTGTTACTTTTTCTTTTCTTTCTCGACTTCCACGCCTTCCGGGATGCCAAAATGCCCGCCGAGTTCGCTCAAGCTATCCAGGTCGATCGCGCCCACTATGTTGACTAGGGTCAGTTCCTTCGGTTCCATGGCGATTATGGCCAGCCCTCCGATGCCCTTGCCTTCGTTTTTGACGTAAACTTCCACGGTTTCGCCCTGTTCGCTGCTGTGCGTGCCTACGATGCGCTCCCAATCCGGAGGGTGCAACGGCGCGCGGAAGGACTCCACATCGGCCGGCGAATATTCTCCCGGCTTCTTGAACTCGAAGGTTTTGACGTAGATGCCTTTCAATCCGCCGACCATTTTCTTGACCTTGGCTTCGTCCTTGTCGTCGTCGGACAGGAATTTTGCCGCAAACCGCAGCAGCGATCCGCTTAGGTTGACGTCCACCGTGTCGCTGGCGCGGGCGGCCAACTTGTCGAAATTCCACTGCACCTGCTGGGCCGGGGCGGCGCCCGCCAGCAGCAGCGCGGCGATCAGGAATCCGGCGGCTTTCATGAATTACCTCGATGCGACAGCATTTGAACCTTCCTCTGCGCCTTGTTGAGCTTGCTGCCGGCGATGCGCATAGCCAACAGGACCTGGTCTTTGGCGCGCTCACCCTCATAATGCCGGTATTCCAGGCCTCCTGTGGTCAGCAAGAGCGCGGCGGCCATGCCGCCCACCCAGCGAACCCACAGTTGTTGCCACGGCTGGGCCGCGCGGCGTACGGGTGCGGCGGCAACGCGCGCCAGTACCCGGTCCGTGAAATCCGGAGAGGGTTCGCGTCGCTGCAATGCCGACCTCAGTTCGTCTTCGAATGATGCCATAAAATCCTGCTCCTTCCCACTAAGACAGGCCCGAGGCCTGTCCGGCTACGCGGGACAATTTCTCGCGCAACAGCGCCAGCGCCCGCTGCAATTGACTCTTCACCGTGCCTACCGGGATAGCCAGGACCTTGGCGATTTCCGCCGGGTCCAGATCCTCCTGGTAGCGCAATACCACAATGGCGCGCGCCTTTTCAGGCAGCGCGGCCACCAATTTCCGGAGCGCCGTGTCACGTAACGGATCGGCCGCCGGCGTAACCGCCACCGGCTCCGGCGCGTTTTCCAGGCTCACCATGGGGCGACGCTGGCGGCGGCGCGCTTCGTCCAGCGCGCGATTGCTGGTCACCCGGCGCAGCCAGAACAGCACGTGATCGGGCGATTCCATCTCCGCCAAGTGCTGGTGCAGCGACAGAAACACATCTTGCGCCAGTTCTTCG
>Ga0302325_10011939_pt1 | contig 18689 bp, 12 predicted proteins | sample Palsa_T0_2_FD_201948 | JGI IMG/M metagenome (GOLD analysis project Ga0302325, IMG submission 201948) | Peat permafrost microbial communities from Stordalen Mire near Abisko, Sweden - Palsa_T0_2 | ecosystem: Environmental > Terrestrial > Soil > Palsa > Peat permafrost | place: Sweden: Abisko...
GCCCGCAGTGTCTCCACTGAGCGCGCGAGCGGAGTCGAGCGAGGAGTGCAGCGAAGCGAAACGACGAGTCGAGCGGAGCGAGTGCACATGGTGAACCGGGTATCCCGTTAACCAAGTGCACATGGTGAACCGGGTATCCCGTTAACTAAAGAGAATCCGGCTGGTCGACCGGCGACGTGTTGCCCAACGCGTCGTAGAAGTAGCGGAGCGAGAGCACCGCGAGGGACGAAGCGTGCTCGGAGATGAGGTCGTGCCGGTAGGCCACCTCGACGCTCCAGCGCGGGTCGATGTACCCGAACCCGGCAGAAGCCGCGTTGATGTTCATCCCGGCGTCGTATCGCCAGCCGCCCCTCAAGGCGTAGTGGTTGTCGAGGAAGACCTCCGCGCCGGCCATGGCGCGCCCGCGCGTAGCACCCCACGTCGTGAAATCGAGCAGGCCGTCCGCCTCGATGGAGAAGATCGACGTCGTGTAGCCGATCCCGGCCGCCGCCGTAGTCGGGGCGAGCGACGAGCCCGGGTTCGTCAGGTTGTGCCCGACGACCGCGATGCGGAGTCCCTCGACGAGGGTCGCCGTCGCGCCAGCATCGAACGTGATGAGGTTGTAGAGCGGCCCGCTGCCGCCGTCCGAAACGGGGCTCGGGCCGAATGGACCAGCGCCGCGCGCCTGGCCCACGCGAAGCCAGCGGCCCGTGACGCCGAACGAAAGGTGGTCGCCGAGCGGCAGCGCGAGGGCCAGACGGCCGTCGATCCACTGGCGTTGAATCCCCTGCGGATCGAACTCGGACCAGGTGGCCCCAACGCCGCCGGAGATATGCCCCGCGTTGAGGAGCGAGTCGACGATCGCCAGGCCGTACGTTTGACGCGTATCCTCCGGCCCGTAGGCGGCCAGAGCCTCGAGGTGGTAAACGCGCGCCAGCGGCATGTTGGCTGGATTGAGGTACAGGGCCGCGGTTGACACCCCCAGCGCGTTCAGTGCGTCTCCCATGGCGACGGGCCGCGGGCTCGGCACTTGCCCCAGGTCGTACGCTTGCGCCGGCGAAATGGACATCGGGGCCGCGCGCGCGCCAGTCGCAGCCAGAACGAGCGCGACAGTGGCTGCTGCTCGAACAAAGTAAGGTTCGATCGAGCGCACGGCCGGGACGCTAACAGCGGGGGCTACAAGCGACGAGTTTTTCACCGGAACCAGCGTCCAGTCACCGGACTGTTTCGGGAAAGACGCTGGTTCGGCGACTCTTGACAACCGGTTTGGGCCGAAAGAAGCGGACTCCTGGCATCGCCGCGAACCGACCTGACCGGAATCGAAAGGTGTGACGCACACTTCGCCGACGCGCCGTCCCGTGACGCTTGCGCGAAGGGTATTTCGCGGGTGGATTACAAGAAAAAGAAGCCAGTGATCTTGAGCGCTTGAGCCCAAATAAAACGAAGAGCATGGACTCGCGCCAACGGTGGGTGATAGCTCCTTGCCCCGTCGTCGGAACTGACGAACACGGTCGTCGCACCGAGTTCACCGGCAGGTAGCAGGCAGAGCCAATGGGCAGGGGTTGTAGGTAGGCAAGTGGGGCATAGCTCAGTGCGTGGGCTATGACGTTCAGGCGAGTCTAATCCGGGGGCGGTTCGAGGGTTCGGGGTCTCCGCGGGGTGCTGGTTGCTCTTCCGGTGCGTGAAGGCCGGTCCTGCACTGCCGTGCGTAGCTTTTGTCTTCAGCAGACGGGCGTTTCCAGGGCAGTGCGCGCGTCTCCACAGGCTGGGGGAAACTTGTGAGCTCCGGGCGACGTCCGCCGCCGGGTGTGTAGTCGTGGCTGCTTTCTTGTGGGTTCTTCAACGTAGGGCTGGCTCTCGAGGAAACGGTGCAAGCGAGGATGCAGAACCTTGAGTCGGGCGACTCGCCGGATGGGGTGTCGCCCGCCCTTCTGGGAGGGAGCTTGTCGTCCGAGGAGGGCGAGCGGGCGTGGATCCAGGCCGTCGCGTTCACCCGCGACAGGTCGCCTGCGAGCTTTGACCAGTGGTTCTCGGGCGTTCAGTTCGACGGATTCACCGATGGCGTGCTGAGCCTTCGCGCCCGGGACGAGTTCGTGCGGCAGTGGATCGAGGACTACTACCTGCCGACGCTCTGCGAGTGGCTCCGGGGGCACACAGGCCTGAGCATCCAGGCCCGCTGGAGCATCGACGGAGCGCTCGATCACCCCGTCGCCGACCGTCCGTCGTATCCGCCGGTTCGACCGCGCACGATCTCGGTTCGCCCTTTTCCCGTGGACGAGCCGTCCGGGGTTCGCGACGTCGGCGCCGCGGGCGGTAGCGACCCTCCCCCGCCGCCGGCTCCGCGCATCCACGCCGTTCCCGCGCCGATGGAGGCGCTGAACCCGAAGTCCACGTTCGGAAACTTCGTCGTCGGGCCGTCCAACCAGCTCGCTCATGCGGCGTCGATGGCCGCCGCGGGGGGCGGTGGCCGGCGTCACAACCCGCTCTTCATCTGCGGGGGCACGGGCCTGGGCAAGACGCATCTGGTGCACGCCATCGCGCACAGCGTGCGCGAGGATCGGCCGGACGCGCGCATCCTCTACATCAGCGCCGAGCGCTTCGTGAACGAGTTCGTGCAGGCGCTGCAGGACCAGAAGATGAACGACTTTCGCGCTCGCTACCGCGAAAAGTGCGACGTCCTTCTCGTCGACGACATCCATTCTCTCGCCGGAAAGACACAGACGCAGGAGGAGTTCTTCCACGCGTTCAACGCCCTCCACCAGGGCGGCAAGCAGATCGTCGTCACGAGCGACAAATACCCGCAGCAGCTCGACAAGATGGAGGAGCGGCTCGTCTCGCGGTTCCAGTGGGGCCTCGTCGCGGACATCCAGGCGCCGGAGCTCGAGACGCGCGTCGCGATCATCCGCAAGAAGGCCCAGCTCGAGCACATCGAGCTCGAGCCCGACGTATGCCTGCAGATCGCGCAGAGCGTCCGGAGCAACGTGCGCGAGCTCGAAGGGACGCTGATCCGGCTCGCGGCCAAGGCGTCGCTTCTCGGCAAGCCGATCGACATCGCCTTCGCGCGGACCGAGATCGCCGCGTCGGGCACGTCTCGCCCGAACGAGGCCAGCGTCGAAGACATCCAGCGCATGGTCTGCCATCATTTCAAGCTGCGCTCGGTGGACCTCGTCTCCAAGGATCGCCACAAGAGCATCGCGTTCGCGCGCCACGTGGCGATGTACCTCTGCAAGCAGCGTCTGAAATGCAGCTTCCCCGAGCTCGGAAGGGCCTTCGGCAACCGGGATCACACGACCGTGATCAGCGCGGTCCGCAAGGTCGAGTCGTTGCGTTCGAACGATCCCGAGGTGCGGGCCCACCTCGAGGCCCTCGAACGGAAGCTCGGCAGCCTCGACTAGTCGCTCCCCACCGGATTTGTCGCTCCAACTCGGGCACGGTGCTCTCCTTTCCGGACTCTTTCCGATTCGGCACGGCGACGGCCGCCACGCAGATCGAGGGCGGCTGCACGACGAGCGATTGGTACGCCTTCGCGCAGCAGCCGGGCCGGATCAAGGGCGGCGGCCGACCGGACGTCGCGTGCGACGGGTGGCGGCGATGGCGCGACGACCTGGCCATCCAGAAATCCTTGGGACTCGGCGCCTACCGGATGTCGATCGAGTGGGCACGCATCGAGCCTCGTCCCAACGAGATCGACCAGGCGGCGCTGGACGAATACCGGCGCATGCTCGGCGCGATGCGCGACGCAGGCATCGAGCCGATGGTCACCCTCCATCACTTCACCCTTCCCAAGTGGCTCGCCGACCGCGGCGGCCTGCTGGCCGAAGGGTTTCACACGCGGCTCGCCCGGTTCGCGCGCGTCGCTGCGGGGGCCCTGGGAGACGTCTGCCGGTTCTGGATCACCATCAACGAGCCGAACGTCCTGGCGGCGCAGGCCTACTTGCTCGGCGCGTGGCCGCCGGCGCGGCAGAGCCCCACAGAGGCCCTTCGCGCCCACCACAGGATGCTCGCGGCGCACGTCGCCGCCTACCGCGCGCTGAAGGACGTCCTGGGCGACGACGCTCAGGTCGGGGTTGCGCATCACCTGCGGTTGGCCCAGCCCGCGCGCCCCGAATCGAGCGCGGATCGAATGATGGCGCACGTCTTCGCTCGCGTCTTCAACGATTCGTTCGCACTGGCGACGTGCACAGGCCGCATGTACGGACCGCTCGACGTGCTCGTGACGGGACCGGAGGGATTCCGCGTCGCCGAGGCGCGCGGCACCCAGGACTTCTTCGGCATCAACTATTACTCGCGCGATGTCGTCCGGTTCTCCCCTGGCCACGCCGCGGAGCTCTTTGCGGAGCGCAGCGTTCCCCCCGGGGTCGAGGTCAGCGACCTTGGGTGGGAGGTGTACCCGGAAGGCCTCGGCATGATCGTGCGCGCGTGGGCGCAGCGCAGCGGGGTTCCCGTTTACATCACGGAGAACGGCATCGCCGATGCCACGGACTCGAGGCGAGGCCCGTTTCTGGTGCGCCACCTCGCCCAACTGGCGCGCGCCATCGCCGACGGCGTCGACGTGCGGGGTTACTTCCACTGGTCGCTGCTCGACAACTTCGAATGGGCCGAGGGCTACGGCCCGCGCTTCGGACTGGTCGAGGTCGACTACGCGACCCAGGATCGCCGCATCCGCGACAGCGGCCACCTCTACGCCAAGATCGCACGCGAGCGCGTGCTGCCTTAGAACCGGGCAGCTGGCGGGGAGAGCACCGTCGTGGGTATGCCGATGAGCGGCGTGTTCGATCCTTCGGCCACGATGCGGTTGCCTCCGCTGAGGTCTTGGATGTCGACGCTGATCTCGAGGGCGAGCGTGGGCGCGGCTCCGCCATCGGGGCCCCCGCCAGTGTCGCTGTCGGCTTCGTCTTCCACTCGAAGCCCGATGTCGAAGCCCGTGAGGCCGGCGATGACCGGCGGGATCCACGGCGAGTAAACGAGATCACCCGAGTTCGAGCGGTTCTGCGGGTTGAAGATGTTGTTGCAGACCTCCGTCGGATCGAGGCTGTTGTCGCCCGCATCCGCCTCGGCCTGCATGGCCGTCGAGCTCGCGAGGTAGTTCTCGACCGACGCCAGCTTGGTTGCGATCTCCTGCATGTCGTCCGTGAGGAGCGTGCCCTCGACGCGCGAATTGGCCGGCACCAGGTACTCGGTGTCGTAGCCGTAGTTCGGGTCCGTCTCTTCGTCGCTGACCACCGTGACCCCCGGCTTCCACCGGACGAACTCGTTCCACGGATCGACGAGGAGCCACACACTCTGCGCCGTGCTCTCTAGGTTCGTGATGACGAAGTGAACCTCGAGGCTCTCGTCGCCCGCGAGCATGTACGGGGCGTGCGGATAGGGCGTGCCCTTGGGCGCGGCTCCGAGCCCCTGGATCTCCGCCTGCGTAGGGCGGCGGATGGGCAGCTCCACATGCGTGTACACGTCGTACAGGGTGATGTTGCCGTCGCTGTACGAGGGCTGAACGGTGCCGTTCATGCCGACGTCCAGCGGGCCGTCCACCTGGTCGGCGCTCCCGTTGGAGCAGGCGACGGCGCTGCCCAAAGCAGCCCACGCCACGACGGAAATCGCGAGCCATCCCCGCGGGGGTCTAGCCCCCCCGCGCGTGGGGGGCCGAAGCCCAGCGGGGAAACGGAAGATCCGCGGCATCTTGAGCGCTCCCTCCCGATGAATCGGGTCCGTCCCTTGGCGCTGCGACGCGCGTGCCAACACCAACGGGTAGCCTATCATTGGCAGCGTGCCGGCGATTGTTGCTGCGGAGACCTTGCGGGTGGATGTCGCTGGCCTGCCGGCAGTGGACCGCCTGACGTTCTCCAGCGTCGGGGATCACGTCCTCGTGCTCGGCGCCGCTCGCGCGCTCTTCGAGGCGGCGGCGGGACTTCGACCCACGACGCGCGGCGACCTTCGCGTGCGGGGCCTATCTCCGCTCGACGCGGTGCGCTCGGGCGAGGCGGCCAGCGCTCCCCTCGATCCGCCGCTGCCGCCGGGGTGGACGGTCCTCGAATACGTGACGTGGAGCGCGCGGCTGATGGGCCAGGGCGCCGGCTCGGGGGTGCTCGCGGACGAGGCCATCGAGGCGATGGAGCTCGAGACGTTCCGGCGCGCGAAGCTCGGGTCGTCGTCGTACCACGTCCGCCGCGCGGCGGTGCTGGCCGGGGCGCTCGCGACGGGAGCGAAGACGCTCCTCGTCGAGGATCCTCTGGCGGGCCTCTCTGCCGAGGTGTCGCACTCGATTGCACGGCGCCTCGTCGCGGCGATGTCCGGACGTCGCACGGCGCTGTTCGCGCCGCGCGTCGCTCTGGAGTCGCCCGTCGCCGTGGCCGCGGACGAAGCCATCGTCATCGACGGGCCGCGTATCGCGCTGCAAGGGGCGCCGGTCGAAGTCGCCGGCCGCGCGGGCTTGTACGTGCTGCGCGTCGCGGGGGACGTCGCCGGCTTCGCGGACGCAATCCGCGCTCGGGGGGGCACGGTGCAGATGCCGCACGACGCCCCCGAAGCCCATCGCCTCAGCGTCCAGCTCGGCCCGCTCGCCACGCGCGATCTGTTTCGGCTCGCGGACGAAGCGCAGGCCGTCGTGCTCGAGCTTCGCCCCCTCGGGCACGCCTTCGCCTAGACTCCAGTGGCTTTGGGAAACTCGACCCGTACCGATGGCACCGACCTCGTGGAGACTCGTCACGACGACGCCGCCGCCGTCCCGGCGAAGTACTGGCACCCGCCCGTCGCGCGAAGCCGGCTCGGCGTGTACGCAGCGATCGGCGCGGTGGCTGGCGCCGTGCCGTTGCCCTGGGTGCCGGATGCCCTCGCCCGGCGCGTGCGTGGCGCGCTCGTGCACGACATCGCCACCCGCCACGGCCTCACGCTGGCGCCCGAGGCGCGGGCGGTGTTCGCGGAGCCGAGCGGCCCCAATGGCCCGCGCGGCGTCCTCGCGCAGGCGCTCCGCTTCGCGGGGACCAGGATCGCCCTGCGCGTCGTGACGAGCCTCGGCCCTCTCAATGCGCTCTGGCCCGCGCGCTCCGCGCTGCAGATCTTCGTGCTCGGTCACCTGTTCGATCGTTACATCGAGTTGTCGCGGACGGAGCGCGGCGCCCTCATCGACCTCGATGAGGCGCGGCGCGTGCGGCTCGCCATCGACAGCGCCATCGTCCGCGCCGTGACGGTCACGGCGGGACCGGAGCGACCATCCGCGACGTCCACCGAGGAGCGCGACGCGGCAACCGCCGTCGTCGATACCCTCCTCGGCTTCGCCGCCGGCCTCCCCGAGCGGCTGCTCCTTCGGGTCGAGGCAGCGTTCGACGATCTGCTTCTTCAATCCCATGGCTAGCCCGCGCGATGCCCTCGAGCGCGCGCGGCGCGTCGTCGTCAAGATCGGGTCGCGGACCCTGGCGGGCGGCGGCGACGTCTTCCACAGTCTCGCCGGCGCGGTGACGGAGCGACGCGGGACGTCCTTCGTCGTCGTCTCGAGCGGCGCCATCGCCCTCGGCATGAAGAAGCTCGGCTACCGCACGCGCCCCAAGGAGATGGCCAAGCTCCAGGCGGCCGCGGCGGCGGGCCAATCGCTCCTCATGCGCGCCTACGAAGAAGCCTTCGACGCCCGCGGTGTCGCGGTGGCTCAGGTGCTCTTGACCCACGCGGACCTCGCCGATCGGACGCGCGCCAACAACGCCCGCGCCGCGCTCGGCGCCCTGCTCGATGCAGGCGCTGTCCCGGTCCTCAACGAGAACGACTCGGTGGCCGTGGACGAGATCCGGTTCGGCGACAACGACCAGCTCGCCGCGATGGTGGCGCCCCTCGTCGACGCCGAGCTCGTGGTCTTGCTGAGCGACGTCGAGGGACTGCTCGACGGGGAGGGCCGCCGCATCCCGATCGTGCGCGACGTCGTGCGGGACGCGCTGCCCCACGTCCGCCGGTCGACGAGCGCCGTCGGCACGGGCGGCATGGCCAGCAAGATCGAGGCAGCACGCCGGGCGACGCTCGCCGGCGCCAACGTCGTCGTCGCGGACGCACGCGTGCAGGGGATCCTGGAGAGCGTGCTCTCCGGGCACGACGTGGGGACACTGTTCGTCGCCTCCACCGAGCGGCTCAGCGCGAAGAAATACTGGATCGCGTTCACCCTGCGCCCGAGAGGCGAGATGGTGCTCGACCGCGGCGCCGTCGAAGCGGTCCGCGCCAAGGGCAAGAGCGTCCTGTCCGTCGGGGTCCTGGGGATCCGCGGGGGATTCCGCGCCGGCGACGCCGTGCGGATCGTGGACGCCGAGGGCACGGAGATCGCCCGGGGGCTCGCGCGCTGCGGGGCCGCGGAGGCCGCCATCGCGTGCGGCAAGACCCGCGACGACCTCCCCGAAGCCCTGATGGATCTCGCCGTCCTGGTTCACGCCGACGATCTGGTCGTCGGCGTGCACGGCTGAAGGGCGGCGGCGCCCGTCACCAGATGTCGCAGCGCTGCCCGGCGGCGCGGACCATGGGCGCGCCCTCCGCGCACTGAAACGCGTGTGCGAACTCGGGCAGGTTGACGAGCGGGCCGTTCACCCGGAACCTCGGCGGCGAGTGCGGGTTCGTGGCCACGAGCAGGCGCAGCGCCTCGGGGCGGTAGTTCGCGCACCAGGCCTGCGCGAAGCCGACGTAAAACTGCTGGGTGGGGGTAAACCCGCCTAGCAAGGGGGTGGACGGCCGCGCCTTCTCCGTCCGCTCGAAGGCGGCGAACGAGAGGCGCAAGCCCCCGAGATCGGCGATGTTCTCGCCCAGGGTGAGCTTGCCCTTGATGTGCTGGTCGTCGACGGGGACGAAGGCGTCGTACTCGTGCTCGACGCATGCCGCGCGCTTGTCGAACTCGCCGCTGACCGGCGGGCTCCACCAGTCGCGCAGGTTGCCCATTGCGTCGAACTGACGGCCCTCGTCGTCGAAGCCGTGCGTGAGCTCGTGCCCGACGACCATGCCGATCGCCCCGAAGTTGAGGGCCGGCGACTGGTCGCGCCCGTAGAAGGGCTCCTGCAGGATGCCCGCGGGAAAGACCATCTCGTTCATGGTGGGCTCGTAGTAGGCGTTGACCGTCGGCGGCGTCATCTCCCACTCGTTCTTGTCGACGGGCTTGCCCACCTTGGTGAGCTGGCGCTTCACCTCGAACGCGCTCGCCCGCTGCGCGTTTTGCACGAACGACGCGCGGTCGATGGCGAGGCCGTCGTAGCTCCTCCACTTGGAGGGAAAGCCGATCTTGTTGGCGATCGCCGCGAGCTTCTCCTCCGCCTTGAGCCGCGTGGGGTCATCCATCCACGGGAGCGCCTCGAGGTCGGCCTTCATCGAGGCCTCGATGGCCAGGACCATGTCGTCCGCCGCGTGCTTGCCGTCCGCGCCGAGGTGCTCCTTCACGAAGGGCTGCGCCAGCGCCTCCCCCATCATTCGATCCGCGAACTGCACGCACCGCTTCCATCGCGGTTGCAGGGCCTTGGTCCCCGTCATCACCTGCCGGAAGTGAAACCACTCGTCGACGAACGCGTGCGACAGCCAGGGCGACGCGTCCTTGACGAGGTGCCAGCGCAGGTACGCCCGCCAATCCGCGGGCTTCACGGTCTTGGTCATCGCGTCGAGCGCTTTGACGAACTCGGGCTGCCCCACGTTGATGGCCGTGATGTCGGAGAAACCCATCGCCGTGAAGTACGTGTCCCACGACACGTCGGGCGCGATCGCCTTGAGCCCGGCGCGATCGAGGCGATGGTAGATCTTCTGCGGATCGCGAAGCTCGACGTTCGTCATCGAGGCCCCGGCCAGCTGGGTCTCGATGGCCATGATCGTCTTGGCCTCCGCCTCCGCCTGCTTGGCCGGCTCGCCGAGCAGCTCCAGGGTGCGGGCCACGTGCTTCTCGTATTCGGCGCGGATGTCCTTGGCCCGCGGGTCGTCGCGGAAGTAGTAGTCGCGCTCGGGGAGGCCGAGCCCGCCCTGCGATATGCCCGCGATCATCTGCGTCGCGTCCTTGAAGTCGATCTCGCTGTCGATCGAGAACGTCGCGCCCAGGCCGACCGAGTGCAGGTGCGCGAGCGCGGCGACGAGCGACTTGGTGTCGTGGACCTTGTCGATGACGCCGAGGTCCGGCTTGAGGTCGGACACCGCGCGCTTCTCGATGGCCTCTTCGTCCATGCACGACGACCAGAGGTCGCCGAGCTGCTGGCCATACGCGTCGCCCCGCGTGTCGCCCTGGGCGTCCCGCTCGAGGGTGCCGCGAAGCGACTTCTGCGTCTCCTCGTGGATGACGCTGAAGCTTCGCACCCAGCTCGCCTCGTCCTCGGGGATGGGCGTCGCCTTCATCCAGCCCCCGCACGCGAACTGGTAGAAGTCGTCGCAAGGCGCGACGGAGCGATCCAGCGCCTTCTCGTCGGCTCCCTTGAGGTTTGGATCGGCGACGACGACCGGAGCTGCGGCCGACGATGGGACCACGCTCACGGGAGGCGGCGCCACCGGTGCGGCGGGCGGCGGCACATCGGGGGTGCACGCGAAAAACGAAGCGACGAGGCACGCCGGGGCGACGACGTAACGCAAGACGAGGCGAAGAGGGGGCATGGGACCCGCTATTTGGCCTAAAACGGCGCCCGCGTCACCCCGTCCCCGGCTGAGTCCCCTCTGCATCGGCTCATTCACGGCTTTGGCCAGGGGGTTATCCATGTGTCCGGGTCGGGTGCGGGACAAGGGCGGTCCGACGAGCCTGAGCGAGGCCTCTCTTTGGCCGAACTGGTCGCCCGTCCGGGTTACCCGTGTGCGCTCGTGGCTCGCACGCGCATCTCTCAAGAGGAGAGGGGCGCCTACGTCGCCGAGAGATGCATCTCTCTCGCTCAGAGGCGCATCTTCCGATCTCACGCGATCGCGGTTGTGGCCTCCCGGCGCGTCTCTCACGCTCGGACGGACCCGAGAACGCCACCGGAGCACGTCGGCGCGACGCCGCTGCGCATCTCTCAAGCCAAAACGGGCGTTTCTCCACGCGACATGCGCATCACTCAAGCTCAGAGATGCACGGGAAGGCCACGACCTCCCTGTTGCCTGCGAGGGCTACGGCGTGAACGGCGGGGCGAGGACGGGGCCGCGGCCCGAGGGCCCACCGGACAGATCCGTCGGTGCCGCGCTCGTGCCCGCCACGGCCGATGCCTGGGTGAGAAAGTCCGGATTGAGCGCCGAGTCTGTGGGGCGGCCGCTGAGCGAGCCGTGGCAGCCGGCGCAGAGGTTGTTGAAGAAGCCGCCGGGGAAGGCCTGATGCGCCATCTCGCCGGGGAGAAATGTCATCGCTTCGCGCTGCCAGCGCGGTAGGCCAAGGCTCTTCGACTCGCTGTCCGCGCCGAGCTCTAGGACCATCGGCAGCCCGCCGGGGATGCGAAAGTGGGCCGAGCCGTCGGCCAGGATCGGCACGGTGCCGAGCAGTCGGCGGCGCACGTAGACCTTGCCGTACGCGTCGCACACCGTGTTGCCCCCGCAGGCGGGAAAGCTCGTCACGCCCGCGGGGGGCGGCAGCTCTTCGTAGACGTTGAAGCTCTTGAGGTCCGACTCGACGAGCCGGCCGGTTGGCGTGTTTTGGAACAGCAGCGACGCCAGGACTTGCATGTCGAGCACGGTCACGTCTGCGGCGGCGCCAATGCTCGACGAGAACGACGTATGGCCGTTCGGTTCGTCGGGCGCCGACACGAAGATGCCCTTGGGCGTGCGCGGATACACGGCGACGGCCTCGACCTCCGCGGTGCCGGGGTCTCCGAAGAGGAGCGTCTTGCTGCCGTCGTTGGGGTCGAGCACGTAGACGTCGTAGTCGCCGCCGAACGTCGCCGGGGCGCCCGTGCCGAAGCTCACGAGCATCTGGTTGCCGGGGAGCGGCGACGGGCTGGTGTACGACCCGTCCGTCGCCACGACCTGGAGCGAGTGCTGGAAGAAGCCCGGCTCGGGGGCCGAAGGGGACCCGCCGTCGATGACGCTCGGATTGACGAGGTAGTCGGCAGGCGTCTGGCTGGCGAAGTCCACGCCGAGGGAGCGATTGAAGACCGCCAGCGCGCCCGCGCTGTGCACGGCGCCCGCGTTGCTGAAGATCGTCGCGAAGTTCTTGTCGGCGAGCTCGACGACGTAGGCCGCCTGGTTGTACCCGATGGTGGCTCGCTGCGCGTAGAGCGGATGGTAGTCGCCGCCGTCGAGGTTTTGACGCCGGAGCGCGAGCTCGTAGAAGTTCGGCTCGCGCTTCTCGACGGTGTAGACGAGGCGGCCGTCCTGCATGAAGCTCGGCAGCCGCTCCATGTTGAGCTGCCAGGTGAGCTGGCTCACCGCCATGCCGCCGCCCGACGCGGCGGGGGCGAGGACGTAGAGATTCGCGTTGGGTTTGGTCGGGTCCTCCGGGGTCACCTGGGGGCCGCTGTAGTCGAAGGGGCTCGAGTCGAGGTTGCCGCGCGTCGACGCGAAGACGACGCGCTCGACGCCGTCGGGCCCCGGTGGGCTGAAGGCGGGGTCGAAGTCGTGCTCGAGGATCCCCTGGGCGCTCGCCGGGTGGTTGGCGATGTCGGGCTGCTTGGTGCAGCCGGTGCCGTCGGCGTGGACGGTGTAGATCGCGAACGGGTCGCTCGCCGTGGACCGCCCCGCGAACGCGATCGTGGTCGCATCCCACGAGACGGCGGGGCGGCGGACGTCGGGCGACGACCCGAGACCGCACGTCGTCAGGTCGACGGCCTGATCGCCGCCCGCCGTCATCTGCACGGCGCCCGTCGCCGATTGCGTGGCCGCGGCGATGTGAAGGCTTGCGCCACCCGCGAAGACGTCGAAATCCTGCGGGCGGTCCGGCGCGGCCGGGATGGCTCGGCTGACGTAGACGATCGCGGTCAGGCCGTTGACGCTGCGTTCGAGGCGCTCGCGGCGGTGCCATTCGCGGACCACGCAGTACGCGGGGATCGTGTCGACCGGCGCGGAGTCGTAGTCGTAGTTGCCCGCGTCGCAGAGCGTGCCGCTGGCGAGCTGGGTGCCGAAGTCTTCGAACAGCGAGCCTCCGCGGTGGGTGATGCCGATGGCGCCCGGCGCGACGGCGTCGACCGCGCGATAGAGGTTCTTTCGCACGAGGCGGCTCGAGCCGACGTCCTCGCTCTCGAACGACATCTGGGCCACGCTGAGCACGTAGTTCCGCTGCGTCGCCGTCAGCGAGAAGCTCCCGGCCGATCCCCCGCGGAGGCGGTAGTCGTGGAACATCGCCGCCGAGTGGCACTGCGCCATCATGCAGCCCTTCTTCACGAGCATCGGCTGCACCTTCTGCGCGAAGAAGGCGAACGCCGGATCGAGCGGACCCGTCTGCGGCGGCCCGTGCGCTTCGGCCCAGTCGAGCAGGGCCACGTAGTTCGGGTCCTGCACGGACGTGAAGAGGGGCCCGCCCTCGTGGTAGCTGCCGCCCTGCGCCGTGGCCAAGGGACGGCGCACGATCTCGCTCTCCGCCGCGGTGGCGGCGAGGTAATCGGCAGCCGCGAAGTAGTTCCACCGGACGCCCTGCGGGCTCGCGCCGCACGTGAGGTAAAGGGCGTTCACCGTCGTGCCGTGGCAGTTGCCGCTGGCGCAAGTCTGGCCGAGGATCGGGCTGACGTTCGCCTTGAAGCCCGCGAAGTCGTTCGTGGTCGGATCCGTGTTCGGGTCGAAGCCGGCCGCCGACGGGACGACGTTCGTGCACGGCGTCTGAGCGAGGAACACGGGGGCCACGCCGGTGTTGTTCTCCGTCGCGCCGTTGTCGATCCAGCTCCGCAGCAGCTGGTAGGCGCTCGCGGTGGGGTCGAGGATGGGACCGCCCACGTGCTTGATGTCCGTCGTGACGGGGACCTGCGTGCCGTCCCACAGGTTCACCGTCAGCTGGAAGGGCGGCACGTTCTTCACGAGCAGCGAGGGCTGCTGGTAGGGCCCGTAGTCGAGGAGCAGGTCGCGCCGCGCGTTAATGCCCGAATAAGACGACACGTCGAGGTTCCCGAACGCGTTCCCGCGGGGATCCGACTCGTGGCAGCCCGCGCCCGTGTTCGTGTGGACGCACGAGTTCTGCAAGACGGGCGCGATCGTCTGGCCGAAGAACGTGGCCGGCGTCGGCTCGACCGTGGTGCAGGCCCCCGAGACCACCACGCCTACGAACACGAGGAGCGCGAACGGGAGAAGGCTCTCGGCTCGCATGACCCCGGATGGTAACGAATCGCTTACAGCCTCCGCAGCGCAATCTGCGCTTCGTCGCGCACGAACGGATCGGGGTCGTTCTGCGACAGCTGCTGCAGTACGCTGACGACGGCCGAATTGCCGAACGTCCCCAGGGCGTGGCAGGCCGCCGCGCGCACCCCGGCGTCCTTGTCGTGCAAGGCCTCCAGGCTCACGATGAGGACCGTGTCGACCGCATCGAGGGCGTCGAGCACCTCCATCGCACGCCGGCGGACGAAGGCGTTCGGGTTGGCCCCGAGGGCCGAGATGCTGGCGATGGCCGAGTACGAGTTGATCCGCGCGGAGGATTCGAGCGCCGCGAGCGACACCGTCGGGTTGCTGTCGCCCATCGCTTGTCCGAGCGCGCCGCTCCCGTCGTCGTTGAGGCGGCCGAGGGCCGTCGCGGCGGCCGCGCGGACGCCTGGGTCGGAGTCCCCGACGGCGGCGGCCGCGCACGCGGCGATCCCCGGCGTGACGAAGAACTCGCCGAGCGCGTTGGCGGCGTAGGCGCGGAGCACGGGGTTCGAATTGCTTTGCAGCGTCTGGACGGTCTGCTGGTAAACCTCGCCCGGTCCGAAGACGCCGACCACCCGCCGGCGCAACCACCACGCCGCGATTTCGCGTGTCTTGGCGTTGGCGTCGTAGAGGAGCGCCGCCACCGGGGCGATGCAGTTGAGGCACTCGATCTTCTCGCCGTGCTCGAGCGCCTCCCAGACGAGCGAGGGGGCGCCGCTCGCCACTGCGCTGAGGATGTGCTCCGGCGTCGACAGAAACTCGACCTGGTCGGCCGGCACCTGACCGTACACGCCGGAGAATCCCGAACCGGCGGGCGTGACCTGGGTGGGAGCCGCTGCGCTCTGGGACCGCGCATCGTGCCCCGCGAACGCGCCCGCCAGGGCGAGCATCGCCACCGCCGCCTGCCTCATGATTGCGTTACCTCGCATGACGTCGATCCTCCCGTGGCAAGCTCGCGCCGCTCATTGATTCGGGGTGACTGGGTCACCGTTGGTGAAGGGCACGAAGCCCGTGTTTTGCCGCGCCCAGTACTGGCCACCGAGGTCCATGGGGTACACGGCGATGGTCCTGCGCTCGTCGTCGGTGAGCGTGACGCCCACGTTCTCCGGGTGGAAGGGGTTCGCCGGCCAAGCCGTCGAGCCATCGGTGCCGTGCAGGTTGATCGTCTGGGTGAGCACCGACGCGCGGGCGCTGCCCGGCACGCCGTAGTTGGGCGGGACGGTCCCGGTCACGGCGATGGTCCCCGTGCTGTCGCCGTCGCCCGCCATGTTGAGCGTGGCCGGGTAGAAGATCGACACGTACGACGCGGGCCAGGTCGACACGTCGCGGTCGTAATAGACGGTGACGGGCGTGTCCGAGAGGTCGAGCGTCGGGATCTTGTAGGTCGCGATCTGGCCGGTCACCGGGTCGGTGCGGCTCATGAAATAGTAGCCCGTCGTCGACGGGTTGTGGCAGCTTACGCACTTGGCCGTGAGGATCGGCTGCACCTTCTTGTCCCAAGGGAACTCGGTGCGCTGCGGGATGGACTCGGTGAAGTCCGCTACCATCGAGCTCGAGGGGTTGCCGGCGGCCTGCTCGGCGGCCGTCTGGCCCTGGAACACGGGGACGCCCTGTCCGGTGCGCGACTCGTGGCAGCCGATGCAGCGGCGCTGCTCGCCGGGCATCGTCTGGATCCAGAGCTGCTGATTGCGGATCGCGAGGCCGTACTTGTCGATCGGCTGCAGGTGGAGCGGGATGTACGGCGGGACGTTGGCCAGCCAGCTCCCGTCCGGAAAGACCGGCGATTCGCCGAGGACGGCCGCGCCCTCGAACATCGTCAAGCCGAACATCGACACGCCCTTGGCCGCCTCGCTCGAGAAGCCCTCGATGACGCGGACGGCGACCGCGCCCTCCTTGAGAGCCGTGGAGAGCGGGGTGTTGTTGAACTGCGCGCCCGTGACCACCTCGTTGAGGTCCGTGATCGCGACGTTCACCGACCCGATGCGCGAGGGCACCGTCGAGTTCTGGATGTTCAGCAGGTTCGACACGACCGGCGGCTCGGTCCGCGCCACGACCGCGAGGGCGTTGAGATCCCAGGCCGTGCGGTCGTTGTACACGAGCTCGTTCTGCCCGCTCGTCGTGTTGTAGACGTAGATGCCGAAGTCCGGCGGCGTCAGCGACTGCTCGCACATGTCGTTGACGGGGCCGTCGGCCCACGAGGTGAGGATGCCGCCGTTGGGCAGCACGCTCGGCTCGCGGTAGCGCCCGACGGGCGAGGGGTCGCTCCCGGACGGCACGTTGGGCGTCAGGATGTTGAACGAGGCGCTCTCCTCGTCGAGGCACGCGTGGCTCCCCGTGCTGGCCGTCGTGTACGCGGTGCCGTCGATGCAAGCCGGGTCGCTCTGGTTTCGCGAGTCGATCGTGAGCAGCGTGCCCGCGTGGATCGTGCGGTCGCGCGCGGTGCCGATCCCCAGCATGAAGTTGGGCGAGATCTCTTTGATGGTGAAGAGCGAGTTGACGGGCTTGCCGTGCTGGCCCGCGACGGCGAGCACCTCGGTGCCATCGGGCAGAACGCGGCGAAGCTTGACGTCGTTGACGGGGCCAAAGTGCTCCCACTGCGAGAACCCGATGCTCCCGTCGAAGCGCAGCCACGGCGCCACCGTGTGCGAGAGGTTCTGCGCGAAGAGGTGGCGGTCGGCGTCGCCGCCGTCGACGGTGATCGTCGCGAGCTGGAGGGCCTGACGGGCGTGCTCGTACTCGTCGGAGCGCGTGCCCATCGCCGTGTACATCTGGTTGGTGACGAACGCGATGAGGCCGCCCGGCACGTAGATCGGATTGATGTCGTCCCAGTCGCCGTTGGTCTTCTGGTGGATCTCGAAGTTGCCGTCGCTGCCTGTCGTGAGCTCTACGGTATAGAGGTGGTAGTGATCGTTGGCGTCGCGCTTCATCGAGAAGACGGCCTGCGTCGCGTCGAACGACACGTCTGCCCCGTTGAAGTCGGCCGTCGTGAAGGCGGAGGTGAGGCTGGTCACCGTTCCGTCGGCGCGCGGGGGCGAGAGCAGGTTCAGGCTCCCGCCGGGGACGTAGCGCTCGTAGTCGAGCACCTGGCCGTTGCCGTCATCCACGTAGACCGTGGGCACGCCGTCGGTGACGACGGTTGTCTGGCGCTGGATGAAGAGCAGCGACTGGACGCCCTGTCCGAGGGAGCTCGAGTTGTTCGAGCTCCCGCAACCGCCGAGGGCCGCGAGGGCCCCCGCGAGACCCCAGGTCGTCAGACGGGGCAAGTGACGGTGACGTCCTCTCATGGTGTCTCCCCTGTGCTCCGGGGTCTCGTCACAGCACGAGTCAGGCCAGCCCGGCCGTCACACCGAAAGCTGAATGATCCCAGGCCCATCACCGCGCGTGCGGGCCTCGCCCGAAGCCAACGGCAGGTGGCCCCATCCCACGCCTTGGGGCCTCGCACCCCCATCAACGGACGTCGCGCAACCGGAAGGCTTGGGGGAGAAGGGCGGAGAGACGGGTGCTCCGGCGGGCTGCGATTTTTCCGCGTTTGTCTTCGGCGACGAGCACGAAGCGGACGTCCTTTGCGAACTCTGCGAACACCTGCCGGCAGATCCCGCACGGAGCTCCCGGGCGGGCCCCTGCGGTCACGACCGCGCAGGCGACTGGAGCCGTGGCACCCGCCGCCACCATCGCTGCGATGGCCGCGCGCTCCGCGCAGAGGGTGGCCCCATAGGTCGCGTTCTCGACGTTGCAGCCCGTGAAGATGCGGCCATCGCGGACCATCACCGCCGCCCCGACGCGATAGCGCGAGTACGGAGCGTATGCGTTGGCGCGGACGGCGCGGGCTTCGGCGACCAGGCGCTCGACGTCTGCGGCGCGCACGCTCACGGAGTGCCCGCCGGCCGCGAGCTCGCGCCCGCGCGCGCGATCCACCCCCGCAGCAACGTGGTCAACTGTTCTTGTCGGCTCCGTGCGGTGGCCTCGACCTCGGCGTGATCGAGCGGCCGATCGGCGATGCCGGCCGCGAGGTTCGTGATGCACGACAGGCCCGCGACCCGCACGCCCATGTGCCGCAGCGCGATGACCTCGTGCACCGTGCTCATGCCCACGGCGTGGGCGCCGAGGACGCGCAACATGCGGACCTCCGCCGGCGTCTCGTATTGCGGGCCGAGCACTCCCGCGTAGACGCCCTGCCGCAGGGGCACGCCCGCGTCCCGGCCCGCCGCGACCAGCCACGCCCGAAGCTCCGGGTCGTACGCCGCCGTCATGTCGGGGAAGCGCGGGCCGACGTCGCCGTCGTTGACGCCCGTGAGAGGAGAGATGCCCGTCAGGTTGATGTGGTCGTCGATCGCCATGAGGTCGCCCGGCGACCACGCCGGTTCCAGACCGCCCGCGGCGTTGGCGACCAGCACGAGGCCCGCCCCGAGACGCGCCATCGTGCGCACGCCTTGAACGACGCGATCGACCGGGTGCCCCTCGTACAGGTGCACCCTGCCTTGCATGCAGACGACGGACGTCCCCGCGAC
>Ga0302325_10011940_pt1 | contig 18689 bp, 15 predicted proteins | sample Palsa_T0_2_FD_201948 | JGI IMG/M metagenome (GOLD analysis project Ga0302325, IMG submission 201948) | Peat permafrost microbial communities from Stordalen Mire near Abisko, Sweden - Palsa_T0_2 | ecosystem: Environmental > Terrestrial > Soil > Palsa > Peat permafrost | place: Sweden: Abisko...
GAGGATACTTGCTTCCATGCCCGCTCAGGAAAGAATGCGTTGGGGACCTCTCTATCTCTCGGGCCTTTTGGCCGCCATCGGACTGATACAAGCACCGCTGTACGCCACAGTGACTATTATGTCCATAACCCCCTCGGTCGCCTCGCCGCAACCGCTAGGCACGGCGGTTACCTGGACAGCGACCGCTACGGACAGCAATCCCGGTCCCCTCACTTTTCAGTTCAATACCGCGTACGGACAGCAGGCCTTTTCCCTCGCGCGGGATTACAACAAAGGAACGCCGGCCTCCGGCACGTGGACTTCCCAGCCTTTTGTCTGGACCACCATCCTGGGCGAAGGCAACTACCAGGTTCAGGTAATCGCGAAAGATTTCACTTCCGGTGAAACGGCCGCGCAGACAGCCAGCTTCCAGTTGACGCCGCTGGTGACCGGCGGCAACGCGGCCGTCAGCCAGACCGCAAATCCGCTGATAGCCCTCTTCAGCGCGCCTTCCTGCGCGACGGGCAGCTACATGCGGGTACGTTTTGGGGTAAGCGGCGGCAGTCCAAACTACACAAACTGGAATACCTGCCGGCCCCCGTTGAGCATGAATTTCTATGTCGCCGGTATGCTGGCCGGCACAACTTACAGCATGAATTATCAAGTGAATACCGGCGGCACGATCACCAGCGGACCTGCGCCTCTAACCTTCACTACCGGAGCGCTGCCCACCCAGATCGCTTTTCCGTCTTATACCGTGGTTACGCCTCCGGCCTCCCAAGCGGACACCACGGACTCTACGATTCTGCATGCCAATACGGCCGCCTCTCTAAAAGCCGCGTACCTTCCGGTAGCCACCGATCTTAATGGTAAGATCACCTGGTACTATGCGTTAGGCGACACGGCGTTGCTCACGCGTCCGCTTGCCGGCGGGAACATGTTGACTTTGCAATCCGGGGTAGCTTGGAATCCGGCTCTCACTTTTTCCCAATACTTGCGCGAGATCGATCTGGCCGGCAACCTTGTCCGGGAAACCAACACCGGCATCATATCGCAGGAATTGCTGGCCCTGGGCTTCACGGACGCTACCCCCTGCAACGAAGTTCCCAATCCCCCGCCGGTGTACACCGCCTGCCTGAACCATTTTCATCATGAGGCGATGCAGTTGCCCAACGGCTATACCGCCTTTCTAGCGAAGGTCGAAAAGCTGTATCCGCCGGGAACGCAGGGCAGCACTACCGGCCAACTGGTGGACATCATGGGAGATCTTGTGATTGTGTTGAATACCAACTGGCAAGTGGTCTGGTGCTTCGATGAGTTTCAACAACTCAACGTGAACCGCGCCGACCCTCTGAACGAAACCTGCACCAATGGCCCCGGCGCAGACTGCCCGCCGAACGTTCTCGCCTCCGTGTCCAACGACTGGACACACACTAACTGCATCTATTACATATCTTCCAGCGGCGACCTGATGCTTTCCCTGCGAAACCAGGATTGGCTTCTCAAGATCGACTATGACAACGGAACAGGCGCGGGCGGCGTTCTGTGGACCATGGGCGTGGACGGCGATTTCACCTTCAATAACATCGACAACAGTTCGTATCCGTGGTTTTCCCACCAGCACGACGCCGAATATCAAACGAACGGCGTCTTGACGGTCTACGACAATGGGAATACCCGCGTTGCGCCGCCCCCGAACGGCGGAGGCCAGCCCGGATATAGCCGGGGCATGGGGCTGACGGTAGATGAGACGAACATGCAAGTGACTCCGGTTATGACCATCTCAATGGGCGTCTTTAGCGTAGTCATGGGGAGTGCGGCCATACAGTCTAATGGCAACTACTTTTTTCAGCCCGGGATGCCTCTCAGTTACGACATCCAGATCCTGCCCACTCCGGGGACCATCACGGGCACCCAGGTTTTCAATCTCTCGGGCCCGGGGTATACCTATCGCGCCTGGCAGATGCCGAATCTGTATACCGAACCTGCAAACTACGCGAACTAATAATTGTGCGTGCCGGCCGGGGGCGACCGGCCTCAGGACAGCAGGGCCACACGAAGCTTTTCAAGCTGGCGGCGGGCGATATCCGCCCAGTTGCCGGTGCTGTCGATCTTCAGATAGGCCTTCCAGTGATGCACAGCCCTCAGAACGTCGCCGCGGCGTTCGCACAGCAGAGCGAGATTGAAGTGCGCGTCGCCATAACGCGGATTGATGCGGAGAGCGGTTGCGTAGCATTGGTGGGCTTTGGGCAGGTCTCCGCGCTCGTCGTATAAATTGCCCAGATTGAAATGCGCCAGCGGATAGTTGGGATCGGCTTGCAAGGCGCGGGTGTAGTAATCTTCGGCTTCTTTGAACTGGCGGAGGCGGTAACGAATGGTACCCAGATTGACCAGCGCGCCGGCAGCCCGCGGGTTGCACTCGACGGCCTGTAGATAGGCCTCCACGACCTCTTCGATGGGCGCGCCGGTTTCTTCCAGAAACAGGCCTTTCTGAAACCAGGCTTCGGAATCGCGCTCGCGCGGCGGCGGGGGCGGCTGGGGTGGCAGGGATTGCACGCTGGCCAATTCGGCGGTATCGAAGTCGAAGAGGATTTGACCGGTGAGCGCTTCCATGTTCTGGCCTGCCACGCGCACGGCGATATTACGGCCGTCGGAGAAGATCTTGAGCTCAGCCAGAGGATCGCGGACCTCCGAGAGCCGCTGCTTCAAAGACTGGAGCGCGCGGCCGATCTTGCGCAAGGGGATGCGGCGGACGCGCAATTCGGCGATAGTGCGCAGGGCGATAAGGTCGCGGAAGGAATAAGTGTCAGCCGCGGGGACCAGGTCCAGGCGTTCCCAACTGCGCAATTGCCGCTCGGAGAGGTGGAGCATCCGTCGAACCTCGGCGCGCTGATATTGGTACTTCGGCGCGATGGCAGGCACGGGGGGATTTTAGCATGATGCGCCGGGCGGAGGCTGTTAGACTGGCGCCGGCTCCACGAAGACGGCAGTGCCGTAGGCCAGCACTTCGGTGACGCCGTTCATGATCTCGGTGGCGTCGTAGCGCGCGCCGATCACGGCGTTGGCGCCCAGTTCGGCGGCGTGGTTCAACATCAGCTCAAAGGCGTGCTGGCGCGTCTTTTCACAAAGGCTGGTATACAACGTAATGTTGCCACCCACCAGCGTCTGCAGGCCGGCCCCGATAGTGCCGAAGATGGAGCGCGAGCGCACCACGATGCCGCGCACCACGCCGAGATTACGCACGATCTTGTAGCCATCCAGAGTGAAGGCGGTGGTCACCATATATTCGGGAACGGGATCTGCCATGAGCCTATCTTAATCGAGATGGTCTATTTTCGCGAGGCGCAGCGGCGGGGACGCGATTCACTCTGAGAGTCCGCTGGCGGTCCCCAAAAGGGCGAACCGACATATTTCGCCAGGCGATGTTTGCGACCTGCCGCTGGATTACCCACGAAGAAACGCCGAACTGGCGGCCCATATCCTCGCAGTCTTCGTCGGTAACATCGGCGTGTGTGAAGAGTCCGAGGTTTGTTGCGCGGGAGCCAAGAACTCGGCCGCAGAAGCCCGGCTCCTCTTCTGGCGCAGTGAATCCGAGCGTCGGGTTAAGATCAGGTGTTGGGACTCCCGGATCCTGCAAGTACTCGCCAAGGGATCGGCAGAATGCAAACTTTCGAGACTCCGTTCGTTGCCCCGAAAGGGAGAAGACAGGAGCCTGGCGAGCGGACAAACCAGTGACTGCGTCCATCTGTTCTGTTGGCCAAGCGGTGATAGAGACCTTCCCGCTGTCGACTCTCAAAGATGCCAAAATCTGGTCAACGTTGGAGTATCCGTGGCCATTGAGGCCCATTTCGTCCCTCAGAAACCGGGCATATTCGTAACCCTGCCGCCAAGCCGGCAGGCTCGCCATCAGTTCCCGATCCGCTCTTGGAATGTGTTTCCTCACGTTTTCCAAATCCTGGACCTCCGCCGAACGGAAGAAGGCTATGAGCGGGTCGGCCTGCTCGCTCAACCTTGCCGGATCGGCGGAATCGAAGAAGTCTTGCCGTATTGAAGCGGGCAGCCGGACGACAAGGTCTTCGAGCTTTCTCCCAACCTCGGGATCGAGGGCATATGGATCGAGGCCCAAGCGGGCCGCGTATTCACAGAATGTTCTCTCCACCTCGTTCGACTCTGAATCTGCCGGTCGGATTGTCCTCGGCGGAGGAGACGGCAGACATGATTTCGTGTGTACAGCGACTCTATAGACACAGGCCGGATACGTAAGGCGATGCATCAGATGGCCGCGCAGAAGCGTGATTTTACCTTGTTCGCGCTCTTGCGGCGAGCGGATGCTGTAGGTGGTATGTGGGATTTGGTCGTCTCGGCTCCATGGTTTAAGAACAGCACACTGGCAGCGACTCAGGAAGTCGTGGATCTCCTCACAAAGTCGATGGGCAGAAAGGCCCTTTTACAATTCTCGAGGATCGTCGCTCTTGCCGGTGATGACCCCACTGTCAAGTTCTTCCTAAGGAACTTTCCAGTCGAGGATGGAGAGCGCGGAATTCAGAGCACCGATTTGTTCGGTATGCAAATTGAGCAGGCCGTCATCTTTCGTGCCAAGCAGTCCGAACGCGTGCAGCCGCGCAGCAAGGTGGGGCATTCGGCGTTGTCCGGATCGTCGCACCCGGCACGCGCAAGCAGCGGACGCTGGAACGGTCTGAAACGAATTTAATGACCAGGTAATCGAAATCGCCCTCACGGCCGATGTCGTGCAGCAGACTGGGCGAGCGTCTACCGGACGCTTGCCGGTCGATGCTTACTGCCTTGCTCCAGCGGCCTTCAGAATTGTGACTTTGCCAGCGCCGTCCGTGGAAAAACGTGTAGCCCTGAGCGCCGTCTTCCCTGCGTTGTCTTTAGCGTTCACGTCTGCGCCCGCTGCAAGGAGGGTCTGAACGATCTGGCAATACCCACGGGAAGCCGCCACCGAGCCACTACCGATAGATAAGACGATCCGCGTCGCGCCGCGTGCTAAATGGCCACAACCCTTGCCAGCCATTTGTAGCGATGCGATAGATAACACGATCCAGCAATCGCATTAGTGTGTGTTCCCCCAGCTACTCCATAAGAATAACAAACTGAATTAAAGCCCTTCCAGCAAATGCCCCATCTTCTCCTTCTTCGTCCGCAGGTACGACTCCGTCGACACCATCGCCGGCACGATGCAGGGCACGCGCTCCTCCACCCGCACGCCCGCGGCTTCAACGGCGGCCACCTTCTCCGGATTATTCGATAGCAGCCGGATACTCTTCAATCCGAAATAGCGCAGAATCTCGCCGGGCAGCTCGTAGTTGCGCAGGTCGGATTCGAAGCCCAGGCGCTCGTTGGCCTCCACGGTGTCGGCTCCCTCATCCTGCAATTCGTAGGCGCGCAGTTTGTTCATTAGGCCGATGCCGCGCCCCTCCTGATGCTCGTAGATCAACAGCCCGCGGCCTTCTTCGGCGATCGAGTGCAAAGCCAGTTCAAGCTGCGCGCGGCAATCGCAGCGCAGGCTGTGGAAAACGTCGCCCGTCAGGCATTGCGAGTGAATGCGCACCAGCGGCGCCAACGCACCGTGCGCCACATCGCCCATTTTCAGGACCACCGCCTCTTCCAGGCGGTCCTCGTGGCGGCCTTCAAATCCATAGATTCGAAAGTGTCCAAACCGGGTTGGGAAATCCGCTTCGGCAGCCTTGTGCAGCCGGAGCGCGGAGGGAGTGTGCATGTAGCTCTCTGCCGGCTGTCGTGATGCTTCCATTATAATGATGGGCGAGCTTCCATGGCGGATTCCTCCCTGGTCACGCTGCTGGTGAAGCTGGGCGTGGTGGCCTCGCTGGCCAGCATCCTGGTGCGCTGGAGCGCCGTCAAGCGCATGCTGATGCGCGAAAACCGGACCATGGCGCAGCGCGTGAAACTGTCGTTGTGGTTCTCCGGCGTGTTCGGCGCGAGCGTCGCCGTGCGTGTGGTGAGCGGCGCCTACCAGGCTGGCAGCTACCAGGCTGTCGACCTCGGCCTGGAAGGCAGCCTGCTGGCGGGCCTGCTGGGCGGTTACGTGACAGGCCTTGCCTCGGGAATTCTAATCTCGATTCCGGCCATGCTCAACCGCGAGTATCTGACCATGCCGCTACTGGCCGGGCTGGGCGTGTTGGGCGGCCTGTTGCGCGATTGCGCCGCCGACCCGGAGGATATCTGGCGCTTCAGCCCGTTCTTCGACTTGAACCTGTGGCGCTTCTTCAAGCAGCGCCGCTTCGACCGGCGCACCGCTTTCAACCTGCTCTTCTTCGTCGTGATTCTGTTCGCCGAATTCCTACGGCAGGCGCTCGGCCAAACCTTCGGCGCGAAGGGCCGGATCTTCTATCTGCATCCGGAGCAGCCCAATTTCCTGATGTACGCGGCGATTTATGCGACTACGCTGTTCTCCGTCATGCTGCCGATCAAGATCTGGAACAACACCCGCAACGAAGGCAAGCTCGAGGAGCAGAAGCGGCACTTGATTCAAGCCCGCCTGGAAGCGCTCACCAGCCAGATCAATCCCCACTTCCTGTTCAACACGCTCAACTCGGTCTCTTCGCTGATCCGCACCGACCCTGACCAGGCGCGCGTCATGGTGCTGAAGTTGTCGAACATTCTGCGGCGGCTGCTGCGCAAGCACGATAATTTCAGCGCGTTGCGCGAGGAGATCGGCTTCATCGACGATTACCTGGCCATCGAAGTGGTGCGCTTCGGCGACAAGTTGCGATTCGAAAAAGACGTGGCCGCCGACACGCTGGACATGCTCGTGCCGAGCATGCTGCTGCAGCCCCTGATCGAGAACTGCGTGAAGCACGGGTTGAGCAGCAAGGTGGAAGGCGGCACCATCCGGCTGCGCAGCCGGCGGGTGGATGCGCGGCTGCTGTTGTGGGTGGAGGACGATGGCGTCGGCATCCTCGAATCCAAGCTGGCGACGTTGCGGGAACAGGGCATTGGAGTGAGCAACGTGAGTGAGCGGCTGAGCGTGCTGTTCGGCAACGGCCACAGGATGAGCATCGACAGCCAGCCCGGACACGGGACGCGCATCGAGATCGAAATTCCGGAATTGCAGACCAGCCTGGTGGCGGCTTCATAAGACGGAACCACAGATGGACACAGATAAGAACGGAAAAACAGGAACCGCCGACTGTCAGGTTTTTTCTTTATCTGTGTGCATCTGTGCCTATCCGCGAGATCCGACAGTCCCGCGAGAAGGGCCTGCTATCTCCCCAGGCGGAGGATGGCGAGACAGAATACGAAGAGAGTAATCGCGATTTGGCCCGCGTCCGGATGGCAAGCCGATCGACCACCGCAAAGTAAAGACGGAACCACGGATAGACACAGATAAAGACAAACCAGACCGGTCGGCGGTTCCTGTCTTTCCGTTCTTTGCGTGACACGCCCTCGCCCTCAATGGTCCGATTACCTAGAAGCGCTTCTTTCCAACGCAACCAGGGTCAAGTAGGCAGCCTCTCCAGCCTTCCAGCGATGGTTGGAAAAGCGCCAGAATGAGAGGAGGACGAGCAAGGTCCAGGATGCCGCTCCCACGATTCGTTCCCAATGGCGACAGCCCCCAAGAAGGATCCTTGAGTTTGTCTACCTCTTTGTAGAGAGCATCCGCACTCTCTTTGTTCTCGAAGATCTTAAGGGAGGTAATAGCATAGAGGTCGTCGAGGAAGAGCTCTCCGATTAGAGATGCGAAATGGCCCAGCAGATAGGACGAAAGGGCGAAGGCCACCCACCCCTGGGTCCCGCCCTTAATGGCAGGGTTATCCGGCCAATGAAGAAGTCAGCCGGTTTGGCCGCCATGTGAGGGACCTCCTTGTTGTTCAATCCGGATCAGTTCTAGCGATCTGCGCAGGAGCGTTTTGGTGTCTTCAAAGGACAGCAGGGCGAGCGCCTCGTCGCACGTGCACCAACGGATACTCCGTCCCTCACCGCTGCCAACCGATCGGCAGTACAGCAAGAGGTAGAACGCGACCCGAATCACGTCCTCGTGCAACGAGAATTGTGTGGTATCCAGGTATGTCTGTGGTGTGGCTTGGATGCCTGTTTCCTCAAGAACTTCGCGGACCGCCGCATCCTCAGCTGACTCGCCATGTTCAATATGGCCCTTTGGGAAGATCCAATGTGCAGGATCGTCCTTAGCCGTCACCACTAAGAACTGCGGAGTTCCCGCATCGTCATATCGGACAACAATGCCACCGGCTTCAGCTACGTCGGACAAGTCCACCTCCCGCGCCCGCCCTACTGTTCCTTCACGCCGAACGCATACACATTCGAATCGTAAGTCGTCACGAACACCTTGCCGCCCGAAATCGAAGTTCCGCTGAAGTGCGTCCAGCCCGGCATGGTCTCTCCGCTCGAATACAGTTCCTTACCGGTAGCCGCGTCGAACGCGTAGAGCACCGCGTGCCCGGTATGCTTGGCGACCCGCTCAGCGGAACTGTACAGCCCGCCTTCGGTCCCCTTGGACTGGCGCGCGAATTCGCCGTTCGAGATGGCGAAGACCAGGCCGCCCGCCACGATGGGAGGTTCGGGCAAATTCATGTCGCGCGAAATCCACGCCGGCGCTGCTTCGAACTTGCCATCCTTCTCCGTGATGCGGAAGGCCATGATGCTGCCATTCGGCGCCTCGCCGTTGGCGAGAGGGAACTTCGCGCCACTGGCCGCCGCGCCCAATGCCGGCGCGTAGAGCCAACGGTTCTGCTGCTCGTCTTCGGCGGTGGCGAAAGCGCCCCAGAATCCGCGGCCCGCGAAATCGGCTTCCTCATTGGCCATTACCGGACTGCGGTAGAGCGGCGTCTTGTGGTCGGGACCGCCGATGTGCTGCGCATCCAGCAGGTAGACCACGCCTTCCTTACCGCCGGCGGCCACAATCTCGCGTCCGCCAATGGAGAAGACGGTGGGCGACATTGATCCCATATCGAGATCCTTGCGCGTAAGGTAATTGTGATTGGCGGGGGTGAAGTAATCGACCAGCTTTAAATCCTTCACCGAAAGCTGCAAGATCGTGTCGGGAAATTGGCCGCGGCTGGCGTCGTAGGAGCCGTCGCCGGTCTGCGCGAACACCATGCCGTGCATGCCGGCGGCCACGCCCGCGCGTCCCCAGATGCCGGCGCCGCCATTGGCGGATTGGAAGAACTGGATGGGATGGTCCGGCGCGCCCAGGTCCATGGCATACACGCCCGACCGCGCGCCGTTGCAGCCTTGCGAAGTGTTGGTGTAGAGTACGTTGTTCACCAGATTCAGGCTCCAGTTCTTGGAAAACGGCGGCACGAACTTCTGGGGCGGCGTGCGGTCCTCTCCGTTGATGGCGTTCAACGTGTGCAGCTTGCCATCGCTGGCAATGACGAACACCGTGGCCTTCAGCCCGTCCTTGCGAATCAGCGGAGTGTCGTTCAGCGCGTTGGGACAAAGCCAGAAAGGCTCCCCGTGCGGCTTGCCCTCCGCCTCAAACGACTTCTTCCAGATCAATTTGCCGGTATCGGCATCCAGCGCGAAAAGGTTATCGGAAGCGCCGCCAACGATCACTATTTCCGCCATGCCCTTGTCGGTGGTCACCCATTCGACGTTGACCGGCGCGGTGAGCGAATTCAATTCGCGGGGCTGGTTGTCGAGGTGCGCCTTCCAAAGCAGCGTGATGGATTTGGCATTGTCGCGGTTGATGTCGGTTTCCTTCGGGCTCCAGCCGGTCCGTTGTGGGTCGTGGCCGTAGGAGAGCCAGTTGTCGGCGATTAGCTGCGACAAAAAAAGAAACGGCACGCAGAGTGCCGATGAGATTTTCGATTTCATAGATTTGTGCCAAATTGTAGGGCGGGCAATCCTGCCCGCAGCCGCCTCTTAGGCGGCCAGAGCCGGCTGAAAGCCGGCTGCCGGCAGGATTGCCCACCCTACATCCTCTCACTGTTGTCCTAACTTCTGTTTCAAGTATTCCTCATATTCTTTCTTCAAGGCAGGGTCGCGCGGGTTGGGATAAATATCCGTCGATTTATATTTCCCGGTCTTGAATTTCATCTGGGTCCACTCGTCGTGGATGTGCGTCTCGTTGGCCTTGTCCACCACCTGCTTCACCATTTGCGGGGGAATGAAATACACGCCCTCGCTATCGCCGAATACGACATCGCCGGGCATCACCGTAGCGCCGCCGATGCGAATAGGAACGTTGATGCCGGTCAGCATGACATTGCGGATCGGCGTAGGGTGTACGCCACGGCAGTACACCGACATATCGATGGGCTGGATGCCTTCCAGATCGCGGATGGCGCCATCCACCACCAGGCCGGTTCCGGTAATGGCGTATATATATGTTGCCAGATTGTCGCCGACGACGGTGCCCTCTTCGATTTTGCCGAACAGGTCGGCCACCAGCACATCGCCCGGTTTCAGCAGATCGAGAACCCGCTGGTTGCCATTGTCCCGGAGTCCCTTGGCCTTGGCGTCGGCCTCCAGGATGTCGGCGATATCGGGGCGCGCGGGCATGAACTGGACGGTGACCGCGCGGCCCACCAGCTTGCGATTGGGATGCAGGATGCGCCAGTTTCCTTCGTATTGATTGCGAAAACCGCCGCCGGGCAGCACGGCCCAGACTTCTTCGGCGGAGAGGCCCTCCACCTTTTCAAGAATGGCGTCGGGCACTTTCGGGCGGCCATCTTCGAAGCGGTCGAATGGGTTGTGGGAAGAGTACTTCAACATTTCGTCGTGCGTGAAAGTGAAGACCTGCGCGTGCGCCGGCAGCAGAAGGAGGGGCGCCGCCAGGAGATTGGCGAAGAACTTCATGCGGTGAAATGTAGCACGGCGCGTGTGGTGCGATAAAAGGCCGAAATGGATTGACAAGTGCTGGGGGGGGGGGTATACTCACCGAGGAGGATGCAGTCAATGTCTCTGGCCACGAAGATTTATGTCCTGGGTGCGCTGATGCTTTCAATCGCGTCGGCGGACTCGCTCACCGTTGTCAATCCGAATTTCGGCAACGTCCCTGTGCAATGCGGCAATGGTTACGCATATCAGGCGGAAACAGTGCAAAATTGCGATCTGGCCGTGCCCGTGCAGACGTTTAACAGCTCACTCGGCGTTGGCTGGACTTTCGCCCCGGCTCCAACCGGCGGCGATGGCGCCGGACTGACCAATCCAAATACCATATTTTGAGCCGCCTCCCTTCACTGGGCTGCCTTTCAGCGTGGCTGTGTTCCTGCAGGGATCTGTCGCGGCACTCGGGCAGACTATTACCGGCTTCGTGCCGGGCGGGAGCTACACGCTAAACTTCTACCTCGGCTCGCGCTACACCTACGGCGGCTACAGCGGCAACCAGACGGTTGAGGCAACCATTGACGGCCAGGTTGTCGGTACTTGGGCGCTGACCAGCAATACGCCGTTCACTCTTCGTTCGGTACCTTTCCAGGTCGGTACCGGCGGATCGCAGGTCCTGAAGTTTGTGGGCACTGTGAGCGGCGATGAGACCGCGTTCGTCTCAGGAGTGAGCCTTGAGGCCGCCGATAGCTTGACCGTAAGCCCACCCACAGGCGTGCCGGGAATTGGCGTCGTCGCGTCGGCGGGCGGCTTTACGCCGTTCGAAACGGTCAACCTTATTGCATACGCCAGCGCTCCGGTTACGATTGGCGCGGCGACCACCGATGCAAGCGGCAACGTGACTGTCGACGGCCGCATACCGCGGACGCCGTTTGGCGCGTGCGGACTTCAGGCCGTAGGGCAGAGCAGCGGAACGGTTGCATCCGGGATCATATCGGTTCGGGCGTGGCTCTCCGCCAGTCCCAATACAGGAGGGGTGGGTGATACCGTCACTGTAACCGGCTTCGGTTACGCGGCCGGTGAAGCGATAGGCCTGGGATGGTCGAATCCGCAAACGTCGTTGGGAAGCGCGACGGCCAACAAGAATGGCTCGTTTTCCGCTCAGTTCGCGATCCCGTCAGGAGCGGCTATCGGCGCCGACGAAGTGGTTGCGAGAGGACAGAGGACCGGCTCAGTGGCCGCAGCGCAGGTTACGGTTCAGTGACGGCGAGGCGACAGCCGAGTCGGCCGCAGGTTCGATAGCCAACTGATTACCACCCGCGGTGCCGCGTGGGCCTCGCCTTGCGGATGGGAGACGCAGAAGGTCATCGTCTTGCGCGCGTCCGGCTGAGGCGGGAAATCAAGTTGCGCCGCACGCGGCTAGCCGCGGGACGCACTTTACGCACCGGGCGTCGGCAGGAGTGCCGACGCGGCACGCAGGGTGCGTGCGCCACGGAATTCCTCTGCAAACGCGCGTTCCGCCTTCATCTCCTGCTGGATCTCTTCGATGTGATCGAAGTAATAGGCGAGGGCGGCGTGGACGTCGGCAAGGGTGATGGTCGGGATTTGGTGACGATCTCGTCGGGCGTCATGCCTTGGTGTTCGTGCCACACCACGGCATCGAGCACACGGACGCGGTGGCCCGCGATGCAGGCCGTGTCACCGGGCCGGTCTGTGGGAACATGAGGGGAGCAACCCCCGCAGCGACATTATGGATGCGTTGACAGTTCACCGGCTGCATTTCGCGTTCACCGTTACGTTCCACTACCTCTTTCCGCAACTGACCATGGGACTGGCGCTACTGCTGGTAGTGCTGAAGACCATGGCGCTACGCACCGGCGACGAGCACTACAATCGCGCGGCTCGTTTCTGGGCGCGGATCTTCGCCATCAACTTCGCCATGGGCGTGGTCACCGGCATCCCGATGGAATTCCAGTTCGGCACCAATTGGGCGCGCTTTTCGAAGTCGGCGGGCGGGGTCATCGGACAGACGCTCGCCATGGAAGGAGTGTTTTCATTTTTCCTGGAATCGAGTTTCCTGGGCCTGTTCTTGTTCGGCGAAAAGAAGCTGGGACCCAAAGGACACTGGCTGGCGGGCTTTTTGGTTTTCCTGGGATCGTGGCTTTCCGGATTCTTTATCGTGGCGACCGACGCCTGGATGCAGCATCCCGTGGGGTACGCGCTTGGGCCGCGGGGCGAGATTCTGCTGTCGAGCTTTTGGGGATTGCTGCTGAACCCATGGCTGCTGTGGCAGTATCTGCACAACATGTTTGGCGCAGTGGTGACGGGCAGCTTCGCGATGGCCGCGGTGGGCGCCTTTTACCTGCTGGTGAAGCGGGTGGAGCGGTACGGGCAGACGTTCGTCCGGGTGGGCGTGATCGCGGGCGTTGCGTCGACCGTCCTGATGTTGTTTCCCACCGGCGACCAGCAAGGTAAGAACATCGCGCTCCATCAGCCGCCGACGCTGGCCGCCATGGAAGGGCTGTTCGAAACCAAGGCAGGCGCGCCGCTGGCACTCATCGGACAACCGGACGTGGAGAAGCAGCGGCTCGACAATCCGCTGGCGATCCCGCGCGCGCTGAGCTTTCTCACTTACCAGCGGTGGAAGGCGCAGGTGAGAGGTCTGGACGCCTTTCCGCCGGACCGTTGGCCGGATAACATCCCGCTGCTTTATTTCAGCTATCACATCATGGTGGGGCTGGGGACCATGTTCATCGCGGTGATGGCGCTAGCCGCGATCTGGCTGTGGCGCGGCCGGCTGTTCGCCCAACGCAAACTGCTGTGGCTGCTGATGCTATCGGCGCCGTTTCCCTACATCGCCAACACGGCGGGATGGATCACCGCCGAAGCCGGGCGGCAGCCGTGGCTCATTTATGGCCTGATGCGCACCCACGAAGGCGTGTCGCCGCATGTTTCCGCGGGCAACGCGCTGTTCACGTTGATCGGCTTCATGGGCATGTACGTCGTCTTGGCCATACTGTTCCTGCTGCTGGTGTATCGCGAGATCGACCACGGGCCGGAGGCGGCGTGATGCAGACCATCTGGTTCATGCTGGTGGCGGTGATGATTGCCGTGTACGTGGTGCTGGACGGCTTCGACCTGGGGGCGGGCATCGTCCAGCTTCTGGTGGCGCGCACGGATCGCGAACGGCGGCAGGTGCTGCGTTCTATCGGTCCGGTGTGGGATGGCAATGAAGTATGGCTGATAGCCGGCGGCGGCACGCTGTACTTCGCGTTTCCGGCGCTGTACGCATCCAGCTTCAGCGGCTTCTATCTGCCGCTGATGATGGTGTTGTGGCTGCTGATTCTGCGCGGTATTTCGATCGAGTTTCGGAACCACATCGACAGCTTGGTATGGAAGCCGTTCTGGGATGTGGTGTTCGGCGGAGCGAGCGCGCTGCTGGCCATCTTCTTCGGCGCGGCGCTGGGCAATGTGGTGCGCGGCGTGCCGCTCGACCAAGCCAACGAATTCTTCCTGCCGCTGTGGACCGATTTCGGCATCGGAGGCGCCGTCGGCATTCTGGACTGGTACACCGTGCTGGTGGCAGTGGCGGCGTTCGCGACGTTGACGGTGCATGGCGCGCTGTGGGTGGCGTTGAAGACGGATGGCGAGTTGGAACTACGCGCGCGCAAAGTGGCAAAGGCCGGCTGGTGGGGCTTGCTGCCGCTCACCGTGGCGCTCACGTGGTGCAGTTTCGCGATCCAGCCGCGGCTCGGCCAGAGCTTCGGCGCGCGGCCCTGGGGCTACGTGTTTCCATTGCTGGCGGTGGTTGGATTGATCGGCATGCGCGCGCTCGACCGCCGGAGTGTCGCGCCGTTCTTGTGCTCGTCGCTGTTCATTGTGGGGATGCTGACCAGCGCGGCGTTCGGGCTGTATCCTTGTGTGCTGCCTTCGAGCTTGGACCCGCGGCTGGGGCTGACTGTTTACAACGCGGCTGCCGCGCCGTACGGATTGAAGGTGGGGCTCGCGTGGTTCATTCCGGGGATGCTGCTGGCTACGGGTTACTTCGTGTATACGTACCGGAGCTTTGCGGGGAAGGTGGCGCTGGAGGATGATGGGCACTGAGAGCTAAACTGGACAGACATGGCTACGGCGCAGCGCGCGACACCCAAAAAGACCCGCACCGCAGCGGCGGCGGCGAAGAACGCGTCCGCATCTGAAACTCCGCCCCTTAATTCGCCGCAACTCTACATCAACCGCGAGCTGAGTCTGCTGGCATTCCAGTCGCGAGTGTTGGAGGAGGCCGAGGACGAACGGAATCCGCTGCTGGAGCGCGTCAAGTTCCTTTCCATTGTGGGCTCCAACATGGACGAGTTCTTCATGGTGCGGGTGGCCGGCCTGATCGACCAAGTGGACGCGGGAATTCCGGATGTAGGCCCGGACGGCATGCATGTCACGGCTCAGTTGGTGGCCATCCGCCGCGAAGTGAAAAAGTTGCTGGCCGAAGCGCACAAATGCCTGCACGATCAACTCCTGCCGGGGCTGGCCGAAGCCGGCATTCAAATTCTGGATTACGCCGCGCTGAACGAGAAGCAACTGGCCATCGCCAATGCATATTTTAACGAAACTGCCTTTCCGGTCCTCACGCCGCTGGCCTTCGATCCCGGCCGTCCGTTTCCGCATATCTCCAACCTCAGTTTGAACCTGGCCGTGCTGATCCGCGACAAAGACGGCGTCGAACACTTCGCGCGCGTGAAAATTCCGGATTCTCTGCCGCAATTCATCCCGCTGAAGCGCCCCCGCAGGAAGAGCCGCAAGCGCCCGCCGCGCGAGGAGACTTTCGTCTGGCTGGAGCAGGTGATCTCGGCCAACCTGCCCGCGCTGTTTCGCGGCATGGATGTGATCGAGGCGCATCCTTTCCACGTGACGCGCGACGCCGACATCGCCATCAAGGAACTGGAAGCCGAGGACCTGCTCGAGACCATCGAGGAAGGCGTACGGCAGCGGCGCTTCGGCAGCGTGGTGCGGCTGATGGTTTCCGACGACATGCCCGCGCACATTCTCAACATCCTGGTGAACAACTTGGAAATCGACGCCAGCCAGGTGTATCGCGTGCACGGTCCACTGTCCCTCAGCCGGCTGATGCACCTGTATGCGCTCGACCGACCGGATCTGAAGGACGCTCCTTTCATGCCCGCTGTGCCCAAGACGCTGGCGGCGGCCACGGCGGAGGAAGATGTTTTCGCGCTGATCCGGCGCCAGAATATTCTGCTGCACCATCCCTTCGATTCCTTCCAGCCAGTGGTCGATTTCCTGAAAAAGGCCGCCAGAGATCCGAACGTGCTGGCCATCAAGATGGTGTTGTACCGCATCGGCCGGAATTCGCCGGTGGTGGAAGCGCTGCTGGAAGCCAACGAAGAGGGCAAGCAAGTGGCCGTGCTGGTGGAGTTGAAAGCGCGCTTCGATGAAGAGAGCAACATCGAGTGGGCGCGCGCGCTGGAAAAAGAGGGAGTACACGTGGTGTACGGGCTGCTGGGGCTGAAGACGCATTGCAAGCTGCTGATGGTGGTGCGGCGGGAAGCGGGGGCCATCCGCCGCTATATCCACCTGGCGACCGGCAACTACAACGTGGTGACGGCGCATCTGTATACCGACATCGGCATGCTCACTTGCGATGACGAAATTGGCTCCGACGCGACCGACCTGTTCAATTATCTGACTGGGTACTCGGCCAAGAAAGATTACCAAAAGCTGCTGGTTTCGCCGGTGAATTTGCGCGACCGGTTCGAGGCCATGATCAAGCGCGAGATCGCACTGCAGGCCAAGGGCGAGAAGGGGCGCCTGATCTTCAAGATGAACGCGCTGGTGGACCCGCAGGTGATCCGGCTGCTGTATATGGCGTCGCAGGCGGGCGTGAAAGTGGATCTGCTGGTGCGCGGGGTTTGCTGCCTGCGGCCGGGGATACCGGGTGTCAGCGACAACATCCAGGTGACCAGCGTGGTGGGCCGCTTTCTGGAGCACAGCCGCATTTACTACTTCCGCAACGGCGGGCGCGAAGAGATCTATTTGGGAAGCGCGGATTTGATGCCGCGCAATCTAGACCGGCGCGTGGAGGTGCTGTTTCCTTTGGAAGGCGCGGAGTTAGTCAAGCACGTCCGGGATCAGATTCTGGCGGTCTATTTGACAGACAGTGTCAAGGGACGGCAGATGAAAAGCGATGGGAGTTACGCGCGGCGAACGGCGCCCGGGGGCAAGCGGGCCGTGAATACGCAGGAATGGTTATTAAGGCAAGTCGTGGCGGGGCAGAAGTGAAAAAAGGCGACAATCGCTAGCCATGCAGACTTTGAACTCAACCGGGGAAAGGAAGGCGCCAACCGCCGCAATCGTTACCATAGCGGTCATTGTCATTACCGTGATGGTGGGCCGGAACATGAGGGAAGCCGCGGATGCCAGAGCCGCGAGGGTCCGGGCCCTGGTGAGCGAAGCATCCGAACTGGCGCAAAGCGGCGCGGTGTTCCGGTCGCGCTTGGGAGAAGTCCGCAGCCGCAAAGTTCGAACCTTCGCCGACTACCGCCAGCAGTGTTTGGATGTAGAGAAGCTGCTGGACGGGCTGGAACCTACCCTGGCGAAACAAGCCAGTCTGCGGACCCGCTTTGCCAAGGAGGCCAAGGGCGAGCCTATGGTTCAGACCGCGCTGGACCTGGCGCGTAAAATCAGCGCGCTCGACGCTGAGGTATTTCAGTGCCTCCGGCGCGAGACCTCCATTTCCGGCGAGATCGTGCAACAGCCGCCGTTCAAGCAGGCATCTTATTATAAGGAACACATTCCGCCCATCGAAGCGGAAATCCGCAAGCTGGCGGCCGAGCAGGGAGCGCTCCTCAAAGACGCCAAACAAAAAGGGGTCGAGTTGCCAGCCGACATCGCAGCCCAAAGATAAGAGGATTGTCGAGGACGGGCCGGCCTAACCCACCGGCTGCTGCTGAGTCATGCAGTGCAGCGTTCCTAGTCCCCACACTAACTCCACTGCATTGATGCCCGTCACTTCGCGGTTCGGAAAGAGGCGCGCCAGCGTATTCAGGGCGATGCGGTCGTTCGGATCGTTGAACGTGGGCATCAGCACCATGCCGTTCGCGATGTAGAAGTTCGCGTAGCTTGCCGGCAAGCGGCGGCCATTGAAGATCAGTGGTGCGGGCATGGGCAGCTTCACCACTCGCACGGGTTGTTTGCGAAGGATGACTAGGTTCTCGCGCAGCGGCTCGTAGTTTGGGTCGTTGCGATCCGACTCGCTGGCGATGACCACTGTATCGGTGCTGACGAAGCGGGCTAAGTCGTCTACGTGGCCGTGCGTATCGTCGCCCGCTATGCCGTTTTGGAGCCAGATGACTTGTCGCGCACCTAGGTAGTCTCGCAGCGCGGTCTCGATCTGGCGGCGAGTCAGTTGCGGATTGCGCGCCTGCACGGGACTTAGGAGGCACTCTTCAGTGGTGAGCAGCAGTCCGCGGCCATTCACGTCGATGCTGCCGCCTTCGAGCACCAAGTGTGGCTCCCAGAATGGGAGCTGCAATGCGGCGGCTAACTTCGCCGGGATGGCGGCATCGCTCTTATAGTCGTCATACTTGGCCCAGCCGTTGAAGCGCCAGTTAGTCAGTGCTACTTTGCCCACACGATTCTTGACGAACAGCGGACAGTAATCGCGCGTCCAGCTTCGGTCGGTGGGCGCATGGAAGAATTCGATCGCGTCCAGGTTGGCGTCCACCTTCCGCAGGATGCGGCGTGCGGTCTCTTCGGCGGCGCGGTCCTTTATGAGGATGCGCACGCGCTCGACGCGCGCGAGCTTGCGCACGATTTCGGCATAGACCCACGGAATGGGCGCGAAGCGGCCCGGCCAATCGTCGCGATTGTGCGGCCAGGAGATCCAGGTAGCCTCGTGCGGCTCCCATTCGGCGGGCATGCGGAAG
>Ga0302325_10011941_pt1 | contig 18688 bp, 16 predicted proteins | sample Palsa_T0_2_FD_201948 | JGI IMG/M metagenome (GOLD analysis project Ga0302325, IMG submission 201948) | Peat permafrost microbial communities from Stordalen Mire near Abisko, Sweden - Palsa_T0_2 | ecosystem: Environmental > Terrestrial > Soil > Palsa > Peat permafrost | place: Sweden: Abisko...
GTACAGCAGCGGCACGTCAAGATCTGGCGAGGGCTCGCGATCCGGGGCGTAGAAAGTGCGGCTCTCGGTGGGATGCTGATAGAGGCCGAGCGTCAGGTGGAAGGCCTTCTCAATGTTTGCCGCCGGGCCTTCGATGTCGAGGACCATGCGGTTGGCGGCGATATCGATCACGTCGAGGCCGTTGGCTCGGGCGAAGCTTAGTACTGCTGCATAGTCGGACTCAGTGGGACCGAATCGGGTGGTGAATTCCTGCACGCTGAGATACTGGTGGAAGGTCGGACTTTGCGGATCGTAGAGTTGCCGCAGGAGATCGTCGAGTTCCGTCTCGTTGCGCAGAGGCAGGGAGATTGCGAGACTCAGGCGCTGGGTGCCGTTAAGATGACCGACCAAGGGCGCGACTCCGGTGGAGACGGCTTCCGGGACATGTGTGGTCAGTGTGGGGCGTTTCTCGGCCTGGGCTATTGTGGCTGCGAAGAAAAGCGCTGATGCGCACAATAAGGCATTCAGTTGCGGCAGAGTAGCTTCTGAAATGCTTTTCACTTGGTCATCTCCCCAGAAGAGTTTGTACTTTACAACGCAGGAGGGCGGCAGGCAAGCGGAGGATAGTCTCTAGCGGGAGAAAGCCTCACGCTTTGCGGAAATCCTACAAGTCACACCTTCGTAATTTTTGCGCGCGATCCAGCATACCTACTAATTGTTCTCGATGAAGCTGACGTACGCGATTGCGTTCGAGGACTTCAAAACGCTGCAGCCTCCGTCACACGCGGCGGAAGTAACCTTGGATTCAAAGGTGTGCTCTTCGCTTGCGGGCTGATGGGGCTGTTAGGCGTATTTTGTCTGGTAAAAGGGATGGGCCTTCCGGTCGGTTTGTTCCTGATTGGCCTCGGCGCCGGGGCTGCGGTTGCTTGGCTGCTTCTACGAGCAACATTCTGTCCGTGCAAAGGAGAAAGCGTACAAGAAAAAGCTGGAGAGAGGCTTTCAACAAATCCATTGCCGCGAGCAGAGAGTTTTTGAAGCGAATGACAGCGGATTCACCACCCAATGCAAATGCGGAATGGTTACCCGTCCCTGGTCAAAGCTGACTTCGTTTTCCGAGAGCAAGACTCATTTTGCACTCAAGACGAAGATGGACGGGCAGGTTCTTCCCAAGTCCGCGTTCTCCTCAGAGGCCGACGTCACCCGGTTCAGGGAACTGGCTTCCGGCCAGCTGAACCAGGACAAACCCGCAACTGCGCCGCACTTCGATTTTGCTTTGAAGGCAGCGGACCTGCGGGCAGCCTACTGGCTCCATACTTTAAAGGGCGGCGGATGGCGCGGCTTGGTAAAGGCGCTCGTCATTTACGCCAGCATGATTTACGTGGTGCGCGTTCTCTGGACTGCAGCGCCCAGTGACGGCCTCCGTGCCGGTGTGATTGGGGGATTGGTGGGGCTGCTGCTGCTTCGAATGATCGGCAAACGCCGCCAACATTATTTCGGACCTCTTGCGTATGTACTTTAGCGAGGAAGGCTTGCACTTGCACGATCGGACAAGCCAGACGCGAACTTCGTGGCAGCAATTTGTCGGCTACCTGGAAAGCGGCGACTTGATGCTTCTTTACTACAATTCCAGGGTTTACAGGATTATTCCAAGACGCGCGCTTACTGGTCAGGCTGCCCGCTTCGAGCCCATGGTTGCGGCCAAGTTGAGCCGATTCGACTATCGCAATCCCGCTCCTCCCATTGGACCAACCTGCAAGACTCAACCCACCAGGTTTCTTAGTTCCGATGCTCGCGGTCGATAATCCCTCTTCGATCGTGTTTCAGTCCGCTCGATCGATCTGAGCTTTTTGCAGCTTGTCGGAGTAATCGACGTAGACAGACTTCCACTCTGTGTAGAAATCAATGGCGCCGATGCCGCCTTCGCGGTGACCGTTTCCGGTGGCTTTGGTGCCGCCGAAGGGCAGATGCACCTCGGCGCCGATTGTCGGAGCGTTGATGTAGGTGATGCCGGCGTAGAGATCGCGGATGGCGGCGAAGGCCTTGTTCACGTCCTTGGTGTAGAGCGCGGAGGAGAGTCCGTACTCGATGCCGTTGGCGATTTCGATGGCGTCGTCGAGATCATCGCAGGGAATGATGGAAACGACGGGGCCGAAGATTTCTTCCTGCGCGATGCGCATCTTCGGGTCGACGTCGGTAAAGACGGTTGGCTCCATGAACCAGCCGTATTGGTATTCGCCCTGTTCGATCCGGTTGCCGCCGCAGGCGAGCTTTGCGCCTTCGTTTTGGCCGATCTCGACGTAGCTCAGGTCGGTCTGCAGTTGCTTTTCATTGATCGCTGGTCCCATCTCGACCGTTTCATCCAGGCCGTTGCCGACTTTCAGTTTCTTGGCGCGAGCGACGTAGCGTTCTACGAATTCGCGGTAAACGCCTTTCTGCACGATGATGCGGCTGGTGGCGGTGCAGCGCTGGCCGGTGGTTCCGAAACCTCCCCAGAGGCCGCCTTCGATGGCGAGGTCGAGGTTGGCGTCATCGAGGACGATCATGGGATTCTTGCCGCCCAGTTCGAGCGAGCAATGTTTGAAAGTCTTGGCGGCGATGCCTCCGATGATGCGGCCTACGGCGGAGGATCCGGTGAGCGAGATGGCGCGCACGTCGGCGTGATCGGCTAGCGGCGTTCCTACGTCCGGGCCGAAGCCGGCGACGATATTGATGACGCCTTTGGGAAGTCCAGCGTCGGTTAGGGCGCGGACAAGATTGAAGGTGGAGAGTGGAGTATCCTGCGCGGGCTTGATGACGCAGGTGTTGCCGCAGACGATGGCGGGCAGCAGCTTCCAGGAAGAAATCGCCATGGGGAAATTCCACGGCGTGATCATGCCGCAGACGCCAATCGGCTGGCGGACGGCCATCGCGAATTTGTTCGGCATTTCGGAGGGTACGGTGGGACCGAAGAGGCGACGGCCTTCTCCAGCGTTATAGTAAGCGGCATCGATCGCTTCCTGCACGTCGCCGCGAGTCTCGGCGAGCACCTTGCCCATTTCTCGGGTCATTTCCCGGGCGTAATCCTCTTTGCGGGCGATAAGGATTTCGGCGGCCCGGAAGACCACCTCGGCGCGGCGTGGGGCGGGGACCAAGCGCCATTTAGCAAAGGCTCGCTTGGCAGCGTCTACCGCGGCGTCGACATCGGCTTTTGCCGACTTTTGGAAGATGCCAACTACGTCGCGAGTGTCGGCGGGATTGCGGTCTTCGAAAGTGTCCCCGGTGGAAGATTCGATCCACTCGCCGTCGATAAAGTTCTTCAGGACTTTGGTTGGGGTGTGGCTGAGCGTGGCCGGGGAAGCGAGGGTGTCGGTTGCCATAGATGCTCCTTATGAATGATGAATGCCTTGATATTGATGCTACAGCGGGTGTTGCGGGTGCGGCAAGGAGTTCGGCTCCGGCTTCTCTGACACGCCTCGATCGGGGGTGCGATGACGAAGCACTTAGAGGCCTCGCTGTTGCCAGAATTACCAGATGTCTAAAACGAGGGCGGATGGAACTATACTGGATTCCGGAGCTGCCGTGGAGTTGGTCTCGGCGGCGTGGGGAACATCCATTCGAGATGCAGGGGAGCAGCGAGATGGAATAGACGGCTACGCGGTTGCTTTTTCGGGTACCGAGGGATCGGGCCGGTACCGCAACGCGGTCCGGCGAAATATGTTTTGCAAATGACCATGAAACGCATCGCCATCCTGGGATCGACCGGTTCGATTGGTCGCAGCACGCTGAGCGTGGCTGAGTCCTACCCCGACCGCTTTCAGGTCGTCGCCCTCGCCGCCGGCCGGAACCTTGAAGCAGCCTTCGAGCAGGCCCAGCGCTGGCGGCCAAGCCTCATTTCGATCGCGGGAGAGCCCGATGCCGACGCGTTACGCACGCGCCTGCGGCAAGCTGACTTGGGCGAAATCGAGGTGGTTCAGGGAGCGGCTGGCACAGTGAAGGTTGCCACCCATGCTCAGGCCGACTTCGTGGTAAGCGCCATCGTGGGCGTAGCGGGGCTCGAAGCCACGTACGAGGCGGTCAAGGCGGGCAAGACGGTGGGCGTGGCCAACAAGGAGTGTCTGGTCGCCGCGGGCGAGTTGATTACCGCCGAGGCGCTCCGCCAAGGTAAACCGTTGCTGCCCATCGACAGCGAGCACAACGCCATACACCAGTGCCTGCGGGGCGGACGGATGGAAGAAGTGGAACGGGTCTGGCTAACCGCCTCCGGCGGCCCATTTCTGAACACGCCGCGCTCGGAATTCGCCTCCATCACCGTCGGTCAGGCGCTGAATCATCCCACCTGGAAGATGGGCAAACGAATCACCATTGACTCGGCAACCCTGATGAACAAAGGGTTCGAGGTGATCGAGGCATGCAGATTATTTCACATGCCGGCTTCGAAAGTGGAAGTGATTATCCATCCGCAATCTACAATTCATTCGATGGTGGAATTTATCGATGGCAGTATACTTGCTCAGGTTTCGGTGACCGATATGCGGCTGCCGATTTTGTACGCTTTAACCTATCCGGAGCGGATTCAATCGGATATGCGATTTCCGGTCCGCGACTTGCGTCATCTGGACTTCTGCCCACCTGACATGAGTAAATTCCCTTGTCTACGCTTGGCTTACGAAGCGGCGGAGGCAGGCGGGGCGAAGACCGTGGCGTTGAACGCCGCCGATGAGGTCGCGGTGGCGGCGTTTCTCGAAGAGAGCATTGCCTTCAATGAAATACCCGGCATCATCGAAGACGCGATTGCAGCATCTAATTCCGGGAAGTTGGGTTCTATCTCGCAGGTGCTTGAAGCTGATGCCGAAGCTCGTCGATATGCTGAACAGCGAGTTTTGGCAATAAGAAAGAGAGCCGGGCAGTCGCGCACAACATCTGTAGTTTAGTATCTGAAGTTTAGTAACCGAATCCAACAGGAGAGCGGGGCCGTACTAATTCTTATGTCTGATTTTCTGATCTCCGTCGTCGCTGTCGCGGTTGTCCTGGGTTTCATGATCCTGATCCACGAGTTCGGCCATTACGCGGTGGCCAAGTGGCTCGGGGTCCGGGTGGAGGTTTTCTCGATTGGATTCGGTAAACGGCTTCTTGGCTTTCGCCGGGGCGATACCGACTACCGCATCAGCGCGGTCCCGCTGGGCGGTTACGTGAAAATGAGCGGTGAGAATCCCATGGACGCGCATACGGACGATCCCGCCGAGTTCATGTCGCACTCCCGCTGGCATCGCTTCCTAATCGCAATCGCCGGCCCGTCGATGAACATTCTGCTGGCCATTTTTCTGCTCACCGCAGTTTACATGGTGCACTACGAGTATCCGGTTTTCCTCGATAAGCCGGCCGTGATCGAAGGCGTGAAGCACGACTCACCCGCAGCCCGAGCCGGCCTGCAGCCGGGCGACCGGATCGTGAAGGTCGATGGCATTCAGAACCCAACATGGGAACAACTGCAGCCCCGCGTGTGGCTCAGTCCCAACCAACCGCTCACCGTTACCATCCAGCGCGGGGACCAGACCTTCCAGAAAACGATCGTACCTCAGGCGGTGACCACATCCGAGGTTGGTTCGGCGGGATGGTATCCCGAAGAACCCGTCATCGTTGGCCAGCTCGAGAGCAACACTCCCGCCGCCAATGCAGGGTTAAAAGAGGACGACAGGATTGTCGCCATGGATGGACAGCCACTGGTTTCCATCGAAGCCATGATCGAGCACCTCCAGCAGACCAAAGACAAGCCCGTCGATCTCACCGTGCTTCGTGACAACCAGAGCTTGAGCTTCCATCTGACCCCCGTGCTTGCCAAGACTGAAGATCCCAAAGAACAGAGATACCGCCTGGGGTTTCTAAACAAGAGCGAGACGAAGGTCACTACGTTGCCATTTGGTCAGGCTCTTGCTCTTTCGCTCGAGACCAACAAGAAATATTCCTTACTGATTCTCGAGCTCGCGAAGAAGATTGTGCAGCGCAAGGTCTCGCTCCGCGCCGTCTCGGGTCCCATCGGCATCGCGCAAGATGCGGGCTATGCAGCTCAGCAGAAGGGCTGGACTCCGCTGCTCGAGTTGACCGCCGGCATCAGCCTCAACCTCGGCATCTTTAACTTGCTGCCCATTCCCATCCTCGACGGCGGCGTCATCCTGTTTCTTGCCATCGAGGGCCTCATGCGCCGCGACGTCAGCCTGCGCATCAAAGAACGCGTCTACCAGGCCGCCTTCGTTTTCCTGGTGCTGTTCGCGGTTATGGTTATTTACAACGATCTGATGAAGACGCTGCCGGGGCTGATGGATCGGCTCCCCTAAGCAACACGTTCCGCACCACGACTCTTGTGGGGACAGCCGCCTCCGGCGGTCCGGGTGTCGGACCGACCAGTCCAGCCGAGCCTGCAACGACGGCGTTCGTGACCGTGATGTTAAAATAAGACTTCCATGGCTATCGTTCCCCGCAGAAAAACCGTGACCGCTCTCGTCGGCGGCGTGCGCGTTGGCTCCGATGCACCGATTGTGGTGCAATCTATGACTAATACCGACACTGCGGACATCCCTTCGACAGTCCAGCAGTGTGCCGCTTTAGCTCGCGCTGGCTCGGAGCTGGTGCGCGTCACGGTCAACAACGAAGAAGCTGCTGCCGCCGTTCCGCGCATCGTTGAGGAGCTCGACAAGCTGGGCGTGCGCGTGCCCATCGTCGGCGACTTCCACTATAACGGGCACGTGCTGCTCACGAAGTATCCTGAGTGCGCCCGCGATCTGGCAAAGTACCGTATCAATCCCGGCAACGCCAGCATCGGACGCACCGGCGACTCGAATTTCCGCACCATGATCGAAGTCGCGGTGAAGTATCAGAAGCCGGTGCGCATCGGCGTGAACTGGGGTTCGCTCGACCAGGTGCTGCTCACCCGCATGATGGACGAGAATTCCCTGCTCGCTGAACCCAAAGATGCTCGCGAAGTCACCATGGAAGCGATGGTGGTGAGCGCGCTGAACTCCGCCGATCTGGCGCAAAAATTCGGCCTGCGCCCCGATCAGATTATTCTCAGCGCGAAGGTCAGCGGCGTGCAGGATCTGATCGATGTCTACCGCGCTCTCGCCGCGCGCTGCAATTATCCGCTGCATCTCGGCCTCACCGAAGCGGGCATGGGAGCCAAGGGCGTCGTCGCCTCGGCTGCGGCCATGGGCGTTGTGCTGCAGGAAGGCATCGGCGACACCATTCGCGTTTCCCTGACCCCAGCGCCCGGCGGCGACCGCACCGAAGAAGTTCGCGTGGCGCAGCAGATTCTGCAATCCATGGGCATTCGTAGCTTCACACCGCAGGTTACCGCCTGCCCCGGATGTGGACGCACCACCAGCACCTTCTTCCAGGAAATGGCTGAGCAGATTCAGACCTACCTGCGCGAGCAGATGCCCTCCTGGAAAGACCGCTATGTCGGTGTAGAAGAAATGAAGCTCGCGGTCATGGGCTGTATCGTCAACGGACCCGGCGAATCGAAGCACGCCAACATCGGAATCTCGCTGCCGGGAACCTTCGAAGAACCCAAGGCCCCGGTCTACGTGGATGGACGCCTGTTCACCACGCTCAAAGGCGATCGCATCGTCGCCGAGTTCATCGAGATTCTCGATGAGTACGTCGACTCCCACTATGCGACCCGAGAGCTCCAAAAAGAAGAAGTGGCCGCCAGAAGTTAGTCAGACTGAGACCGTAGACAGACTCAGACCTGGTTTTATTCCTGAATTTGTTCTACGAAGTTGTCGTCCCGAACGAAGCGAGGAGATCCCGGTTTTGCCCGCCGCAGCGGAGAGCGCTCACTGCCCCGGCAAAAGGAAGATAGGATTCTGCGGAAGCAGACCGCTCGGTTGCGTTGCCGCGGGCAGATCAGTGATCACGGTATCGGCCGGGGTGCCGGTGATCGAGTTATTGGTGTTGCTGCCGGAAGTGTTGATGACGGCGATGGCGCCGGCATCGCACATGCTCACGTAAACCCGACTGCTGTCGGCCGAAGCCACGGTAAAGACCCGGAAGCGATTTACGCCCGGTGAATACAAGGTGGGATATACAGCGGTTGCGGCGCACAAAGGCACCGGGGGCACGGCATATTGATATTGATTCGTCGTCAGATTCGCGGCGAATGGAGGGTTCGTCAGCAAAGTCAAAGTCGGCGCCGTCGGATACTCCGGTGTGAAGTTATTGGCATCGAACACGGTGAGCCCGGGAATCATGCAAGCCGACGTGGAACCGACGAAGCTATCTGGACAAGAAGTCGCCACCTGGTAACTGGCGACATAGAACCTGCTGCCATCGGACAAAGCAGTAACGGAAGCCGGAATTACCGGACCACAGGTGGGGCAAGCCGGCGTTGTAGTAGCGCTAAGGCCGGCAATCGCCAACTGTGCCAACTGGAGAGGCGTGTCGCCCGCGCCGCTGGTATCGGAAAACACATAGACGACGCTGGTTAAGGGATTGGTCACGTAAAGCCGGTTCAGGTTCGGATCATAAAAAATGAAATTGGCTCCGGCGCCCACCGGAAGACTGCTGACAACTGTATCCGTCGCCGTATCGATCGTCACCAACTGGCCATCGCCTTGCGTGAGCACGTAAACCTTCTGGCCGTCCGCGCGAGCCACCGCCCACACCGGCGTACTTCCCTTGAAGCCATTCACAACATTCGAAGATGAATCTACGGCGTTCAAGCTACTGACCGTGTTACTCCCCTGGTTGGCGACGTACAGCTTATTACCGCCGGGTATAGCCGCTTCTGCCACGGAAACAGGATTGGTTCCGACCGTGGCTGTGTTACTCACCACATTGAAATTTGTGTTTATGGTGCTGATCGAATTCGTGCCGAAGTTAGCGACATAGATGAATTCGCTTTCCGTAGTGTTCAAAAAAACCGGAAGCGAGCCCGGAGGCAAGATCAAATTGTTCACCGCACCAAAGCCGGTCGCGATTCTCGAATCGAAGGCGGGACTAAAGGACGAAACTTCATCCAACCCGCCCGAAAGCAAACTACCCGCACTGGAGACAAACACTCTGGTGGCGCCGGGCAATACGGCAGCGTGCGTGGGGACGTCCCCCAGGTTGGGCAGATTAGGCTCGGACGTGGGAGTCTCGGCGATAATGGAATCGCCACCAACGTCAATCTGCATGGCCCCGCCGGGATAGTTCGGAACGTTGGCGCTGATGCCGAAGACGGCGTGAAAATTGGATGGTGCCGGAGGCGGCTCGGTCGGGCATCCTGGAATTCCACCCGTCGAGCAAGGAATAACGACCGGGCGGTAGACTTGTCCGCAGGCCCCCCACAGCAGAATTGGAAGCGCCACGAGCAAGCACCGGCCCACACCTCGAAAACTCATCGACACTCCGAAAGAAAAATTCTGGTTGCAGGAAGAATTCAACATTCTAACGGTTGGTCGCGATCTGCGCCAGTAGCGCACGCTCGGCGCGCTCGGCAGTCGGCCAGATTCCGCAGTCAAATGTCAGGTTTCGACAAAGTTACAGGGGTGGGATGCGGTTCGTCGGCCACAAGTTGGATGCGCGAGCCGGGATTGGATCGTGCGAGCTGAGTCTTTACCTGCTGCGTCGCGACTTGCCGCCCGCCGCGGCTGCCGGTTCCTCCGACTTCGCAGTAGCTGCGGGCTTTTTCCTGCCTTCCATCTGCGCCAGGCTCTGCTTCAAGGCGGCCATCAAGTCGACCACGGGAGCCAGCTTCTTCGGCTTCTCCACGGCGGCGACTTCCCCGCCCTCGAGCTTGGCTTCGATCAGCTTCTTCAGGTTTTCCTGGAAGCTGTCTTTGTACTTTTCCGGGTGCCACTCATCGGCCAGAGCCTCGATAAGCTGGTGCGCCACCTTCACCTCGGCCTCCTTCAACTCGACATCTGGCGCTCCGAAGCCTTCCACCTTACGGACTTCCTCCTCGTAGTACATAGTGTGCAGCATCAGCCCGCCTTCGTGCGGCCTCAGGAACACCGTGTACTCGCGGTTGTGCATGGTGATTTTGGCAATGGCGACATATTTGCTTTGTTCCAGCGCCTTGGTCAGCAACGCATAGGGCCGGCGTCCGGCTTCTTCCGGCATCATGTAATACGAAGACTCGAAGTACACGGGATCGACGTCGCCGGCTTTGACGAACTCCAGAATCTCCATCGTCTTCGCGGTCTGCGGCTCGATCTTCTTGATCTCTTCGGGTTCGATCACGATGTACTCGTCCTTGCGAAACTCGTAGCCCTTCACGATCTCACTGCGATCGACCACCACGTTTTCCAGCGGACAAATATACTGCTGCTTAACCCGAACTTTGTCAGGGCGATGCAACATGTTGAAAGAGATTCCGGAGCTGCGCGCGCCAGAGAACAAACGCACAGGCATGGAGATGAGGCCAAAAGTTAAGTGTCCCGACCAGACCGACGATGCCATATTTCCCTCGCTTCGCTAAGATGCTACCACCGCCGGCAACGGCGACCGCAAACTCTAACCCACCCAGAATTGGGAGTTTAGCTTATATCCAGCGCTCAGGTGCACAAATCTTAGGGCACCGAGAACCCAAATGCGAAGCCCGAGAAAATGGGGCACACCCACAGGCAACCCTATGGGTGGTAGTTAACTGATCGGATTCCTGGCATCGTGCCAGGCGTTCGGGAAGCCAGAAGCCGGAGCCCGCTTTCCTTGAGCCCTCCGCGCATGTTGCTTCATCATTGATGGAAACTCTCTACCGGAGATGACTATGAGCGACCTGCGCTACCCGATTGGCAAGTTCACCTACGAAGGACCGACGACAGAGGACCAGAAGCAGCTGCAACTCCGCGAAATCGAGCAGACCCCGGCAAATCTGCGCGCCGCCGTGAAGGGTCTGTCAGACGAGCAACTGGACACTCCCTACCGCCCTGATGGCTGGACCGTCCGCCAAGTCACGCACCATGTTCCCGACAGCCATCTCAACGCCTACATCCGCTTCAAGCTGGCTCTCACCGAAGAGGAACCGACAATCAAGCCTTATGCGGAAGACCGCTGGGCTAAACTTGCGGACACGGAGTCTACTCCCGTGGCCGTTTCTCTAGCATTGCTCGAGTCGTTGCACGAACGGTGGATCCGCCTTCTGCGCTCCTTGAAACCCGACGACTGGAAGCGAACCTTCCGCCATCCCGAGCTAGGACTGATGCCTCTGGAGAAAAATCTGGCGCTCTATGCCTGGCACGGGCGCCATCACGTCGCCCACATCACGGGACTGAGGGAAAGAAACGGTTGGTAGAGCCGTCTGAATCCCGCGCTTTTGGTCATCTTTTCTCCGTTCAATGCGGTGGACACGATTTTGTATGTCGGTTTTTCCCTCAGCATACATTTAGGATTCGGGCGGGAACGGGGGGTAGCGCTCGTTGTTGCCTTTCTTCTCTCCGTTTCTGCTGCCCAGCAGCCGCCGGTGGCTCGTTTCGATGCCGGAGCCAACCGGCAGAGAATGGCGACGAAATCATTGCAGCAATCGGTAGGGATAAGAAAACTCACACGCGGCCGAGACGGAAGCGGCAGTGCAAGCCTGGTACGAGAGATATGACGAAGACTTAGCCGCCGCCATTCAGGAGGATGCGTTGGTGAACACTCTGCGGGAAGAAAACACCAGTAATGGGTAGGAACTGTGTCGTCAGGGGTGGCGATTCTAAGCTTGTCTTGTTGTGAATGCGAAGAAGAGAATCTCTCAGGACACTCCCAGCTTCCACACCAGATAGCTGCACGCCTCTCGCAACACGGCGTACATACGTTGTGCAAGGCTGTGCGGACGCGAGTCGGGTCGGGGCGAGACATATACCGGGCCCACACCCTCGTGCTCCAGTAATCGCCTGATCCGGAAGACGTGATAAGCGTCGCTGACGGCCACGCAACTGTGCAGCCCATTGGCCCGCATGATCACAGCTACACGCATCGCGGATTGCGCCGTGTCCGAGCCTTGCGTCTCCGCGATCAGATTTCGCTCGGGGATCCCACGGCGCTTCAGATAGTCACTGCCAACGCCGCCTTCGCTGAAACTGGGATCGGACGCCGCGCCACCCGTTGTAATGACCACGGGAGCGATACCCCGCTGAAAGAGATCGTAGGCATGATCAAGACGAGCCCGCAACACAGGCGAAGGGCGGCCGGAATACTCGGCCGCGCCAAAAACCACGATGGCGTCCGCGGCGTGTAACTCCGGCGTTGATCCCGCGTGCACAATTCGGAGCGCAGTCAGCGTAAGGAACGCGGCCAACCCCGCCAGCGCCAGCGCCTCGAGCCACAGCAGCCAGGAGCGATGGGGACGCCGGTTAGCAGAATTGTCGCTCATCCTGTAGCAAAGAAGGTCGAAATCTCCTCGGACGGAATCGCGCCTTCGCGGATGATGCGCCAGCGCTCTCCGTCGTCGCTCATATCAACGATGGTGGACGCGATATCGCGCGGAGAAATCCCCCCGTCCACGATAATGCTGATGCGGCCCTGGAGTTGATCGCGCACTTGCTCGGCGCTGGTGCACTCCGAGGCCCCGCTCAGATTGGCCGACGTAGCTGTGATCGGAATCGCCGCCGCGGTTACCACCGCCAGCGGAATCTTCGCGTTCGGCACGCGCAACGCCACGTTGCCGGTATTGGCGGTCACTTTCAGCGGCAAGCGCGATCCCGCCTTCACGATGATCGTCAGTGGTCCCGGCCAGTACTTCCGCGCCAGCGCGTAGAACTCCTCCGACAGGGACTTGGCCAGTTCTTCGGCGTGGTCAATGCTTTCGATGAGCAACGACAGCGGCTTATGGCGCGAGCGCGTTTTGATGTCGTACACACGGTCGACCGCCCGCAGGTTAAAAGGATCGGCCGCCAACCCGTAGAAAGTGTCGGTTGGCATGCCCAGGACTTCGCCCGCACGAATCTGGTCGGCGGCGTACTTCACCAAAGAACTCTCCGGGCTGTCACTGCTGATTTTCAGGATCTCAGCGCGCACGGCGCTCCCTTCACCTTAACGTTAGACTCCAATTTGTTTCGATCGCGAAACCTATCATAATACGGCAACCGGCTTCAAGGTGAGTGCAGAGCGTATCATGCAGGCTCGGTCTCCACCTTGGCACTTCTCTCATGAAAAAGCTTTCAGAAGCCCTTTCAAACCGCAGCCGGCTCCGTCGCATCGAAGGACGCCACAATCCTCTGGTCAAGCAACTGCGCCAGGCATTTTCGCGCGCCGAGCTCACGGCCGCCGGTGACTGCGCCATCGAAGGCATGCGCATGATCGAAGAAGCGATTCGCAGCGGCCTGCGCTTCAGCGCGGTGTTTTTTCGCGATTCCGCCCAGGACCGAGCCGAACGCTTGCTTCCGCAGCTGGGAGCGCACGTAGAAACTCTGCTGCTTCCTGATCAACTTTTCGACAGTATCGTGTCCAGCGAAGCTCCGCAGGGCGTGGCCGCCCTGGTGCACCTCAAGGATTTCTCGCTCGAAGATATCCTGGAGCGCCTGCGGCTGGGCCCCGTCGTAATCCTGGCGGGACTGCAGGACCCCGGCAACCTGGGCACAATTCTGCGTTCGTCCGAGGCCTTTGGTTGCGCGGGCGTCGTCCTGGGGGAAGGCACGGTGAGCCCCTTCAACTCGAAAGTTGTGCGAGCCTCGGCAGGATCAATCTTCCGCCTGCCCATCATTCATGGGCAGGGTCGTCGAAAGGTTCACGAGCGCGACAAGAGGGAGACGGTAAGACTGGCGGAGGTTTCAGAAGCGCTGCAAACTAAGAACGTACGCCTGATCGCAACCTCTTCGCATAAGGGAACACCGCTGGATCACGCGGATCTGAAGGGCGCGGCGGCGATCTTCTTCGGTAACGAAGGGGCAGGCTTGCCCCGCGAACTCATGGGCACAATGAGCGAATTCATCTGCGTTCCCCACACCTCGCAAGTCGAATCTTTGAACGCGGGCGTGGCCGCCAGCATCGTATTATATGAAGTCGCGAGGCAAAAGAGTCTTAGCCGCTAGCACGTGGCTCGAGCTAAAAACCGAAAGCTAAGAGCCTGATCCATATGGGACTCTTCCAACCCATCCCGCACTCCGAAGCTGCCACCGACCGCACGCGCCCGCTGGCCGATCGCATGCGCCCGCGCACGCTCGATGAATACGCTGGCCAGGAGCACCTGATCGGTCCCGGCAAACCTCTGCGCACCCAGATCGACCGCGACGACACCGGTTCACTCGTCTTCTGGGGACCGCCGGGGACAGGTAAAACCACGCTGGCCAAGATCATCGCCAGCCTGACGAAAGCGGAGTTTATCGAGTTCTCCGCCGTCCTCGCCGGGATCAAAGAGATCAAGCAGGTCATGGCCGACGCCGAGCGCGCCCGCCAGTACGGCACCCGCACCATCGTCTTCATCGATGAGATTCATCGCTTCAACAAAGCGCAGCAGGACGCCTTTCTGCCTCACGTGGAAAAAGGCAGTATCCGCCTGATCGGCGCGACCACTGAGAATCCGTCGTTCGAAATCAACTCCGCCCTGCTCTCGCGCTGCCGCGTTTATGTCCTCAATCCGCTCACCGAAGACCAGATCGTTCAACTGCTAACGAAGGCCCTCGCTGACGAAGAACGCGGTCTGGGCACGATGCAGGTGCGTGCCTCCGACGATGTTCTGAAAAAAATTGCCAGCTACACCAGCGGCGATGCCCGCAGCGCCTACAACGTATTAGAAGTGGCCGCCGGCCTGGCGCAGCAGGCCGGTACTCAGCCGGCGGAAATCACCGCCGATATCGTTCGCGACGCGTTGCAGAAGCGCACCCTGCTCTACGACAAAGCTGGCGAAGAACATTACAATCTGATCTCCGCGCTCCACAAGTCGGTTCGCAACAGCGATCCCGATGCGGCTCTCTATTGGCTGGGCCGCATGCTCGAAGCCGGTGAAGATCCGCTCTACGTGGCGCGCCGTGTGGTTCGCATGGCCGTAGAGGATATCGGACTCGCCGATCCCAACGCTCTTTCTCTCTGCATGGCCGCGCGCGATGCTGTGGATTTTATCGGCATGCCGGAAGGCAATCTTGCTCTCGCCGAAGCGGTCGTCTACCTCTCGCTCGCTCCTAAATCGAACGCCCTCTATACCGCTTACGGCGACGTACAAAGGGATATCGAACAGACTGCCGCCGAATCCGTCCCGCTGCACCTGCGCAACGCGCCCACCGGACTGATGAAGGGCCTGGGCTATGGAAAACACTATCAGTACGCCCACGATGTCGAAGGCAAGGTCGCCAACATGCAATGCCTGCCAGACAGTTTGCACGATCGGGTCTATTACCGCCCAACTGGGGAAGGCGTTGAGAAGCGCATTCGCGAACGCATGGAGGAGATCCGCAAACTGCGTCCAGCACCTGCCGGAAATACATCCTCACCGTCCAAGAAAGAATCCTAGATGTATTTCCAGCATCTTAATATGCACCGCACGGCGTATGTCTGTGCGCCCGCCTACAAGTCAAGGAGGGCTGAGTGTCCATGTCCGCCATTCCCACGGTCGTTAGCGCCGATACTCCTTCGGCTCACTCCCCGCGCGGGGAGCAGATAGAAGACCTGCAGAAGCTGCAGAAAGCAGCGCAAAAAATTACCTCGATCCTTGACCTCGATCAACTTATCGATAACATCGTCAATGAAGTAGCCCGTTCCTTCGGCTGCCTGGAGGCCAGCATCTACCTGCACGATGAGGAACACAGCGAGATGGTGCTCGCCGGGGTTCATGGATGCAGCGTTAACGGCAAAGGCTTTCGGCTCAAGATTGGCAAGGAGGGCATGGTCGGTTACGCGGCGTCCACCGGGCAGATGCGCTATGCGCCCGATGTTCGCAAGGATGACTATTACATTGGCTGCGAACACGACACGCTTTCCGAAGTGGTAATCCCGCTGCATGTCGGCGACAACCTCGTCGGAGTTTTTACCGCGTCCCATCCCGAACTGGACGCATTCCCGCGCCAGCAACTCAGACTTCTTCAGGCGCTCTGCGATCATGTTGCCGTCGCTGTGCATAACGCGCGCCGCTTCAAATCAGAGCGCGCGGAGCGCGAAACCATGAACCGCGAGGCGCAGGAAGCTCGCGCCATGCAGCAGGCATTATTTCCCAAGAGTTCGCCGTACATACCAGGCTTTGTGATCTCCGGTCTTAGCGTTCCCGTCAGCGCCGTCGGCGGTGACTGGTACGACTTCATCCCGTTCCCCGATGGCCGCTGGGGTCTGGTGCTCGCCGACGTCTCCGGCAAAGGCACTGCGGCCGCGCTGCTGATGTCGGCTACGCGTGGAATGCTGCGCTCGCTGGCCGAAGCCTGCTGCAGCCCGGGCGAGGTCTTGACCAAGCTCAACAGCCTGCTGGTGGGGGATTTTCCGGCGGGCAAGTTCGTTACCCTGGTTTACGGGGTGCTCGATCCGGCGACTCGCACATTGACTTTCGCCAACGCCGGACATTTGCATCCGCTCTTTATCGATGACCACGGTGCCCAGTTCCTCGCGACCGAGCGTGGACTGCCTCTTGGCTTGAGCTGTGGAGATTATTCCGAAACCACCGTGACTCTTTCCCCTGGATCCCGCCTGGTCTTCTACAGCGATGGCATCACCGAGGCCTCCAACCAAGCGGAAGAAGAGTATGGATTGGATCGCCTTTCGCGGCACGTTTCGAGCCGCGATGCTTCCGCAATCACTGTGGTGGATGATGTCCGCGCCTTCGCCAACGGCACCGGTGTGCGGGACGATGCTACTGTCGTCTTCGTCGGGGTCGCGAATTAACGACGCGAAATAACGACGCGGGCCAGAGATTCCGCTCATCGGAATCGCGCCCGGTGCTCGAGCAATATGCAGCGGTCCATCACCACCAAGCAGCCCGCCTGGCGTGCCTTCTCGGCGGCCTTTTCGTGAACCACCCCTTCCTGCATCCAGATTGCCGGAACCTTCAGCCGAATCGCGATGTCCACGATTTCCTCCACGAATTCCGGCCGCCGGAAGATGTTCACGATATCGATCGGGTCCGGAACGTCGAGCAAAGAACCATAAGCCTGCTCCCCAAGAGAAGAATCAATCTGCGGATTCACGGGAATGACGCGGTATCCCCGGCTCTGCATATAGCTGGCAACACCATAACTCGGACGCAAGGGGCTGTCCGAGAGCCCCACGACGGCGATGGTTCTTGCGCGTCTCAGCAGCTCCGTGATCGGATCGGTTTGCGGAAAAATAGACACTTCGTCATCCGAAGCAAGGGCGTTGCGCGGCGCTGGCCTGCCGCTATCAAAGTCCGGGGATGATTGCCAGAACGCGCGGCTGGCTTGCCTCTTGACCTTACTTCTTGTTCGCGGAATCCAGCTTCTGCTTGTACATCTTCAACGCCAGCTTACGCACGGTCTCAGAGATCTCTTTATTGGAGGAAATGTTCTTCAAGTCCTGGGTCTGCAGATGCTTCATCAACCCTAATCCCAAATCGAGAGGCGTGCGCGGGTTCGCCACCAGGTTCCGCACCACGATGTAATTCTTCATAAAACGGCGCTTCAGCGGAATCTGCCGCAGCACAGCCTCCAAAACATTTTTCTGCAGGGCAAACTTTTCCACTTCACCGTCTGAAATCTTGGGCGCATCCAGCACCGCCAGCGCGACCACCTTTGTGCCATCGCGAATCAAAAGCGATCGCTCTTCCTTGTTGCCCTTCATCGCCAGCTGGATGCGGCCCTTCACATCCAGGCGGTTGATCTTCTGCAGAGTGTTGTCGCGATGGCCGGCTTGAGGGGGCACGGCCGCGAAGGCCTTCGAAGGCGCTGCGGCAGCTGCGGTGGCCGGGGCGGCGGAAGGCAGCGCCTGCCCTTCGCTGGTCGCAACTTCTGTCATCGAGCTGTTTTCCGACACCGGAAAATAATCGGTTCCCAGCAAATCCACGATGCCGCCTACGGGATGAAACGGCTTATCGTTTTCCGCCGCAATCTCCGGTGCGTGTTCGGCCAGGTAAGCATGCACCGCTTCATCGGGAACATCGGCTGCGTTAGCCTCAACCGGAGCCGCGTCGGCTGGGTCCGCAGCTATCGCGGCGACGGCTCGCTCCCCTCGTGGCTGGCTCTCCGCAGCCGGAGTTGCCGCGGCCTCTGGCCTGCCTGAGTTCAGCCGTTTGTCCAGGGCAGATGCATCCTCGGGCTTCAGGTACGGGTTCGATCGCAGCGTCCGCAGAACTCCCAAACAGGCCTGCACGCGCGGGCTCTGAAGCATGACCTCAATCGATTCCCGCGATGCGGAGATGGCGAACTTTGCCAACTGACTCTCGCCGACGGAAGGATTCTCCAGCAGCGCCGGAAGCAGTTTTGGACGAAGATTCTCCGGCGCAATCAGGTAGTCAAGCACTTCTCGCGTTGTCTTCGGATCGGAGGCCGCAGTCAGCGAAGCCTTTTCGTCCCACCCCGCCAAAGTAAGGCGCGCGGTGTCGCCAAAAATCTTGTTGTGCCTGGCGAGGTAAACCAGAATCTCGAGGTTTTCCTCGGGCGGCACCGACAACGCTCCCTTCGCCGCGAACTGCATCATGTTTGCCGGCAGCTTGGAGGCACGAATTAGGTCAATCGAGCGTGGCATGGCTTCACCTCCTCGAACCATCGGTGCGGACGAGTGCCCGCGCCTCAAGCCCCCTGATCGCAAGCTCTAACTCGCGGATCAAACGGTTCGGCTTGCCCCCAAGAAACTCTTTCAATAAGGCCTGATAATACCAAAGAGTCCCTTCCCGTCCGCCATG
>Ga0302325_10011942_pt1 | contig 18686 bp, 14 predicted proteins | sample Palsa_T0_2_FD_201948 | JGI IMG/M metagenome (GOLD analysis project Ga0302325, IMG submission 201948) | Peat permafrost microbial communities from Stordalen Mire near Abisko, Sweden - Palsa_T0_2 | ecosystem: Environmental > Terrestrial > Soil > Palsa > Peat permafrost | place: Sweden: Abisko...
CTTTGGTGGTCAAGGGTCCCTTGGCCTCTGCCTTGAGGAAAAACTCCTGGCCAAAATAGGGCATTTCCTTTTCGCGGAAGCGCTCATTGAATGCAATTACTTCTTTGAGCGAGTGCACAGGAGCGCTGGGGCCAAGCCTGGCGAGATACGCGTTGAGATCGGACTTGAGTTCGTACAACAGGACAAGCAGTTCGGTTTCACCCGTCTTGCCAATGGTCTCGATGTCTGCCGGATCGACGATGGTTGCGCCCAGCTTTTTCATGGCATCGAGCGACTGCTCCATCAACGCATCCACCGCAGCGTGAAAGCCAAAATATTTGCGGACCACGCCAATACGAGCGCCGCGAAGACCATCCGGGCTGAGGGACTTGGTGTAATCGGGGGCGAGCCGGTCGCGTGCGGCAAGCGTGGCGCTGTCTTCTGGATCCACGCCCGCCAAGACACCTAAAAGGATAGCGGCGTCGCGGACGGTGCGGCACATGGGGCCGGCAGTGTCCTGGGTATGGGAGATGGGGATGATGCCACTGCGGCTGATGAGGCCAACGGTTGGCTTGATGCCCACCACTCCGTTGGCCGAAGAAGGACACACGATGGAGCCGTTGGTCTCGGTGCCGACGGCAGCCGCACAAAGGTTTGCGGAGACACCCGCGCCCGAGCCGGAGCTGGAGCCGCAAGCATTGCGATTCAACACGTAAGGATTCCTGGTCAGGCCCCCGCGGCCGCTCCAACCGCTGGTGGAATGAGTGGAGCGGATATTCGCCCATTCACTGGGGTTGGTCTTACCCAGGATGAGCGCGCCAGCCTGGCGTAGTTTCCCTGCCACAAAAGAATCTTTTGCCCGCGTTGCACCAACCAGGGCAAGCGAGCCTGCGGTCGTCATCATACGGTCGGCTGTGTCGATGTTGTCCTTGATCAGTACAGGAATGCCGTGCAGCGGCCCGCGGGGTCCCGATACTTTGCGCTCTTTATCCAGAGCGCCGGCGATGGAAAGAGCATCCGGATTGGTTTCGATGACGGAGCGAAGCCCGGGTCCACCCTTGTCAATAGCTTCGATACGCGACAGGTATATTTCGGCGAGGGAACGCGCGGTGAATCTGCCGGACTCCATGCCATGGTGCAGTTCTGCGATGGTCGATTCGTCGAGTTCGAACGTGGGAACCTGGGTGGGCTGGCCCACCGGCAAAGCGGAGGCGTGGATGGGCGCAAAGGCTGCTGCAATACCGGTCACGGCACTGGCTTGCAAGAGACCCCGGCGCGATAGCTTGTTTGATCTCATGATCCCTAGAACATTAGCACGGTGCCTTGCACAGCGAATGGTTACCAATAATGCAATGGTAACGTCCCTTTCCAAGGTTGATACCGGCGTGGTTGAAAGGGAGGAGCCTGCCTCACGGTCTTGAGGTTCAACGCCGATACAGGTATCGCGAGGGCCCCATATCCCTGGTTAACTACAGTCGCGGTGACGAATGAATCGTATACAGATTTTGTTTACTATCGCCGGCATGACAGCGCTGATAGTTGTGCTCGATTTGCGAACTTCCGCAGAGATCTCCTTACCCGTCCTGTTCACTTTCCCGCTGGTCTTGTGCGCCATGCAGCGGTCCAAGTGGCTGCTCTGGAGCACTGCCGGCATCGCCACCGCGCTCAGCGCGGCCAGCATGCTATGGGTTTTCCATCGGACTGCGTTGGTGAAGCCATGGGTCGCTTGGGGAAACCGCGGACTGGTGATTGCGAACCTGCTTACGCTTACGGCACTGATCCATTTCTGGGTTAAAGAGAGCCACAAAGCGGCGCTCGATGCCGCACAGATGGAGCGGCAAAGTAGCAGCCTGCTCGAGCGGAATGAGCAACTGACCAGCGAGCTAGCTAAGATCAAGGCCCTCAACCGGGGCAAAGGAAAACCTCTGGTGCTCACCATCAAGCAATATCAAGCGCTGGCGGGACAGTTTTCTGACCTGCACCGGACCATGGTGATCGCAGCCATGTGCAGCGGAATGCGCGTTGCTGAGGTGCTTACGCTCCGGTGGAGTCAAGTGGATTTTGCCAGCGGACTGCTGTCTCCAGAGCGTGGCGCTGAGGTTAGGAGCGATAGGCCGACAGAACAGACTCCCATGGATCCTCTCCTGGTAGAAGCCTTATCGGAATGGCGAAGCACCGCATCGGGCTCCGGGCTGGTGTTTCCCTCGCACATCACGGGCCGCTGCTACCATGCGGGGCGTATCCAGCAGGGGTACTTTAAACCGGCAGCCAGAAAGCTTGGCCTCACGGGAGTTAACTGGCAGACATTTCCCAATTCCTACAGGAATTGGATAAACGACGAAGGAACGGCCACAGGAGTTCAACAGAAGCTCATGCGTCACGGAAACGTGTCGACCATGAGCACCAGCCACGGCGCCGCCCCGCTTAAAGCCAAACGGAAGGTTCCCCATAAGCCGGCCCAGCGGGTTGTTCCTAATGGCGGAGTAGGGGTTGAGGTCTCCGCCGAGGGGTAAAAACCTTACGCGGATTGGGTTTGGTAGGGCTTCTGGGAGCGTTTCCACTCAATTGTTCGCATCCTTGCAAATATGAAGCGGTGTAGCATAATTGCAAGGTGATCGTTCCACGGCAAATTCAGCCCGAAGTATCACGGCTGCTCGAACAGTTTCCGGCTGTAGCCATCCTTGGACCCCGGCAGGTAGGCAAAACGACGCTCGCCGTGGCTTTGGCGGAGGCGCTCCGGGAAGAGGCTCTTTACCTGGACCTGGAACTGCCTTCCGACCGAGCCAAATTGACAGAGCCGGAACTCTATTTAAAACAACATGAGAATCGGCTCGTAATCCTCGACGAGATTCATCGGCTTCCCGGGATTTTCCAGACTCTCCGCAGCTTGATCGACCAGCGGCGCCGCAAAAGCAGTCCGGCACGACATTTCCTCTTGCTAGGCTCGGCTTCGATGGATTTGTTGCAGCAGTCCGCTGAAAGCCTCGCCGGACGAATCGCATATCAGGAGCTCGCGCCGTTTTCGCTCACGGAAGTTGCCGCCTTCAAAGATGCGGCGATGGACCGTCTTTGGACACGCGGCGGTTTTCCAGACAGCTTCCTTGCCGCGAACGACGAAGTAAGCTTCCGATGGCGCACGGCCTTTATCCAGACATACCTTGAACGCGATGTACCTGCACTCGGTCCACGCATCCCTGCCGAAACCCTTCGCCGTTATTGGCAAATGCTTGCGCACAACCAGGGCCAGATGCTCAATGCCGCGCAGCTCGCGAGTGGACTTGGTGTGAGCGGCCACACCGTAGCCAGGTATCTCGATATTATGGTGGATCTGCTTCTGGTGCGCCGCCTCCAGCCGTGGACTACGAATGCCGGGAAGCGACTGGTCCGCACGCCGAAAGTCTATGTCCGTGACTCCGGGCTACTCCATGCGTTGCTGGGAATCCGAAATCAGGAGGAGCTCTTGGGTCATCCGGTCGTTGGCTCCAGTTGGGAAGGATTGCTTATTGAAAACATCCTCAACGCCTTGCCATCGACAGCAAGGCCGACCTTCTACCGAACCTCCGCGGGCGCGGAAATCGACCTCGTGATTGAGTTTAACGCGAAGCAACGTTGGGCTCTCGAGGTTAAGCGCTCCCTTGGAAGTCCCGCTCCTAGTAAGGGCTTCTACATAGGCTGCGCCGATATTAAGGCGACCAGACAGATCGTTCTGTATCCAGGCGATGAAAGATTCAGGCTTGATGCACAGACAGATGTGATGCCCTTGCGCACATTCATGGGTGAAGTGATGGCGGAGCAAGCACGCTGGACGAGACCGGAGCGCCGATGAAGGTGCAACTGAACTGATGCGGCATGCCTCCGTCCAGACTGCCATGAGTGTCGATGGACAGGCCTTGACTTCATCGAAGCGGCAAGCGAATAGCCGGTGCCTGAAACCGTGATTTTTCTTATTGGGAGTTTGCCGGAGCGGCCATCAGATCGTAAGTTGTTGATCTTATTGGTTGCGGGGGTAGGATTTGAACCTACGACCTTTGGGTTATGAGCCCAACGAGCTACCGGACTGCTCCACCCCGCACCTTGATAGTAACAACCACAGCGCACAGGGTCAAACCGAGCAGTCACAACCCACCCAAGCCAAAAGAAGGATTGAATGGGCCATGCATCCGTTGCTTCGTAGAGGCTGCTCCGGACATCCCTCGTCTCCGATCAAAATAACTTCCGCTCGGGCCAGTTTGGCGTGAGATTCCGCTTTCAAGGACAGAGTCCGAATCCGGCTGTCGCCAAGGGCCCGAAAAAATCTTGAAACCGAATGAGCCAGTTTCCTTGCCATTTCCGATTATCTGATTACAGGGGACACAAATCTAAAGCTGCTCGGGAGGAAAAGCCATGCTGAAGAAATCTCTGATCGCACTGATCCGGCGCATCGGGTTTCCGCTGGATTAACGGACTCGGCCGCAAAGCTTAGCGCGGGCAGGTGGTAAGGCTCTTGCGCGTGAGGGCAATGACTTCATCGCGCTCCTCTCCAACAAGTTCAAGCCTGGGCGGCCTCGTGCGGGCGGAAGGGCCGCCGCACTCCTCTTGCACCTGCTTGATCAGTTGCACAAATTTCGGCACAGTGTCCAGGCGCAGGAGGGGCAAAAACCAACTGTAGAGAGTTTCCAATTCCGCCGAAGGACCGTTCTTCGCCAGCAAGAAGAGACGAACCGATTCCTCAGGGAAGGCATTCACCAGTCCGGCAATCCAGCCAGTCGCACCCGCCGCTACACTCTCGACCACGACATCGTCCATGCCTACGAATATCGCCAGCGAGCCGGCGGACAAATGCTTGAGCGAAGTAATGCGCCGGATGTCGCCACTCGATTCCTTCACTGCGTGGAAGTTGTCATGCCGCGTGCGCAGTTCGAGCATTTGCTCTGGAGTGATATCCGTTCCGTAGGCAATGGGATTGTTGTAGAGCATAGAAGACAACGGCGTGGCCGCAAAGATGGCGCTCAAATGAGCTTGTGTTTCGCGCCAATCCCCCCGGTAGACCTGGGGCGGCAGTACCATAAGGCCATCCACACCCGCGCGATGAGCCTCTTGCGCAAGCCAGACCGCCTCCGCAGTGCTCAGCGCGGCGATGCCGGCAATCACCGGCGCTTTGTCGCCCAGAGAATGCCGGGCATGCTGCAGGATCTCGATTTTTTCCTCGCGGGCCAGCGTCGGCGCTTCCCCGAGAGATCCGAGGGCAACGATGCCATGGCAGCCGCAATCGACGAGCCAGCGGGCCTGCGCTGCAAACGTCTGGTAGTCGACCGACAAGTCAGCCTGGAAGGGAGTGGTGATGGCAGGAAATACTCCTGCCCAATCTTTCTGGTTCAATGGTCGATTCTCCTTGCTGCGTGGCGGTAGCCGCCGTGTACGAAGGATGTTACAGGAAGAACGAGTCCTCCTAGTTCTCACGCAGACTCTAATGCCCGACATATTTTCAATCGTTTGCGCCCGATTAAAGTCGTGCCCTGATACAAACATCACCGCGGTGAATACCTGAAAACTCGCGCATCGCGCAGGTTTGCATCTGTCGACTCTCTAAAACTGGCCTGCACCAACCTGGTCGCCATTCCTTCCCGCAAGATCAGCAAAATGAAAGCAATTTCGATCAAGCTATCTTGCTCTTGCCCAAGCTAACTTTAGTTTGTCAGAAGGGAAAATCCCAAAATTTCAGCGAGGTGTTCTATGAGTTCCTGCAGTATGGTAAGCAGCGGTTTTGTTCATCATCTTGAGCCCACCTTAATGGGAGACGACACGCTGGTGGCGGCGGCACAAGACGGACACGAGTGGGCTTTCGTTGAATTGTGCACACGAAACTCCAAGCGTGTCTTTAATACGATCTACGGCGTGACCAAGAATCGCGAGGATGCGGAAGACGCGCTGCAGGATTCAATGATGCGAGCCTTCATGCATTTGAAACAATTTGACGGGAGATCGAGCTTTGCGACCTGGTTCACCCGCATCGGCATCAACTCGGCGCTGATGATCCTGCGCAAGCGGCGCATCCGTCTCGAAACGTCGATGGACGCGGCCACCGACGGAGAGCCATGGCAATCCTGGCAAATTGCGGACCACGCGCCCGATCCCGAGCAGCATTACACGGGACGGGAGAGGTCCCTGCGCCTGAAGCGAGCTGTCTGCAGCCTGCCCAATGCGCTCCGGACTGTCGTCGAGCTGGGTCAGATGGAGGGGCACTCGATGAAGCAGATCGCGCGCAACATGGGAATCTCAGTCCCCGCGACCAAGTCCCGGCTGGCGCGCGCCAAAGTGGCTCTGCGCAAGTCAATGGTCTAGGGGGGGCTAGGTAGGTCTAGGTGAAGCGATGGATTGGTTGGACAAGCTCGCGGACGGATTTATCCTGAAGCCTGGCTTCGCCCTTGCCACCGAGGCGAAGAGGCCAGTTGCAGAGCTCTTTATCGGTGGCCTGCTCTTGGTGCTCGCCTTGGGCGGGTTGGCCATGTGAGGGCGCAGGAGCAAAGAAAATTCGGCACGATTCAGCGCGACAAGCATCCTTGTAAGTAGGCTCCGTTCAGGGAAAAACTCCGCTCACAGAGCCGACACAAGGAGACGATGATGGCAACAGCAGAAAAGGTTATAGCGAAGAGCGTTGGACAGTTGGATCACGCGGCAGTGGAGGAGATATCCGCCGAGCTGCGTCACTTGCTGGCCGATCTGTTCGCCCTCTATTTAAAGACAAAGAACTTTCATTGGCATATGACGGGCAAGCACTTCCGCGACTACCACCTGTTGCTCGACGAACAAGCAGACCAGATCTTCGCCATGACCGATCCGGTTGCAGAGCGCGCACGGAAGTTGGGCGGTACCACGCTTCACTCGATTAGCGAAGTCACCAGCCATCAACGGCTCAAAGATGAGAATGGCCATCACCTGGCGCCGAAAACGATGCTGAGCGAGCTGTATGCCGACAACCGGCAACTGACAGCATCGCTCCGCTCCAACCATGAGCTTTGCGATCGCCATAACGATGTAGCAACCGCCAGCCTCATTGAAGTGTGGATCGACGAAACAGAACGCCGGGCCTGGTTCCTGGGAGAGGTGATCGAAGGTCTCGACTGAAATTGCCGCGGGGGCGGCGGAGCTATTGCATGCGGATCCGCCGCCACTCGCCCGGGGTGGAGTTCAGCAGTTTGCGAAATGCCCTGATGAAGCACGCCTGATCGGCAAATCCACACTTCAAGGCGATCTCTACCATGGGCAGCGCGGAGTGCAGCAGAAGTTCCTTGGCTGCATCGATGCGCTGCTGCAAGAGCCAGCGGTACGGCGGTTGCCCAACCGTCTGCTTGAACGCACGAACAAAATGACTGACAGACAGCTTGCATTCGCGCGCTACCTGGGAGAGTGCGATCTGTCCATCGAGGTTGGCCTTCAACATTTCGGTGGCGCGCTGAAATTGCCACGGCGCGAGCCCTCCGCGCGCAATGGAGGGCGCTATTTTGATTCCGCCGTAGGTGCGGGCGATGTATGCATGCGCGGCAAAGACCAGGTGATCCACATATAGCTCGCTGGCAAGTTCAGGCCTCTCCAGCACGGGCACCAGGCACGATGCCAGATTTCTTAGCCCGGAATCGACCTTGCCAAACGGCCAGGCAAGCGTTTCGCACCGACAACCATCGTTCTCATCGGCAAACTCGTCCAGGGCGGCGCGGGGCACATAGAACTGCACCATATCAAAGGCACTTCCCAGGTACATGGAGGGGTCTTGTTCCAGATTGATGATGCTGACACTGCCTTCCTGCTGATCCGCGTCGATCGGGACCGGGCGTCCATGAAGCCACAACCTGACGGGGGATACATGCCGCAGGTGCAAATGGATGGTGAAGGCGCGCTCGCGCGGCATCGGCGTGGTCCGGTCAAGCAGGGCTGTCTCGGAGCGCAGGCGGGTGACCGCAAGGTTTGCTTTTCGCTGGGTCTTCACACTGATCATGGGCGCGGCGGCCAGGTGCAGGTGCTTCGCCATGCGATTTCCGTAGGTTCCGACTTCGACCAGGCTGAGTGCGTGGGACGGCCGCGAGACAGCTGTAACGGCACGAGGATGCATCTTCTGCGTAGCGATTCCGGGGAATGGTCTGACGGGATCGACAGCAACATGAGCGCTCAGCATGGGGGACCACCTTTTCGAGCAGACTATGAGGGAAGTGTGCAGCGATGGGTCTAAGGTAGAGTTCCGATCGTCGCCGCGAAACCCTCATTCGAGCGGATCTCAACTACCCATTTGGGATCAGCTTAGGGTGACGCGCAGGTGGCATCAGAAGCGGCCGTAATGGCGTAAATCGTGGAAACAATCACTCTTTGCTCACGTTATTTGAATCGACACTGTAGGAATTGATTGCGAGAAGATGCTCCTTTCGAGGGGGGCCGGACGCCCTCATGCAAAATGCCCTGGATGATGGAAGCGATTGTTAAGATTGGTGGCGGAGAGGTTCTCGAGTGGGCGATTTGAGGTTAAGAACGATGAAGCAACGATTTTTCCTGCCGGCGCTCTGCCTGCTTGCGGCTGTTCTGGGGGCGCCGCATGGACGGGCACAGGTTCTCGATCCTGCTCTCGGCATCTCGACGATCCCCCTTTGGCCGAGCGGTGCGCCCGAGGTAGCGGGCGCGGACGCGGCGGACCTGCCCACACTGACGGTGTTTCTTCCGCAAAAAGGGAAAGGGACGGGATCGGCAGTGGTGGTCGCGCCCGGCGGTTCTTACCTTGGCCTTGCCAGCAACCTTGAAGGCCGGCAGGTCGCAGATTGGTTTACCTCCCTCGGACTGACCGCGTTTGTGTTGAAGTACCGGCTGGGGGCGAAGTATCTCTACCCCATACCGCTGGAGGATGCGCAACGCGCGGTCCGGCTGGTGCGGTCTTCGGCGACGAGCTATGGCTTTCTGCCCGACCGCATTGGCTTCATTGGGTTCTCGGCCGGGGGCCATCTGGCGGCGGCGACTGGAACCCTCTTCGATGCGGGCAAGGCGGACGCCGGCGATCCGGTGGAGCGGCTCAGCAGCCGGCCTGATTTCCTGATCCTCGGCTACCCCTGGCTGAACGCGATGCAGCCCAGCGGGCATTACATCACCTACTGCTCGCTGATCAAGACTATTCCTCCCGAAACCTGCAAACTGGATGAACAGAAATATACGCCCAGCCTGCACGTTACGCCGCAGACCCCGACCACCTTCATCTACAGCACTACGGATGATGGAACGGTTCCTATCAGCGCCAGCGTGAATTTTTATAACGCCTTGATTGCCGCCGGAGTTCCCGCCGAGTTGCACATCTTTCGCCATGGAGAGCACGGCAGCGGGATGGGAGCAGGAAGCGCGGCTCTGGACCAATGGCCCGGGTTGTTGGAACAATGGCTGCGCGATCAGGGCTTGCTGACGCCGCCCGCAAAACCGTAAAGAAACGCTGTTCCAATTCCGTACGTTTAGTTTGATGGGCTGAAAGAAGCTCCAGCCAACCAGCCAAAAGTTGCAAACCGGCATCTATTTGAATCTACTACTTTACTTTTGCCCTCAAACCAAGCGTCAAAGGATCAAACTTCGCTATGAGCACAGAACTCGTCGCTCCAGTACCCGAAACGGCCACCGCTGAAAACCGTCTTGCCCCAATGAGAGAGGGACTTCCTCACCCGCGAGGCGCCTCCTGGGATGGGAAAGGCACCAACTTCGCTATTTTCTCGGCCCACGCTACCAAAGTGGAGGTGTGCATATTCGACGAGAATGGCGAGCAGGAGCTGGAACGGATCGAACTGCCCGAGTACACCAACCAGATCTGGCATGGCTACCTGCCCGATGTTCGCCCGGGCGCGATCTACGGTTATCGGGTGCACGGCCCCTATGAGCCTGAGAACGGTCACCGTTTCAACCCCAACAAGCTGCTGCTGGATCCCTATGCGGTGGCTCATCGAGGGGAACTGAAGTGGGACCCGGCGATATTCGGCTACAAGATGGAGTCCGGGGATGACACTACATTCGATGAGCGGGATAGTGCCCCGTTCATGCCGAAGTGCGTGGTGGTCGACCCCAATTTCGATTGGCACGGTCAAGGTGTGCTGAGTGAGTTTCGGTTGCCGTTTGACGACACCATTATTTACGAGCTCCACGTAAAAGGCTTCACCAAAAAATTCCCGGGGCTGGAAGAAAGCCTGCGCGGCACCTATGCGGGGCTGGGGGCGGAGCCGGTGGTCAAATACATCAAAGAGCTCGGAGTAACTTCGGTGGAGCTGCTGCCGATCCATTTATTTATCAACGACAGCAATCTTCTGGAAAAGGGGTTAACGAACTACTGGGGCTACAACAGTATCGGTTTTTTCGCCCCCGACCCGCGCTACGCCAGGAATCGCAAGCACCCGTTGCGTGAGTTCAAAGAGATGGTCGCCTGCCTTCACGATGCCGGCATAGAGGTGATCATGGACGTGGTTTACAACCATACCGCGGAAGGAAATGAACGCGGCCCGACGCTGTCGTTTAAGGGAATTGACAATGCAAGCTATTATCGCCTGTTACCTGATAAGCCGCGTTACTACATCAACGACACCGGCACCGGAAACACGCTGAATCTCAGTCATGCGCGGGTGATCCAGATGGTGACCGACAGCCTGCGCTACTGGGCGGAGCAGACTCGCGTCGACGGTTTTCGCTTCGACCTGGGAACCATTCTGGCGCGTGAGCCGAACGGCTTCGACAACCAGAGCGGATTTCTCAAGGCCTGCAGCCAGGATCCATGCCTCTCCAGAATCAAGCTGATCGCCGAGCCCTGGGATTTAGGACCGGGCGGCTACCAGGTCGGCGGCTTTCCGCCCGGCTGGGCAGAATGGAATGACAAATTCCGCGACACCGCCCGCAAATTCTGGACGGGCAATGCGCCGGCGGCAGCGCTGACCGAGAGTCTATGTGCTACCGGGTCCGTCTTCAATCGACAAGGACGCAGGCCCTGGGCGTCGATCAACTTCGTCACCGCCCACGACGGCTTTACCCTGAACGACGTCTTCAGCTACAACGAGAAACACAACGAAGCAAACGGAGAAGACAACAACGACGGTAGCTCAAACAATAACTCCTGGAACTGCGGTGCGGAAGGACCTACCGACGACCCCGCTGTCATTGCCCTGCGTAAGCGGCAAATACGCAATGTTATGGCTACTCTACTGCTGGCACAGGGAACACCCATGATGCTGGCGGGCGACGAGTTCGGACGAACCCAAGGCGGCAACAACAACGCCTACTGCCAGGATAATGAGATCAGCTGGCTGAATTGGGAGCTCAGGGAGAAAGGCGAGCAGTTGATTACCTTTACCCGCCGCTTAACCAAGATGCGCCACAAATATCCCATCTTGCGCCGCAACCTCTTTCTAACCGGTCAATACAACGAGGAACTGGGGGTCAAGGATCTGACCTGGATCAACGCCAACGGATCGGAGATGCAGCAGGAGCATTGGGGCGACGACGGCATGCGCTGTTTTGGCATGCTGCTGGATGGGCGGGCGCAGGTTACGGGAATCCGCCAGAGGGGAAGACAAGCGACACTGCTGATCGTGATCAACGACCATCACGACTTGGTGGAATTTACCCTGCCGGAGTGTCCTGGCGGCGATACCTGGTCATTGTTGATCGACACCAATGTTACCGACAATAGCGAACAGGGGAGCTTCAAGGTTGGGGATGCCTACGGGGTCACAGCTCGGTCCTTGCTGCTTTTTGCCCTGGAGGCGGAACAGAAGTAGCCGTTCGGATACAGCGTGAGCACTTCTATCTGGCACCAACGTGGTGCCAGATAGAAGGAACAGATATCCGTTGACGTTACTTGCCCACTTGCCAGCTGTCGCCGTTCATTACCAGAGAATCATGAGCTGGCTGGCTTTGCGCCAGAGCAGCAGCTACAGCTGGGAATGCCGTCTTCACCTCCTGGGTCTTTGCCCAGCCAGGGACTCCGGCGAGGCTATAGTGGTAATTTACTTCTGCCGTCTTCAAGCCAGAACCGTTGACGCCAGAGCTGAAGCTATCAATCGAATCGACCGAGCGATTGCCGAAACAAAAGTTGCCGTACCCCGGCTGGGTGGTATCCGGTGTCCAGGAATTACGCCCGTCCGCTGACAGATCATAGTTATTCACCTGCTTGGAGGCGACGATAAAGACCTTCTTCTCAGCGGTGGTGCGGGCAAGCAGGCCGGCATCGGTCAGGGCGTCATACCCTTCCGTCTTGGCATCGTCAGCAGTCGCAGCCTGCACGGGAAACTTCTTTGTGTCCTGCCAGAGACAGACAGGATGCGCTTTGTAGTAGTTGTTGATGGCAGTTTGATAATTCGCCTTCGAGTCGTCTTTCTGGGTGCAACCCGCGAACAAAATCGTAATACCGCAAAGTAACACAGGCCCGTAGTGAGTGCGCTTGATCATTGAAACCCCTTTCTTTTGCTTGCGTGCGGCTCTAAACTAAGTAGCTGATAGGATGCTTTCCCGTGCTTCGCTGTTGCAAGGGCAGGAGTTGCCGAGAGAGCAGAGTGTCATGTTCATCGGGTGCAACGATATATTTGAACAGCTCTCAACTGGGGCACATAAGGCCGCCCGCGCCCGCGGATTTGATGGTCTTCTGCCAGAGGGAGACAGAACTCGAGGCACCCGTGGCGAGTCCAAGCCAGGTCGCGAAGGTGTTGGGCGAGGTATATGCCGCTCCCGCGTTTACGCTGAAAGCCATGATGTTGGTTTGGCACGGAATCGGACTGACCAGGCCGTTGGTGACTATTCCGTAGGAAGCGATAAAGTTGAGATAGCCCGCGACGGGCAAGGTGGCGGGCGGCCACCCCATGGTCAACTCCAGCCGGGGCGCCTCAGTGGCCGCAGTAAAGCCCACGGGACCGAGGGCCAGCACCCGATTGTCCTGCCCGGTTACGCTTCCCTGCACATTGACGGTGCCGGAAGGCTTGGTCTGACCATCCGAAAGGCTGAAGCCGCCACTGCCGCTGTATTTGATGATCTTGCTCCCCTCAACTACGCTGTTCTTCGAGGTGAAGGCAGGGATAAAACTAAAGCCCAGCGATATCCTCAGATCGAAGGGCACCGCGCCAAGCAGAAGGGGAACATGATAGGCCGCTTTGGAGAGGAGAACGCTTTTCAAGAGTTCGGCAGGCCATGAAGTGATCTTAGCCATGGCGCCTGACTTCATGGCGTCGGTGGCAACAGCAAACCACTTCAGCTCGACCTGCCCAGCCAGGTTGGAATTGGTAAAGTCGAGCTTGGTGAGCTGGCCGCCTTTAATTTGCATCTTGATCGTCGAGATAAAGTTGCTGAGATAGCCGACGCCTTCATAGGCCAGCGTGCCCTGGCTGCCTCCAAATTTAATGGTTGCTTGAACGTCGATCCGGTCATTGCCCGGCGTGAATTTGACGTGGTAGTTGTAACCCGCGAAGTCTACGTCGAATTCAACCACGCCCTGGGCGACGGTTGTCTGGTAACCCGCGGCGTAGACGGTGCCGAAGGGAGAGAACTCCCGCATAGAGGAGGATTTGCGGCCTTGCATTCTGCTGAAATCGATCTTATAAGTGCCTTCCAACCGGCCGTCCTTGATGGCGTCGGTGATCTTGGCTGGCCCGGTCTTGAGCACGTAACCGTCGCCGGTCTTTTGCACATCGACCACGGTGCACAGGGCGAGGCCGGAGAGCAAGAGCACGCCTCCCGGTTTCAGGTTGGCGACCTGGCTGGCGGAAGAGTCAAAGACGTAGCTCCCATCCTCCTGGATGGTGAGCAGGTGACGCATGGTATCGTCTTTGCTGACCACAGTGACCCCATCCTGATAGGTCACGTCATAGGCGGTCGTACCGTCGATCATGGGGGAGGACCGGGGAATATAAACCGGGCCGCTGAAATGCTTGCCATGATACCCGCCCGGGCTCACGATCAGGGCCGGATCCTGAGGTCCGGAGGCGGCAGCAGCAGCAGCGGCCTCACCCGGTGGGAGCTTCTTCTTGCACGATGACAACAGCAGCAGTGCGGCGAACGACCCGAATACCATAACCCTGTACGCTGTTCGCATCTTGTTCCTCTTGAAGGGAAAGGCTGGTGCGGAATCCTTCGAATAGTACAGCCTCGGGGTGGATCAGAACAGAGGCGGTTTCCTGGCGCGACGCCGCTGTATAGTCAGACATCGGACACAGAGAACTCGCAACGTGAAGCATCGTTCCCCAGCATCCGCGCGCAGGGCTGTTTCCGCGCTTATGGTCGGGAACGGATTCGCCTTCGGAGTTTGGTCGGCGCACATATCCGTATTCAAGCAGAACTATGGACTTAGCAATGCACAGCTGACGCTGCCGTTGTTTACCCTGGCGCTGGGCGCCATTCTCACCATGCCGGTTGTCGGACGCGCGCTCCATCTCTTCGATAGCTCCGGCATCGCCTGGAAAGGGCAGATTTGCTACGCCGTGGTCCTTTCCGTTTTGCCGTGGACCAAATCTCTACCATGGTTGGCATTGGCAACCTTTCTCTTCGGGGTTTGCAGGGGGGCAGTCGATGTTTCCACAAACACGCAAGCGGTCATCACGGAACGCGCATACGGTTCCGCAGTGATGAGTTCCCTGCAGGGATTCTGGAGCCTGGGAGGGCTGATCGGAGCGGCGTTCTCGACCCTCCTTCTAAAAAGGCATGCCAGCGCGAGGCTGGATCTGGGCTCTGCTGCCGCTGCTATGATCGTGACCGCGCTGGCCAGCAGGATTTATCTGCTTTCCGAAGATGCGCCCGCGGACGCGCCCGCGCGATGGAGCTTGATCCCGCGGCATCTATGGGCCCTGGCCGCGGTTGCGTTTCTCTCCCTCTTCATCGAGGGCGCAATCGGCGACTGGGGCACAGTTTATCTGCGGTCGACACTTCATGTCTCCGCGGCTACGGCCGCCACTGGGTTCGCAGCGTTTTCACTGTCGATGATGACCGGCTGTTTTGTTGGAGATCATCTGAACATGAAACTTGGAGCAACTAACTTGCTACGATTGTCGGGCGCTCTGGTCGTCTCAGGTTTTGGGTTCACGCTGGTGGGAACAACGTATGCCGGGGCGATGATCGGTTTGCTGGTTGCAGGCTTCGGCACATCCAACATGATTGCTCTCATCTTCGGCGCGACGGCACGGCGAAATCCGGGAGGTGTGGGAGCAGCAATTGCAGCCACCTCCATCATCGGGTACCTGGGGTTTCTGGTTGGTCCCCCAGCGGTGGGATCCGTTTCAGGATGGCTCGGCTTGCGGGCAGCACTGGCGATGGTTGTGGTGGCCGGTGCAGTTATCTCGCTTTGCGCACGCCGGGTGCTTCGAGAAGCTATAGAGTAGAGGGCGCTTTGTAAGCCCGACTAAAGTCGGGCCGTAGAGTTTCTACCTTTCAGAGATTAGCTTCCGCCGCCAAAGGTGTTGCAGGCGCTCACCTGACCGCTGTGAAACCCGCGGTTAAACCAGGCCATCCGCTGCTCCGATGAGCCATGGGTAAAGGAGTCCGGGGTCACGTAACCCCGGGCCATTTTTTGCATGCGGTCATCACCGACGGCGGCCGCGGCGCGCAACGCGGTCTGCGCGTCTCCCTGCTCCAGAATTTGCCGCTCGGCCGTCGAGTGGGCCCATATTCCGGCGAAACAGTCGGCCTGCAGCTCTATCGCTACGGATAGCCGGTTACGGGCGCGCGGATCTTGCTGCTGCAGCGCGCGCACCTTGCGCTCGATGCCCAGCACGTTCTGCACGTGGTGCCCAATTTCATGTGCAATCACGTAGGCCTGGGCGAAGTCCCCTGACGCTCCGAAGTGCTTCAGTTGGTCCCAGAACCCCAGGTCGAGATACACCTTTTGGTCCGCCGGGCAGTAGAAAGGGCCGGTCGCCGATTGCGCCGCGCCGCACCCGGACCGGGTGTAGTCGCGGAAAAGCACCAGCCGCGCTCGGGGATAGCGGATATTCTCCCGGGCCAGGATGCGCGTCCAGGTATCCTGCGCATCGCCCAGCACAAACGAGGCCAGCTGCGCCGAGCGGTCTTCCTGTGGCGATGCCGCCCTCGGCGGTCCTTGCTGTACGTGCGTACCGCCCCCGCCGGCAAAGTAGGCGCCAATGTAATTGCGGCCCGTGACCAGGCTGATCACCAGCAGGATCACAAACCCTACCAGCCCAATGCCGCCGCCGCCGAATCCGCCGCCGGATTGGCCACGCCTGTCTTCAACGTCGCTGCTGAGACCGCCCGGAGTCCAACGCATAAAGTGCTCCGAGTGTAGACGAGTTCGTCGAATCGGTGGTGAAAAACAGAAGGGGTCTGATTGACTACATAAAGGCCAGCGCGATACCTAGCAGCACGGCAAGCACTTGATAACCGACTGCGCGCAGGTTACGTTGGGTGGGGGAGACCATCCAAACCTCTTTCCTTTCCTCCGATTATCGGCGGGTTTGGCGGACAATTTTCCTCCCTCGTCTACAACCTTAGTGGACCCGGGGCAAAACACGACGTAATTCCGGTTGATGGAAAGCGTCGCTGCATCCAAGTCACCTGGAGCATTCGTGCCACTTCGCAAGTTGCGCAAGAAGCCTAATCCTGAACCGCAGGCAGGCGGGTCTCAGGGCCAAACCGAACTGGACCGTCCAACAGCCGACGAGATCTACGAGCAGGTTTCGCGCAATGCACGGCACGAGCTGGATCGCTCGGTGGTCGGCTTGCTCATCTCCGGATTGGCCGGTGGCATCACCATGGGGTTGACCGCCCTGAGTACCTCGATTGTGATTGCACAGCTAGGGCAAACCCCTGCTGCCAGGTTCATTGCCGACCTCTTGTATCCCATCGGCTTCATCGCGGTGATTCTGGGACGCGCTCAGCTCTTTACGGAAAATACGCTCTATCCCGTCGCACTAATGCTCGCCGAACGGCGCCATGGCTGGAGAACTTTGCGCCTATGGGCCATTGTTCTTCCCAGCAATGTTCTGGGAGCGTTCTTCTTCGCGCTTCTCGCCGTGCGGACCGGCGCCCTTCGCCCGGAATTTGTAGCGGCGATGACACGCATGGGGGTCGAGGCAGCCGGTGTGACCCCCAGCCACGTCTTCTGGAGCGGCGTTATCGGGGGCTGGATCATCGCCCTGGTCGCATGGCTGGTAAGTGGCAGCCACTCCATCACTGGCTCTGTGATGCTCATATGGCTGTTGACCTTCGTCGTAGGACTCGGGGGCTTTGCTCATTGCATAGCCACCAGCGGCGAAATTCTGGCCGCGATTCTCGATCATCAGCTCGCGTTTTCCCGGTACTTCGCGTGGCTTGCCCCGGCAACCTTGGGCAATATCTGCGGTGGTGTGCTGCTGGTTACTCTGCTGGAGTACGGCCAGGTGAAGGGCGGAGAGGAGGCAGAATGGTAGATACCGCGAAAAAGAAATCGGCTCCGATTGAAAGCTACGCCGTAATAGGCGACTGCGAGACCGCCGCGCTGGTGGGCATGGATGGCTCGATTGATTGGCTCTGCTGGCCCGACTTTTCCTCTGACTCGTGTTTCGCCCGGCTGTTGGGGTCGGAAGAGAATGGCCGTTGGTTATTGGCGCCCGCTGTCGAGGTCGAAAAGACCACGCGCAAGTACCGGGAACACACGCTCATCCTGGAGACGACCTTCGAAAGCGCTGAGTTCGCGGTGGTGCTGATCGACCTCATGCCGATTCGCGGCGCCAACTCCGACATCGTGCGCAGGGTGAAGGGAATTCGCGGCGTTGCGCCGATGAAGATGGAACTGTCTCTGCGCTTTGACTACGGAGCGACCGTGCCCTGGGTTACCCGACGCGACGGCGGAATCCGCGCCATCGCCGGACCTGATCTCGTAGTGCTCCGGACCACGGCGCCGCTCACCGGCGAGAATCTGACTACCGTGAGCGAGTTCACGGTAAAAGAGGGCGAAACCGTCGATTTTGTGATGACCTACGGGCGTTCGCACCTGCATACGCCACGCGCCATCGATGTAAACCAAGCGATCGAAGGCACGCAGCGCTTCTGGGAGGAATGGGCGGCCGCGTGCACTTACCAGGGACCGTATCGAGACGCAGTAGAGCGTTCGCTGATCACGCTCAAAGCGCTCAGCTACCGGCCGACGGGCGGCATCGTCGCAGCCGTCACCACCTCGCTGCCGGAACAGTTGGGCGGTTCACGGAATTGGGACTATCGCTACTGCTGGCTGCGCGACGCGACATTCACGCTATTGGCCTTCATGGACGGAGGGTACTACGACGAGGCCAAGGCCTGGCAGCAGTGGTTGCTCCGCGCGATCGCCGGCAGCCCTGACCAGGTTCAGATCATGTATGGCATCGCCGGCCAGCGCTACCTGCCGGAGCGAGAATTGACCTGGCTGGCCGGTTATGAAGACTCCAAGCCAGTACGCATCGGGAACGCTGCTTCAGAACAGCTCCAGCTCGACATCTATGGTGAGGTGTTGGCTGCCTTTCATCACGCGATGAACCGGCTGGGACGGGATGGGGAGCTCTCGTTTGGCATGCTCCGCGGTATGGTGGAGCATCTCGAAACCATCTGGCAGCAGCCCGACGAGGGCATTTGGGAAACTCGTGGCGGACGGCAAAACTTTACCTATTCCAAGGTGATGGCCTGGGTTGCATTTGACCGGGCCATCAAGGCGGCCGGGATCTTGCATGCGGGCGCTCCGGTGGAACGGTGGCAGAAGGTGCGGGCGAAAATCCACGAGGAAGTCT
>Ga0302325_10011943_pt1 | contig 18685 bp, 18 predicted proteins | sample Palsa_T0_2_FD_201948 | JGI IMG/M metagenome (GOLD analysis project Ga0302325, IMG submission 201948) | Peat permafrost microbial communities from Stordalen Mire near Abisko, Sweden - Palsa_T0_2 | ecosystem: Environmental > Terrestrial > Soil > Palsa > Peat permafrost | place: Sweden: Abisko...
GCACATGCGTGTCGTCCGCGAGCTGCAGGAACGCACCGGCGGGATCACCGAGTTCGTGCCGCTGTCGTTCATCCCGTTCCAGACGCTGCTCGGCCGCACGCATGGGGTGGAGGAGATCTCATGCGAGGAGAACCTCAAGCACACTGCCGTCTTCCGCCTGGCGCTCGGCCGCACGATTCCAAGCCTGCAGGCGAGCTGGGTGAAGATGGGGATCGAGACGGCCACCGAGTCCCTGCGCTGGGGCGTGAACGACCTGGGAGGCACGCTGATGGAGGAGTCGATCAGCCGCCTGGCGGGCTCCTACCACGGTACCCGTCTGGACCCCGAGGAGCTCGTAGCCGCCGCGCACGAGGCCGGCAGGCCGGCGGCCGAGCGCTCGACGCTCTATGAGATCCGGCGCCGCTATGAGCTGCCGGTAACGGTCTGATCTTGCGGATTGGGCGCGGCGCGCACCTGTCTTCATTTCTCAGCGCCGAACGCTGATTCGGTTGGCGGATGTATTGTTGTCACTCACACACGCGAGCTTAGGAGCGAGCAGATGAGTGACTACGACGTTGCGGTGGTCGGCGCGAGCATTGCGGGATGCACGGCGGCGACATTCCTGGGTCGGGCGGGCGCGAGGGTGGCGCTGATCGAGAGCCACAGCGACCCGAAGACGTTCAAGCGTATGTGCACGCATCTGATTCAGTCGAGCGCCTCGCCGACGATCGAGCGCCTCGGCCTGCGCGAGCCGATCGAAGTGGCCGGGGCTCAGCCCAACGACATCAACATCTGGACGCGCTATGGCTGGATCTCGTTCAATCACGAGTGGGCCGAGCCGCCGATGAACGACCACCCCGCCTGGAACATCCGCCGCGAGACGTTCGACCCGATGCTGCGGGAGCTCGCCGCTGGAACCGAGGGCGTGGATCTGATGCTCGGGGAGACCGTCACGGCACTGCTGCACGACGGCGCCGCGACGACAGGGAGTGGCCGGGTGAGCGGCGTGGTCGTGCGCGAGCGCGACGGCTCCGAGCGCGAGTTGCGGGTCAGGGTCGTCCTCGCCGCCGACGGTCGTGACTCCGGGATCGCAAAGCTGGCCGACCAGCCCACCAAGCTGAAGCAGAACAATCGGTTCGGCTACTTCGCGCACTATCGAGACACACCGCTCGTGACCGGCGGCAGCGCTCAGATGTGGCTGCTCGACCCTGACATCGCCTACGGGTTTCCGACGGACGGCGGCCTGACATTGCTGGCCTGCATGCCCCACAAGGACCGGATGGCCGAGTTCAAGGAGGATCCCGAGCAGGCGATGGTCCGGCTGTTCGAGCGTCTTCCCGACGGTCCGCGCCTGGATCCAGATAAGCGGGAGTCCAAGGTGATGGGCAAGCTCGACATGTCCAATGTCGTGCGCGCTCCCTCGCGCCCGGGGCTCGCGTTCGTGGGTGACTCGGCGATCGCCGCCGACCCCGTGTGGGGTGTGGGCTGTGGCTGGGCTCTGCAGTCCGCCGAGTGGTTCGCCAACGCCGTGGGTCCCGCGCTCGACGGCAGCGACGCGGAGATCGACAGCGCCCTGCAGGCATATGCGCGCAGGCACCACGAGGGCCTGGCGGCGCACGAGAAGTTCTGCTCCGCGTATTCCACCGGGAAAAAGTTCAACCCGATGGAGAAGCTGCTCTTCCGCGGCGCCGCGCGCGACCGCGAGCTGGCGGGTCGCATGGCGGAGATGGGTGGGCGTTGGATCACGCCGCAGCAGATGCTGACCCCGGCGACGCTCGGGCGGATACTGCGGGTCAACCTGACCCGCGGCAGGCGCCCGATCGGGCTACGCAGGCAGCAGCCTTCATCTGTGCCGGTCGCAGGCTGAGGCGCAGCGCAGGTCCGCACACACAGCTCAGAACTACTGGAGCGACGTCACCGGAACAGGTCCTCATCCAAGGGCCGTAACAGCGCCGCCGCGCCGGGACCGTCCTCCGCGGTGACGAACCGCGCCAGACCGTCGATCAGCACGACCGGCTCGCGCGAATCCTTCGCGCGGGCGAGGTCCGCGGCGGCGGCGGCGGCGTCCGCCACGGCCAGCCAGGTCGCACGCAGCTCGAGGCCGACGGAGTCGGTGCGTCCGCGCCAATCCTCCAGGGGGGTCATCCCCGCGCAGCCGATCGCCACGTCGCACTGCCCGTGGCGCCAGGCGCGGCCGAAGCTGTCGGTGATCAGCACCGCGGGCGCCGCGCCGATCAGCTCGCGTAGGCGTGCGCGCAGGCGCCGCGCGGAGGCGTCGGGATCGCGGGGGAGCACGATCAGCGTTTCGCTCCCGCCCTCCCGAGCGGCATTGGAAGCGTCGACCCCCGCGTTGGCACAGACGAAGCCGTGGTGGGTGCGGCTGATCAGCACACCGCCCGACGCACGGAGGATCTCCGCTGATTGGTCGAGCACGACCTGCACTGCGCGCGCATCCTTGCCCTGCTCCGCGGCCAGCTCTACAGCGCGGGCGCCGGGCGTCACGCCGGCGAGCTCTACCACCGCGCCCTCGGCCTTGGAGATGACCTTGTGCGCGATCGCCACGACCTGACCGTCGTGTAGCGCGGACGCCGGTTGCTGGGCGTTCGCTGCCTGGATGATCAGCGCCGCGAGGTCGTCGCCCGCGTGCACCTCGGGGAGGCCGCTCAGGCCGCGGGCGAAAAGGCTTGCCACGGCGTTTGTGCCGAGTCGAGCACCGCGCGGGTGCGGGGGGCTCTTACATGCTCTGCCGAAAGCCGCGCGCGCAGCGCGGTCAGGTCATCGCCGGTGTCGATGTCCAGCAGCAGCGACGGGGGTCGCTCGATCCGCCACCGAACGCCCGCGGCGCGGGCCAGCGCGCGATGGCGTTCACAGCTGTCGGGGCCGAAGCTGGGTGTAATCGCGTCTCCGGGCGCGAGCAGCAGGCCGTTGGTGCCGGTCCCGTGGCGATCGGGCACGATCACAACCTCGGGCTCGCTGCTCCCCGAGGAGCTCAGCAGCGCCTCCAGCTCGCTCGGATCGAGCGTCGGGCAGTCCCCGGGGATGCACAACGCGCGCTCGATGCCTTCGGTAAGGATGCCCGCGACGCCGAGAGTGACCGCGGCGCTCTGTCCATCCTGCGCGGTGTCGTCAATCACGATCGCTCCCTGCCCGCGCGCCGCGGCGGCGACTGCAGGCTCGCCGGTGACGACGACCGTACGCTCGATCGAAGCAGTCTCGGTGAGCGCTGCGAGCACGTCGCCGACCATCGCGCGCGCCAGCTCCAGTCGCAGGGGGTCGGCGACGCTCGCGCCAAGGCGCTGCTTGGCTTGGGCGAAGCGCTTGACGGGCAGGATCGCGGCGGTGCGCACTGAGGAGAGCGTATCCAGAGGCCGGCCTCCGGCCGGCCTTCTGTTCAGTTCACCAACCCAGGAGCATGAGTCCGACCGTGACCCCGGGGCCGATCGTCACCATCAGGCCGCGCCCGCCCGGCCCGGGCTCGTAGCGCTCGATCGTGTCCTTGAGCACGTACAGGATCGAGGGCGTGCCGATGTTGCCGTGGTCGGCCAGCGCGCTCCAGCTCGTCGCGACATCCTCGGTGCAGAGATCGAGCGCCGTCTGGACGTTCTCGATGATGCGCCTGCCGCCCGGGTGCACGATCCAGTGGTCGATGTCCGAGCGCTCGAGGTGGTTGCGGCGCAGAAACCGCTCGACGACCGCCAGGAGGTTTGCCCCCGCCAGGTCGGGCAGCTCGCGAGCGAGATGCAGATAGCTGTGTTCGTCTGAGAAATGGAGGCTGACGGCGTCCTGGGTGTCCCCGATCTGGTGGACCTGGGAGGCGAGGATCGCCGGTCCCACGGCGCGGGGGTCGCGCGAGAGCAGCGCGGCGGCGCAGCCGTCCCCGAAGATCGCCGAGCCGACGGTCTTCGCTTTCGGGTCATCCGGGGTGGCGCGCGTGAGCGTTGAGCTCATGCTCTCGGCGGCCACCACCAGCGTCTTGCGCTCGGGGTGATCGTGCAGTGTCTGAGAGGCGAGCTTCATCAGCGGCACCCCGCTCGCACAGCCCACGCCGGTGATGTGGTACTTGTCGGTCGTGGGGTCCATTGCGTAGTGGTCGACCAAACGGTGCGCCAGCGTGGGGACGCCAAGCGAGTAGAGGCTCGCGCTGATGACGGTGCCGATCTCGCGTGGATCGACCTCGAGTGCGTCGACCGCCCTGATGGAGCGCTCCAACAGTTCCTGCTCGACCTGTGGGGTGCGGTCCTGCAGACCTCGCGCAAGGAGCTCGTCGCTCAGTTCGAGGTGGCGGCGCTGCACACCGCAGCGGGCGAAGATGCCCTCGGCGAATTCGTCGCCCGCCAACCCGAGACGCTCCAAGACCTGCGCCTGGGAGAGGACGGTCTCCGAGTCGGCAACCGCCAGAGCGGCGATCCGCGGGCCGCGATGGACAGACGGGGGGACGTGCTCCCGCGGCTCTACGGTCGAGATCGGGCCGGTTACCGCGGTGTTCACAATCGGGACTCCCTGGCTGTCGAGATGGGCATTGGAAGCTGGTCGGTCGAGCTGATCCGTCGAACCTGCGAGGCTTAGCCTGACCCGTCGAAGCAGCGAAGTCTCGTTCAACGATAGCCGGAAGGCCGGCGCCTGCCGCTGAGCAGTTCCTGTCCTTATGGAGTTTTTCACGTCGCACGCCGGGACTTTTCGCGTCGCACGCCGCCGATCTGTTGGGCTTGCACTGCCGTGCGGGAGGCTTGCATCTGGCGTCCGAGCGCCCACGAAGTCGAGCGTATGGCTATCCCGCGAGCGCATCAGCGAAGCCGAGCACCTGCTCGGCGAGACGCGCGCGGGCGGGCGCATCGCCCATGCGGGTGTCGGTCTGCAGGGTCGGCAGCCGCCCGACGCTCTCGTCCGCGACGATCCCATCGAGCAGCTCACCGTAGAAGTCGGCCACCCCGTCGGCGCTGAGCTCCAGCGCGGCGAACGCCATGAACGCGGCCGTAGGGCCCTTGAGGACCTCGCCGCCGACGATCGGGCTGACGGCCACGACCGGTGCCGGCGCGGCGAGGAGCGCCTCGTGGATGCCGGGGACGGCGAGGATCGGGGCGATCGAGGCGAGGGGATTGGATGGGCCGATCACGATCGCGTGAGCGCCCGCGATCGCCGCGAGCACCTCCGCGCTGGGTTTCGCCTGCTCGGCGCCGCGGAACTCCAGACCCTCGACAAGGCCCTCGGCGCGCTGGCGGATCATGAACTCCTGGAACGGGCGCCAGCCGGCGGTCGTTCCGATCCAGGTGCGGACGGGGTCGTCGCACATCGGCAGCACGCGCGCGTGTACGCCGATCGCCTCGTTCAGGCGCGCGAGCGCCGCCGTCGGCCCCAGGCCATCCTCGTCGCGCATCCGCGCGCGCTCCACACACCACGCGAGGTCGCGGTCGCCGAGGTTGAACCACACCTCGCGTCCCAGCTCGCGCAGCGCGTCCATCACCGCGAACGTGTCGTCGCGCAGGCCCCAGCCGCGCTCGTCGATCTGATCGGCCAGCCAGAAGGAGACGAGGTCCGGGTCGGGCGAGACATGGGCGCCGTAGATCTCGATGTCGTCGCCCGTGTTCGCGATCACCACGAGACGCGAGGGATCCTCGACGACGTCGAGCATGCCCCGCGCGAGCTTCGCGCCGCCGGTGCCGCCGGCGAGGACGACCACGTCCCCCCTGGCCCTGGATATGTCCACGGACATCACTTCCAGGGTACGTCAGGTAATCCGGCGAGGCGAATGCCCGCGTGGGCCTTGTAGCGCGAGTTCACGGAGATCAGCATCGCCGTGAGCGACTCGGTGATGCGTGCCATCTCCAGCTTGCCGCAGTCGACGCAACGCAGGCCCGCGATTCGCTCGATCAACAGCGCCGCGTCGCGCTTGTCCGCGTGCGCGTCGCCGCACAGGAGCACGTCCTGCTCGAGGGGATGGTGCAGGTCGGCGAGCGAGGCGGCGCTGACCGTGTGCAGGGCCGAGACCACGCGCACGCCGTCGGGTGCCATCTCCGCGGCCTGCTGGGCGGCGGAGCCCTGCCACACGCCGAGCATCCGCGTCGCCTTGCCGCTGACGGCGGCCGCGAGCGGGACGGTCGCGTCGATCAGGAGCTGGCCGGTAACGAGCGCGTCCTTGAGGTTGGCGAGCGTCTCGGACTGGTTGCGGAATGGGACGGAGAGGATCACGGTGTCCGCCGCGCGGACGGCGCCCGGGTTGTCGTGGCCGCAGAAGGAGCCGTCGGGGACGATCTCCCGCGCGCGCTCGGCGGCTTCGCGGGCGCGGCCCGCGTCGCGCGAGCCGATCGCGATCGGCACTCCGGCGCGGGCGAGGCGCACGGCGAGACCGAACCCCAGCGCGCCCGAGGCTCCGACGATGGCGACTGGGTCGATCGTGGAGGGTGGCACGGCGGGTGAGTATAGGCTTCATGGATGATGAGATTGGAGGGCAAGACCGCGCTCGTGACGGGGGGCGCCTCCGGAATCGGCGCCGCGACCGCCCGGCGGCTGGCGGCCGAGGGCGCGAAAGTGGCGATCGGCGACGTCAATGAGGACGGCGCCTCCTCGGTCGCCGGCGAGCTGGACGGGTTTGGGTGCGCGCTCGACGTGACCGACACGGGCTCGGTGCGCGCCGGTGTCGCGGCGACAGAAGAGACGCTCGGCGCGATCGATGTGCTCGTCAACAACGCCGGCACCGACCGGTTCTCGTTCTTCGTCAACACCGAGGAGGAGCTGTGGGACTTCGTGCTTGCCGTCAACCTCCGTGGCGTGCTTGCGGTCACGCACGCGGTCCTGCCGGGTATGCAGGAGCGGCGCACGGGCGCGATCGTGAACGTCGCCAGCGAGGCCGGCCGTGTGGGCTCGCAGGGCTCGGTCGTCTACTCCGCCGCCAAGGCCGGCGTGATCGGCTTCACGAAGGCGATTGCCCGCGAGTCCGCGCGCTACCGTGTGCGCTGCAATGCAGTCGCCCCTGGGCCGATCGAGACGCCGCTGTTCGACTCCGCGCCACAGCTGCTGGGAGAGATCGGCGAGCGCTTGCAGCGGGGCATGGTCAACGCGACCGTGATGGGCCGTGCGGGCGAGCCCGAGGAGGTCGCCGCTGCGATTGCGTTCCTGGCGAGTGAGGATGCCTCATACGTCACCGGGCAGACGCTGAACGTCAGCGGCGGCCTGTCGATGTGGTGAGCCGTCGATGAGGGGGCTGGCGGGTGGGCTTCCCGATCTCGTCAGTATCCGCGAGGTCGGTCCGCGCGACGGCTTTCAGAACGAGCCCGAGACGATCCCGACGGCTCAAAAGGTCGAGCTGATCGATGCGCTTGCGCGTACGGGCGTCAAACGGCTGGAGGTGACGAGCTTCGTGCGCGCCGACGTGATCCCCCAGCTCGCCGACGCCGCCGAGGTGCTGGCGCGGATCGAAGTGCCCGAGGAGGTGGCGGTGAGCGTGTTGGTACCGAACGAGCGTGGGCTGGAGAACGCGCTCGCGCTGCTCGAAGCGAGCCGCGCTGGCGGCGGTAGGCAGGCGTTTGACGAGATCAACGTGTTCCTGTCCGCGTCGGAGACACACAACCGCAAGAACGTGAACCGCTCGGTCGAGGAGTCGTTGATCGGCCTGGAGAGCGTGTTGCAACGCGCGCGCGAGGCGGGGTTGCACTGCGAGGGCGTGATCTCGACGTCGTTCGGCTGCCCCTACGAGGGCCACGTCTCGCCCGAGCGCGTGCTGGAGATCGCGCGGCGCCTGCACGCGGCGGGGGCGCAGGAGATCGGTTTCGGCGACACGACGGGGATGGCCAACCCGCGCCAGGTCGGCGAGCTCCTCGCGCTGTGGCGCGACGATCTGCAGGAGGCGCAGCTGACCGCGCACTTCCACAACACGCGCGGGCAGGGCCTCGCAAACGTGCTCGCGGCGTTGGAGGTTGGGGTAGACAGCTTCGAGTCGAGCTTCGGCGAGCTCGGCGGCTGCCCGGTGCCGGCGGGCGCGACCGGGAACATCGCCAGCGAGGATCTCGTCTCGATGCTCGAGGAGATGGGGATCGAGACCGGCATCGACCTGCCCGCGCTGCTCGCCTGCGCCGCGCGCGTGCGTGCGATCCTGGGCCGGCAGCTGGGCAGCCACACGTTGGTGGCCGGGCCAATCGACTGGCGCTAGTGGGCCGCGACCGTCTCTGGCTCGGCGGCGGCGTTCTCGGCCGCGCGTGAGCTCTCGCGCATTGCCGCGATGCAGTACTCCTGCACGGAGATCTCCAGCTCCAGCGTCGCGGCGAGCGCCGGGCGGGCCGAGGCGTCCATCACGCGCTTGGCGCGGCCGACGGCGACGGGGGAGTTCGCGAGCAGCTCGTCCACGAGGGACTTGGTGGCCGATTCAAGCTCCGCGGCGGGGACGACCCGGTTGACGAGGCCAATGCGGTGCGCCTCGGCGGCGTCGATCGTCTGCGCGGTCATGATCAGCTCCTTCGCGCGGCCGAGCCCGACGACCGCGGGCAGGCGCGAGGAGCCGCCGACGTCGGGGATGATCCCGAACTTCACCTCGGGCAGGCCGAGCTGGGCGTCGTCGGAGGCGATCCGCAGATCGCAGCCGAGCGCGACCTCCAGCGCGCCGCCGAAGCAGGCGCGGTGGATCTGGCAGACGACGGGCTTGGCCATCTCTTCGCACAGGTTCGCGCAGGCGAGGAAGACGTTGCGAAAGCGCCGCGTCGCGCTCTCCTCGCCGGCGAGCGAGGCGAGCTCGCCGAGGTCGACGCCCGCGGAGAAGACGGCGCCTTCGCCGCGCAGCACGACGCAGTGCACGGAGGCGTCGTGCGCGGCCTCACGCAGAGCGTCGCCAAGCTCGAGGAGTAGAGCCTGGCTCATCGCGTTGCGCTTCTCGGGGCGGTTCAGCACGACGTGGCGGACGGCGCCGCGGTCTTCGGTGGTGACGAGGCTCATGAGAGGTCCAAAACCGTCGTCGGCGCCTGGATTTCCTCATCGTGGCCCTCGCGCGGCACGATCGCGGTGCCGACGGCGAAGAACTCGATCGTGTGGCTGCCCCAGCCGTGCGACTTCTCCTGCAGGTCGACGCCGACGATCCCCTCGGCGCCGATTTCCTGGGCCTCGGACTGCATCCGCTCCATCGCCAGCTCGCGCGCGTCGTACAGCGCCTGGGTGAAGTTCGAGAGCTCGACGTTGCGCCCGGTCTGGGCCATCGACTGCAGCATCCCGCGGTGGGCGACGTGGTAGACGCAGCTGCCCATCACCATCCCGACCGGGCGGTGCCCGGTGTGAAGCAGCGTCCAGAAGTCCTGGCCGGAGAGGTCACTGGTGAACGGACGGCCCGAGGGCGCGCGGTGCAGGACGCCGTCGCGGTGCTTCACGGCGGTGCCGATCGCGATGAACTCGGCCATGTCCTGACCCCACTCATAGCGGCCGATGTCCAGGCGCACGCCGACGACGCCATCGGCGCCGAGCTGGTCGGCCTCCTCCTCCATGCGCGTCATCGCGAGCTGGCGCGCGCCGTACATCGCTTCGGAGAGGACCGTCATCTCCTGCGATTTCTTCCAGCCGGAGAGCTGGATGCCGATGTGGTAGATCGAGCTGCCGACGACCAGGCCCAGCGGCTCGAAGCCGGCCTGCTTGACGAGCAGGAACTCGTTGACCGATAAATCGGATGTGAACAGGCCCGCCTTGTTCTGCTGCAGGCGGGCGCGGCCCGCCTCGGGGACTCCCTCCAGGGAGGATGGGTCGTATGCGGTCTCGCGCTCCTCGGTCATGTGGTGCTCCTTGTCATGTGAATAGGTCGACGACGGGTTCGGGGGCTTGGATCTCGGCATCGGCGTGCTGGCGGATCGCGGTGCCGACCGCGTTGAAGGTGATCATCATCCCGCGCAGCTCGCGGGCGCCGAACCCGCCGACGGCGCCGCCCATGCCGGCGCCCAGCGTGCGCGGCTGCATCGTGTGGCCGATCCGCACGCCGACGACGCCGGACGCGCCAAGCGCAGAGGCTTGGCGCGTGATCTGGCCCATCGTCCGCTCGCGCGCGCTGTACAGCGCCTGGGTGAATTCGCTGAGCTCGTAGGGCTGCATCGACCCCATCGCGCCCATCGACCCAGGCCCCGCGCCGAGCATCCCGCTGTAGGCGTAGCTCGCGAAGAACACCGAGCTCCAGGCGACGATTCCGGCCGGCTCGATTCCCGCACGCAGCAGCAGCGCATAGTCCGCGACCGACAGCTCGGTCATCACCGGATGCTCGGCGCGCGCGTTCTCGCGACGCACGGCGGTGCCGAGCACCATGTGCTCGAGCGCGAGCTGTCCGCCGCCCGCGCCGCCGCCGAGTTCGGATTCGCCTGCGCGCGTTTCCACGCCGACGACGGCGTCGGCGCCGATCTGACGCGCCTCCTCGGCGAGCCGGTTCAGCGCACGTCCGCGAACCTCGTTCAGCGCCTGCGACAGCGAGTCGAGCTCGACCAGCGCGCTGCCGCCGAAGCTCGTTGCTCCCCACGCGCCCTGGTAGCCCATCTGGTAGATCGAGCTGCCCATCACCTGCGACAGCGGCGTCAGCCCGAGCTGGTGGCAGAGCGCGAAGCCGTTGACGGACAGGTCGGACGTGAACGAACCGGCGCGCCCGCCATCCTTGCCCTGTGTCCCGCGCAGCTCGTTCAGGCGCCGCTCGGCCGACAGGGGGATCCCGCCCGCCTCGATCCGCGCGAGCGATTCTGCCTGCTCGCGCTCCTGCGCGGCGTCCTCGTCCGGTTCGCTCATCTCAGCGAACCAGCCCTTCCAGCGCCGCGCGCGCCTCGGCGCTGCGCTCGGCCTCGGACTGCAGGTCGGCCGTGAGCGCCGCGATCCACTGGTCGGGGTGCAGCGGCTCGCGCTTGATCGCGATGCCGCCCGATTTGCGCTCGCGAAAGCCCTCGACGCGGTCGCCGTCGACCGCCAGCTGATAGCGCGTCCCGGTCTCGGAGCCGAGATCGACCTGGATCTGGCGCACGTGCTTCTCTCCCCGGCCGAGCAGGCCGCCGCCGCGGCGCTCCACGCGCGTGCGGCCGGGGAGGGAGGACTCGAGCTTGGAGGCCAGCACCTCGACCGAGATGCGCAGGTCGGTGCCGTCGGCGCGCAGGCCCGCGGCAGAGAGGTCGAAGGTCTCATCCGCCGGCATTCTCAGCAGGCTACCTGGACTCGGCGGCGTGGGTGGGCAGATAGGCTGCCGGGACAAACGGAGAACAAACGGAGGACGCATGGCGCAGCGGCAGATCAAGCAGGTGGGTGTGCTCGGGGCCGGGCTGATGGGGCACGGGATCGCGCAGGTCGCGGCGACGGCCGGCTACGAGGTCGTGCTGCGCGAGGTCGACGAGGCGACGCTCGCGAAGGGGGTCGGCAAGATCGAGCAGCAGCTCGGGCGCGCCGTCGAGAAGGGCAAGTCCTCCCAGCAGGACTCGGACGCGATTCGCGGGCGGATCCACGGCACGAGCGACTACGGCGAGCTGGCCGATTGCGATTTGGTGATCGAGGCGATCACCGAGAGCCTGCCGCTGAAGCTCGAGATGTGGAAGGAGGTCGATCGGATCGTCAAGGGGGATGCGGTGTTCGCGACGAACACGTCCTCGCTGTCGGTGATCGACCAGGCGGCGTCCACCGGCCGTCCGGGGCAGTTCGTCGGGCTGCACTACTTCAACCCCGCGCAGGTGATGAAGCTGGTCGAGGTGGTGCGCTGCGTGACGAGCACCGACGCGGCGTTCGCGACCGCCTTGGAGTTCGCGAAGTCCGAGGGCAAGCTCGCGATCGGAACGAAGGACCGCGCGGGCTTCATCGTCAACCGGCTGCTCGTGCCGTACATGCTCGACTCGATGCGCGGATACGAAGAGGGCGTCGGCTCGGTGGGGGAGATCGACGAGGCGATGAAGGCCGGCGCGGGGCACCCGATGGGGCCGCTGACGCTGGCCGACTTCGTCGGGCTGGACACGCTCGGCTCGATCTGCGACGTGCTGTTCGACGAGTTCCGCGAGCGGCGCTTCGCGCAACCGCCCGTGCTGCGCAAGATGCTGTCCGCGGGCTGGTTCGGGCGCAAGGCGGGGATCGGCTTCTACGACTACTCCGGCGAGGCGCCGGCCGAGAACCCGGGGATCTGAGGATCACGATTCGGAGATCGGGCTCGAGCGGCGGCACACGAGGTGACTGATCTCCCCAGGGCGAGGACCCGCGCGCTCGCGGGCGGTCCCGAGCGCCACCACGAGAAGGCCCGCGAGCAGGGCAAGCTCCCGGTGCGCGAGCGCGTGGCGCTGCTGCTCGACGAGGGCAGCTTCGCCGAGGAGGGGCTGCTGGCCAACTGGGAGCAGGACGGGCTGGGCGCCGACGGGGTGGTCACCGGGGTCGGGGAGATCGACGGCCGGCCCGTGGCGCTGATGGCGAATGACCCCACGGTGAAGGCGGGGTCGTGGGGGCCGAAGACGGTGGAGAAGATCCTGCGCATCCAGGAACGCGCGCTGAGCCTGAGGATCCCGATCGTCTACCTCGTCGACTCGGCGGGCGCCAGGATCACCGAGCAGGTACAGATGTTCCCTGGACGAAGGGGGGCGGGGAGGATCTTTTACAACGAGGTGCAGATGTCTGGGGTTGTGCCCCAGGTGTGTGTGCTGTTTGGCCCCAGCGCCGCCGGCGGGGCTTATATACCGGCGTTTTGCGACCTGGTGATCATGAGGGATCAGAACGCGTCGATGTACCTGGGCTCGCCCAGGATGGCGGAGATGGTGATTGGCGAGCGGGTGACGCTGGAGGAGATGGGCGGCGCGCGGATGCACACGGGGGTGAGCGGGTGCGGGCATCAGCTGGTGAAGAGCGATCAGGATGGGATCGCACTTGCCAAGCGGTATTTGGGGTACATGCCCGAAAATTGGGAAACCCACCCGCCCGTCCACCCGCCCGAGTCCCCGCCGCCGGCGGGGTCGGCGCAGCCCGCGTCGAAAACGCCGATCGCCGAGTTGATTCCGGAGGACGAGAACAAGCCGTTTGACATGAAGCTGCTGATCGCGGCGCTCGTCGACGGCGAGTCGTTCCTGGAGATCCACCCGCGCTGGGCGAAGGAGCTCGTCGTCGGCTACGCGCGCATCGACGGGAAGGCGGTCGGGATCGTCGCCAACCAGCCCAAGCACAAGGGGGGCGTGCTGTTCGGGGATTCCGCCGACAAGGCTGCGCGCTTCATCCAGACGTGCAACGCGTTCAACCTGCCGCTGCTGTTCTTGGCGGACGTGCCGGGGTTCATGATCGGCACGCAGGTCGAGCGCGAAGGCATCATCCGCCACGGCGCGAAGATGATCAGCGCGGTCAGCGAAGCGACCGTTCCGAAGATCTCCGTTGTCGTGCGCAAGGCGTACGGGGCGGGGCTGTATGCGATGGCGGGACCGGCGTTCGATCCCGACTGCTGCATTGCCCTGCCGAGCGCGTCGATCGCGGTGATGGGCCCGCAGGCCGCGATCAACGCGGTGTTCTACAACCAGCTGCAGGCGATCGAGGACGAGGGCGAGCGCGCGAAGAAGACCGAGGAGCTGCGCAGGGAATACGGCGAGGACATCGACATCCTGCACTTGGCCTCAGAACTGGTGATCGACGCGGTGATCGAGCCGCAGGATCTACGCGGCGAGCTGATCCGCCGCTTCGCCCACGCACAGTCAAAGCAACACGACTGGCCGGCGAAGCGCAACCCTGTCACCCCGGTCTAGTCAGATCGCCGGAGCGCTCGTGGTGGCCTGCGAGCCATCCTCGAACGGTGGGTAGGTCTCGGTGAGCAGGTAGATGTAGGCGTCTGAGCGCGCCGTGTAGGAGTTGGCGAACACCATCAGGTCGTACAGGCCGCGCGGCATCTTCCCGGTGACGAGGATCACAAACCAGGCCGCGAAGGCGCCGATCTCCAGCAGCAGGCTGATGATGTAGCGCAGGATCACGATCGGGATCGCGAGGATGATGCGGAAGAGGGTCTTCAGACGGTCGTAGTGATCGAGCCGCTCGAACTCCATCCGCACGGGGTAGCCGGGGTCGGGCGAGCCGCCGAAGGACGGGTAGGGGTCGCATAGCAGCGCGCCGTAGGCGGTGACGCGTGTGATGAAGCGCGTGTAGCCGGCGACGAAGTCATACAGGCCGCGCGGGTACTGGCCGGTGATCACGATCGCAAACCAGGCGATCAGCACCGCAAAACCGGCTATGAGCCCATAGAAGTACAGCCAGATCCACAGCGGGATCATCAGGATCAGACGGAAGAACGTCGTGAGCCGATTGCGCTGCTCGACATAGTCGGCTTCAAAGGTGACGGGATAGGACATGGGTTGCATCCTAAGGATGTCAGTGGTGGATGTGGCGATTTTTTCTTTTCGTCTAGATTACGGACGTGGACGCAGTCGACCTCGCCTATGCAGGGATCGCCAGGCAGGCGGAGCTGATCGCCGCGGGCGAGGTGAGCTCACGCGAGCTCGTCGACGTGTACCTGGAGCGGATCGCGCGGTTCAACCCAGCCCTCAACGCGTTCAGGGTCGTGTTCGAGGGACGCGCGCGGATGGAGGCCGACCAGGCCGACGCCCGCCGCGGGGCGGGTGGGGAGTCGAGTCAGCGCCCGCTGTTGGGCGTGCCGATCGCGGTCAAGGACGAGCAGGATGTCGCCGGCGAGGTGACGACGTTCGGCACGAACGCCTACGGCGAGCCCGCGAAGGCAGACTCGGAGATTGTCAGACGCGTGCGCGCGGCCGGGGCCGTGGTGATCGGCAAGACGCAGATGCCCGAGCTGGGCGCGTTTCCCTGGACCGAGTCGCCCACGTGGGGCGTGACGCGCAACCCGTGGGAGCCGGCGCACAGTCCCGGGGGATCGAGCGGAGGCAGCGCGGCAGCTGTCGCCGCCGGTCTGGTCGGCGCCGCGCTCGCGGGCGACGGCGGCGGATCGATCCGCATCCCCTCGGCCTATTGCGGCCTGTTCGGGTGCAAGACCCAGCGCGGGCGCGTGCCGCTGGCGCCACACGTGAACGCCTGGCACGGCCTGACGGTCTACGGCGTGCTGACGCGCTCGGTGCGCGACAGCGCCCTGTTCTACGACGCGATCGCCGAAGGGCCGGCCGACCCCGATACGCCGGTTGTACCGCCTAGCTCGTTCCTGGACGCGCTCGTGCCGGCGACGCGCCCGTTGCGGATCGCGGTGTCGAGCAAGCTGCCACCATCGCCGCTGACGAAGCTGCACCCCGAGAACCGCGAGGCGCTGGATCAGACGGTGGCGCTGCTGCGGAGCCTCGGCCACGAGTGCAGCGAGCGGGAGGTGGACCACGGCCCGCTGGAGCCGGCGCCCGAGTTCAGCGCGATCTACCTGCGCAGCCTGCATGAGGAGGTAGCCGCGCTCGCCCACCCCGGGCGCGCCGAACGGCGAATCCGTGCGCTCGCCCGCCTCGGCGGCGCGCTGCCCGCGGGCGCGGTCGACTGGGCGCTCGGACGCAGAGCGCAGTACGCCGCGCGGCTGAACGGGCCGCTGGCCGACCACGACGTCCTGCTGACTCCCGTAACCCCCGCGCCGGCGCCGATGATCGGCGTCAACGAGGGCCGCGGCTGGCTGCGGACGACGATCGCGGCGTCCGCGATCGTCTCCCACGTGGCGTGCTGGAACTTCACCGGTCAGCCCGCGTGCTCGGTACCCGCGGGGTTCGCCGCGGATGGCCTACCGCGCGCGGTGCAGCTCGTCGGGAGGCCGAACGACGAGGCGACGCTGGTGGCGCTGGCCGCGCAGATCGAGGCCGAGCGCCCCTGGGTGCAGGACCGCCCGCCCGGCTTCTCGTGAGCGGGGACGGTGGCGAGCGCCGGGTGGGGGAGGCGGGCGCTGGAACGCAGGACAACGCCGAGCTGCTGGAGATCGCGGTGCAGGCCGCGCGGATGGCCGGGGGTTTGCTGTTGGAGCGTGCGCGCGCCGGGGGCGAGCTCGAGGTGAGCAGCAAGAGCACTCCCACAGATCTCGTCAGCGAGGCGGACCTGGCGTCGGAGCGCGCGATCAAGGCGTTACTGGCTGAGCGCCGGCCCGACGACGGCTTCGTGGGGGAGGAGGGGGGTTCCGTGAAGGGCTGCAGCGGCCTGGACTGGGTGGTCGATCCGCTCGACGGGACCGTGAACTTCCTGTTCGGGATCCCCCAGTGGTGCGTGAGCGTCGCGGTGAAGGATGGCGCGGGCACGGTGGCGGGCGCGGTGTACGACCCGAACCGCGATGAGCTGTTCACGGCGACGCGCGACGGCGGGGCGTGCATGAGCGGACCTGGGGACGCGGTCCTCGAGCTGCGCGGCTCGGATCGCGAGGACTTGGCGACGGCAATGGTCGCCACGGGCCTCGCGTACGACGCAAAGGTGCGCGCGGCGCAGGCGAAGGTGCTCGCTAGGGCGATACCAGAGGTGCGCGACATCCGTAGGTTCGGCAGCGCCGCGCTCGACCTCGCGTGGACGGCCGCGGGCCGCTTCGACGCCTACTTCGAGCGCACGGTCAAGCCCTGGGACATCGCTGCCGGCGCGCTGATCTGCCGGCGCGCCGGCCTGCGTGTGCTGGACCTGCCCGAGCACGAGGATCTGCCCTACGGCATCCTCGCGGCGCCGGAGGCGATCGCCGAGCCGCTGCTGGAGCTGGTCGGATAATCGATGCGGCGGGTGGGAGTCGAACCCACACGCCCTTGCGGACAGAGGCTTTTGAGGCCTCCGCGTCTACCGTTCCGCCACCGCCGCAACGGCCGTCAACTATAGGCCAGCGGCCGCTCGACCTCGACGTTCCAGCCCTGTTTGAAGCCGCGCATCGCGAACAGGACGAGCAGGATCTGCACGGGGACGATCAGCAGCGTGATCACCCCGAGCAGCCCGGAGTTGAGGCTCGCCTGGGAGAAGCCGGGTTTGTTGCGATCGAACCAGCTGGGCGCGGCCACGAGCGCGAAGATCGCGAGCAGCACGGCGAGCCCCGCGCCGAGCGGCAGCACGCCCCGGTTCCAGCGGCTGGAGTAGTAGGCCATCAGCAGGTAGACGAGGATGAAGCCGAGCTGGACCGGCAGCGCACCCTCGAGCAGGCTCCAGCCTCCGATCGTGTTGATCAGGAGCAGCACGACGGTGATCAGCAGCAGCACCACCACGACCACGCGCGTGGACTGCACGACCGGCTTGTCGCGGTTGGGGTGCGTGACGATCACGCCGCGCGCGCGGCGATCGGCTTCCTCACGGCTACGAAGGGCGGAGGACATCGTGGGGAAACCATACAATCTGAGGCGGTCCCCGTGTGCGCAAGCGGCGCGGGAGGGCCGAGCGGGCGTGGTGGAATTGGTAGACACGCTGGCCTTAGGAGCCAGTGGGCGCAAGCCCTTGGGGGTTCGAGTCCCTTCGCCCGCACTGTCTGCCCCGCCGATGATGGATCGGCCACCCCGCGGGGACGCTACGGGGCGGACGCCAGCGTCTGGCGCTGGATGTACCAGGCGGCCTCGATCGGGTTGAGGAAGTGCGGCGGCTCCTCGGCCTGCAGGCGGTTGTCGTATTTGAGGCTGTACGGATACCCGCTCACGGCCGTTTTACCGCTGAACACGCCCGTCATCCCGTTTGAGAACTCGCCCGCGACCGCGCCGTAGACGTTCAGCGCTTTCAGGGGTTTGCCGCAGTCGAAGTTGTCGACGATGAACGAGTGTTTGAGCGCGAGGATCGCGGCGTAGATGAATGGTTCTTCGAGATCCTTGGGGATTGTCGGGGTGCTGACGGTGTCGTTGGTCGTGGAGCCGCATTTATAGAATTCTTTCGGACTCGGACGAGTGCCGGTCAGCGGGTGGTAGACGCGCACGAAGTTGTTCGCGATCAGACCGAGCATCGTGTTGCCCGTCGGTTCGCTGCCCAGGTTTTTGGCGACGCTTTCCGGATAGACGTTGCCGTCGATGATCACGTCGTTCTGCGCCGCGATCGTCAGGGCTTTGTCGTATTCGCCGTGCACGTATACGTTGCCGCAGGCGCTGCCTTCGGTGTACGCTGGGGAGGGGCCAAACGGCGAGTACGCTCCGCAGCTCCCTTCTTCGCTGGAAACGTAGATCACCCCGTTGGGTGGAAGTTCCACGCCTTTTTCTTCTACTTCAGCAGGTGTGCCTGTTGGACCGTTGCCCTTGTGCTTGATGACGGTCATCGTTTCACCCGTCAGCACGATTTCCGTCTGCCCTTCGTATTCGTAGTCTGTGGGTGAGGTTTCGACGATGTGTTCGAGTTCTTCGTCGCCCGGCGGCGGGGTTATCTGCAGGGTTTCGTCCGGCGGCACCATGGTGCCTATGAATTCGGGTTTAGATTCCCCTTCGCTGCACGCGCTCTCGCCGGAGTAACCTACTTTTGCCGTCTTGTTGAAGCCGTTGCCGAATTCGATTCGATCGTTTTTGCTGCGGCCAAAGACGGGGTTGCCGCAGATCCCCAGGTGGTCCTCGGTGTGCATCGGGCCGTTGACCGATTCGCCGCTGATGAAGTAGTTGTTGAACTCGTTACAGTAAGATGGCCGTTCTGTGTAGAACTTGCCACATTCGGTGTAGCGTTTTGGTTCTTCAGCGGGAGGTGTGCCGTAGAGGCTCGGATCGCCGGTTTCGTAGACGCTGTACCAGACATAGCTGACGAAGTTGGCGTTGCGGAACGTGGCGACGAGCGTGCGCGACTGCTTGCCGGAGAAGCCCGTGGACTCGATCCTGAAGGTCCCGGCGGTGGGGCCTTCTTTCTCTTCGATCATTGATCCGACCAC
>Ga0302325_10011944_pt1 | contig 18683 bp, 14 predicted proteins | sample Palsa_T0_2_FD_201948 | JGI IMG/M metagenome (GOLD analysis project Ga0302325, IMG submission 201948) | Peat permafrost microbial communities from Stordalen Mire near Abisko, Sweden - Palsa_T0_2 | ecosystem: Environmental > Terrestrial > Soil > Palsa > Peat permafrost | place: Sweden: Abisko...
CCGCGTACTCGTCGGCCACCTCGGGGGCGTACCGGCTCATCACCCCGCCGACCGCCGCCGCCGACGGCGGCGGCCCCCCGGCGGTGGGGCCGGACCCGGCCAGCTCTCGCAGGTCACGGAAGTACTGCACGTACAGATCGGGGGTGAAGGTGTTCAGTAGCACCAGCGGCTGGTCGCCCGGGTTGGCGAACGTGTGCGGCGCGCCGGGCGGGATCATCGCCAGCGTCCCGGCCGGGGCGTCGTGGGTTTCGCCGCCGATCGTGAACCTGGCCGTGCCCGAGACGACGTAGAACCCCTCGTCGTGCCGCGCGTGCCGGTGCTGCGGCGGCCCCGACGAGTGCGGCGCGACCGTGATCTCGCCGATCCCGAGCCGGTGGCCGGTGGTGGAGCCGTCCTCCAGAATCCGCACGGTGGCGGGTCCCAGCCGCACGACCTCGCCGCCGTCCGGGCCGACGATGGATTCCCTGATCATGACCTCTCCTCGGATCGAGCGGGCTCTTCGTAAGAGCTGACTCTCATGACGATAGCTTGCCGTCAAATAATATGCAAGTACACTCTCATGAAGAGAACGAACCTTCATGAAGGGGGACCGGATGACGACGCTGGCCGGCCACGGCGGTCGCGCGAACCAGAAGGCGCGGACCCGCGCGGCCATCGTCGACGCCTGCGGCGAACTCGTCCGGTCCGGCGCCGACGTGACCATGCCCGAGGTGGCCAGGCGAGCCCTGGTCTCCGAGGCCACCGCCTACCGCTACTTCCCCGACCTGATCTCGCTCCTGCAGGAGGCGCTGGCGGGAGCCTGGCCCGATCCGGCCGCGGCGCTCGCCCCGGTCGCGCGGTCGGCCGACCCGGCCGCGCGGGTCGCCTTTGCCTGCGAGCACCTGCTCCGCGGCGTGCACGCCTACCAGGGCGCGGTCCGCGCGATGATCGCGCACACGATCACCGCGCCCGCCGCCGCCCGGTCCCGCCCCGGCATCCGGTTCGGCCTGATCGACTACGCGCTCGCCCCGTTCGCGGGCGACGCGAGCCCGGGCGCCGCCCCGGCCCTCGCCCCCGAGGCCATGACCAGGCTCAAGCAGGACCTCGCGGTCGTCGTCAGCGCCGAGGCGTTCTTCGTGCTGACCGACCTGTGCGGGCTTGACCCGGACGACGCCGTCGCCAGCGCGGCGCGCACCGCGGCCACCCTGACCCGCGCGGCCTTCGCCGCTTAAGCTGACGGGTGGGTTTCTGAGCGATGTGCCTGCATGAAAGGGCTCCCTAACTGGGGAAATGGGGATTGCTGAGGCTCTTATCCGCCCGAATTGGGGCCTCGGCCACTTCCCCTCCCGCGACCCCATCATCCCCATCATCAACCGGCGCGATCGCGAGCATGGCATCTGACCTGTGCGAATGCTTGGCGGCTAGCCCTTTGGGCCGATAACCGGACGATCGGACCCGATCAGGATGTTGACTTGTGTATTTTGATGAGCGATAATAAAAGCACCGAGTCAGCACAAAAACCTGCAGGTATGTGCATCCCGCTCTTCAAGGAGGTATGCCCGCATGACAATGGCTGCCCGGAGTGTCGCGAAGGAGAAGGTCTTCAAGAAGGCCTTTTCCGCACTACCGGAAATCCTGATCCAGGATCCTATCCACGAGTGCGCTTACCACATCCCCACCGATCGCCTTCGCGAGTACCAAACAGGTCCCGAGGTGTGGGCTCAGCTCACCCCGGACACCGTAACCTTCGTCGTGCCCGGCGTGGCAGACATCGAAGAGGTTCCGCCTTTCTTCGCGTCACCCGACAACGAGCCGAGCGTCCTGATCCAGTTCCCGACGGATGAGAGCAGCTACCTGCTCTCCTGGGAGGAACTGCAGAAGTTTCAGATCGCGCAGCCCACCCAGTACTGGGATGGCTTCGACGGAGTCAGCTTCGTCCTGCCGCGCGGACTGGAACTGATCGAGCAGTTGCCGGCCGTCCGGCGCGCCTTCCTCCAGTCCGGTACCTGATAACGCGCATGTCCGCGCGGCCGTACGGCCGCGCGGACATTCCGCGCGCCATCGCTGAGCGAGGATGGGTTATGTGGGCTAACAGTATGCAATTGACGGAGCTAACGCGACTGCTCGCTGAATCAGACTTCGGTGCGGTGGTGATCGACGACTTCCTCCCGGAAGATGATTTTGCTGAGATAAGACAGCACCTGATTAATCACTGGGGTTGGCGCTATAAAAATTGGACCAATGGTTACCTGCACAATTACCACCTTGACACCGGGGCCCTGGACCGGACAGCCGAGCGACTAAGCGGGCCGTTGTCAGAGGCAGCGGGAAGGCCGATAAGCCGCCAAGCGCAATGGGCAATCCTGGCTCATCGAGATGCCGGGCTCAAACCGCACGCCGACAACGGGTCCTTCGTGGTTAATTTCTGGCTGACACCCGATGAGTACAACCTCGTGCCGGGGTCTGGTGGCGTGGTGTTCTACGACGTGCGGCGTCCGGAGGCCATCATGAGCCCGGAATTCCAGGTCACACCGCAGAGCGACAGGTACGTTTCAGAACGGACGTCAGGGCGAAAGCTCGAGATCCCTTACCGGTGCAATCGGGCGACGGTTTTTGATGCGACAGTTTTTCACGCGAGTGCGCCGATATCGTTTGCCGACGAGGGTGCATACTCCAAGCGCCTCAATGTGTCGATGGTATTCGACGATCCGGCACTTTTCGACATGCGCAGAGAGCGCGGGCTCGCCGAGTACGCAGCGGGAGATGCCCAATGACAGGAACGGACTTGCTGGCGCAGGCGCAGGCGCTGCACACTGACCCAGCGCTCTTCGTGGTGCAGAGTCGACTGTACTCGCCGAACTATCGGGGCCCGGGCCGGTGGATCGTATTCAACCCGCGGACTCGTGCGGCCTTCCTTGCCGTCGGCGGCGCCCGGCAAGAGGTCCGGAGCGGTAATCAACTGTTCTCGGGGATGGCCCATCAGGACGTCCTTCCGCCCGTCATCGAACTGCTCCAGGTCGCGAGCGGCGACGGCGGTCTTACGGACAACGCGGACCAGAGCGGCAAGCTCAGGCGCGCAGGCCTCCTCACGACTGATGCCAGGCCTGCCTGCCCTACTTATCTTTCCCGTTATCAGCTCGCCGTGTACAACTACCCGTTCTATGACTACAGCGATCCCGACTGGCTAGAAAAAGATGTTGCCCGGATGCAGAGGTTCGCCCAACTGTGGAGTCCCCCGGCGCTAGACAGCGACTATCAGGGCGCACTGGTTCCGCTGCCATCTCCCGGTAGTCTGGACAGCCATGAAGCCGCCGCCTGCGGGGTCGTCACTCCGGACGCACTCGCCTACATACTGCGGTACGCATTCGGGGCCATCGGCACCGTGAATTTCAAGTTCGGTGTCTTCCATCACAAGACGAGCCCGAGTGGCGGCGCCCGGCACCCGACCGAGGGAGTGGTGGTCGTCCGGGAGCCAATGGAAGGTATCCGGCCCGGCGCGTATCACTACGACGCGGCCAGAAACGCGCTCGTCGAAAGTCCGGCCCTGAAACCGCTGGCTGACGGGGCGGGCGCGCCGCTGGAGATCTTGTGCCGCGTCCACGTCGAGCGCGCGATGTTCAGATACCGAGATATCCGCAGTTGGCGGCCTGTCCTGCTGGACGTGGGGCATGTAATCGAGACCATACGACTGCTCGCGGGACTGTGGAATCTGCCGACCGGTGCGGCCGCGCCCGCGATCCCGGGCGCTCTTGAGGGCGCCTTCCTCGCGGACCCGGTGGTCGGCGCGGTTCGGTTCGGTCCGGCCGACGCACCCGGCTCCGCCCGGGCCGCCGACGAACTCAGCAGCCCGCCTGACTTCGGACCGGGGGTCCAGACGAGCCCGTTCATGTACCTGACCTTCGACGACGGCGCTGTCTGGGCCAACGTCGCCCACCCGCGGCTCAGCAAGACCCCGCTCAGCCTGTCGGAATTCCAAATGCTCTCGTACTGCGTCCCGTCGACCCGCGGTGACCGTCCGACCGACGCCGACTCCCTGGCGGAGCGCTTCCCCGACCTCACCCGCGCGCGACTGCGAACGCTCGTCGACCAGTCCGTGCTGCTCCGATCGGACGAGGCCGGCGATGCCTACGACCAGACCGAGCTCTGGTCCCGCTATGCCTGGTATCCGTCGCTCCTCGCCCACCTGGAGGCGCGCTCGGCGGTCCGCTCATCCGGATCCCGAACGTCAGGCCACGGCGTCAACGTCCTCGAGGGGACACCCCCAGCCGACGTCACGAGAGCGCTGGCCACTCGGCGAACCTGCCGGACCTTCGCGGCAGCGCAGCTGTCGCGCGCTGACTTCACCGCCGTCCTCGCGGCCGGCGCCGACCGCAGATTCGCTCCCGTGCGCATGGTGGCCGTTCTGCACGATGTGGAGGGCCGGCCCGCGGGCGCGCTCGGCAGCGTCGTCGGCCAGGTCTTCCGGGACAGCGGAATCAGGCTCAGCAGGAACCGGGTCAGGGAAATGGTGATCGGCCAGTACCCGGCGAGCGCGGGGGCGCTGACCCTCTGGCTGCTGGCCGACGCCGACGTCACCGCCCCGGAAGGCTACGAGGCGACGATCGTGCAGCTGGGGGAGCTCGCACAGCGACTCATCCTCGCTGCCACGACCCGCGGACTCGGGGTGTTCTGCACGCCGGCCATCAACGACGACACGACGTTCGAGGAACTCGGCGTCCGCGCGGTCGGCCCGCAGACAATCGCCTACGTGCTCGCGGTCGGCCGCGCAGCGGACGGGGGAAGCCCGTCGGGAGGCGCGCCAGCGGGGGTCGCCGCATGAACCCGCTCAGCAGGCTGCTCGCGGCACAGCAACGATGCGCACGTCCCGACGATGGTCCGCTGCTGCTCTGGCAGCCGCGGGAAGAGGTCCTGAAGCGCGTGCGCGCGGAGGGGACCGGTCTGCCGAAGGCGCTACTGGGCCCTGAGCCAGGCAGCGTGTGGCTCAGATTGCTCGGGCTCGACATTCTCGTGCGCTGCCTGCACGAAAGGACGGCCTATGAGATAGGGCAATACTTTTCAGAGTCAATACAGATCGCTCCGAATCGGTCTCCCGACTGCATTGTCGAGTGCGATTGGCCGACCGCCAGTCGATACCTATTCCGGGCCAGGCCCGACAGCGCACCCGAAGAGCTGGAAGGAGTTCGCGTACAGCTCCCCGGGGACTTGGGCCCGCTTCCGTGGCGCAGTCGGCAACCGCCGATACCGCCGCTCGGCAGCCGTATCCTCGCAGACAGGTTCGTCTGCCTGCATGCCGCCGCGCTCACACACCCGACCGGGGAAACGTTCCTCTTCATAGGCGAACGCAGATCAGGGAAGACCACAAGCTCCTTGCATCTGACCCGAAGATACGGATGGACACTGCTCACGGATGAAGCGGTCTTCCTGCTGCGGAGAACACGCGTTGTAGAGCCTTTCCCAAGAAGTATCGGAGTCGCAGCCCGGATCGACCAGGAGTCGGGAGAAATGCTCGACAAGGCTTTTGTCCCGGCGAACGACCTAGTGCCGAGGATTGCGAAAGAGCCGGCGTTCGCCTCGTATATCGTCGTGCTCGAGCCCGATCCGGCCTGCGGTGAGCCGCAGTTCGAAATTCTGCCCGCATCGGACGCCCTCGTCCATGTACTCCCACATCAGATCGATGTCGGGACCAGCGCCGACGAGAGCTTCGTGACATTGCTGCAACTGACCGAACACTGTCCGTCCGCAGTTTACCGTTACAAGGACCCCGCTGACCTGCTCGCTCTCCCCCAGGCCATCGAGAAGTTCTGGCATCTTAGCTCGATCAGGGACGGGGATCCCGTCCGCCCAGACACGCTGTTCCAGCTTGACGAAGGAGCGCTCAGCCCATGACCAGCACCCAGTCGGCGATAGACGCGGATCGTTTTACTGGACTCTACCTTCGCTTCTCCCACGGAGACGCAACCGTTATTGACGAGCTATTCGCGGACAGCATCAAGGCGCATCTCATTGGGGACACGCTGCTCGCGGCAGACTATGCGGGCAAGCCCGCCATTCGCGAATTCATAGCCCGCACGATTGAAATGAACCACAGCGCAAGCTATCAGCTCGAGATTGACGATGTGCTCTGCGGAAAGGCGTACATCGCAATCGTCGGCCACGTCACGGCAACTGAAGCTAAAACCGGCAAGACGTCCGTCCTGAATACGCATGACGTATTCCACTTCGACCGCGAGGGCAAGGCCGATGAAATGTGGAGCCTAGTCCTGGGATGAATGACGAAATACTCGGCCGCTAAGGAGGTGCACAGATCAATTGCCGTCCATAACTCCTGCTCTACCCACTGATGCTCAGGCGATCTCGCGCGTGCACACCAAATCTTGGCAGCACGCATATCGCGGAATCTTCGCAGCTGATTATCTTGACGGTCTCGATTGGCGAGATCGACTGGCATTCTGGACGAATGAGCTCACGGACAGGCCCGAGGGGCACCTGACCCTCGTGTCGCGAGGTGGCGACTCCCTGCTTGGATTCGCGTCGGCCGGTCCTGCCCGTGACGCTGATCTGGCGACCGGGTTCGCCGAGATCTACGCTATTTACGTAGATCCGATTTCCTGGTCCCAGGGAATCGGAAGCTCGCTCCTTGAGGCCTCTATGGATCTCTTGTCGACCGCCGAGCCGGGCGTCGAGGCGGTTACCCTATGGGTGCTGGAAGCGAACCGCCAAGCCAGATCTTTCTACGCAGCCCGCGGCTTCAAGCCGGACGGCGCGACGGCGCCGGTCGAACGCGGGGGAGTCTCCGCCGCCGAGCTGCGGTATTGTCGGCCGATCCGGGATCGCAATCGGCATAAGCTTGGGACATGAGAAGCCCTATCCGGCTGTCGGGTATCCAGGAAGACCTTCGAAAAGATATCAAAATATTCGTGCTGGCCAACTCTGTTGATGCTCTTGGCACGGGCTTGTATGTCACAATCTACGTAACCTTTGCCGTGCGCGTTGTCGGCCTGTCCGCGCAGCGAGCTGGGTTTGCATTGTCGGCGGCCGGCGTGGTCGGCCTGGTGGGTGCCATACCGCTTGTCGCCCTGCTTGATAGGATGAGCCCGCGCACCCTGCAGATCAGGATCTATCTATTTCGGGCGGCTGGGTACACGATTATCGCCTTCGCCCACTCGGCGTGGATCTTTATCTTGACGATCCCTTTCGTCGGAATCCTGGACAGGGCGAGCGGGCCGGTCGTGCAGGCGCTGGTAGCGGACGGTTTTTCCGGCGCCGTCCGGACGCGGGCGCTGTCCTTGCTACGTGCGTCACGCAATGCGGGGTTCGTGCTGGGGGCCCTCATCGGGTCTGTCGTTTTTCTGGTTAAATCGGACATAGTATTCACCATCTGCATCCTCATAAATTCGGTGAGCTTTCTTGTGGCGGCTGGCGGCTTCACCCGGCTCAGCCGGACCTGGGATACGGTGCGGTCTGACGACAAGCAACAGCGGCTACTCACCTCGCTGCGATCCGTGTTCTCCGATCGGCCCTACCTGCGAATTGCCATCGTGGAGGCCGTTCTAGCATTGCATGGTAGCATTCTTACCATCGCGGTGCCACTGTGGATAATTCTGCATACCCATGCACCGCACTGGTCCATCTCGCTTTTTATCGCGCTCAACTGCTGTATCGCGATCGCCGTTCAGTCTAAGATGAGCAAGGGATCGGAAAATCTCAAGACGGCGCGCCGTATTTCCAGCATCGCTGGATTTGCCCTCGCGCTGTGCTGTGTTGTCCTCGTGATAGCAGGCGAGCTTCCTGTTGCGGCTTCTTTCTGCGCTCTGCTCGTAGCCGTGGTTGCGCTTACGCTGGGGGAGGTGTGGCAGTCCGCCGGCTCGGCCACGCTCTCGCTCGACCTGGCCCCGGCCGGATCGCGAGGGGCCTACATGTCGGTATTTAGCTTGTTCCTTAATTTGCAGGCCGTACTCGCGCCGGTCTTGCTGGCAACGTGCGTATCCGTCGGCTACATAGGGCTGCTGGCGCTAGCGGGCGTATTCATTCTCGGCGCTGCGGCCATGGCCGCGATCCGCCTGGAAGCGAGCTAGTCCTCTAGAGCGGGTGTGCGCTGGTAGAGGTAGCCCGCAGACCAGACGTAATCCACACCGCCCCAACTGAGTCCGGCCGCTAGGCTCGGAAAGAATCCTCGACCGGGAAGATTCGCGCTTGTATTGCAGAGAACCGGGATTCCGCTGATCGCTGCGTAGTTCTCGAGCAATTCGAAGAGCATGGAGTCTTGATCTCGTCGAACAGTCTGCAAGCGGGCTGTGCCATCAACATGAGTGACGGCCGGGATCTGCTGTCGCCAGGCGTCGCGAACCCGATGCTGAAAGAGCATGTAGGGATCACAGCCGCCAGGGTCGAAGACCTCGGACGCTCTATCTTCCAGGCAAAGCGGGGCAACCGGCCGATACCACTCGCGCTGCTTTATTGCGTTGAGACGGTCGCGCGCCGCCTCAGTCGTGGCGGCGGCTACGATACTGCGATGTCCCAGCGCCCGCGGGCCCAATTCGGCCTTACCGTCAAGAATCATGACGATTGCGCCATCATGGAGCAGTTTCGCGACACTACGCGGATCGGCCGCTGACTTGCTCCAGCCATCAGGTATGGGCTCGCTAACAAGGGCTGGACCGGAATAGACATCCCAGTCGACACTCCAATTAGCTTGCTGCCGCATCATCTCCGCGCAGGCCGTTCCGATCGCTGACCCAGAGTCGTTGGGGAAGGGCGGCGCCCACACCTGCCCCAGCCGCTCGCTATCGCGTAGCCGACTGTTCCACCCGATATTGAGAGCGCATCCGCCAGTGAGAATCACCGGAACGTCCTCGAGCCCGTTTTCGGCAACGCATCCCGCGATCGCCCCTTCAAGCAGGTCGCCGACGAGCTGCTGCCACGTGCAGAGGGCGTCCGCAGATGTAATGGCTCTCTGAACCGCGCCCTCTGCAATTTCGGTGGCGAGCGCACGAGGCAGCAGCGCAAAAGGCTCGCGGGCCGAGACCTTCGCTATGCACTGAGTCATGAAATCATAGAATTCTTCATCGACCGCACCTAGCCCCGCATACGCCATGGCCTTGCCCGGAACCTCCAGTTCATGGCGTCCCAGGGCCTCTTTGTCGGCTCCGGCCGGAGGAATGAATGGTGCGAAGCGCGCCACGACAAGCGCGTAGACGTTTCCTTTCAGCGGGAGGATAGGACCCAACGCGACCGCCCGCCTTCGCTGCGGGTCGACCACGTAGGCACGAGGGCTGACGCCTCCGTCCCATACCAGGGCCAACGCCGTCCGCCCGTCCCTGGCCGCTGGGCTAGTGCAGTAACCGCTCGCGAGGTGTCCGCTGGTATGAAAATGGCTTCGATAGCGCATCGCCACGCCCGGGAGCTGCGCATCAAAAGTACGGCCTTCGAGTGGGTCGACATTGTCGTACTCGCGATAAGCGGCTACCGGAATATCGGCAACCGAGCCGCGCGCTCTCACCTTCAGGATCGGCTCGTGATGAAACTCCGCCGCCGGAGACTCTTCCCGCTTCCCCTGCGTAAACCATCCATCGACTACCCAATCATCGACGGAATGTCGATCCAGATCAACCTGGGTCAGATAGCCGGAGACCAGGTCAAGTTCGTTCAGCGGCGCATGCCGCGGTCCATTCGCAGTCTTTTCGCACTCGATAACGCCCGTTAGCGTGTTCCCCTGTAGTACAGCTAGGGCGCCATCGTGTGTAAGCTTCATGCCTACGATGGTCCGCGCCGGTTTCATCAGCTACGCCTACCTTTGGCTTCTCATATGCCTGCAGATGAACTAACTGATCGCGTGGTTCCTGTGACACCGGCCGCGTCGGTCAGGCGATGAACGTGAGCATCGCGTCGGCCGCCGTGGCTTCATAGCCGTTCTCACGAAATTCCTGGCAGTGGCGTGACTCGACTTGCCGGTCTCCCCCGTGACGGAGAATTGCCGTGCCGCCTTAGCCGCCATGCGGACCAGCCTAGTCCAACGTTTCCGTTTTGGGGAGATCGGTTGGTTTATGCGGCGTCGCGGTGTGCCGCTGCCTGCGCGGCGTCCGGCTCCGCCCGCGCGGCTATCGCGACCGGGCCGGCCGGCGCGGAACCGCCCCTATCCTGGTCAGGTGGGAGAAGCACGCACCTACGAGATCCGCACCTACGGGTGCCAGATGAACGCGCACGACTCCGAGCGGGTCGCGGGCCTGCTTGAGGACGCCGGCTATGCCCGCGCGCCCGAGGGCGCGAGCCCGGACCTGGTGGTGTTCAACACGTGCGCGGTCCGGGAGAACGCGGCCGACCGGCTTTACGGCAACCTCGGCCACCTGCTGCCCGCGAAGAAGGCGCACGCGGGGATGCAGATCGCCGTCGGCGGCTGCCTGGCCCAGATGGAGCGGGAGCAGATCACCAAGCGCGCGCCCTGGGTCGACGTGGTGTACGGCACCCACAACATCGGGTCGCTGCCGAAGCTGCTCGAGCGCGCCCGCGAGCGGCGCGAGGCGCAGGTGGAGTTCGAGGAGACTCTCGCCACCTTCCCGTCGCTGCTGCCGGCCCGCCGCGAGTCGCCCTACTCGGCCTGGGTGTCCATCTCCGTCGGCTGCAACAACACCTGCACCTTCTGCATCGTCCCGTCGCTGCGCGGAACCGAGCGCGACCGGCGTCCCGGCGACGTCCTCGAGGAAATCGGCCAGCTGGTCGATCAGGGCGTCATCGAGGTCACGCTGCTCGGCCAGAACGTGAATTCCTACGGGTCGGAGTTCGGTGACCGGCTGGCGTTCGGCAAGCTGCTGCGCGCCTGCGGTCAGCTCGACGGCCTGGAGCGAGTCCGCTTCACCTCACCGCACCCGCGCGACTTCACCGACGACGTGATCGCGGCGATGGCGGAGACCCCCAACGTGATGCCCAGCCTGCACATGCCGCTGCAGTCCGGCTCGGACACGATCCTGCGGGCGATGCGCCGGGCCTACCGGCGCGACCGCTACCTGGCGATCCTGCAGAACGTGCGCGCGCGGCTGCCGCACGCGGCGATCACGACCGACATCATCGTCGGCTTCCCGGGCGAGACCGAGGCCGACTTCGCCGACACCCTGGACGTCGTGCGGCAGGCCCGGTTCGCCTCCGCCTTCACCTTCCAGTACTCGATCCGGGCGGGGACGCCCGCCGCCACCATGGACGGCCAGGTGCCGCGGGACGTGGTCCAGGAACGGTACGAGCGGCTGGCCGCGCTGATCGAGCAGATCTCGACCGAAGAGAACGAGAAGCAGGACGGCACCGTGGTCGAGGTCCTCGTCGCCGAGGGAGAGGGCCGCAAGGACGCCGCCACCCGCCGCATGTCCGGCCGGGCGCGGGACAACCGGCTGGTGCACTTCGTCCCGTCCGCGCCCGCGGCCGCCGGGTCGGATGCGCCCGGGCCGGCCCCGAGGCCGGGTGACGTCGTCACGACCCGCGTCACCCACGGGGCGCCGCACCACCTCATCGCCGACGGCCCGCCGATCGAGGTCCGGCGCACCCGGGCCGGCGACGCCTGGGAGTCCCGCCGGGACGCCGCCGCGACCGCCAGCGCGGCGACCGCGCCCGCGGCGGCGGCCGCCGCCCCCGCCCCGGTTCTGCTCGGCATGCCCGCCCGCCGCGGCTAGCCGCCCGCCACCCGATGCCCGATCACCCTCGGCCATCCCGCGCTCGAGCCCAGCCGCCGGGCCGGCCATGCTGATCGCGATCGTGGGGCCCACCGCCGTCGGCAAGTCCGACCTCGCGGTCGAGATCGCCCTCGCCCTCGGCGGCGAGGTCATCAACGCGGACTCGATGCAGCTCTACCGGGGCATGGACATCGGCACCGCCAAGCTCACCCTGACCGAGCGCCGCGGCGTCCCGCACCACCTGCTCGACGTCTGGGACGTCACCACGACCGCCAGCGTCGCCGAGTACCAGGCGCTCGCGGCCGGGGTGATCGACGACATCGAGGCTCGCGGCCGGGTCCCGGTGCTGGTCGGCGGGTCCGGCCTCTACATCCGGGCCGCCCTGGGCGACCTCGAGTTCCCCGGCACCGACGACGGCATCAGGGCGCGGCTCGAGTCCGAGCTCGCGGCGGACGGCCCGGTCGGCCTCTACCAGCGCCTGCAGACCGCCGACCCGGTCGCGGCGGCCGCGATCCTGCCCTCGAATGGCCGCCGGATCGTCCGCGCGCTCGAGGTGATCGAGCTGTCCGGCCGCCCGTTCAGCGCCACCTTGCCCGGTTACGACTCCGGCCGCCCCGCCGTCCAGATCGGGCTCGGCATCGACCGGCCCGAGCTCGACCGGCGCATCGAGGCCCGGGTCGACCGGATGTGGGCGGCCGGGTTCGAGTCCGAGGTGCGCGCCCTGGCCGCCGTTGGGCTGCGCGCGGGCAGGACCGCCTCGCGCGCGCTCGGCTATCAGCAGGAGCTCCGAGCGCTTGACGGCGAGTGGTCACCGCAGCAGGCCCGCGAGGAGACCGCCAGGGCGACCCGCCGCTTCGCCCGCCGGCAGGAATCCTGGTTCAGGAGAGACCCGCGCATCACCTGGCTCGCGTCCGGCGACGACCTGACGGCCCGCGCCCTGGCGCTTCTTACGTAGCGTTTTCCGGGGCGTAGCCACCGACCGCATCATGACCTTGGGTGCTGTTGAACTCTCTTTATGTAGTTTTCTCACGTCATGTATGGTCACGATCACTCTAGGTTAACTAGTCACTCTGGGTGGTTCATAGCTCTGCGTGACCGCCGTTGTCAGGGTTGGCCGGACCGGGCAGCCGCGCTCGGGAACCTCGCGGCGGTCGGCTCTCCACGGTCTGAGCAGGACTTTTAGGGTCATTGAGTGCTCAATGACCCGGCTGGGCTATGTGTCGCTAAACGTAACGTTCCGGTGTTTGCGGGCGGTGACGCTGTTCGGGAGCGATTACCGCTTGTTAGGCCTGGCGAGAGGTCTCCCCCCTCGTGACTGCGTAGCCGGGCACCGAACGGCGTAAGGGAATTCTTGACCGCAGGCACCAGGCGTAACGGCATCAGCAAGTTCGGCCTGTTCAAACGGAACAGTGACGACCGCGAGCAGGCGACCCAGGCCCCCCGGGCTGGCAGCGCCGCCGACGGGTACACCGGGCGGCACGCAGACCCCCGGGGCAAGACGGCCCGCAAGCGGGCCCGGGTCGTCCCCGCCGCCGGGGTGGCCGCAGCCCTCGTGGCCGGGGCGGCCGCCTACGGCCTGGTCGCCGGGAGCGGCCATTCGCAGGGCGCCGACCTCTCGGCCGACATGAGCCTGCCGGGCAGCCTGAGCAGCGCGACCCACGCCGGCATCGGCGTCGACTCGACCGCGTCAACCATGATCAGGTCCGCCCGCGCCGCCGCCCCGACGTCGGCCCGGCCGCAGGCCAGTCGGTCGCCCCAGGCCGCCGCGAAGGCGAAGGCGGCGCCGTCCGCCACCCGGCCGAGCGCGGCCGTCACCGCCCACTCGCCCGTCCGAGCGGCAGCCGCCCCGGCGGCGACCGCGAGCGCCTCCCCGAGGCCGACCGCGACGACGCTGAGCTGCAACCTGTCGGACGGCCTGCTCCCGGACAACGTCACCGCGATCGTCACCTTCCTGCTCGCCCACGGCTACAGCGACAACGCGGCGGCCGGCATCGCGGGCAACATGTACCAGGAATCCAAGGGAAACCCGGAGTCCGAGGGCATGGGCGGCGGCGGACTGATCGGCTTCACCCCGCTGCCGGCCGGGTACGTGACCGGCAACCCGGCGGCCGACCTGCAGACGCAGCTCGAGGCGGTGCTGACCTACAACCAGCAGTGGGCGGGCTACCTGCCCGCGCTGAACGACGCCGGCAGCCCGGCCGACGCGGCGTCCATCTACGTTACCGATTTCGAGCGGGCGGGCATCCCCGCCGCCAGCACGCGCGAGGCCTCGGCCGAGGACGTCGCCAGCGCCTGCGGCATCTAGACCCCGCTCAGCAGAGGCCCGCCCTAGCGCGCGCCCCGCCGTCCAGCCGGCCAGACCCCCAGGGGTCTGGCCGGCTGATTTGTGTACGGCGATTTTTCAGTGTCTTTTTCGAGATAGCGACTGATGAACGGGTGACTACCCATGAGGATTGACCGTCGCCCTCGGTAGTTTTCACACGCAATGCCAGGACTTGGTTACTTCAGGTTGACTAGTCCTTCCGGGTGGTTCGTCGCTGAGGGTGACCTCCGTTGTCAGGGTGCTCGGGCCGGCCGCGAAACGCCCCGCAGCGCGGGGCTTCGGCGCCCTGACCAGGTCTTGAGGCTGATGGCCGAACCGGTAGCCCGGCTGGGCTATGTGCGGCGAAAAGTACCGTTTGGGCGTTTGCGGGCTGTGACTCTGTTCGGGAGCGATTACCGCTCGTTAGGCCCGGCGAGAGGTCTCCCCCCTCGTGACTGCGTAGCCGGGCGCGGAACGGCGTAAGGGAATTCTTGACCGCAGGCACCAGGCGCAACGGCACCAGCAAGGTTGGCCTCTTCACTCGCAGCCGCCACGACGGCGGGCAGCCAGGCCAGCACGGCGCCGGCGGGCCCGCCGACCAGTACACCGGGCGGCACGCCGCGGGCCCCCGGAGCAAGACGGCCCGCAAGCGGGCCGGCCGGGCCGTCCCTGCCGCGGGGGTGGCCGCAGCCCTCGCGGTCGGGGCGGCCGCCTACGGCCTGGTCGCCGCGGGCGGGCATCCGCAGGCGGCCGACCTCTCGACTGACATGAGCCTCCCGGTCAGCCTGAGCAGCGCCACCCACTCCGGCCTCAGCGTCGGCGGCGTCAACTCCGCCGCCTCGGCCATGATCGCGGCCGCCCGGACGGCCAGCAGCGCCGTCGCCGCCACGTCGGCCAAGCCGCGGGCCAGCCAGCCGGCGAAGGCCGCGGTGGCGTCGCCCTCGGCCGCCGCGAGCACGGCCGCCCCCCAGACCGGGTCCTCGTCCGACGAGGCCGCGGCGACCGCCGCCCCGTCGCCCGCCGCGACGCCCTCCGCCACGGCCACCCAGTCCTCCTCGGGCGGCAGCGCGGCCGTCGCGACCGACATCGCCAACGGCAACTACGTGCTCGCGATCGGCCAGTACCTGGTCGACAACGGCTACTCGGCGGCAGCGGCCGCCGGCGTCGCCTCCTGCGTGGACGGCGAGTCCGGCGCCAACCCCGAGTCCGAGGGCTCCGGCGGCGGCGGACTGATTGGCTGGACGCCGCTCGGCTCGGCCGAGCCGGACGCGAACATCATCACCGGCGACGTCTCGGCCGACATGATGACGCAGCTGGCCGACATCCTGTACTACAACGCCGACGAGATCGGCCAGTCCAAGGTGGACGAGCTGAACAGCCAGACCGACCCGGTCGCGGCGGCCGACTTCTACTCGCAGAACTTCGAGAAGCCGGCCGTGACCGACTCCGACGTGGTGCCGTCGGTCGCCGAGGACGTCTACTCGGAACTGGGCGGCTGACGCCCGCAGCCGGACAGCCGGACAGCCGGACAGCCGGACAGCCGGACAGCCGGACAGCCGGACAGCCAGGCCTTCGGGTCTGGCCGGCTGTTTGCTCTGTGGCGATTGTTAACTCGCGAGATCACGGTTTATTCATGATCAACAAGGTAATTGAGCGTGGCGTCCCCGATATGCGCATCCCGCCGCTGTTGCGGGTGTGGTCGACGTGAGTCTCAATACCTCAGGATTCTCGTGAGCCGCATGAATTACCTCAGCTGGCCGAGGCCGCGCGCTAATTGTCACGATGAGTAATCATGGTAGAACTATTTGTGATTTTTTTGCCCTCAGGCTATGGGTATTTCGCGCTCACGCCGTTACTATCGAAAGCGAGGAGCCAGCCAATAGCAGTTCTGGACGCAAAGGCCGCGCCTAATGCTGCTACGGATAGTAACTTTCTGAGGACGCGGAGTAGTCGATGACCGACGTTATTCGCCCAGCGAACGGCCAGGCGGCTAATGCGCAGTCCTCGGGAAATGCTTGGCAAGACCCTCATGGAACACCCGGATATGACGCCGCAATGGGGGAAAGAACCCTAGTGGCTTCGGAATCCGGAGAAGCCCGCGCCTGGCCCAAGCGGCCCGGGCCTGGCGCGGAACGCCCGGCGGGCTGGTTCCTGCCGACCGACGGGGAAGCGGCCCCCCCGTTTCGGTCCGGTCTGGAGCCAGCCCGCTCGGATGAACGCACCTGGTCGCCGAGCGCGGGTGACGATGACCGCGGCGGCTGGCGTCAGGAATCGCGGCCGGCCGCGGCGGACCCGGTCCGCGCCCTCTGGCCGTGGACGTTTCCGACCGGATCGCGCCAGGTCCCGGTCGTCGGTCCGACCGAGGCACTGCGCGGCCGGACCGGCGGCGCGGAGGTGGCCGTGCCGCCGGCCGCGGTCGCCGCCGTCCTCGACCCGGCTCAGCGCACCAGCTGGCAGCGCGCCCAGGAGGTATGGCAGGAGTCCGGGGTCAGCTGGGAGCGCACCGCCCCCGAGCTGGCGGACATCGACCCCGCCGACGACTGGTTCCCTGATACCGACGAGGACCCCGCGCCCGCCGCCTACGAACCCGCCGCCACTAGCGCCTGGCCGGCCCAGGCAGACCCCGAGGAACCCGAGCTGGCGCGTTTCGAATCCCCCGCCGTCGGCGCCTGGCCGGCCCAGGCCGAACCCGAGGACCCCGAGTCGGCGGTCTACGAGCCCCCCGCCACCAGCGCCTGGCCGACCTACGCCGAACCCGAGACCCCCGAGCCGGCCGGCTTCGAACCGTCCGCGGCCGGCGCGTGGTCCGGCTACGCCGAGCCCGAAGCCGCTGCCAACGGATGGTCAGGTTACGGCGAGCCCGAGGACCCCGAGCCAGCAGGCTTCGAACCACCTGCGGCCGGCGCCCGGTTCGCTGACTCCGGGCTCGAGGACGTCGTCCCGGCCGAGACGTGGTTCACCGGCCTTGGCCCGGCCGATACCCGGTTCACCGCCGCCGGGAACGCCCACCCCGGCCGGGCCGATGCCTGGCAGCCGGACCCGGCCTGGACCGAGTATCCGCCGGACGGGTTCCCCGGGCAGACCTGGCCGGCCGGCAGCGGACGGCTGCCGCTGGGCGCTCCGGTCGCGCTCGACCCGGAGGCGCCGGAGTCGGCCGGCCTGGCCGGATTCGACGGCGACGTGTCACCCGGCTGGGTCGGCGGCCCGTCGCTGACCGAGTCGGATGAGCTGTTCCGGGCCTGGCAGGGGTCGGTCAACCAGGCCGCCGCCGCGCGCGGGTCCTGGTCGGTGCCCAGGAGAGGCGCGGCCGGGTCGCGTCGTCGGCGCGGGTTGCAGGCGGCCGCGATCGGCGTGCCCGTCGCGATCATCGTCACCGTGGGGGCCGGGGCGCTGATGATGCTGACCGGCAAGGCCAACGAGATGCTGGCCCCCCGGGCGGACACCGGCACCGCGTCGCCGGCCGCCACCGCCACCGGGACGGCGGCGACCCCGGCCGGCTCCCGCCCGACCGCCGGCCTGGTCCCGCCCGCCTTCGTCAGCGCCGCCCTGTCCGGCTACCCGGGCCAGCGCGGCACCGTCACCGTCGCCTCGATCATGGTGACGGCCGGCGCGACCGTGGCCGTCGGAACGGCCGACGGCCACCCGGCGATCTGGCGTCGAGCCCGGAACGGGAGCTGGCCGCTGGTGTCAGCCGGCCGCCTGAGCGCGGTCACCGGCTCGGCCGGGCTGACCTCGGTCGCGCATGGCCCGGCGGGCTGGATCGCGGTCGGCAGCACGTCCGCTGGCGGGGCGACGGAACCGGTCGTCCTCGCCTCCGCCGACGGCGTCACCTGGCAGCCCGTCGCCGCCCTGGCGGCCCAGGCCGGGGCGGGCACCGAGTTCCTCGGGGCGGCCGCCGGAAGCTCCGGTTACGTGGTCGTGGGCAGGCAGATGATCGGCGGCCGGACCTTCGCCGTCCTCTGGTACTCGGCCGACCTGCGCAGCTGGGCCGCCGACAGCAACGACGGGCTGGACGGCCGGCTGGCGGCATCCACCGTGAACGCGGTCGCCGCCACCTCCGGCGGCTTCGTCGCCGTCGGCTCCCACGGCGCGGACCAGTCACTATGGATCTCGTCCGACGGCCGGCACTGGAGCCTGGACTACCTGTCCCCGCCGGCCGGGGCGGCCAGCGCGACGCTCAGCTCCGTCGCCGCCAGCGGAACCCAGGTGGTGGCCGGGGGCTACGCCGCCACCCGAGCCGGCGACATCCCGGTGATCGTGGTCTCGGCCGATGGCGGCGCCCACTGGCGGCAGGTCGTGCTCCCGGCGCCGGACGGCCTCGGCCTGGTCACCGCGCTGACCGTCGCCCCCCACGGCTTCACCGCGGCGGGCGTGGCCGGCCGCGGCGGCGCCCAGCACGCCGTCACCTGGACCTCCCCGAACGGGCTGACCTGGTCCAGTCCGGCCCAAGCGGCCGGCAGCGAGATCACCGCGCTGGCGCTCGTCGGCAGCACCGTCGCGGGCACCGCCGAGCAGGGCACCACCCCCACCCTGGTGCCCGTCCCCGCCCACTGACGGTTGCACGGCCGGGTGGTGTCACCTGCCTTCTGCCCGCTTCTTGAGGGCCTCGTTCAGTGCGCGGAAGCTCGCCTCGGCCCGGGTGAAGGTCTTGAGGGGGAACGCCGCCAGGAGCCCGTGGAAGGTCTCGCTTTGCTCTAGCCGGGTGCCGTCGTCGGCCGGGGCGAGCGCGAATCGGTGCTCGCCGCTGA
>Ga0302325_10011945_pt1 | contig 18683 bp, 17 predicted proteins | sample Palsa_T0_2_FD_201948 | JGI IMG/M metagenome (GOLD analysis project Ga0302325, IMG submission 201948) | Peat permafrost microbial communities from Stordalen Mire near Abisko, Sweden - Palsa_T0_2 | ecosystem: Environmental > Terrestrial > Soil > Palsa > Peat permafrost | place: Sweden: Abisko...
TCAGCCGCGCCTGGACCGCTTTCGCCAAGCGCCACGGTCTCGACCCCGACGAGGTCCACGCATTCGCCCAGGGCAGGCCCTCGTCAGAAACGGTGCGCCTGCTCGCGCCCGGCGCTGATCACGTCGCCGAGGCCGCACTCGTCGAAGAGGTCGAGACCACGGACACCGACGGCGTCTTCGCCTTGCCCGGTGCCGGCGAGTTGTTGAGGTCCGGTTACCCATTGGCGATCGTCACCTCGTGTTCCTCGCAGCTCGCCGACGTGCGACTTCGCGCGGCCGGCCTGCCTCGCGCGGAGGTCGTCATCAGCTCCAGCATGGTGATGCGCGGCAAGCCCGATCCTGAGGGGTTCCTGCTCGGTGCCCGACGGCTGGGCGTGTCGGCGGCACGGTGCGCGGTACTCGAGGATTCTCCCATCGGGATCGATGCCGGTCGCGCCGCAGGCGCGCGCGTGATCGCGCTCCGCACGACCCACGGCGATGACGCGCTCGCTCGCGCCGACGCGATCATCGACAACGTGGCAGCGCTCTTCGCGAAGGGCGGTAAGCGCGATTGCTAGAGCGCGTTGCCAGGCCGAGCTTGACTCGGGACCTCGCCGGCACAGGGCCCGCATATCACCGGGACCGCCTCACCTGGACGATGTTCTCGGGACTGTTCGCGTTTGGCGTCCTCAACGCGATCCTGGGTCCCGCGCTGCCCTACCTGCGGGCCGAGGAGCACCTTTCCTATCTGGCGGGCGCGCTGCATCAGTTGGCCTTCGCGGTGGGTGGTGGCCTTGCCGGGGTGCTCGCGATCCGGGTGGAGGCGCGTCTAGGCCGGGGTGTAACGATCCGCGTCGGGTTGGCCGCAGCAGCGGTCGCGGGGCTCGCCGTCGGCTATGGCGATGCGATCACGATCACGGTGCCTGGGGCGTTCTTCATGAGCCTGTTTGGCACCTCGGCGCTGATCAGGATGTGGGCGGCGCTGGCCGACGCGCACGGCCGGCGGCGGACGGTGGCGATGACCGAGGGGGAGGTGACGGTGAGCCTCGGCGGAACGGTCGTGCCGCTAATCCTCGGTGGCGTTGCGGCGACGGTGCTGACGTGGCACTTTGCCTTCGTCGCCGGTGCAGCGATTGTCATCACCGCCGTGTTGGCGATGGGCGCCGTGCGCATCCCTCGATCCGAGCCCGTCGCCTCGCCCGATGAGCAGCCTCGCGCCGCTGATCTTCCGGCGCAGTCCTCGTCAGCGCCGACCTTGATGATCGTGCTCGCGATCGTCGCGCTGGAGTTTTCTCTCAGCTTCTGGCTCGCCAGCTACCTGAACGGCAGTGTCGGCATCGGCCGCGAAGAGGCGGTTTTGATGGTCAGCGGCCTGTACGGCGCAAACCTCACCGGCCGGTTGCTCGCGAGTCGCCTGGCACGCCGGGTCACCACTGAGCGCCTGCTCGGCGCGTCGCTGATCCTCGCTCTGGTGGGTCTGCCGATCCTGCTGGCGGCCCACGGCGCGGCAGTCGCAGCCGTCGGCATCGCGCTGACCGGCATCGCGATAGGCGCGATGTTTCCGCTGACCTCCTCAATGCACGTGGGGGTGAGCTCGCGCAATGCCGACGGTGCGATCGGACAGGTCCAAGGGATCGCATCGATCGGCCAGATCCTCGGCCCATTCACCGTCGCAGCGATCGCCCAGGCCGCCGGTCTGCGTGTCGGCCTGTTCATCCTGCCGGGACTCGTTCTGTTTGCCGCCTCGGGACTTAACGGCCACCGCCGTCAGACGTTACTCTCAGCCGGGTAAGCCGGTTCCCCCAAGTGCCGCGGCCCGTGCCATGATCGGTTTGTTGAAGCGGGTATTTTGAGCTTCTCTGGTATCGCCGCTCTTGTCGTGGTGGTCTGCTTCGCGTTTGTGCTCGGCGTGTCCGATGCACCCAACGCGAGCGCTGTGTTGATCGCCTCCCGAGCCGCGTCGTATCGCAGCGCGATGGCGTTCTCATTCGTGGTGACCGCGGCCGGCGGCCTGTTCGCCGGCGAGGCGGTGGCATTGACGATCACCAGCCTTGTGCACGTACCCGCGGCCGAGCTCCCTGGTACGTACCTGGCCGGAGGCGTTGCGAGCCTGACCTTCACGTTGCTGCTGACCCGGCGGGGCGTGCCCGTGAGCGCGAGCATCGCGCTCGTCGGTGGACTGGCCGGGGCCGCCGCGGCGCAGGCGGGATGGGGAGCCGTCGGTTGGGGTGGGTTCCACGGCGCTCACCCTTACGGCGTGATCGGGACCCTGATCGCGATCTTCCTCTCGCCACTGCTCGGAGGTTTCGCCGCGGCGGGAATGCGACGCGTTCTCGGCCGTTTACTCCCGCGAGCATCCCGCGAGATCGAGCGGTCGCTACGTGGTGCGATCTGGCTGACGGCGGGCCTGGTCGGGCTCGCGGACGGTTCCAACGACGGTCAGAAGGCGATGGGGCTGGCGACCGCGCTGCTTCTCGCCGCCGGGACGATCCGAAGCTTCTCGGTCCCGTTCTGGGTCATCGCGCTCGTCGCGTTGGTGCTCGCAGCGGGCACGGCCGCCGGCGGGCGGAGAATCGTGCGAACGGTGTCCTCGCGCTTCTACCGCGGTGGTCTGCTCGACGGGCTCGCAGCGCAGAGCGCGTCTGCGGTAGTGATCCTCGGCGCGGCTTCGCTCGGTGCGCCCGTGAGCACCTCGACGGTCGTGGCGTCGGCGATGATCGGGGTAGGCGCCGCGCAACGGCGTCGCCACGTCCACTGGCCTACCGTGCGTAGGGTGCTATCCGCATGGGCCATCACCTTGCCGGCCAGCGGCGTCCTTGGCGCCGGCCTGATCGAGCTCGGCCGGCTCGTCGGAGCGCTGGGGTGAGCGGGCAGCCGGGCGAGCCCGGACCGGCGCTGCCCCCGAAGCCGGCGTCGCGACCATGGTGGCGTGTGCTTCTCCCCGCCGCGCCTGACGTGGTCGCGCTCCTGGTCGCGCAGGGCGAGCTGACGGTCGGGGGCATGGACACCTTCAACGAGTGGTCTCACAACGGTGGGCCGGACGGGGCGACAGCCGTTCGGTCGGCTCAGCACCGGGCGTATCACGCCCGCCGCGAGCTCCTGGCGGCCTTGCAGTCGGCGCTGTCGACACCTGTGGGCCAGGAGCACTTGTACACGCTCTCAGAGCGGATCGACCGGATCCTGACCCAGGCCAGAGACGCTGTGCGGGAGGCCGAGGTGATGGGGCGCGCGCCGGACGCCTACACCGGGAGGATGGCCGAGCGACTCGCCGGAGGAACTCGCGCCCTCGTGAAAGGCTTCGAGCTGCTGCGCAAGGATCCCGAGGAAGCAGGCCGGCGAGCGGACGCGGCCGGCGCTGCCGTCCATCACGTCGAGCGCGACTACCGCGAAGCGATGGCCGAGCTGCTCCAGGGCGACGACCTCCGGGCTATCGTCGCCCGGCAGACCCTCTACCGCCGCTACCTCGACATCGCCGAAGCGATCGTCGCCGTGGCCGACAAGCTGTGGTTCGTCGTTCTCCACGGCGCATAACAGCCAGCTAGACGGATCCGACGCGACCGACGTTCAGGGTTCTGTGTGTACGACGACGTCGGCGATCTGCGGGACCCGTTTGCGTAGTGCTTCCTCGAGCTCGCTCGCCTGCTGGTGGGCATACGCGAGCGATGCGCCGGCGGAGACCGAGACGTCAAGGAAAACAACGATCCCCCGCTCGGTCGGCAGTACGCGGACGTCGAGCGGGTCTCTTCCCGTCTCGTCGCGCACGAGCGCGCGGATCGTCTCGACGGTCCGCCCCTCATTTCCGTTGCCGCTCGGCTCCGGCGCGATCGGCCGCTCGAGCGGTTCGAGGTGGGTACGGACATCCGATACGGACGGCAACTCGCAGATCGCCACCTCGATCCGTTCAGCGATCGCGTGAGCCTCCGCCAGCGAGCTGTCAGCGGCGAATTTCAAATGCAGCGACACGCTGACTTGGTCGCCATGCTCGAAGATCGTGATGTCGTGCGCCTCGATCACCAACGGCTCACCAAGGGCGATCGCGAGTACCCGATCGCGTAGGCCAAGACCCCGCTGGCGCGGCTCGACATGGACAACCACGTCGGTGTCGGGAAGGACCTCCTCGACTGCCTGCTCGATCTCATCAGCGGCAGCATGGCCCGCGGCCACCGCACGGCCGGGCGGGACGGACACGACGACGTCAGCGAAGTAGCGCCCGCCGGATTCCCGCACGCGCACCCGGTCGAGCTCGATCTCCGGGGAGAGCGCGATGATCGCCTCGCGGGCGCTCTCCTCCGCGCCGGCCGGAGCGGTATCCATGAGAACCCGAGCGTTCTCGGAGATCAACCGCGCAGCGGCCGCGAAGAGGATGATCGCGACGATGACGGCAGCGATCGCGTCGCCATCCGGGAATCCCGCGCGCGCCGCGAGCAGTCCCGCGAGAACCGCCAGCGCTCCCGCCGTATCGCCGGCGAAGTGAAACGCGTTTGAGCGCAGCGCAGCGGAGCGGTATCTGCGTGCCGAGCGAAGCGAGACCACGACACGACCGAAGTCGACGGCGATCGCCACGCCGATCACCGCGAAGACATACCAGCGGGCGGCGAGCGGACTGCGGCCGTCCGCAAGCCGGCCGACCGCCTCGACCACGACGATCGCGCCCCCGCCAAGCAGGATCGACGCCTCGGCGAGCGCCGAGAGGTTCTCGGCGCGACGATGACCGTACGGATGATCGGAGTCAGCCGGCCGCGCGCCAAGCCGGACCGCGAAGAACGTAACCACCGCAGCTACCACGTCGCCGCTCGAGTCGACCCCCGAGGAAACGAGACCGAGACTGCCGCTCACCAGTCCAGTCCCCAGCGTCAGCGCCATCAAAAGCGTCGCGGCGAAGATCGACTCGAGCGCCGTGCGCCGCTGCCCAGCTCCATCCTGGACGGCAGTGGAGTAGGTCTCTGGCGGCTCGGCCATCCCAGGGAGGGTAGGTGGCGAAGCTCGCGGGAGCAATTTACGGCCTGTCGGGTGGGAAGGATCGCTCCCACCTGGGCGTCCTAGAGGTCAACGGCTTGCACGCTGTCGGTACCGGGCGCCACGCGCTCCGGTTGCGGCGTCTGCGAGGCACCTACCGAGGAGGAGCCGATGCGCCCAGTCACGCGCCCCACGATCCGATCAGCGAGCAGATCAGCGAGGCGAGTGCCAGGGACGCGTCGGGCCGTTTCGGTAGCGTGCGTGTCGGTCGGACTGCTGGGTTCAGCGGCCGGACCGGCGTTGGCGTCGACGTACTCGGTGACGGATCTCGGATCGTTGGGGTACGGGACGACGTACGCGACCGCGATCAACGCCAGCGGCCAGATCACCGGGGAGTCATATCTGGCGACCGAGGTCCAGGTGGGGTGTCCCACCCGGCACGACAAGCCGCCGTGCTTCACCCATCCCGGACACGCGTTCCTGTGGAGCAAGGGAAGCATGACCGACCTGGGTACCCTCGGCGGCCTCGACTCCGCGGGCACTGCGATCAATGACCTGGGCGAGGTCGTCGGGACGACGGGCACTTCGAACGGTACCGAGGCGTTCACCGATCAGAGTGGGGTCATGACGGTGATCAATTCCGGCGACCCGGCCGCGATCAACGCCTCCGGCGTGATCGTCGGACAGGGGCCCTCAGGCGCGGTCATCGACAACGGCGGAACACTCCAGAACCTGAACAGGCTCACCCCGGCGGGGTCGGGCTTCACCCTGACTAACGCCACCGCCGTCAACCACAGCGGTCAGATCGTCGCGCAAGGCTCGAACAACACGACCGGCCAAAACCACGGATTCCTGCTCATCCCAAGCTGACCGGGTCCGCCAAGCAGAAGTGAGCTTGTGGATCCGGCATGCGAACGCCGACCGGCCGCGTCGAGCTGACGGGCGCGCAGAATGCTGGATCTGTCAGCATGGTCCCGCGAGATCACTGAAGCGTCACGCCGAAGAAAGGATCCTGGTGGAATCGCATCTCAGCAGCCGTCATCGCGACACGGTCGAGAAGATCTTCAGCCATCCACCGAGCCGAAACATCGAGTGGCGTGAAGTCGTGTCGCTGCTGGAGACGATCGGAACCGTGACGCATGAGCACAACGGCAAGCTCAAAGTTACGCTCGGTCCCGAGACCGAGGTCCTTCCCGCGCCTCACGGTAAGGACGTCGACGTGCAGATCACGGTGGACCTTCGGCGCATGCTGGGGCAGGCAGGCTTCGCGCCAGGGGAATCAGCTGTGACCGCCGACGAGCGCTCACGCGACCATGGTGACGGCCAGTGGGGCGAGCCTACTTAGGTGATCTGGCCGTCGCGCCTACGCGGCGGCCGCATCACACGACTCCCGCAGCTTGTGCATTGCGACCTGCTCGATCTGACGCACCCGTTCGGTGCTCACGCGCAGCTCGGCGGCAAGGTCGCCCAGGGAGCGTTGCTCGCCGTCGAACCCGTAGCGCCCCCGGATAATCGCCAGCTCCCGCGGGGTCAAGGTCGCGAGCACTGCCGGTAGTGCACCTGCGGCGACCCGAAGCGTCGCGGGCTCGAAGGCATCACCACCCGCCGGGTCACGCAGAGCTTCGACGAGAGGGCGTTCGCCGCCGCGACGATTGTCGGTTCGCTCATCGAGAGCGTGGGCCGGCTGGGCCGCCCCGATCAGCATCGTAATCTGCGCAGCCCGAAGGCCGGTACTAGCTGCGAGGCCATGCGTCGAGGGCTCGTACCCTCGGGACTGCACGTGTTCTCGCCGCGCGGCATTGACGCTTGCGAGCTGACGCTGCGCACGATCCGAGAGCACGACCGCGCAGTTCAGCGACGAAACGAGCTCCTGCATCGCCTGCCGCACCCACCATCGCGCGTAGGTCCAGAACTGATTCGATCGCGTCGGGTCATAGCGCTCCAGCGCTCTCAGAAGGCCAAGCACGCCCGCCTGCATCAGCTCCTCGCGGCTGACGGCGGCCATGCGCCTCGCTACGGTTCTCATCTTGAGGCGCGTTAGGGCGCGAGGTCACGGAGGCGAGCGTTCATCGTCGCGATCTGTGATTCAAAATCGGTGATCGCGTATCGGAGGTGCTTTGGGGATCCACCCGACCTGCCCCGGTGTTCGGTCGCATGCTGGCGTAGCACTGCGATTGCGAACGTAGCTCGTCTTACGCGACGCTCGAGGCGGTCTCGCTCGAGCTCTGACCCCAGCGTGCGGGTGGAGGTGGGTCGTGTGATGCTCATCGCTGAGGCTCAGACTCTCATCGCCTTTCGTGTTCGTACATACGGCTCGGCCAGAGGAGGCCCCCCTTGGGTTCCGGAAGGCTGAGTAGGGAAAGCCCTACATCCGGTCGCACAGGCTTCAAAGCATTTCTGGCTTTCCCTACCTAGCGGCGGGAACGAGACGGCGATCATTCTTGTATGACTAGATCAGTGCTGGTGGTCGACGACGATCCGGAGTTCCGCAAGCTGGCCGTGCGGCTCCTCGCCGCCTGTGGGCTGGCTGTGGTCGGGGAGGCCGGCAGCGTTGCTGAGGCGTTAGTGGAGGCCGTCCGCTTGGAGCCTGGAGCGGCCTTGGTTGACGTCGAACTGCCCGACGGGGATGGGATCGCGCTCGCGCGTGAGCTCGCCGCGCTTCCTTGGCGTCCGCTGGTCGTTCTGACCTCGATCGACGGCGAGATCACCACTATGGACGAGGCCCGGAACGCCGGCGCGTGCGGGTTCGTGAACAAGGCCGACCTTCCCGACGCACCTCTAGCACGACTGCTCGGCGGCGAATAGCCATGAACCCGAGGTGGCACGGTACGGTTGGCCGGTGTCAGGTTCGTTGCGGGTGGTGATCGGCGAGGATGACGTGCTGCTGCGCGAGGGGATCGCGCGGCTGCTCACCGAGGCCGGATTCGACGTGGTTGCTCAGGCCGGGGACGCCGGCGATCTGCTGCGCAAGGGTCTCGCGCACCGCCCGGCGGTTGTGATCGCCGATGTCAACATGCCGCCCGGGCACGGAGACGACGGTCTGCGCGCGGCGATCGAGGTAAGGCGGCAGAGGCCCGAGACGGGTGTGCTCGTGCTCTCGCAGTATTACGAGGAGCAATACGCGCTCGACCTGATCGGGGAGCGCGCGGAAGGAGTGGGCTATCTCCTCAAGGAGCGTGTCGGTGATGTCGAGAGCTTCGTCGACGCGGTCACCCGGGTAGCCGGGGGTGGTAGTGCCCTCGATCCGGAGGTCGTCGGTCGGATGCTCGGCCGGCGCCAGCGCAACAGTCCCGTCGAGCGGCTCAGTCCACGCGAGCGCGACGTGCTGGCCGCGATGGCAGAGGGCAAGTCCAACCACGGCATCGCTCAAGCACTCCTGGTCAGTCAGGCAGCGGTCGAGAAGCACGTCACGAGCATCTTCCACAAGCTCGAGCTCGATCCGGGCCAGACCGAGCACCGGCGGGTGCTCGCGGTGCTCGCCTACCTGCGCGACGAGCCGAGCGGTTCGCCCTGATCCGATATCGGCAAAAAGGCGCACACGCACGTGCCACCACCGGGCGGACTCTCCAGCACAAAGCGTCCGTCCAGCGCCGACACGCGATCCTTCAGCCCGCCCAACCCCGTGCCGTGTCCTCCCCGCGCGCCACCGACACCGTCATCGCGAACCTCGACTCGCAGTACCCCACCCTCCACCTGAGCCGTGACCTCCGCGCGAGCCGCCCGGGCGTGCTTGACCACATTCGTCAGCGCTTCGCTGACCACGAAATAGGCGGTCGCCTCCACAGCGCCCGGCAAGCGCTCGACCGACAGCTCCATGTTCACCGGCAATGAGACCCTGGACGTGAGCGCCTCGACTCCCGCCCTCAGCCCACCACGGGTGAGCGCCGCGGGCAGGATGCCGTGCGCCAGCTCGCGCAGCTCGGAGTTAGCCTGCTCGGTGTGCTGGAGCGCCTCGGCGACGAGCTCGCCGATTTCCGGGTCAGCGTTTGCTGCTGCCCGCGCGGCGAGCTTCAGCACGATCACGGCGTGCACCAGACGCTGCTGCGCCCCGTCGTGCAGATCGCGCTCGATCCGCCGCCGGCTCTCATCGGCAGCAGCGACGATCCGTGCACGCGAGGCGGCCAGAGCGGCGCGACTCTCCGCGTTCGCGATCGCGGTCACCACCAGCTCCGTGAACGAGCCGAGGCGCGCCTCGGTGTCGGGCGGCAGTGGCTGCTCCTGGCTTGAGCCGACGCCGATCATGCCCCACAGGCGGCCCTCGACGATGATCGGCGTGGCGACCGCCGAGCGGAGGTCCACCTCGCGAGCGATGACGCTCACCGGGCCGGAGGAATCGGCATAGTTCTCGATCCGTGCCGGACGGCCGGTCTCGAACACGATCGTGCCGAGGTTCTTCCCCCCGAGGGGCCACCGGCTGCCCAAGGGAAAGCGCTTGCCTGGCCGGCCCCAGGTCGCGACGAACGTCTGCATGCGATCGGGCTCGTAGCGGCACATGTTCGCCAAATCGACCGGAAGCAGCTGCCCGACCTCCTCCACAACCGCGGCGAACAACTCCTCGGGCGACACCCCGCGCGCCACCAGCGTCGCGACCCGCCGCAACGCCGTCTGCTGCTCTGCCAACCTCGCCAGCCCAGCGCGAGTCTCAGCATTGGCAACCGCCATCGCCACGAGTTCAGTGAACGAGCCGAGCCGCGCGTCGGTGTCGGCCGGGAGCGGCCGCTCCAGGCGCGAGCCGGCGACCACGACCCCCCACAAGCGGCCCTCGACCGTGATCGGTGTCCCGACCCCTGAGCGGAAGCCGCTCTCGCGAGCCTCAACGCCGATCTGGCCCGAACCATCCGCATACCGCTCGTTCCGGGCTGGACGACCGGTCTCGAACACACGGGTAGCGAGGTTCTTACCCTCAAGTTTCCACCGGCTTCCGACGGGAAACCGGTCGGGCGAGCCCCACGCCCCGACGACCGTGCCGGTACCGTCATGATCGTAGCGGCCCAAAATCGCGAAGTCGACCGGGAGCAGTCGTCCGATCTCCTCGGTGACCGCAGTGAAGAGCTCCTCCTGGCGCACTCCGCGCGCCACCAACGTCGCGACCCGTCGCAATGCCGCCTGCTCCTCACCCAGGACATCAGTCACGCGCGGTGGGCTGCGTTTCTCGGTCTACTACGGCGGGCGGCTGCTGGGCGGACGAGGTGGCGGGACGCACGCAGCGCCCGTCGGCGAGGACGATTCCGTCCGAGCAGAACGCCTGGACTGCGCCGGAGCCGAACTGCTCCTCGTATAGGCGCGCGTACAGGCCGCCCCGTTCGACGAGCTCGTCGTGGGTGCCTCGCTCGGCGATCTGCCCGTGGTCGAGCACGAAGATCACCTCGGCGGCGCGGATCGTCGAGAGCCGGTGCGCGATCGCGATCGTTGTTCGGCCTTGCATCACCGACTCTAGCGCGCGTTGGACGATCCGCTCGCTCTCGCTGTCCAGCGCCGACGTCGCCTCGTCGAGCACCAGCACCTTGGGGTCCTTGAGGATCACGCGGGCGATCGCCAGTCGCTGGCGCTCGCCTCCGGAGAAGCGGTAGCCGCGCTCGCCGACGATCGTGTCATAGCCGTCGTCGAGTTCGACGATCCGATCATGGATGTACGCCGCGCGCGCAGCCTGCTCGACCTCCGCATCGGTTGCGTCGGGCCGTCCGTAGCGCAGGTTGTCTCGCACGGAGGCGTGGAAGAGGTAGCTCTCCTGGGTGACGACCCCACAGATGCCGGCGATCGACGCGAGCGTCAGGTCGCGCACGTCGTGCCCATCGATCCTGACCGCACCCTCGGTCGCGTCGTACAGGCGCGGGATCAGGTAGGAGATCGTCGTCTTGCCCGCGCCACTGGGACCCACGAGCGCGGCGAGCTGCCCGGGCTCGACGCGCAGGCTCACGTCGCGAAGCGCCCAGTGCCGCGGCCCGTCGCCGTTCTGCCCGGAGCCTTCACCTGGTCCGTAGGCGAAGGAAACATGGTCGAGCTCGACCACGCCTCTTACGTCCGCGGCAGGCAGCTCCTTGGCCCCGGGGCGGTCGGTGATCTCGGGCCTGAGGTCGAGGTACTCGAACACGCGCGCGAAGAGCGCCACCGATGACTGTACGTCCACCGAGACTTGCAGCAGCTGGTTGATGGGCAGCAAGAGCCGCGTCTGGAGCGTCGTGAAGGCGACGATCGTGCCCGCGCTCAAGTTGCTGCCGCCTCCGTGGAGCTCGAGGCCCGCGACCAGGTAGAGAAGCGCTGGGGCGATGCCGAAGAACGCCTGCGTGACGGCGAAGAAGCCGCGGCCGGTCATCGCCTGGCGCACCTGGAGATCGGCCTGCCGAGCGTTCTCCTCGCCGTAGCGATCGATCTCGCGATCCTGGCGGCCGAAGACCTTGGAGAGAAGAATGCCCGACACCGACAGGCTCTCCTGCGTGATCGCGCTCATCTCCGCGAGCGAGACCTGTGTCTTGCGCCTCGCCTCGCGGCGGGTGTGCCCAACGCGGTTGCTGATCAAGACGAACACGGGCACGATCGCGACCGACAGCAGCGTCAGCGTCGGCGACAAGACAATCATCGCGACGATCGCCGACGCGACCACGACGACGTTCGAGACGACTGACGACGCCGTTTCCGTGATCGTCGTCTGCACGCCGCCGACGTCATTGGCCAGCCGCGACTGCACCTCGCCGGTGCGCGTCCCGGTGAAGAACGCCAGCGACATCCGCTCCAGGTGACCGAAGAGCCGATCGCGCAGGTCGCGCATCACCCGGTTGCCGACCCAGTTGGTGTAGTAGGTCTGGACGATGTTCAGCACGCCGGTGACGATCGGGATCGCGGCCAGCACCGCGACAAGCTCGAATAACAGCGTCAGGTTCGGACCGCCGGAGGGGAACAACGCCTTGTCGAACACGACCTTGATCAGGAGCGCCCCGACCACGCTTAATCCGGAGCTGACAACGATTACGGCCACGATCAGCCCGACACGCGCCCGGTAGGGGCGAAAGAGCCCGGCAATCCTCCGCCACAGCGGACCACTCCCGGTGGCGCCGGCCGACCTGTCGCCCGCAGGAACGGTGCTCATCTGCGGTCGAGGTCTGGGGTGCGGGAATGGGCGATTGCCAATGGCCTGATGCCTGAAACCCGGTCAAGAGACAGACGGCGGTCAGTTCCCGCAGCGAACAAGTCCCGGAAGATTAGATCGTATAGTTCCCGCGGTGGATCGGGCGACCCCCACCGGGGTGGTCGTGGGTGAGGACCACCCGATCTTTCGGGAGGGTCTCATCGGCGTCCTCGAAGGCGACGGGTTCGAGTTGGTCGCGGCGGCCGGGAACGCGGAAGACGTGGTCAGGAAGACCCGTGCGGGGCCGCACTCGGATCTCATGACGAGGGGTAGGCTTGCCAGTCGATGGGGACTCCCCCGCTGCGGGTGACGACAACTCCCCCCGGCGAGGGCAGGCTCCTCACGCACGCAACCCAAGCGGACGGACCTCGATGTTCACTGGTCGGCAACAATCATCGCCTGAGACGCTACGACAGTCCGGGAGCGACGGATGACACCGCTTTTGCACGTGTTCGGGGTGCTCGCCGCAGTCCGCGAGGTTGTGCCGGCCCGCGCGCAGATGGCCACGACCCTCGGCTTTCACATCATCCTCGCGTGCTTCGGAATCGCGTTTCCCACGATCGTCTTGATCGCGGAGTACATCGGCATAAAGCGCTCCGACGAGGTCGCGATGACGCTCGCGCGACGCTGGTCACAGGCCCTCGGCGTCCTGGTCGCGGTTGGGGCGGTGACCGGGACGGTTCTGTCCTTCGAGATGGGTCTGCTGTGGCCCGGCTTGATGCGCCGCTTCGGATCGGTGATCGGTCTGCCCTTCGCGCTGGAGGGGATCTTCTTCTTCGTCGAGGCGATCTTCACCGCGATCTACCTCTATGGCTGGCGGCGTCTGCGGCCGTGGGCGCACTTCTGGTCGGGCATCCCAATCGCCGTGAGCGGCATCTTCGGCGCACTCTCGGTCATGGCGGCGAACTCGTGGATGAACCAGCCGGGCGGGTTCACGATGAAGGCCGGACGCGTGGTCGCGGTGGATCCGTTGAAGGTGTTCTTCAACCGCGCCGCCGCCTACGAGATGCCGCACATGCTGTTGGCCGCCTATCTCGTCGCGGGCTTCGGCGTGGCGTCGGTATACGCGATCGGGTTCCTGCGCGGGCGACGGGACCGCTACCACCGCCTCGGGTTCGCGATCCCCTTCGTACTCGCCGCCGCTCTCACGCCGGTGGAGTTCTTCGTCGGGGACACCGCCGCCCGCGCCATCGCCCACGACCAGCCCGTCAAGTTCGCGACCATGGAATACGTCACCCACACGACCCGCGACGCCTCCGAGTACCTGGGCGGGGTGTACGTCCATGGGCACGTGTACGCCGGGATCCGGATCCCCGACCTCGACTCGCTGCTGGTCGGATTCAGCACCCATACGAAGGTCATCGGCCTGAACTCCGTCCCCGCCGCCGACCGCCCACCGGTGCCGACGCTCATCCACCTCGCCTTCGACGTCATGGCGGGGCTTGGTTCGCTGTCGCTGATCCCCCTGCTGTGGTTGCTCCTGGCGTGGTGGCGGCGACGTTCCCTGCCGAGACACCGGTACTTCTGGCTGCTTGCTGCTGGAGCCGGACCGGCCGCGGTTGTGGCGATGGAGTCTGGCTGGATCGTGACCGAGGTCGGACGCCAACCCTGGGTCGTCTACAAGCTCCTCACGACCACGCAGGCCGCGACAACCAACCGCGGCGTGATCGGCACCCTCACCGCGGTAATCGTCCTCTACACCCTGCTCGGCGTCGCCACGGTCCTGATCCTGCGACTGCTCGCGCGCCGCTGGCGCAAAGACGATCAACGAGCGCTCGCCGTCCCCTACGGACCGCCGCGCACGCCGGACCAGATCGAGGCACGATGATGGTCGAGGTCGTCGGCGTGATCCTGCTCGTGGTCTTGACGCTCTACGCGATCCTGGCGGGAGCCGACTTCGGCGGCGGCCTGTGGGACCTCCTCGCCGGAGGCGATAGCACCGGCCGCGCGCCCCGGCGACTGATCGACGACACGATCACCCCGGTGTGGGAGAGCAACCACGTGTGGCTCATCTTCGCGCTCGTCATCTTGTGGACCGCGTTCCCCCGTGCCTTCGCCGCCGTCATGACCGCCTGCGCGCTGCCGCTATGGCTGGCCGTCCTGGGCATCGTGCTCCGCGGCACCGGCTTCGCCTTCCGCAAGGAGGTGGAGGGCATCCGATGGCAGCGTCTGCTGGGCGCCACCTTCGCCTTCTCCTCGCTCCTCACGCCGTTCTTCATGGGCACTGTCGTCGGTGCGGTCGCGGCCGGCAGGGTCGCGCTCCACGCTGAGCACTCGACCCTCACCGTATGGACGAGCCCAACCTCGATTCTCGTCGGCTGTCTGTTTGTCGCCGTCTGCGCCTATGAGGCCTCGGTGTTCCTGATCTCCGAGGCCGCCAACCGCGAGGATCGCCGACTCGAGCGCTACTTTCGACACCGCGCCGTCATCGCGGGCACTGTCGCCGGAGCTCTCTCGCTCGCCACGCTGTTCGAGCTGCGAAGCTCCGACGCCCTGCTCTACCACCGACTGACGGGCCGGGCGCTACCCCTCGTCGTGCTGGCGGGCGCGTGCGGGGTGGCAGTTATCGTGCTGGTCCTGGCGGGTCGCTCGCGCGGGCTCCGCGTGCTCTCGGGCGCGGGGGCGGCGGCCGTGATATGGGGCTGGGGCGTGGCTCAGTACCCGACGCTTCTGCCGGGCACCGGACTGACACTCTCGGATGGCTCCGCGCCCCACGCCACCTTCGTCACCCTTGCCGCGGTCTTCATCCTCGCCCTTGTGCTCGTGGTCCCCGGCTTCCTCCTGCTCTTCTGGCTGCAGGGTCGCCAGTTGCTGGAGTCTGACGACCCGCCGACGATGTCTCGATGACCGCAGATTCATCCGATCGGCGCCCGCAAAACCCCTGCCCCGGGCGGGATGGCTCGCTGGGCGTCCCCAAATGCCCAGGACGGGCACGAGTGGTCTGGCCCTAGGCCCGATGAGCGCGTAGAGTAGCCGCGTCGCGGGGACGGATACAACGACACGGGGAGGCTCGTATGGGTAAGACAGGAATCACGCTGCTCCTCGCTGCGGCGATCCTCGCCGGGTGTGGCAGCAGCACGAAGAGCAGTACGTCAGGCTTGAGCACGGCCACCATTCCGACGAGCGGATCCGTCGCCACGGTCTCCGCGGGCGGCTCAGCGACGTCAACCGCTCCCGCCCTGGGGAGCACCGGAAGCGTGGGGGCCCCTACCACCTCAGCCACCACGACCACGACCGCACGACCGGTCTTGGTTCCGAGGACGGGAGCGCTCACCTTGATTCAGTTCAAAGCGGCGGCGAACCAGATCTGCGAGCGCGTCGACGTAGAGGCGCGGTCGCTGGGAGCGGCTGGAGAGACCGCCGACGCGAGCGCCGCGCACAAGCTCACGGAGCTGGAGAGATACAGCGAGCAGGCGGTCGCGCAGCTCGGCGCACTCGAGAGCCGTGGACCGGCGGCCGCTCAGAGGCAGGACCGCGAGTTCCTCGCGTTCGTCAAGGGCTCCGATGCCATCGGCTCCCGTGCGGCCAGTGACGCTGAGCGCGGCAATCAGACCGACTACACGAGTCAGCTCGCGAAGCTCTCGGCGCTCGCGGGAGACGAGACGGCGGCCGGCAACGCGCTTGCGGCCGCATGCGCGCAGGGCTGAGCTCTCGGACGGCCGCGGATCGTGGCCGGGTAGGGCTTCCCCTACCCGGTCCGTATGGAGCCCCGGGGTCGACTCCTCGGGAGAGTCCATATTCACGCAGGCGCGAGGCGATGGGAACCTGCTGTCCCCGCCCAAAGGGGTCGCGTCGGCCCCTCACGGGACCGCAACCCTTCGCCCCGGATCGGAGTAACCATGTACCAGACAGCACTCAAGAAGAGACAGCTCGGCCACACCGGCCTCGAGATCACCCGTGTCGGGTTCGGCGCGTGGGCGATCGGCGGCGGGGACTGGGAGTTCGGCTGGGGTCCGCAGGACGATGAGGAGTCGATCGCCGCAATCCACCGTGCGCTCGAGCAGGGAATCAACTGGATCGACACCGCCGCCGCCTACGGCTTCGGCCGGTCCGAGCAGATGGTCGGGCGCGCCCTGCAAGGCGTCGCCGAGCGACCGTACGTGTTCACCAAGTGCTCGCTCCTACCGGGCCCGGACCGCACCGTCGCCCACAGCCTGAAGCGCGACTCGATCCTGCGTGAAGCGGGCGCGAGCCTGGAGCGGCTCGGGGTCGACGCGATCGACCTTTACCAGATCCACTGGCCGATCCCGGTCGAGGACATCGAGGAAGGATGGGCGGCGCTCGCCGAGCTCAAAGAGCAGGGACTCGTGCGTCACATCGGCGTCTCCAACTTCGATGTCGACCAGCTGCGCCAGGTCCAGCAGATCGCCCCCGTCGAGACGGTCCAGCCCCAGTATTCGCTGATCGAACGCGAGATCGAGCAGGACATCCTCCCGTTCGCTCAGGAGGAACGGATCGGGGTGATCGTCTACTCGCCGATGGGCTCAGGGATGCTCACCGGGAAGATGACACGCGCTCGGATTGAACAGATGTCCGACAGCGACTGGCGCAAACGCGATGAGCGCTTCCAGGAGCCGCGTCTCTCACAGAATCTCGACCTCGTCGACCGACTGACCGCGGTCGCCGAGCGCTACGACACCACCCCCGGCGCCGTCGCCGTCGCCTGGACACTGCGTCGCCCTGCCGTCGACGCCGCCATCGTCGGCTTCCGACGGCCCGACCAGGTCGACCCAATCCTCCCCGCCACGAGCCTTGAGCTCACCGACGAGGACATCATCGAAATCGAAGGGAGCGCACGATGAGCAACGCAACGCTCACCACCACAGGATCAGCCGCTCGGGCCGATGAGCAGAAGGTGCGGGTCGGGCTGATTGGCGTCGGCCTCATGGGTTCGGCCATGGCGCGTCGTCTTCTCGATCAGGGCATCGCAGTCATCGCCTGGGACCGCAATACCGAGCACGTTCGCCCTCTCGAAGGGCGTGGCGGCGAGCAGGCGCAAACACCACGCGAGGTCCTCAATGGCGCCGGAGTGGTGATCACCATGCTCCCAACCGCCGACATCATCCACGACCTCGTCGAGCCGTTGCTCGACGATTGGCCCGCGGGCACCATCTGGCTCCAGATGAGCAGCGTCGGGGCGGCCGAGGCAGACCGGCTGACACAGGTGGCCGCGGCACACGGGGTAACCCTCGTCGACGCACCGGTCTCGGGCAGCACCCATCCCGCCGAGGAAGGGCAGCTCACCGTCCTCGCTTCTGGACCCGGCTCCGCGCGTACCGCGGTCGAACCGATCTTCGACGCGCTGGCGTCGCGGGTGCTCTGGGTCGGGGAAGCCGGCATGGGCTCCCGTCTGAAGCTGGCCGCCAATCACTGGATGATCACCATGGTCGCCGCCCTGGCCGAGTCGATGCGCGTCTGCCGCGACATGGGGCTTGACCAGGAGCAGTTCATCGCGCTCCTCGACGGCGGGCCGCTGGGGTCGGCCTATGCCCTTCAGAAACTCGACGAGATGCGCCGGCACGACTATCCGGCCGGCTTTCCGGTCCGGCTCGCCCTAAAGGACCTGGAGCTCGTTCGCGAGGTCCAGATGAGCTCCGGTGCCACGATGCCCGTCCTGGACGTGGTTCTCGAGCGCTTCGCGACCGCAAGCGCGGACCTCGCGGACCAGGACCTTGCCGCCATCTACGAGCTGCACGCGCCAGCTGATACGTGAGAAGTCGCATCGGCGCCAATGCGATTCCCGCCACCCGCCCATGCCGGCGGATGGCGGGTTTCGCATCGCTCAACGGGGGGCGGTCAGGAGCCTGAAGTGAGAGCCTTCAGGGAGGATCACCGCGACTCGCCGTACCTTGACGTGGCGGGGGTGCTGCTGGATGTTTGGGGGCGAGGTGTGGTGTTGGGCCTGGCGGAGCAGGTCGTTGACGTGCTCCGCGGCGGCCAGATGGGCGAGGGTCGTAGTCATGGAAGCCTTCTCGATCGAAAGAGGTAAAGGGGACGTGGAGATCGGGAACCTCAGGCGGCCCGCGCGCGAACCAGCCGTGCTGCGCGACGCGCGATTTGAGGCGCTCACGCCAAGCGCGGATCTTCGCGCTCAGCCCACCCGCCCGGCGGCCGTCCCGGCCCGTCAAGCTGCGGGCTCTCGCCCAGCGGCGGCGGCGGCGGAGCCCGACTCGGGAAGGAAGCGTCGCCACGTGGACAGGCGCCGGGTGGTCGAGACCGCCGCTCGCCGCCGCTGTCCCTCCAGCCGCTGCGGTGGGTACGGCGCCAAAGAGCGCCACCACCATCATCACGGCCGACAGGCTCTTTCGGGGGAGGCGCATGACTAGCCGCCGTTCGTGTGCAGCCCGGTCGCCCCGCAGGCCTTGAACGCTGCCTGGCGCGTCGGGTTGGCGCTGCCAGAACCAGAACCGCCGGCGGGCGGGGTGTGGGTGCTAGACGTTCCCGTGCCGGAGGGATGCGGGGCGATGGTGACGCCATGGTCCTGCATGCACTTCTGGAACGACGTGCGGCTCGCGCTCGAGGCGACCGACGTGGTGGTGCTGGTCGTCGAGGAGGAACTGCTGCCGCACGCGGCGATCACCACCGTGGTGGCGAGCGCCGTGAAGCCGAGAACGACTCGGCGGTA
>Ga0302325_10011946_pt1 | contig 18683 bp, 16 predicted proteins | sample Palsa_T0_2_FD_201948 | JGI IMG/M metagenome (GOLD analysis project Ga0302325, IMG submission 201948) | Peat permafrost microbial communities from Stordalen Mire near Abisko, Sweden - Palsa_T0_2 | ecosystem: Environmental > Terrestrial > Soil > Palsa > Peat permafrost | place: Sweden: Abisko...
AACTCGAGGAAGCCCTCCAGGAACGCATGGACTACGACGAGGTCTATAACGACTGCGGCGAGCGCCCCGTGCGCCCGACGGTCGAGCGCCTTTGCAAGGACCTGGGGCTGACCCCCGACTGGAGCCGCTGGGCCGGCGAGGGATGGGCCTACGAAGACATTCCCACCCGGCCCCGCTTCTCCCCGTTCCACCAGCCAAGCCCAAGGCCCATCCTCGGCGATGACGACGCGCCGGCGCCGATGCCGGAGCCGTGGCGACTGCATCCGGCCCGCGCCCTCGAGTGAGGCGTTCGGCGCCGGATTGGCGTGGAGACGCTTGCAGCCGGCCTGTGGTGCGGATTTCCGACGTGATCGCGCCGGGGATTCCGATTTGCCGCCGCCACCGACACCAATCTGATCGCGCCACCATCGGAAGATGATGCCGCCAGGGTGGATTGGGGAGAAGCAGGACCGGGAGATGAAGCGCAAGCGTGTCGCGCCGCAGATCCTGTGGGACGAGTACGGGCCCGCCTCCCTTCAGCCTACAGCAGCGCCCCGGGGCGGAGTTGCTCGAAGCGGCCCAGGGCCTGGGGGTCCAGGCGGGCGGTGACCAGAAGGCCGTCATTGTCGTCGGCGGTCCGATCGGTGACGCGGCCGTGCTGGTAGAGCCAGGCCAGGGCTTCGCCGTCCGAGGGTCGCAGGCGAAAGACCAGATCCGGCCCGGCGTCGACCATGGCCGCGAGCCGCGCGAGCAGCGCCTGGGTCCCCTCGCCAGTCTCGGCGGAGATGGCGACGGCTCCGGCGCGGGCGGCGCGCTCGGCAAGCTCGAGCCGCTCGCCCTCAGGGACGAGATCGACCTTGTTCCAGACTTCGAGCATGCGCCGATCGCGCTCGCCCGGTTCTATGCCCAGCTCGGTCAGGACGTCGGCCACGTCCAGGCCCTGGGCTTCGCTGTCCGGGCTTTCGACGTCGCGCACGTGGACGATCACCTCGGCCTCGCGGACCTCTTCCAGGGTGGCGCGGAAGGCTTCGACCAGTTCGTGCGGCAGATGGGAGATGAAACCGACGGTGTCGGAGAGGATCGCCGGCCGACCGCCGGGAAGCGAGAGGCGGCGCAGGGTTGGATCCAGGGTGGCGAAGAGCATGTCCTTGGCCACGACCTCGGACTTGGTCAGCCGGTTGAAGAGGGTCGACTTTCCGGCGTTGGTGTAGCCCACCAGGGCGATCGTCGGGAACGGCGTGCGCTTGCGCGCCTGGCGCTGAATGCCGCGGGTTCGGCGAATATCGGCCAGGGACCGCTTCAGCCGAACGATGCGGTCCAGGATCAGGCGGCGGTCGGCCTCGATCTGGGTCTCGCCGGGGCCGCCGAGGAAACCGAAGCCGCCCCGCTGGCGCTCGAGGTGGGTCCAGGTTCTGACCAGGCGCGAGCGCTCGTACTCCAGGCGCGCTAAATCCACTTGCAGCCGCCCCTCCTTGGTGCGCGCCCGGCGGGCGAAGATCTCGAGGATGAGACCGGTTCGGTCCACGACCTTGGCGTCCCAGGCTTTCTCGAGGTTGCGCTGCTGGACCGGCGTCAGGGCGGCGTCGACCACCACGACCTCGATCGAAAAACCTCGGCAGGTGGCGGCGGTCTCCTCGACCTTGCCCTTGCCGAAGAGGGTCGAGGGCGCCTGGCCGCGCAGCGGGACGATGAAGGCCTCGCGCACATCGAGATCCAGCGCCCGGGCGAGGCTGACGGCTTCAGCCAGACGCGCCGCCGGAACGCGGCCGGAACCATCGTTGCGGTCGCCCGGATGAATGACGAGGGCCGCCGGGGGCGACGGGCGGCGATCTATGGAGTCGGACTTCAAGGTTCCTCTTCGTCCTCGGCGCCGGGTTCATAGAGCTGGATCGGCTGTGAGGGCATGATGGTCGAGATGGCGTGCTTGTAGACCAGCTGGGCCTGGCCGTCGCGCCGCAGCAGCACGCAGAAAGCGTCGAACCAGCCGACGACGCCCTGGAGCTTGACGCCGTTCATCAGGAAGATGGTGAGCGGGGTCTTGGACTTGCGGACGGCGTTGAGAAAGGTGTCCTGAAGATTGCCTTTTCGATCGACCGGCATAGGGGATTTTCTCCTTCTTGTTGTCTTGCCTTGGGCTTGCCTGGAGGCGACCGCCAGGGGCTCTAGACGGGCTCAACCGGCGTTGCGCCGCGCCTCGTCGATATAGAGTCGGCGCAGGCGTTTCGCCACGGGCCCAGGCGCGCCGTCGCCGACCAGGGCTCCATCCACCGCGATTACAGGCAGGACCAGGCTCCCGGCGCCCGTAATGAAGGCTTCGCGCGCCTTCTTGGCTTCGGCGATGGTGAATGGCCGCTCGCTCACCGCCAGGCCCTCCCGCCGCGCGACGTCCAGCAGGGTGAGGCGGGTGACGCCGCGCAGAATGTTGGCCTGGATGTCCCGGGTGCGAAGGGCGCCATCCTCGTCGATGATCCAGGCGTTGCTGGCGGCGCCCTCGGTGACGAGGCCGAGCTCGTCGACGAACCAGGCCTCGGCGGCGCCCGCCTCGCGGGCCCTGGCGCGCGCCAGGGCGTTTGGGAGCAGACCGATGGTCTTGATGTCGCAGCGCGCCCACCTGGTTTCCGGAACGCTGATCACGGCGACGCCCTTGTCGGCGCGCCTATCGGCGGCTGCGCGGTCGACGGATCTGGCGGTCGCGACGACCGCGGGCTTTGGCGGCGGATCGGGGAAGGCGTGATCGCGACGGGCGACGCCGCGCGTCACCTGCAGGTAGACGAGCCCGAAGTCGACCAGATTGCGTCGCACCGTCTCGGCAAGCACGATCCGCAGCGCCTCGCGGCCCATCGGCGAGGCGATCGAGAGTTCGGAGAGGCTGCGCTCCAGCCGATCGAAGTGGCGGGCGGCGTCGGAGAGGCGCCCGTCGATCACCGCCCAGACCTCGTAGACGCCGTCGCCCAGCTGATAGCCGCGGTCTTCGATGTGGACCATGGCCCGCCCATGCGGGACGAAGCGGCCGTTCACGTAGGCTATGCGCGACATCTGCGTCCTTGCTGGCGAGCCGCCCTACCCCTCCTCATCGTCCGGCCGGCCTCCGACGCCCAGGAACTTCAGTTTACGGTGCAGGGCCGAGCGTTCCATGCCGATGAACATGGCGGTGCGCGAGATGTTGCCGCCGAAACGGGTGATCTGGGCGTGCAGGTACTCCTTTTCGAAGATTTCCCGCGCCTCGCGCAGGGGCAGGGCGATGATCCGCTCGGTGCCCAGGCTGCCTCCGGGGGGACCGGCTACGGCGTCGGCGGGCAGCATGTCGGCGCCGATCGGCTCGGCCGGGTCGCCCGAAGCCAGAATGAGGATCCGCTCCACGACGTTTCTCAGCTGGCGCACGTTTCCCGGCCAGGACTGGACCTGGAGCGTCGCATAGGCGTCGTCCCCCAGGAGCCTCTTGGGAAGGCCGGAGGAGATGCTCAGGCGCTCGAGGTAATAGTCGATCAGCCCCGGAATATCCTCGCGGCGTTCGGAGAGGCCGGGCACGCGCAGCGGCACGACGTTGAGGCGATGGAACAGATCCTCGCGGAACCGGCCGGCTTCGATCTCGGCGCGCAGGTCGCGGGTTGTCGAGGAGATCACCCGGACGTCCACCTGGACATCGGTGTCGCCGCCAACTCTGCGGAAGCGCTGCTCGACCAGAACCCTCAGGATCCGGCTCTGGGTTTCCCTCGGCATGTCGGCGACGTCGTCGATGTAGAGAGAGCCGCCGTGGGCGCGTTCGAAGACGCCGATCAGGCGGGGGCGGCCACCCTCCCCTTCCTCGCCGAAAAGCTCGAGGTCCAGGCGCTCGGGAGTCATGCCGGCGGCGCTGATGGCTACGAACTCGGCCCTGGCCCGGGCGCCGGCGGCGTGGATCAGCCGCGCCGCCGTCTCCTTGCCCGAGCCCGGCGGCCCGGAGATCAGCACCCGGCTGTTGGCCGCCGCCAGGCGCGTGATCATCCCCCGCAGCTGCTGGGAGGCGCTCGAGGTCCCGATCATGCCGTCGGGCACTATGGCCTGGGTGCGCAGCCGGCGATTCTCTCGCTTGAGATTGGCCGCTTCCAGGGCCCGCTCGGTCAGCAGCAGCAACCGGTCCGACTTGAAGGGTTTTTCCAGGAAATCGTAGGCGCCGCGCTTGATCGAACTGACCGCCGTCTCGATGTTGCCGTGGCCGCTGATCATGATCACCGGCAGATCGGGATCGAGGGCCTTGACCACGTCGAGAAGCTCCAGCCCGTCCATCCCGCCGCCCTGCATCCAGATATCGAGGACCAGCAGGGACGGCTTGCGGGCGCGGATCGCCGCCAGGGCGGTTTCGGAGTTGTGGGCGGTACGCACCGAAAAGCCCTCGTCCTCGAGGATACCGGCCACGAGCTGGCGGATATCGGCCTCGTCGTCGACGATGAGGACATCGCCGGTCACGATCCCACCTCCACCGGCCGGTCCTGGCGGATCGGTTCAGACAGGACTGCGCTCTGCGGGACAGGCAGGGAAAGCGCGACCCTGACCCCCTTTTCCTTGCCGCGGTCGGCGAGAATGATCTGGCCGCCATGCTCCTCGGCGATCCTCTTAACGATCGCCAGGCCAAGGCCCGTGCCCTTCTCCCGGGTCGTGACATAGGGTTCGGTCAAGCGGTCGCGATCCTTCGGCGGCAGGCCGACGCCATTGTCCTCGATCAGATATCGCAGCCGCCCATCGACGAGGTCGAGGCTGGCAGAGATTCGTCCGGGCCCGGGCTTCACCGCCCGTCGGGCGGCGATCGACTCGCCGGCGTTCTTGAGGATGTTGGCGAGGGCCTGAGTCAGCATGCGCGCGTCGCACACGAACTCGATGGCGGGAAGGGGTTCGACGATCTCGATCTCGACCTCCGGGTCGGCGACGCGCTGGGCGAACACCGCCTGGCGCAGAAGCTCGGCGCCGTCGTGGGGCGCGAACCTGGGCGCAGGCATCCGCGCGAAGGCGGAGAATTCATCGACCATGCGTCCGATGTCGCCAACCTGGCGGATGATGGTTTCGGTGCATCGATCGAAGGTCTCGACATCCGAAACCACGTCCTTGCGGTACTTGCGCCGCAGGCGCTCGGCGGAAAGCTGGATCGGGGTCAGAGGATTCTTGATCTCGTGAGCGATGCGACGGGCGACGTCCCTCCAGGCGGCGTTGCGCTGGGCGGTCATCAGGCGGGTTATGTCGTCGAAGGTCAGCACCAGGCCCTCGGCCCCATGGCTGGCGCGAACGCGCAGACGGCGCGAGTCGCCGCCGCGAACCACGTCGACATCCTCCTCGACATCGCTTCCCCGGCGTTCGGCGTCATGGGCGAGCGGCGCCATTTCCGGCGCCACCTCGGCGAGAGGCTGACCAAGGCTGATGTCCGAGCCGCGGTCGAGCAGCCTCATGGCCTGAGCGTTCATCACCGAGACCTTGCCGCCGGCGTCCAGGCCAAGGACCCCGGCGCTCACCCCCAGCAGCACGGCCTCGGTGAAGAGGCGGCGCGACTCGGCCTCTTCGTGGGCGGCCCGCAGCGCCTCCTGCTGCTGCTGGAGATCGTGGGTCATCCGGTTGAAGGCCCGAGAAAGGACGGCGATCTCTTCCGGATCGCTCTTGGTGTCGACGCGGGCGGTGAGATCACCGGCCGAAACCCGGCCTGCGGCCTGGACCAGGCGCGCCACCGGCGCGGCGATGCTGCTGGCCGCAGCCATGCCGAGCCATACCGCGCCGACCAGGACGAGAAGCGCGGTTTGCAGATAGCTCAGGGCGAACGCCGCCTGGATCCTTGCCCGTCGCGCCTTGGCCTCGCGGTAGGCGACGAGGGAGGCCTCGGTCTGGCGAAGGTGACTGAAGATGCCCCGGTCCACTGGCCGGACCACGTAGAGATAGGCTTCCGGGAAAGCCTTGAGCCGGTAGAGACCCCGAAAGAGGTCAGCCGACTCGAAGGGCAGCGCCGAGATCTCGCCCTGGTCGGCGACCGCAAAGCTCGATACGGGCGGGATGAGCAGGGGCGGCCCATCGGTCTCGTCGGCGCGGGCCAGGACCCGACCCTGGCGGTCCAGCACATACGCGGCGGAGAAGCCGTTGTCGGCCGCTCCCTCGGCGAGGAAATGGGAGAAGGCGATGGGCGCGTCCGCCAGGGCGCCGGGGCCTCCACGGTTCAGTTGCCCCGCCAGGGTCGCGACGTGGCTGCTGATGTAGCGCTCCTGCTCCTCGACATAGGACTTGGCGACCTTGGCGGAGTTTTCGACCACGCTCTCGACCCGGGCCGAGAACCAATTGTCGACGCCGCGCGTCACCAGCACGCCGAAGAAGAGGGCGACGATCACCGCCGGCGCCGCCGCCGCCAGGGCGAAAAGGGCCACGAACCTCAGGTGCAGGCGCGCGCCGGCGTCGCTCGATTGGGCGCGCAACAGGCGCAGCATCCGCCAGGAGAGAACGACCGCCAGGATGGCGATGAGAACGAAGCCGACACCCAGCAGACTAAGAACCAGGGGACTGGCAGGCCCCAGGGCTCCGGTCAGGGAGGGTGACGAGCCCAGGGCCACCGACAACGCGGCCAGGGCGAAGGCGAGGAAATAGACCCCTCCCATGAACAACCGCGACTCGGCCGCTTGGGTCCACGGGGCGGCGCGTTTCACGGGCACGCGGCGATCCTCGCTGTTCTCATGACCGGACGGCGAACTCTCGGCGGCGAAACCGGCTGCATCATCGCCGAGCCTAGGCCGCACTGTGCCTCTAACTCAACACCCTTGTGGCCGAGGCGCCGAAATCACGCCGGGCGCCTGCCGATGTCGATCTGCAGTTCGTGGATCCGCTTGCGTAGGGTGTTGCGGTTGAGACCCAGCACCTTGGCGGCTCGCAGCTGATTGCCCTGGGTCGCCGCCAGTGTGAGTCGAATGAGCGGCCGCTCGACTTCCGCCATGACGCGCTCGAACAGTCCATCCGGCGGCGTGCCCTGCGGCTGGCTGGCGAAGTAGCTTGCCAGATGGTCGCCGACAATGTCGGCGAGACTGGCCGCGGCCGGGTTTCCGGGGGCGGCCACGGATCGATCGGTGAGTTCGAGATCGACGATCCGCGTCGTTATCAGGTCCTCCGGGTAGAGAGCGCAGATCCGGCGCAGCAAGTTTTCGAGCTCGCGCACGTTCCCCGGCCAGGAGTGGCCCTTGAGACGCTCGATCGCCCCCTGGTCGATGGTCTTGGAGGGCAGACCCTCGCGGTGCGCGCGCAGGAGAAAATGCCGAGCCAGATCGGGAACGTCCTCGAGCCGGTCGCGCAAAGGCGGCAGGCGTATCGGCGCGACGTTCAGCCGGAAATAGAGATCTTCGCGGAACAGGCCCTGGGCGATCAGGCCACGAAGCTCCCGGTTCGTTGCTGCGACTACCCGCACGCTGGCGCCGCGTCCGGTCTTCGGATTGAGCGGGGTATCGGCGCCGTCGAAGACACGCAGGAGCCGGGTCTGGGCGTCTAGCGGCATGTCGCCGATCTCGTCCAGGAAGAGCGTGCCTCCATCGGCTTCGGCGATCTTTCCGGCGTCGCCTTCGCCCTTGCCGAAGAGTTCGGCGTCGACCCGGTCTCGCGGCGCCGCGGCCAGGTTCAGGACCACGAACCGACCGTCGCGGCGACGCCCCAGATCGTGCAGCGCACGCGCCACCAGCTCCTTGCCGGTCCCGGATTCGCCCTGGATCAGGACCGTGAGCTCCGCGCCCACCAGTCGGGCGATGGTGCGGTAGACCTCCTGCATCGGCGCCGAGCGGCCGATCAGGGGCAGACGCTCGTCGCGCAGAGCGCGGGCCTGCGCGCGCACCGCTTCGCCGTTAGCAGGCCTGGCCAAGGCGCGCGCGGCCGCCGTCGTCATGTCGTCGAGGTCGAACGGCTTGGGAATGTAGTCGAAAACCCCAAGCTCGGCGGCGTTCACGGCGGTGACGATGGTGTTCTGCGCGCTCATGACGATCACGGGCAGGTCGGCGCGGCGGCGACGCACGTGAGGCAGGACCTCGAAGATATTTTCGTCGGGCAGGACGACGTCGGTGATCACCAGGTCGCCCTCCCCTTCGCTCACCCATTTGAGCAGGGTGGCGGCGGCGCCGGTGGCGCGCACCTGATAGCCCAGCCGGGTGAAGGCCTGGGAGAGGACGAGCCGGATCGAGGCGTCATCGTCGGCAATCAGGATCTTCTGGGCGCTGGCTTGCACTTGAACTCAACCTCGATGAGCGGCGTCGGCGAAGACGGGAAGCAGGACCCGAAAGACGGTCCGGCCGGGTTCGGATTCGAAATCGATGAGGCCGTCATGGGCGGCCACCATCTTGGCCGTGAGCGCCAGGCCCAGTCCGACGCCATTGACCTTGGTCGTGACGAACGGCTGGAACAGCTGATCGCGCATCGACGCCGGCACGCCGGGTCCATTGTCCGTCACCTTGACCTCGAGCGGGGCGGCCAGGGCTCTTCGTCCATCGCCCAGGCGCACGCGAACGCCGTCGCGCCAGGCGGTGGCCATGGAAATCTCGCCGCGCCCATCGCCGCGAGCCCGGGCGGCCTCGGCGGCGTTCTTCACCAGATTGAGGAACACCTGGATCAGCTGATCCTCCTCGGCCCACGCGGCGGGCAAGGAGGGATCGTAGCTCTCGCGCATCTCGAGCCCGTCGGCGACGCCGCTGGCCGCAAGGGCGCGGACCCGGTCGAGCACCAGGTGAATGTTCACCGCCGACCGCACCGGCGGCGCCTCCTCCGAGAACGACTGCATCCGGTCGACCAGGCGATGGATGCGCCCGGTCTCGTCGACGATCAGCTGCGCGAGGGGAATGTCTTCGGCGCCGGCGCCCGCCTTGAGCAACTGGGCCGCGCCACGGATCCCGGCCAGGGGGTTCTTGATCTCGTGCGCCAGCATCCGCCCCAGGCCCACCGCCGATCGCAACCGGTTGGTGTCGGCCGACTGTTCGGAGCGCAGGGGGCCGCGAGGATGGAGAACCAGCAGCACCGCGCCGTCGGCCAAGGGGGCGGCGGCCGCGTCCACCTCCAGCGGGGGATGGGCGTGCACGGCGAGGATCATGGCGCGCTCGCGCACCACGCCGGCGACCGCCGCGCACCTGGCGACGAGCGACGCCAGCGGCGATCCGGCGGGAAAGGCGGCGGTGAAGCCGCCCCTGGCGAGCAGCGGCAGTCCCTGGCCGAAGAGCTCCTCGGCCGCCTCGTTGAGCGCGGCGAGCGCGCCGGTGGCGTCGATGATCATCGCCGGTTCGGGATTGGCCTCGAAGGCGGCCGCCTTCAGGCGCAGCAGGGCTTCGCGATCGCGGGCGGCCACGACGGTCACGCCGCGCGCCTTGCCGCCGCGACGTTCCACAGCCGGCAAAGCCCCGTCTCGACCTCGGCCGGCGTCTCCATTCGGCAGAGGCTGGCGCGCGCCGCGCGCCGCTCGCCGGGCTCGGCCGGCCACGGCGCCGCCTCGACGTAGGCGGCCAGGTGCTTGCGGAACATCCGCAGTCCGAGGTGGTCGCCATAGAGCTCGAGGCTGTCGGCGAGCTGGCGAACCGCCATGTCGGCCCGCTCGGCCGGCCCAGGCTCGCTCCAGTCGCGGCCGGCGAGACCGGCCTCGATCATCGCCGCCAGCCAGGGCCTGCCGATCGCCGCGCGGCCGATCATCACCGCGTCGGCGCCGGAGGCTGCCATCGCGGCCATGGCGCAGGCAGCGTCGACGATATCGCCGTTGACCACGACCGGAATGCTGACCGCCGCCTTCACCGCCGCCACCGCGCCCCAGTCGGCCTTGCCCGAATAGAACTGATTGCGCGTGCGGCCGTGCACCGTCACCGCCTTGGCCCCCGCGGCCTGCGCCCGCTGGGCCAATTCAGGAGCGTTGCGGTCGGCCTCTTCCCACCCGAGCCTCATCTTGACGGTCACGGAGGCATCGACAGCCTGGACGGCGGCCTCGACCAGACTTTGGGCCAGATCCAGTTCACGCATCAGGGCCGAGCCGCATTGGGCCCCGGTGACCTCCTTTGCCGGACAGCCGAAATTGAGGTCGACGATCTGCGCTCCGGCCCGCTCGGCGAGGCGCGCGGCCAGGGCGACCCAGCCCCGGTCGCGCCCCACGAGTTGCACGATCATCAGCGGCAGCCCCTCGCCGACGGCCGCGCGGCGGACGACGTCCGGCCTTCCTTGCGCAAACTGGGCGCAGGCCACCATCTCGGTCGCCACATAGCCGGCGCCCTCGGCGACGGCCATGCGCCGGAACGGCAGATCGGAGACGCCGGACATCGGCGCGACCCAAACCCGCCCTGGGACCTCGACCGCACCGATCCTCACTTCAGCCCTCTGCTCGCTTTCTGCGCACGAGGCGCGCCCTTTTTTTAGGCAGTTCGTGGGCCGGGGTAAAGGCTGGACAACCTGCGGGGAGGCCCTACACGCAAATCCGTGAGCTTCGCCGCCATCATCGTCGCCGCAGGAGCGGGCGTGCGCGCCGGCGAGGGGCCGGCCAAGCAGTGGCGAAACGTCGGCGGTCGGCCGATGGTTCGCTGGTCGGCCAAGGCGCTGCTGGAGGCAGGTGCCGCACCGCTGGTCGTCGTCATCGCCAAGGGCGACGAGGAGCGCGTCGCTTCGGCCCTCGCCGGTCTCGACGGCTATTCGCTCGCGATCGGCGGCGCTTCACGAGCCCAATCGGTCCGTGCCGGGCTCGAGGCTCTGGCGGAGGCCGATGGTCCGATCGTCATCGTCCATGACGCCGCGCGGCCCTTTGTCGAGCGCTTCCACGTCGAAGCGCTCCTGGCGAGCCTGGGCGATGCGCAGTGCGCCATCCTGGCCCTGCCGGTGGTCGACACCCTCAAACGGGACGAGGCCGCGACCGGACCGGTCTCGACCGTGCCACGCGAGGCCCTGTGGCGCGCCCAAACGCCCCAGGCCTTTTGCCTCGAGGCCTTGCGGGCTGGGTACCGCTCCTGGGACAATCCGGCGCCGCCCACCGACGACGCGGCGGTGATCGAGAGGGCCGGCGGGAAGGTGGTTCTGACGCCTGGCGATCCGATGCTGATGAAGCTCACCTATCCGGAGGATTTCGCCATGGCCGAACGCCTAGCCGCGGGAGCGCGGGCGGTGAGGATCGGACAGGGCTTCGACGTCCACCGATTCGGGCCGGGCGACAGCTTGTGGCTATGCGGGGTGAGGATCGCCCACAGCCAGGGTCTCGTCGGTCACTCCGACGCCGACGCCGGCCTCCACGCGCTGACCGATGCGCTCCTTGGCGCGATCGGCGAGGGGGACATCGGCGACCACTTCCCACCCGAGGACCCCCGATGGAAGGGCGCGTCGTCCGACCAGTTCCTGCGTCATGCCGCCGAGCTCCTCGCGGCGCGAGGCGGGGTCGTCACGAATGTCGACCTGACCGTCATCTGCGAGGCCCCAAGACTGAAGCCGCACCGCCAGGCGATGCGCGAGCGCCTCTCGGAACTCCTGGGTGTTCCGGTCTCGTCGGTGAGCGTCAAGGCCACGACTACCGAGGCTCTGGGCTTTCTTGGCCGCCGGGAGGGCCTCGCCGCACAGGCTGTCGCCGCGGTCCAACTTCCGGCATGAGCCTCTGAAGAGGAGTTCCAGCGTCCGATGTTCTCTCTCGAAATCGACACCCTGAGCCGCCTGATCATTGACGATGCGCGCGAACGCTCGCTGCGCATCGTCACGGCCGAAAGCTGCACCGGTGGTCTCGTCGCCGCGGCGATCTGCGCGATCCCGGGCGCCTCCGACGTCTTCGAGCGCGGCTTCGTCGCCTACACCAATCGCGCGAAGCAGGAAATGCTGAGCGTATCCGGAGACTTGATAGCTGATCTTGGCGCCGTGTCCGAGCCGATCGCCAGGATGATGAGCGAAGGCGCGCTGGAGAATTCGCACGCCCATGTCTCGATAGCGGTTACAGGCGTCGCCGGCCCCGGGGGCGGAACGCCGATGAAGCCGGTGGGCACGGTCCACTTCGCCACCTCCCGCGCCAACCAGTCGGTTCACCACCGGATGGAGATCTTCGAGTTCGAAACGCGCTGGGAAGTCCAGATGGCGGCGGTGCAGGTGGCGCTCGAGATGTTGCGTGACCGCCTGCGCTGACCTCTCTCAGCCGTAGAGCTGGCCCGCGCGCGCCTCGAAACACCGCACCAGACGGTCGCCCGCCCTATGGAAGTTGGAGGCGAGAAGTCGATCCAAAAGGCGGGATTGGAACTCGAAGTCGATCTGAAAGGACAGTTGCGCGCCGCCCTCCAGCGGCAAGAAGCGCCATTGGTTCGCCAGGCGGCGGAAAGGCCCGGAAATGAGGTCGACATCGATGGCGAGCGCTGCCCGGTCGAGCTTCACCCGAGTCGAAAACCGCTCGTGGACGAGAGAAAACCCGACATCGGCGTCGGCGTCCAGGACGACCACCCCATCCTCGGCCTGCCTGCGGTTCCGGGTTCGAAGGCCTGTCACCCAGGGCACGAACTCCGGATAGCGCTCCACGTCGGCGACCAGATCGAAAAGTTGCCCCGGCTTGAAGACCGAGGCCCGCGTGAGGCTGTGTCGCAACCGCGCCCGAGGGTCAGGCCGCCGGCCGCCGGGCGAGTCTGGCGGCCTTGAGGCGGGCGAAGTCCTCTCCCGCATGGTGCGAGGAGCGCGTGAGCGGGCTCGCCGACACCATCAGGAAGCCCTTGGCCAGGGCCGTCCCCTCCAGAGCCTTGAATTCGTCGGGCTCGACAAAGCGGTCGATAGCGGCGTGCTTGCGTGTCGGCTGAAGATATTGGCCGATGGTTATGAAATCGATCCCGGCGCTGCGCATGTCATCCATGACCTGAACGACTTCGGCCTTGGTCTCGCCCAGCCCGACCATTAGACCCGACTTGGTGAACCGGTCGGCATCGCGCTCCTTCACCCGCTCCAGCAGCCGCAGCGAATGGTAGTAGCGCGCGCCGGGCCGGATCCCCGGATAGAGGCGCGGGACGGTCTCCAGGTTGTGGTTGAAGACGTCGGGCCCGGTGTCGATCAACCGCTCGACACACTCGACCGGCTTGCGCAGGAAGTCGGGCGTGAGGATCTCGATGGTGGCGAGCGGCGCGCGCGCCCGAATCGCGGTCACGGTTGCGGCGAAGTGCGTCGCGCCGCCGTCGGCAAGGTCGTCACGATCCACTGAAGTGATCACGACGTGGGCGAGGCCCATGGCGGCCACCGCCTCGGCCACCCTGTTCGGCTCCGAAGGGTCGAGGGGCCCTGGGCGGCCCGTGGCGACGTTGCAGAACGCGCAGGCGCGGGTGCAGACGGCGCCCATGATCATCATCGTCGCGTGCGACTTGCTCCAGCATTCGCCGATGTTCGGACAGGCGGCTTCCTCGCAGACCGTGACGAGGCCCTGTTCGCGCACGATACGACGGGTCTCGTTGTAGGCCGGCGATCCGGGTGCGCGGACACGCAGCCAGGGCGGCTTTCTCATGATCGGGGAATCGGGCCGCCCCTGCTTCTCAGGATGGCGCCTCGCCCTCAAACTCAGATTGTCGATCACCGTCGCCATAACTCGCCAAGATCGGGCCTCCGGGATCGCCAATCAAGCGCCGGCGCTCTTGGCGAGAGCGTGGGCGCTTTCCAGGCCGCCGCGCGGCCTGTAGCTTTCGCCCCCGGCGAGAGCGACGAGCGGCGAGAAAGGGTCTCCAGGAATGGCGCTCCACTGGCGGGGCGAGATCAGGGACGGAGTCTTCGACGCGCTTCTGGACGCCGCTCGCCGCTACGGACCGGGCAAGGCGATCCTCGAGGATCAGGAGCGCCGGCCCCTGACCTACACCGACCTCATTCGCGCGAGCTTCGCTCTTGGCCGCAAGATCGCCGGCATCACGGCGCCGGGCGAGCACGTGGGCGTGTTGCTACCCTCCAGTTCGGCGGCGGTGGTCACCTTCTTCGGGCTGCAGGCCTTTGGACGCGTTCCGGCCATGCTGAATTTCACGGCCGGCATTCGAAATCTGAGGGCGGCAGCGAAACTCGCTGGAATCAAAAGAGTTCTTACCTCGCACCGTTTCATCGAACAGGGCAAGCTCCACGACCTGGTGGACGCGCTCGAGGCGAGCTGTTCGATAACCTACCTCGAGGACGTCCGGGCGACGATCGGGACCCTGGACCGGCTGCGGGCGGCGGTGGACGCGATCCTGGCGCACCAAGCCAGAACCAGGACGCGCCCGGGGGACACCGCCGTCATCCTCTTCACCTCGGGAAGCTTCGGCGCGCCGCGCGGCGTCGCCCTCAGCCACGCCAACCTGATCGCCAACGTCGCCCAGATCGCCGCCCACATCGATCTCGATCCGAACTGGGTGATGTTCAATCCCCTCCCCGTCTTCCATTGCTTCGGCCTGACGGGCGGCGCCTTGCTGCCGCTGCTGACGGGGATGAAAGCTTTCGAATATCCAAGCCCGTTGCACATAAAGCTCATCCCTTCCCTCATCGGCCAGACCGGCGCCAGCGTCCTCCTGGCCACCGACACCTTCCTCAATCAGTATGCGCGGGCCGCCGAGCCCGGCGCTCTCTCCAGCCTCAAGTTCATCGTCTGCGGCGCCGAGAAGGTCCGCGAGGAGACCCACGCCCTGATCACCGACCGCTTTGGCGCGATCCCGGTGCTGGAGGGCTATGGTGCAACGGAAGCCTCGCCGGTGATCGCGGTGAACAAGCCGACCGACAATCGCCGCAACACCGTGGGCGCTCTGCTGCCAGGCATGGAGACCCGGATCGAGAAAGTGGAGGGTATCGCCCGAGGCGGAAGGCTTTTCGTCCGTGGTCCGAACGTCATGTCGGGTTATCTGGATTCCACGGGGGCAATAGAGGCGCTCGCCGACGGCTGGCACGACACCGGCGACGTCGTGGAGATGAGCGATGACGGGTGGATCACGATCCTGGGCAGGGTGAAACGGTTCGCCAAGATAGGCGGCGAGATGGTCTCGCTCACCGCCGCCGAGGACCTCGCCGCCGCCGTCTGGCCAGGCGCGAGGCATGCGGTGATCTCGATGCCGGATTCGAGAAAAGGCGAACGCCTCGTTCTCGTCACCGACCAACACGACGCCGACGTCGCCGAGTTGATCGCTCATGCAAAGAGCGTCGGCGCTCCGGAACTGGCGGCGCCGCGCCGGATCGTCTCGGTGCCCGAGATCCCCGTGCTTGGGTCGGGCAAGACCGACTACGTCGCCATCCAGCGGATGGCCGAAACCGAAGCGCGCACGGCCTGAGCCCGACCCGATCCCCTCAGATGTGAAGGACCCGTCCGAAAGCATCGAGCGCGGCTTCGTGCATGGCCTCGCTCATGGTGGGATGGGGGAAGATGGTCGCGAAGATCTCGACCTCGGTGGCCTCCAGCGTCATCGCCAAGGCGAAACCTTGGATCATTTCAGTGACTTCTGCACCGATCATGTGCGCGCCAACGAGCGCACCCGTGCTGGCGTCGAACACCGTCTTGACGAACCCCGTCGTCTCGCCAGAAGCGATCGCCTTGCCGTTGGCCCTGAATGGAAACCTTCCGATCTTGATCTCCAGGCCTCTTTCACGCGCCTGGCTTTCGGTGAGTCCGACCGAAGCGACCTGCGGCGTCGAATAGGTGCAAGCGGGGATCGGCGCAGCCAGATCCGGTCCGCTCAGGCCCGCGATGGCCTCGACGCAAGCGACGCCCTCGTGGCTCGCCTTGTGCGCCAGCCAGGGCGGACCGGCCACGTCACCGATGGCGTAGAGCCCAGCGACTTCGGTCGCGCCCTGTGCGCCGGTGACCACGTGGCCGCGATCGATGGCCACGCCCAGAGTCTCCAGTCCCAGATTCTCGACATTGCCGTCGATACCCAGGGCGACGACCGCCCTCTCCGCTTCGAGAGTGTCGCGCGCGCCGCCCGCGTCCGTCTGGACCTTGATCCCCGTCCTCGTCCGGACCAGGCTGGTGACCATTGCGCCCAGGCGGAATTCGATGCCGCGCTTTTCGAAAGCCTTGAGGGCGGCGGCCGAGATCTCCTCGTCTTCAGAGGGAAGTATACGCGGCAAGGCCTCGATAACGGTGACTCTCGCGCCAAGAGACCGGTAGAAGCTGGCGAATTCGACGCCAATGGCCCCGGAGCCGATCACCGCCAGCGATTTTGGCGCAACCTTGGGAATCATGGCCTCTCGATAGGTCCACACCCGGTCGCCATCGGGGCCAAGTCCGACGTCCGGCGCCACCCTCGCCCGAGCCCCGGTGGCCAGGATCACCGCGCCGGCGGCGAGACGCCGCTCGGCGGACCCTTCGCCCTCCACCACCACGACGGGCGCCCGGTCGCCCTTTTCCAGTCTCGCGGTCCCCTTGATCACCTCGATCTTGTTCTTCTTCATCAGGAAGGCGACGCCGGAGGAAAGCTGGGCGGCGACCTTCCTCGAGCGCTCGATGACCGCAGCGAAATCGAACGAGCGATTCTCCGCGGCGAGGCCGAAGTCGCCAAGGTGGCCCAATTGTTCATAAACTTCGCCAGACTTGAGCAGCGCCTTGGTGGGAATGCAGCCCCAGTTGAGGCAGACCCCTCCGAGGGCCTCGCGCTCGACAATGGCGGTCTTCAGGCCAAGCTGGGCGGCGCGGATCGCCGCGACATAGCCTCCGGGACCGGATCCGATGACGACGAGATCGAGCGGGTCGGCCATCCTAGAGCACGGCCTCGATCGCGGCTTCGATGGCCTTCGGCTCGGTCGCGGGGCCAAATCGCCCCTTCACCTGTCCGTCGCGGGAAACGAGGAACTTGGTGAAGTTCCATTTCACGCCCTCGCTGCCGAGCAGTCCCTTTTTCTCGTGTTTCAGCCAGGCGTAGAGCGGGTGGGCGGCGGGGCCGTTGACATCGATCTTGGCCATCAACGGAAAGCTTACGTCGTAGGTGAGCGAGCAGAAGCTGGCGATCTCCGCGGCCTGGCCCGGCTCCTGATGGCCGAACTGGTTGCAGGGAAAACCCAGCACCGAGAAGCCCCGATCCTTGAACTTGCGATGGAGCGCCTCGAGGCCGGCGTACTGCGGAGTGAAGCCGCACTTGCTGGCCGTGTTGACGATCAGCAACGCCTGGCCGCGATAGTCGGCCAAGGGCGCTGGCCGACCGCCCAGTGTCTGGGCCTCGAAGTCGTATGCGTTCATGGCTTGTCCCTCGCCCTGCGCCTTCAGACGAGCATGACGATCGGATCCTCGATCATCGCCTTGAAGGCCGAAAGCCAGCGCGCCCCTATCGCTCCATCGACGACCCGATGATCGCAGGTGAGGGTGACGGTCATCACCGTGGCGATGGCGAGCGCGCCTTCGCGCACGACCGGCCGAGGCTCGCCCACGCCGACCGACAGGATTGCGCCCTGCGGTTCGTTGATGATCGACGCGAAGGACTTCACGCCGAACATGCCCAGGTTCGAGACCGAGAACGTGCCGCCCTGGAACTCCTCGGGCTTGAGCTTTCGGCTGCGAGCACGCTCGGACAAGTCCTTTGTTTCACTCGCGATCCTGGCGAGGCCCTTGGTCTCGGCGGCGCGCACGATCGGGGTGATCAGACCCCCTTCGACGGCCACGGCCATTGCGATGTCGGCATGGTGGTGGGTGGCGATGCCCGCCGGCGTGTAGCTCGTGTTGGCCTGCGGGACCTTCATCAGGCAAGCAGCGCAGGCCTTGATCACCATGTCGTTGACCGAGACCTTGACGCCCTCCTTCTCCAACATGGCGTTGATCTTGGCTCGCGCCGCCAGCAAGGCGTCGATCTCGACGTCGATGGTGAGCGGGAAGTGCGGCACATCCCTGAAACTCTCCGTCATCCGCCGGGCGACTGTCTTCTTCATCCCATCGAGCGGCGCCAAGTCGTAGGATCCTGGGGCGATCCCCATCTGCTCCAGGGTTCTGGACTGACCGGTTGCGGGGGCTTCGGAGGCCGGCGACGTCGGCATCAGCTGGACGACGGGCGGCGCGGGGGTGGCCGGCGACGCAGCGGTCGGCGAGACGACGCCTCGAGAGGCTTCGACGTCCCGCCTGATGACACGCCCGTGGGGTCCCGAGCCTTTCACCCTCGCGAGGTCAATTCCCAGCTGATCCGCCAGCCGACGCGCCAGGGGCGAGGCGAAAAGCCGTTCGCGTCCGCTCCCTTCGGGCGAAGGCTCGGACCGGCCCTTGGCCTGGCTGGCCCCGGACGCATCGACCCGCGAAGCTGCCGAGGGCGGCTCTGCGGCGGCGGGCTCGGGCGTCCTGGGCGCCGACGGCCGCGAGGGGGCGTCGCCCTCGCCGCGCAGCCTGGCGATCGGGGTGTTGATCTTGACTTCCTCGGTCCCCTCAGGAACCAGGATCGCCTCCACCTCGCCCTCGTCGGCCGCCTCGACCTCCATGGTCGCCTTGTCGGTCTCGATCTCGGCGATCACATCGCCGCTCTTGACCTTGTCGCCCACCTTCACCAGCCACTTGGCCAGCGTCCCCTCCTCCATCGTCGGGGAAAGAGCCGGCATCAAAACTTCGGTCACGACGCCTCCCTCGAAAGTTCGGCGAGGTCCTCGGCATGCGCCTCCCAGTGGGCGCCGTCGAACGGCTGGACATCGATTCTGAGCCCCGAGGTGTCGTCCAGGCACCGCAGATTGACCGACCAGCCGTCGGGATTCGAGCGGGGCCGATAGAAGCTCTTGACGCCGCACTTGCTGCAGAAGAGATGGCGAGCAGTGTGGGTGTTGAAGCTGTAGCTCGTCAGGCCGCCTTCGCCGGAGTCGAG